>Ga0160459_100524_pt1 | contig 14391 bp, 12 predicted proteins | sample HID1973K_E6MG_FD_108208 | JGI IMG/M metagenome (GOLD analysis project Ga0160459, IMG submission 108208) | Enriched mosquito-associated microbial communities from UW Madison campus, WI, USA - HID1973K_E6 MG | ecosystem: Host-associated > Arthropoda: Insects > Digestive system > Unclassified ... | reverse complement strand
TACCTGCTGCCTTTGGGGGCGCCCGACGCCGGCACCTGGGGGCGTGCCGGCGTTGAGCGTTCCGTCGGTGGGCGCCGCCGGTTCCCTGGGTCGGTGGAGCCGCCACCGTCCCGGGGCACATTGGGGTCGCGCCCGAGCGCTGGGCCTGTGCAGCCCGGCGTGTCCGTGTCAATGTGCCCCGCGGCGGCCCGCGCTGACTGCCGGCCAAGGCCCAGCATGTAACAGCGTGCAATATAAGCAATACGCCATGCCTTTAATGACCCTAAATTCGGCAAGCATGCTACTTTCGGCTCTGTCGGCGTCCACTTCTTCGGTTCCCCCGTGTTCGTGTGAAGCGCACCTGCGAGGCACCTAAACCCTGGCCGCCGCCACTACCTGCACCGATCACCCGCACCTGGAGAAACCCGTGGAACCCTCATTGCCTACGCTCGACACCAGGCCGGACCCGGCGCAGCCGGTCACCACCGGACTCCGCCGCTCCATGGGGCCGCGGCACCTGGTGATGATCGCCATGGGCGGCGTCATCGGCTCGGGCCTGTTCCTCAGCTCCGGCTACACCATCTCCCAGGCAGGCCCGCTGGGCGCGGTGATCGCCTACCTCATCGGGGCGTTCGTGGTGTACCTGGTGATGGCCTGCCTCGGCGAACTGGCCATCGCCTACCCCGTGTCCGGGGCGTTCCATATCTACGCGGCCCGCTCCATCGGACCCGCCACCGGCTTTGCCACCGCCTGGCTGTACTGGCTCTGCTGGGCCGTGGCCATCGGCTCCGAATTCACGGCGTCCGGCCTGCTCATGCAGCGGTGGTTCCCGGACGTGGAGGTGTGGGGCTGGTGCCTGGTGTTCGCGGCCATCCTCTTCGGCTTCAACGCGGTGTCCGCCCGGTTCTTCGGCGAGTCCGAATTCTGGTTTGCCATCATCAAGGTAGCCGCCATAATCGGACTCATCGTCCTGGGCGGCGCGGCCCTGTTCGGCTTCCGTCCGCTCGGCGGCAGCGGGGACGGGCACCCGTTCCTGTTCGAAAACTTCGCCACCGAGTCCGGCCTGTTCCCCAACGGCTTCACCGGTGTCCTGGTCACCGTGCTTGCCGTCTTCTACGCCTTCTCCGGCTCCGAGCTGATCGGCGTTGCCGCCGGCGAAACCAAGGACCCGGCCACGGCCATCCCCAAGGCCATGCGCACCACGGTCATCCGCCTGCTCATCTTCTTCGTCGGCGCCATTGCCGTCATCGCGGCCACCATCCCGTACACCGAGGTGGGGCTGGACGAGAGCCCGTTCGTCACCGTCTTCTCCGCCATCGGCATCCCGTTCGCGGCCGACATCATGAACTTCGTCATCATCACCGCCCTCCTGTCCGCCGGCAACAGCGGCCTGTTCTCCTGCGCCCGCATGCTTTACTCGCTCGCCGACGAAGGCCATGCACCGCGTGCCCTCAAGAAGCTGACCCGCCGCGGCATCCCCCTGGCTGCGCTCTCCCTGAGCATGGTGGGTGGCCTGGCATCCCTGATCAGCAGCGTGGTGGCACCGGAGACGGTCTACCTGGTCCTCGTGTCTGTGGCCGGCTTCGCGGTGGTGGGCGTCTGGATGTCCATCACGGCCTCGCACTTCTTCCACCGCCGCGCCTTCATCCGGGGCGGCGGTGATACCTCCGCCCTCGCCTACAAGGCGCCGCTGTTCCCGCTGGTCCCCATCCTGGCGTTCACTCTGTGCGTCGTTTCGCTGATCGGCATCGCCCTGGATCCCGCCCAGGCACCCGCCCTGTACTTCGGTGTTCCGTTCGTGGCCGGCTGCTACCTCTACTTCCACCTTCGGCACGGCCGCAAACCGGTTCCGGCACGGCGCTAAGCCGGGCACGGACGACGACGGCTGTGCGGCAGGTGCGCCCGGCACCTTCGCCGGCGCGCGCCGTCGTCGTCCGCGGCCTGGGTGCGTGGCCGCCTGCAGCCGCCTGCGGTGACCATGCGGGGGACCCTGCCGGGTGTCGGGCCGCCAGGGCCGTGGAAGAATGGGGCGCGTGACCGGCGGGAGGGGCAGGGAAAGCGTGGATTCATCCGCTGAGGCGTCGTCAATGGCGCAGGGGCTCCGGATTGTCCGGCTGGTGGTGGACCGGGAGAAATCCGGGCGGCCACTCCTGGGTGTATCCCAGCTCGCCGCTGCGTTGTCGATGGACCAGAGCAGGGTTTCGCGGCTGGCCCAGGAACTCTGCGGCCTCGGACTGCTCGAACGCCCGGAGCGCGGGCCGTTCCGCGCCGGGCCGGAATACTTCAGCCTGGCCGCGGCACTCAATACCGGCTGGGTGCTGGCCGCCCGGACGGAGCTGGAATCCCTGGTTTCCGCGCTGGGCCTGCGTGCCAGGCTCTCTGTCCGTGACGGCTACCGTGCCATCCTGCTCCGGAACTCCAGCAACGACTCCGTACCCGGCAGCTTCGTCCGCCCCGGCATGGTCAGCCCGGTGTGGTGCACGGGTGCCGGCCGCGCCCTGCTGTGGGACCTGGACCGGCCGGCCCTCGAGAGGCTGCTGCAGGACGTGAACTTCATTGGCATCGGCGGTCCGGGCGCGGCGCACACCATCGACGATGTCTGGGAGCTCATGGTCCGGGACCGCCCTGCAGGGGCGGTTGCCGCCGTCGAGGAATTCGAGCATGACGTTGTTGAGCTGGCCGTGCCCGTGCGGGACGGGTCAGGAGAAGTGCGGGCCTCGCTGAGTGTGCTCGGCGGTCCCGGCCTGGTGGAGCGGCGTGACGCGGCGGACGCCCTGGCCGCCGCCGCGGAAAGGCTCGGAGCGGCGGGAGGGCCCGGCGCTGCGGCCGTGCCCCACTAGTCCCGCGGCCGGTACCCCAATCCCGCTTCGAGCCGCAGCCCCTGCTGGAGCAGCGCTGCGGCGCAGGCCTCCCGGCGGGGTTCCAGCCGGTCCCTGATCCCCACGATCTGCAGGGCTGCCACCACCTCGCCCTTAAAATCGCGCACGGGGACGGCCAGGGAGTACAGCCCCGGTTCTGCCTCCTGGTCCACTATTGAATAGCCCCGCCGGCGCGCCGCTTCCAGCCGGGCCAGGAAGTCTTCCACGCTGCGCGGAGTGTTGGGCCCGTGCCGGACAAAGTCGACGGCCGCGAAAACGGTGCGGATCTCCGCTTCGGAGGCCTCCCATAGCATTGCCTGCCCGGCGTCGCTGCAGTACGCGGGGTAGGGCCGGCCCAGCCAGGAGCCCACCAGGTTGCTGCTGGCCGGAACACTTTCGCCGATCGTCACGGTGCTGTTTCCGTGCAGGATGCCCAGGAAGCAGGCTTCATCAGTTTCGCCGGCCAGGGTGTCCAGGGCAGTGGCACCGTCGGATTCCAGCCGGCGGGCCGTCAGTTGCTGGGCGTCGGTGAAGACCTCCCAGTCCAGCGCATACGTACGGTGGACGGTGCGGGCCAGGAAGCCCTCCTGCTCCGCACTGCGCAGGTACCGTGAGACCTGGCTGCGGTCCTTGCCCAGGCCGGCGGCAATCTCAGCCACGGTCCCGCCCGGATGTTCGGCCGCGTGGCGGGATCCCACAGCCAGCAGGGCCATGATTCCGCGGCCCATACTGGAGGATTTCGACATGGCTCCGAGTGTAGTTGGGCTGCAGTGCCGTCGCGGTCCCGGGAACGTAATACCCGGCATCGGCATATCTGGATGCGTATAGTGACCAACATGCCTGCCATCCTCACCTTGTCCGCCCTGCTCGACGCCGGGGAATCCCTGACCTCCGACGGCGCACTGGCCACGGAACTTGAGGTGCGCGGCTGCAACCTGGACGATCCGCTGTGGTCAGCCAAGGTCCTGCTGGAACAGCCGGGCCTGATCCGGGACGTGCACCGGGACTACTTCGCAGCAGGGGCAAGGATTGCCACCACCGCGAGTTACCAGGCAACACCCCAGGGATTCGCCGGCCGCGGAATGACGGAGCAGGAGGCCCTCGATCTCGTGGCCCTGTCCGTCCAGCTGGCGGGCGAGGCGCGGCGTGACCACCTGGCCAACCACCCGGAGGCCGGGCCCCTGTTCATCGGCGGATCCGTGGGGCCCTACGGTGCCTACCTCGCGGACGGCTCGGAGTACCGCGGCGACTACGCCCTGACGCCCGCCGAATTCCGGACCTTCCACCGTCCCCGCCTCGAAGCGCTGGCCGGTGCCGGAGCGGACGTCCTGGCCTGCGAAACCCTGCCATCCTTCGCCGAAGCCCAGGCCCTTGCGGAACTGACCAGGGACCTCGGCGTCGAATCCTGGTTCTCCTTCTCCCTCCGCGACGCCGGACACATCAGTGACGGCACACCCCTGGCCGCCGTCGCGGAACTGCTGGACGCTGAGTCCCACGTGGCCGCCGTCGGGGTCAACTGCGTGCCGCTGGCGCTGGTTGCCCCGGCGCTCACGGCCCTCCGCGGTGGCACCAACAAACCGCTGGTGGCCTATCCGAATTCCGGGGAGACCTACGATGCGGGCACCAAGACATGGGACGCAGCGCCCGCTGCGGCCACAGCCCCTGCAGCGCTGGCTGACGGCGTGCCTGCCTGGCAGGCCCTCGGCGCCCGGATCATCGGCGGCTGCTGCAGGACAACGCCTACTGACATCTCCGCCGTCGCGGGGCACATCCAGCGCTAAGTCCGGGGCGAATGCCCGCCATCCCCGGCGTGTCCGGGTCAATGTGCCCCGGCATGGGGCCCATTGGCGCAGGCAGCCTAGTCTCCGCGGAGCCCGTAGGTGCTGAGCACGTTGCCCTTGCTGGTGCGTTTCTCGTCCAGCAGGACCAGCCGGGTGAGGGGATCGCCGTCTTCGAACAGCCGCCTGCCGCTGCCCGCCACCACGGGGTGGGTCATAAGCTGCAGCGAATCCAGCAGCCCTGCGAACAGCAGCTGCCGCGTCACGGAGATGCTGCCGCACACGGCAATCTCACCGCCGTCGGTCTCCTTGAGCTTCGCCACGAACTCCTCCAGCGGTGCGTCCATCAGACGGGAGTTCTGCCACTCCAGGGGCTCGCTCAACGTCCGGGACGCCACATACTTTTGCACCGGGTTGATGAACGCGGCGAAGTCCTGGTCCGCTGACGCGTTGGGCCAGTAGGACGCCCACTCCTCGTAGCTCTTCCGGCCCAGCACCACCGTGTCCACGGTATTCATCATGGTGGTCAGCCCCTCGCCGAGCTCAGCGTCGAAGCTGTCGAACTGGAACTTGAACGGATCCGAAACCACTCCGTCAATGGAGTGGAACAGTCCGGCCGTTACTTTGCGCATGCGGGTCCTCCCGGGTTCGTTGGGTCAAGGAACAACCTATGCGCCGGGCCGTTCCGGCGGAAGACCAAATACCGCCAAGGCGCGGCTGATTGCCGCCAAAAACGGGGACGACGGCAACACTCCAGTTACGTTCATCACTCGCCGTGGCGTCTTGCCGGGATTCGGCGGAAACGGGCCCCATACTTAGGGTGATGCGGCCACTTTCCGCAGCCCCGGCCAGGCAAGGAGGAAGTGCATTGGAAACCCTGAAGAAGATTGTGCGGAACCAGTACTTTCCCGCCGGAGCAGTCCTCGCGGCGGTCATCCTCTTCTGGCTCGTGGGAATCCTTGGCGGGCTGTCACTGCTGCACAACAACCAGCCGCCGCTGACCACCCTCACCTGGATGCTCTTCGTGTACACCGCTGCGGTACTCACACCGCTCGCGGGCCTGCTGGCCGCACTGGACCTCGTCCGCCGCTGGCGGCGCAACCGCGCCGCCATAGCTGGCCCCGCTGATGCGTTCGAGCCGGCTGAAAACGCTGTCGACGAGTACGGCGTCATCGAGTATGCCCTTGACGAGGAATCAGCTGGGCAGGCCCGGGTCGAGCGGACTGCCACTCAGGCCGTTGCCGTGGAATCCAGCGCCGCGGAACCGGCTGCCGGGTCATCCGCCCAGGACCCTGCACCGTACGACCACGCCCAGTCCACCGCACCCGAAGCGCGCGGGCAGCAGGGCCCGGCTGCTCCGCCGCGGCCCCCAGGCCAGCCCCTCGGCTCGGGAAAGAAGCCCAGGCAGCCCGGCGGCAGGCAGGCCGCCTAGCAGCCGGAAGGCCCGGCGTCGTACTTGCGCAGCCGCAAGCTAGCGTTGGTGCAGCGCGCCGAGCACCTCTTCGGCCTGGTGCAGCGCGTCCCCAAGACGCGCGGCCGGCTCCGGCAGCGAGAACAGGTAGCCCTGCAGCGCATCGCAGTCGAGCGCCGTAAGGTAGTCCGCCTGTGAAGCCGTCTCGATTCCCTCCGCGGTGACGGTCAGCCCCAGGCTGTGCGCCATGTTGATCATGGAGCTGAGGATGGGCAGGCGTTCGCTGCCGGTCCGCACCATGGACACAAAGGTCTTGTCGATCTTCACGGCGTCCACCGGCAGGTCCTGCAACCGCCCCAGCGAGGAATAGCCGGTGCCGAAGTCGTCCAGGGCAACCCGGGCGCCCGCATCCCGCAGCGTGCTGAGCTGCCTGATCAGGTCGCAGTCGGCATGGAAGAACACGCTTTCGGTGACTTCCAGCACCAGCTGGCGGGCGGCCACGCCGCTGGCCTCCGCGAGGTCCAGCACCTTCGCGGCAAAGTCGTGTTCCTGCAGCTGCACGCCTGACACGTTCACCGCCAGCGACCTCGCCGGGTCCCCGCCCAGCCAGTCCGCCAGCTGCGCCATGGCCTGGGCCATCACCTCCAGGCCGATGTCCCTGATCAGCCCCGTGCGTTCGGCCAGGGGAATGAAGTCCGACGGCGGCACCCGCCCGGCGCCGCGGTCCCACCGGGCGAGGGCCTCGAACTGGACCACCTGCCCGCTGCGGTGCGACACGATGGGCTGGAAATCCACTGAGATCTCCCCGCCCTGCAGGGCGAACTGCAGTCCGCTTTCCATGTCCGTCCGTTGCACCAGGGCAGCCATCATGTCCGGATGGAACCGCAGGAAGCGGTTCTTCCCGGCGGCCTTCGCCGCGTACATGGCGATGTCCGCCTGGCGCAGCAGCTCGGACGGGCCAACCTCGTCCCGCCCCCGCGATGCCACTCCGAGGCTCAGGCTGGGGCGAAGCGCGCGGCCGCTGATGGTGACGGGGACGTGCAGGCAGCGGACAATGCACGCCGCGATTTCATCCACGTTGGGGCAGGCCGTCAGGAGCACCACGAACTCGTCGCCGCCCAGCCGTGCCACCACGTCCGCGGCCGGAACGCAGCCGCGCAGCCTGCGGGAGACCTCGATCAGCATGTCATCCCCGGCCTGGTGGCCAAGGAGGTCATTGACCTCCTTGAAATCGTCCAGGTCCAGAAGCAGCACATCAACGGACTTGAGCCGGGGTTCCTGCAGAGACCCGGCCAGGGCGTCGTTGAACACGGCCCTGTTGGCCAGGCCGGTCAGCGGGTCCTGGAAGGCCATGACGCGCAGCTTTTCCGCCTGCTCCGCCAGGTCAAGCATGGCCTGGTGCGCTTGTTCCTGGGCCTTGCGGCGGGGAGTGACATCCCGGAAGCTCCACACCCGGCCCACAACATCCTCGCCCACCTTGTGGGGGCGCGAATAGCGTTCGAAGGTGCGGCCGTCCTTGAAGTCCAGAACGTCGTAGCTCTCGGCGGTGGTGTTGCCCTGGACTTCCATGAGCCTGGCCAGGAACGCGCCGGGGTCGGTGAGCTGGCCGGTAATGCGCTGCATTACCGGGTCCCCGCTTTCACCTTCCATGAGTTTGCGGGGAATGTCCCACATGGTGAGGAACTGGTCGTTGTACCCGGCCACGGTGCCGTTGGAGCCCATCACCAGGATGCCGTCCGCCGTGGACTCCAGGGTGGACGCCAGCAGGGACATCGCATCGCGAAGGTCCGCATTCGTGGCCTGCCGGTGCGAAGTACCCCGGACCGAGAGGAGGACCTGCGCCCCGGCCGGGACGCCGCCGTCGGGCGCGGTGTCCGTGGCATCGGCGGCGCCGGCCGCTGCGTTCCAGGGCAGCTGCCCGGGCCCGGGGGGAAAGAGGGACCCGGCCACTTCCGCGGAGAAGCTGGTGCCGTCGGCATGGACCCAGGCCACTTCCCGCGGGTGCGCGGTGGACCGGGCCAGGATCTGCCGGAAGAGCCTTTCGACCTCGGGGTGGGAGCGGTCAGCCAGGAGGGTCCGGTAATCCAGGCCGGTGAGGAACCTGCGGTCCAGTCCAAAGAGCTTTGTTGCTGCCCCGTTGGCCAGGGTGATGGTGCCATCCGCCGCGAGGGCCAGGAAGGCATCCGGGCTGGCGTCAAGCATCGCCTCGAACGTCCGGACTGCCATTGTGCTTTCGTGGCCGGATTCAGCCATACCACCACCCCCTCGCACATCATAAGGTGCGAACTGCCGGTAATGGGGGCCAGGTTCACTACGGATTGGGCACGAATACCGGTACAGAACCGGAACGCAGAAACGCCGCCCCGCTGCCGGGACGGCGTCTCTGCGCTTGTGGATGGAGGGGGTGTTAGGCCCGGTGCCCGCTGCGGTTCATGACTGCGCCGTAGATCAGCAGGACCACGATGGATCCGAGGATGGCAAGCAGCCAGGTGCGGATATCGAAGAACTCGGCCAGGCCGCCGCCGAAGATCAGCGACCCGATCCAACCGCCGAGGATTGCGCCGACTACGCCGAGGACCATGGTCACCAGCCAGCCTCCGCCCTGACGGCCCGGCAGGATCGCCTTTGCAATGGCGCCCGCAATCAGGCCCAAGATGAGAAATCCGAGAATGCCCATGCTGTCACTCCTTATTAGTAAGTTGTGCCGTGCCCCCATCTCCGGTTCCCTAATTCAATCAGCGTGCTTACTTCGCTGCAAGGCTTTCAATATCACAGGATGACTATCAGTTTTTCCGGCAAACACCCGCCTGACCAGCCCTCTTGGCCTGGCGGGGCGCCATATTACGGGCCTTCGATAGGATGAATTGTCCCGGTTAGCACTTCCCTAGGAGCCCGGCATGGCCAGCCAGCAAACAGACCGTCCGCGCGCCATCTTCCTCGACATTGACGGAACATATGCGGACCACGGCCTGGCCCCGGCAGCCCACGTGGAGGCGGTGCAGGAAGTGCGCCGCCGCGGTCACCTGGTGTTCGTGTGCACCGGGCGTCCGCTGTCCATGGTGCCGGCCCACATCCTGGAGGCAGGGTTCGACGGCGTGATCACCGGCGCGGGTGCCCGGGTGGAAATGAACGGGGAGGTACTCAAGGACACCCGGTTCGAACCCGGCGTGGCGGCCCTCATCGTGGACACCCTGGACGCCAACGACGTCGCCTACATCCTGGAGGCTCCCGAAGCCTTGCGCGGCCGCACCGGAGTGGGTGAGCGGCTCCGGCGGGTCCTCACTCCCGTCTTTGCCGGCCGTTCCCGGCACGACGGCGTCCTCAGTACCGACGTGGATCCCGTGGACGACATCCTGGGGCCGGTCCAGTACAGCGACGACCTTCGCGGGGCGTCCTTCGCCAAGATTTCCTGCTTCGATTCCCCGGTACCGCTGACCCGCCTCATGGGTGGCCTCGGCCCGCAGGTGGGGCTCATCCCCAGTTCCCTGTCCACCCTTGGCGACTCAGCCGGGGAGATCTTCATGGCCGGAACCCACAAGGCCGTGGGCATCCGGGTGGTGGAGGAACGCCTGGGCCTGCACCGGGAGGACATCGTGGCCATCGGCGACAGCGCCAACGACATCGAGATGCTCGAGTACGCCGGGGTGGGCATCGCGGTGGAGGACGGACATCCAGGCGTGCTTGCCGTCGCCGACCGGCTCACACCCGGCCCGGCCGGCAACGGCGTGGCGCTCGCCTTCGCCGGCCTGGGCCTCCTGGACTGACTGGCCTCCTGGACTGAACGCCGTCCGGTCAGCGGCGGGCTGCGGTTGCGACTTCGGCAGCAACCCCACCCGCATCACTTGATGAAGCCGGGCACGTGCCAAGGCCGCGCACCACCCAGCCTTCCGCCAGCCATGCCGCGGCGTCCAGTGCGTTGCGCGCATCCAGCAGCACACGCCGTCGTACCAGGCTGCCTGCAACGGCCGGGGACAGCCGGCGGTACTCATCCCACTCGGTGAGTAGCAGCACCAGTTCTGCTTCTTCCAGGGCCCGGGTTGCGTTGGCCTCGAACCGCAGCCGGGGGTAACGCCGCCACGCGTTGTTCACGGCCTTGGGGTCCGTGACGGTCACATGAGCTCCGGCCGCCGCGAGGCGGTCTGCCACGTCCAGGGCGGGGGAGTCGCGGATGTCGTCCGTGTCCGGTTTGAAGGAGGCGCCCAGCACGGTGATGGTCCGGCCGGCCACGGTACCGCCGCAGAGGTCCGCCGCCAGGTCCACCGTGCGCTGCCGCTGGCCAAGATTGACCGAGTCCACCAGCTGCATCCAGTCCGCCACGGCATCCACGCCGTGGCTTGTGGCCTGTGCCCGGAAACTGCGGATGTCCTTGGGCAGGCAGCCGCCGCCGAAGCCCAGCCCGGCATGCAGGTAACGGTTACCGATCCGCGGATCCAGCCCCATTGCCTCACTGAGTTCCGCCACGTCCGCGCCGGACGCATCGCACAGCTCCGACACCGCGTTGATGAAGCTGATCTTGGTGGCCAGGTACGCGTTGGCCGCGGACTTGATGAGTTCTGCCGTGGCGCAACTGCAGACCTGCCGGGGAATGCCTGCCCGCAGCAGCGGCTCGTAGACCGCATCCAGGGCTGCCGCCACCCCCACGGGCGCGCCAGTGGACCGGTTGAACGCCGCGGCTTTCCCGCCGTCCACGCCGTACACCAGGCGGTCCGGCACCAGCGAGTCCTTGACGGCTGTGCCCTGGCGGAGGAACTCCGGGTTCCAGCCCAGCAGGACATCGGGACGCCGCCCCAGCACCCCGCGCAGCATGTCCACGGTGCCCACCGGCACCGTGGATTTACCCACGACGACGGCGCCCGCGGCCAGGTGCGGCAGCAGGGCCCGGGTGGCGGAGACCAGGTAGGACAGGTCGGCGGCGTCGGAGGCCTTGTCCTGCGGGGTGCCCACGCACAGGAAGTGCACCTGGGCGCCGGCGGCATCCGCGATGTCGGTGGAGAACCGGAGCCGTCCGGTGGCGCTGCCGTCCTGCAGCAGCTCGTCAAGGCCCGGTTCGTGGAAGGGGGCTGCACCGCGGGCCAGCTGTTCCACTTTCGCGTGGTCCACGTCGATGCCAACAACTGAGTGGCCCATCGAGGCAAGGGTGGCCGCGTGCACGGCGCCCAGGTAGCCGCAGCCGATCACCGAAATTTTCATAGAGCTGCTCCCTTGGCTTTGTACGAACCGGACAAAACCGGCTGTTCTGCGATGACATCGGTGTAGTGGCAGATCAGTTCCGAGCACAGGGCCGGCCATGTGCGGGCCTGTACCGAGGCGTGAGCCGCGGCGGCGAACGCCCGGCGCTTGGCGTCGTCGCCCATCAGGTCCAGGACGTGGCCTCGCATGGCGGACAGGTCACCGGGCTCGTAGAGCCAGCCGGTCCGGGAGTTCTCCACCAGGTCCAGCGGTCCGCCGCGTCCCGTGGCCACCACCGGCACCCCCGATGCCATGGCTTCCTGGATGGTCTGGCAGAAGGTTTCGAACTCGCCCGGATGGACGAAGAGGTCAAAGGACGCCACCGCGCGGGCCAGGTCATCGCCGCCCAGGAACCCGGTAAAGACGGCTCCCGGGAGGGTTTCCTGCAGGGCTGCCCGCTGCGGTCCGTCACCTACGATCACCAGGGTGGTGTCCGGCATTCCGGCCAGGGCTGCGAGGTCCTCCACCTGTTTTTCCACGGCCAGCCTGCCCACGTAGCCGATGATCCGGTGGCCCGCCGGGGCCACCGATGCCCGCCACCCGTCGTCGCGCTTGTCCGGCGAGAACCTGGCCGTGTCCACCCCGCGGCGCCACATCCGCACCCGGGGAATGCCGCGTCCGCGCAACTGGTTCAGCGCGAACGTGGAAGGCACCAGGGTCCTGGAAGCAAGCAGGTGGATATTCTCCACGCGGTTCCAGGCCCAGTTCTCCAGGAACGGGACGCCGTACCGGGCCGCGTAGCCGGGAACCTCTGTCTGGTAAACCGCGACGGCGGGGATGCCAAGCTGGGCGGCCGCCTGGGCTGCCCGCCAGCCGAGGACGAACGGCGAGGCCAGGTGGACGACGTCCGGTGCGTAGTCGGCAAGGATTCGCTTGACCCGGTACACACCGCCCATCGCCACCCGGACATTCGCGTACCCCGCAAGCGGGACGGCCGGAAGCCGGTGGATCTCGGCGCCCTTGACATGGTCCTCCGCACCGCCGTCGTGCGCTGACGGCGCGATGACCAGGACATCGTCACCCCGCTCCTGCAGATAGTCCAGCACCCGCAGGATGGAGTGCGTGACCCCGTTCATCAGCGGCAGGAATGATTCAGCAACAATTGCGATCCTCACCCCTCCACGGTGGGTGCCGGCCCTGACGCGGCGGGGATGAAGGCATGGCCCGGAGGGAAAGGTTCGGTGAACAGCGGGGAGCATCAGCCCGGGTCAATGAAAAAAATACTAAGCAGACTTCCCATTTGATGCTAAGCATGCTTACTGTAGTAGGGCAGTCAGCGCAGGCCTCAAGCAACGGGGCGGGAGCCGAAGACCGGGGAAATCCCGTGCCGGAAAATCCGATGCTGGCGCATGCCTAGTGCAACGATTATCCAAGGAGAAGTCATGCTCAACCGGGAGAACATTGAGACCCTGCTCCACAAGGGCGGCAACGTCATCGGAGCCGACGGCGACAAGATCGGCTCGATTGGCCAGCTGTACGCAGATGACGACACGGGTGAGCCCACCTGGGTTACCGTCAAGACGGGCCTCTTCGGCACTTCGCAGTCCTTCATCCCCGTAGAGGGTGCGCGCACCCAGGACGACGACTTGGTGGTTCCTTACACCAAGGACCACGTCAAGGACGCTCCGCGTGTCGACGTCGACGGCCACCTCACCCCCGAGGAAGAGGACCGGCTCTACACGCACTATGACCGTGGGGCCAGGACGTACTCCGACTCGCAGGACGATGTGCAGCGGGACGTCGACTTGCAGGGCGACGCCGACCTGAACGCCGGCACCCCCACCGCCGGTGTCACCGGCGACCGCGACTCCGGCCGCGACAGGGACTACGACGGCGGCCGCGGCGTTGGGCAGGACACCTCCGGCCCGAATACTGACGACGCGATGACGCGATCCGAGGAACGGCTTAACGTCGGCACCGAACGCGAAGCAGCCGGCCGCGTCCGCCTGCGGAAGTACGTCACCACGGAGAACGTCACAAAGACCGTGCCCGTCCAGCGCGAGGAGGTCCGGTTGGAGCGCGAGCCGATTACGGACGAAAACCGCGGCGCCGCACTTTCCGGACCGGATATCAGCGAGGAGGAGCACGAGGTGATCCTCCACGAGGAGCGCCCCGTGGTTGAGAAGGAAACCGTCCCGGTGGAGCGAGTCAGGCTCGACAAGGAAGTGGTCCAGGACGACGTCACCGTGAGCGAGGAAGTCCGCAAGGAGCACATTGACGCGGACGGCCTGGACGGCGAACGCCGCACCGGCGACGACAAGCGTCTCTGATATAGCGCACACCACCGGAGCCACGTAGCGGCATCGAACGCCTCCCCGCCGGGTGGCTCCGGGGGTGGGTGTGCGGATACTGCGGATGCCGGGAGTCCCTTCGGGGGCTCCCGGCATTCGTGTGTCCGTACCTCCCGGGGCCTGTCGCTGGCGGGCGGCAGGGGCCCGGCGTGACACCATGGATCACGATGAAACTGCGCGCTGACCAGACCGGAGACCGTGGCCTTCCCATGCCCTTGTGGCTGCAGGGAGCTATTGAAACAGCCCAGGCGGCGATCATTTCCGCGCTGGCCGTGCTGGTTCCCATCATTGCCGTCTGGGCAACGGCCGGCTTCCAGGACGACGGGTTTGAGACGCTGGCCCGGCTTGCCGGCCAGTCGTGGCTCCTGGTGCACGGTGTACCGCTGGAACTGGCAGCGGCCGGATCCACCGCCGCGTCCCACACCGGCTCAGGCCTGCTGACGCTGGTGCCCCTCGGCCTGACACTGATCCCGTTCCTGCTCGCCTGGCGGGCCGGGCGGCGCCTGGCGCGGGCCTCCTACACGGACCAGCTGTGGCAGGCGCTGCTGGGATCATGGGTGGTCTACTCGGCGTTCGGTGTGGCCACCGGTTTCGTCTGCCGCACCCCGGACGTCGGCATCAACCTCGGTTACGCCATGGTGGTGCCCCTGATTCCATTCGCCCTGGGCATGGTCATCGGCGCCCGCCGCGAAGCCGGATCGTGGAGCCGGCTGATCGGTGTGGACGCCGTCGACTGGATTTCGCGGACCAGCCAGCATTCACGGTGGGCGGGGTCCTACCTCGCTTCGGTGGTGAAGGCCGGGTTTGTGGCTGTTGCCGCTGCCCTGGCATTGGCCGCCGTGCTG
>Ga0160459_100520_pt1 | contig 14460 bp, 11 predicted proteins | sample HID1973K_E6MG_FD_108208 | JGI IMG/M metagenome (GOLD analysis project Ga0160459, IMG submission 108208) | Enriched mosquito-associated microbial communities from UW Madison campus, WI, USA - HID1973K_E6 MG | ecosystem: Host-associated > Arthropoda: Insects > Digestive system > Unclassified ... | reverse complement strand
GCTGCACCGGGCGCTCGAGGCCGATCCGAAGGACAGGGTGGCCCACGGGCTGCTGGGGTGCTGGCTGCTGGACGCCGGCAGGACCGCGGATGCGCTGGGGCACCTGGAGAAGGCCACGGCCCACGGCTCGCAGGACCCCGTGGTGTGGCGGAATGCCGCCCTGGCCACGGTGAACACCGGCGGGGAGGCAGGAGCTGCCGACCGGTACTTCGGCCGAGCCCTGGAACTGGCCCCGGACGATGCCCGGCTGGTGTTCGAATGGTCCGTCCTGGCGGAGATCCGCGGGCTGCCGGCCACGGAGCGGATCGCCGCCATCGAGCAGCACGGACCGGCCGTCCTGAACCGGGACGACCTCGCCATCCTCTACGCCAACCTGCTGACCGATGCCGGACGGGCAGAGGACGCACTGGCCCTCCTGGCGTCCCGCAGCTTCCAGCCCTTCGAGGGCGGTGAGGGACTGGCGCTCGCGGCCTACGATCGGGCCGCGGTCCAGCATGCCCAGGTCCTGATGGAGGAGCGCCCGACGGCGGCGGCCGCCTTGCTGCGGGACGGCATCGAAGCTCCCGCGAATCTGGGTGAGGGCCGGCATCCGGTGGACAGCATGGCCGAGCGGTTCGTGGCCCTGGGGGATGCGCTGAAGCTCGCCGGCGACAGCGGGGGTGCCGTTGCGGCCTGGAACCGTGCACTCCTGCCGGGCGGCCCGTTGGCGGTGGACCGGGGCCCGGTGGGCTTGGCGGACTACTGGCGGGGCATCGCCTACCTTCGGCTGGAGTTGCCCGGCGACGCCGCGGACATCTGGCGGCAGCTGGACGCCCGGGCCTCCGAGCTGGACTCCGCCCCCGCTGCGCCGGACTACTTCGCGACGTCACTGCCCGAACTGCTGCTGTTTGATACCGATACCGCCGCCTCCCGGGATGCGGCGGCCGCGCAGCTCCGGCAGCTGGCCGGGCAGGGGCGCCTCCTGACCACACATGCCGGCACTAAGGAAGGGGCAGCACTGTGACCGAAAATCTGGAGACCCAAACATCCGGGACTGAAGCACCCCGCTACCTGGGGTCCGGAACCGTGGAAGGTGACACGCGCTCCCTGACCGGGGCGTCGCCGTCGCACCTTCCGCCCCGGCTGGCCGTCACTCTCTGGGACTTTTCCTGGTACACCCGCGTAGAGGCCGGCGGGCCGTATGCGGACCTCGACGCTGCGTGTGCGCAGGCGGCGGAGCTCGGATACAACGCGATCCGGATCTGCGCGGCGCCGCTGCTGCTTTTCGGCGGGCTCGGCCTGGACGCGCTCGCGGAGGACCTGGAGATCGAGGGGCTCGGCACTGCGCCCGACGGCGGAATCTACGGCCGCGGCACCCGCTGGTACGACGCCCCCGGCGGTTACCGGCTGAACCTGCTGACGCGCCTCATCGCGCTTTTCGACGCCGCGGAACGCCACGGGCTGGTGGTCCTCCTGGCCAGCTGGGAGTACCAGCAGTCCACGGTGTTCGCCGCCTCCCCGCAGTGGTTCGAGGCGATCGACGCCGTCCCGCTGGCCGGCCGGTACCGGGTCCTGGCCGATGCCTGGGACCGGCTGATCCGGTTCCTGACGGACGCGGGGCACCGGGAGCGGATCGCCATGGTGGAACTGCACAACGAGGTGGATTTCTCCATCCTTCCGGCGCTGGCCGACGGCGGCACGGAGCAGGTGCAGCGGCTGCGGCAGCTGCACCCGGATCTGCTGGTGACGGCCAGTTACGGCAAGCCACCGCACCTGGCCATGCATACCGTTCCCGAGGGCCTGGGTGCGGCCCAGTTCCACGTCTACAGCTATGGGGTGCTCGATGCCCTGCAGCAGCGGATCGACATCCGGTCCGAGGGGACAGAAGGATTTCCCAATGCTGCCCTGCGTGCGATGTTGCGGGCTGACGCTCCCTCGCTTGCTGGGTACGGGCGGCTGGCGGCGTGGAAGTACCGGGCCACCGTGGTCACGGACCAGATGTTCTACGGCTACGACTGGATCGATCCCGCGGCCTGGGACACGTGGCTGGACAAGGAATACCGGCCGTACCGGGAGGTGATGCGGCGCGAGATCGAATCGCGGGTGGTGGCTATCGCCGCGTGGGCCAGGTGGAAGGACGTTCCTGCGGTGGTGGGAGAGGGGTGGATCGGCTACACACCGCTGCTGGGCGGGTTCGAGGAAGGGCCGGCGGGGCTGGAGCTGGCCGAGCACGGCATCCGCACGGCACTGGCGCACGGCGTGTGGGGGATGGTGCTGTGTTCCAACGCGGCGCCGCACCACCCCATGTGGGCTGATGCCGAGTGGCAGCGGCGCATGAACGATCTGATCCTCGGCTTCCCCGCCGGCTGAGCTTCGTTGTCCTGCTCCTTCGCTGGCTGGCCGTTCTATCATGGACATTCCGTGACGGAAGGGGCTGGGTTGGCGAGGGCCACCGGATTCCAGAACCAGCGGCTGGTGGTGGTGCCCCGGCCGCTGGTCCGCGATGCCCTCAGCCGTCCCATCACCCGGCACCTGGTGGTTACCGACGCCGGCGTCTTTCCCGCAGCCGCCGACCATGGCCGGCACCGGCCGGACGGCGCGGCGGAAACCATTGTGATCCTGTGCGTCGCGGGCACGGGGTGGGTGGAAACCGGCGGGGTGCGGACCGCCGTGGGTGCGGCCACCGCCGTCGTACTTCCCGGCGGAACAGGTGAGGCGCACGCGTATGGTGCCGCGGAGGGCGACCCGTGGACTATCTGGTGGTGCCATGTGCGCGGTGCCGATGTGCCTGACCTGCTGGAGGGGGCGGGCGTGCGGGGCGCCCAGGTCATTCCGCTGGTGGCGGCGGACCGGCTGACGGCGATGCTGGACGAGATCATCACCGCGCTGGAGAAGGACCAGTCGCCGGCTCGGCTGGTGGCCACTGCCGGGATGGCGTGGCGGCTGCTGACCGCCCTGGCCATCGACCGCCGGCTGCCGGAGAAGGGGACGCCGCTGCAGCAGGCGATGAACTATCTGGAGGAGCGGGTGGACGGTTCCGTCCGACTGGCCGATCTTGCGGCGCTGGTGGGGGTGTCGTCGTCGTACGTGAGCAAGCTGTTCCGGGAGGCGACGGGCGGGGGAGTGCTGGCGCACCACACGGCCTTGAAGATGGCGCGGGCACGGCTGCTGCTGGACACCACGGACCTGCCTATCGCCGAGGTGGGCCGCGAAATCGGGCTGCAGGACCAGTTCTACTTCTCCCGCCAGTTCCGGCGCCTGCACGGGGTGAGCCCCAGCGCGTACCGTGCGGAGCGCAAGGGATAGTCCCCGTTTCTTTGTATGGTTCGCAGAGGTAACCATTCGGCAACGGATCCCTGGTTGCCCGCGGAGGGGCGTGAACCGCGAGAAGGGGCCTTGTAGCGTGGGGCGCGGTCAACCCCCGAAAGGTTCTTCTGTTGGACAGCACGCCCCGCCCCGCAAACTCCGATCCCGCGGCTGCGCGCTATCCGGGCCAAGGAAAGCTGGCCGAGGGGAGTGCCCGGTATTCGCGCAGGCGCGTGCCGCGGTGGCTTCTGATTGGCGGTGCGTCCGTCGCTGTGCTCCTGGTGGCGGCGTTGGTTTTCGGCGGCTACTGGGCGTTCCGGCTGCAGTCCAACATCAAATCGTCGGCGTTGGGGGCTGGTGGCCAGCGGTCCGAAGGCCCGGTGGATGACCGGACTGACCGGCTCCAGGTCCTGATCCTGGGCACCGACACACGGGACGGAAAGAACGCCGCGTACGGGACCGCGGACCAGTCCTCCGGGTACGGGCAGTCGGACGTCATGATGCTGCTGGACATCTCAGCCAACAACCAGGACGTCAACGTCATCAGTTTCCCGCGCGACCTCCTGGTGGACGTGCCGTCCTGCGAGGACCAGGACACGGACCGGCAGTATGCGGCCCGCCCCGGGGCGATGATCAACAGTGCCATGGCCGAGGCGGGAATCGGCTGCGCCGTGGACACTGTCAACGAGGTGACCGGGTTCGAGATCGACCACTTCATGATGGCCGACTTCAACTCGGTGAAGGAGCTCTCCAACGCCGTGGGCGGCGTGGACGTCTGCGTGGACGCGGCGGTGTTCGACCCCGATTCCGGTTTGCGACTGCCGGAAGGGACGTCAAGCGTGCAGGGGGACCAGGCGCTGGCGTTCCTGCGGACCCGGTATGCCTTTGCGGATGGCGGGGACCTGGGCCGGATCCAGGCGCAGCAGGCTTTCCTGGGGTCGCTGACCCGCAAGCTCAAGGATGAGGGGACGCTGCGGAACCCGCAGAAGGTCCTGGGCATTGCCGACACCGTCACCCGCAATCTCACGGTGGACGATGGCCTCGCCTCGATTCCGGCGCTGCTGACCATCGCGGACAGGCTCAAGAACATCGACCCTGCACGGGTGAACTTCATTACCGTGCCAACCGTTCCGGCTGCGGATCCGAACCGCCTGCAACTGTCGGAACCTGCGGCGGGCAACCTGTTCGCGGCCTTGCGGCAAAGCGCGGACCTTTCCGGTCCGGCGCCTGCCCCTTCGGAGGCTCCGCCGGCAGAGGCGCCTTCGCCCGGGTACGATAAGGGGCTGCAACCCATCCTTCTGGCCAACGGCACCACCGTCCCAGGCAGGAGCCACGACATCACGCCCGTCCTCACAGATGCCGGCTTCACCAACCTCAGCCGGATCGAGGCGCAGCCGGCCGACGAGACCACCGTCTACTACGGGCCGGATTTCGAGGACGTGGCCGCAGACGTTGCAGCGCTCTTCGGCCTGCCGGCGTCCAAGGTCCAGGCGGACTCTTCTGTTTACGGTGTGCAGCTCTACCTGGGCATCGACTTCACGTCCGGCACGAAGCCTTCCGTTACTGAGCCCAGCGCCCGGGACGTGGTGGCGCAGACCGCCGAGGACCAGAAATGCCAGGCTGTCCGGTGATGGCTGCGGTGAGGTTGCTGCGTTACGCCTGCGTGTGTCCGATTAGGGTCTAGGACCCTTGGCTGTTGTGTCCGCAAATTCCGAGTTGGAGCCTAGTCTGACGTCTTTTCCTCGGGTGCCCTGACGTCAGGCTTGGGTGTGCTTCAACTGCGGACGCCGAGCGCATGGACGGCAACGCCGGTTCAACCCTGCTGCAGGTCCGTCGATGCCATCACTACTTAGGGATCCTTGAGCGTGAGGCCTAGTTCGACGTGGGTCGCTTCCATCGCTAGGTCATGTTCAATCGACTCAAAGATCCGGGTCCCGTCTCAGCCGTGCCAGCTTTCGGCAGGGCTGGCGAAACGGCCTGTCAAATCCGCGGCTCCGAACATGTAGGTCTAATGTCATCGCTAGGCTTATCCAACTCTGCCCACATTCTCGGTGTCGAGGCGTCGACTGCTCCAGATCTCGACCACCCCGCGCAGCTGTTGACCGGGATTGGCCCCCAAAGAGACTGAAGTGCCCGGCGGACGATGCAAGCCCGTTCAGCCTACTCATGGGCGAGAGTCATCACGCCTCAAAGGCGCATGTGGCTTACTGTTCGGCTGTTTCAAAGTGACACGGTTTGATGGACGCCGAATTGCCGATGCTTGAAATGAGTAAGGCCGGAAGCGATGCCGACGGTTTGGGACCGGCCCACCATTTTGTTCCTCGAACCTCAGGCCACTGTAATCAGTCAGCTTGGGCTCGCGTGAACAGTATCGACGAAGAGCAGAATGAGGCGGAATGATGAAAGCAAGAGCCCTATTGAAGAGCCGAAAAGAGATCTGCGTCCCGGACTGGCAGGAGTTGTGTCTGGGTGAATCCGTTTCAATCCTGAAGAACGCGCAAGTCATAGCCATGGGCCGGGTCAAGGAGGTCTCGAAGAGCGGCAGGGTCTTGTGGATTACAACTCCCTCGCAGGTGACAGAGGAATTCATTATGTCGGACGACGTCACGGTAAAAATCGCAGGAAGGGCATAATGCCGAGGAATTTTCGCTGGAAATGGGACGACGTCATTCAACATGACCTGGTCACGGTCAGCATGGACGGGAAGTTTGTTCAGGAAGGGGTCGTTGATGACCGTTCCGTCGACGGAGCGTTTGTTTGGCTCTTTGACAGCTTGGGCCAGCGCAAGTTGCTCCACGAGCACGACGGGTACGATCTGGTTAAGCTGCACAGGTAGTCATCGCGTGGCGCCTACGCAGTTAAAAATCAACCTTCAACAGCGCGCGTGTGATGACGATGGCCTGATCTGTTAGCCGGCTCAGCTCCTCGTCGTCGCACTCGGGCGAGGCCCACCGAGTCGCGCCTTCGAGCAATGCTATGACAACTCTCACCCGCTCTTCCGCTTCTGCCACGCCCAGGTCCTTCGCGCAGGCAACGTACATGTTTTCGTGCAGCTCTATCCAGCTGTCAACTTCGGTGCGGACTTCTTTTGGGAGAATGCCCGCCACCCGATCCATGGCCACCAGGAGGTCCCAAAGATTGCTTTCAGGAAGCCGGACCTGACGAGTGAAGTGGAGCCTGACCATGGCGTCCCAAAACTCGTCGGCACCTTGGGCGGGAGCTACGGCTTCGAGTAGGGCCACGCCAAAGCGATGGAAATGCCAGCGGAGGGATTCGGCAACGATCTCATCCCTACCGGCGGGGAAGTGGGAGTAGAGGCTTGGCGGCTTGATGTGAACAGCGTTGGCGATGGTCCGCATCGACACGGAGTTAAAGCCGTTCGCTATGGCAAGCTCCAGGAAAGCCCCGAGGATGTTCTTTCGCGCGGCTGTCTGGTCTGCCCAGTTCCACTCCTCCAGTTGAGTTCGAAAGGCTGCCAGGGCAGATTCGTGGGAGCTGGCGGTCATAGTGCGCCATCCTAACAGCCGTTAGGCGGTTGCGGTGTAAATCTTCCCTAACGTCCGTTAGTTAGGTATGCTGAGAGTGGCGTGAAGCACATTCATCCCGCGTCCCAATTGGTTCAAGCGGAAGAACAAATTATGATCACCGAAACCACGAGCCTGGGGGCCACTCGGAACAGTAATCTCATCCTCGCAAGCGGGCTTTCGGGAATGGTTGCCGCATATATCGACGCCTGTGCTCTTGAGGACGAGGCGTCCCAACATGAGGACTGGAGCGCCGAGCGCGCACTCCGTTTAAGGCTGCCAAGGTGGCGCCCCCGCAACATACGACCGGGCGGCACCGGCCCCGCACTGGCGTCCTGACCCGCGTATCGAAAGGGACTTTCCCGTGTCTGTAGAAGTACTATCGACGTTGCACAATGAGGCCCCACGCGAGACCAATCGGGTCCGGGAACTCTTCCTGATGCAACCGCATGCCGACCTAAGCGGCATCCGTCCTATAATCGCGCGCTCTTGGTACCGCAGCCGTGCCGCGGGCGTCGATGCATTCGCAGACCGCGGATTCTTTGATGAGGGGCGGGTGGACGAGTTCACTGTCGCTGCGGCCGGGCCGCACCTGCAGAAACTGGATGAAGTTGCTGCTGACCTGGGCGGATACGTCAACATCACCGCCCCGAATGGGGTGCTGGTCAAGGCCAGCTTCCTGCGGGATGACGGGTTCCCTGCCGGATACTCCTTGCTGGAGGAGAGCTGCGGCAGCAACGGGGAAGGTCTGGCACTGGAAGAAGGGCGAGGTGTATGGCTGGCCCCCGAGGAACACTTCCGTGAGGACATGAGAGGCAACTGGTGCTTCGCCTCCCTGGTACGCGATCCCTTCCATAACCGCGTGCGGGCGGTGATCGGGCTGACGCTTCCGGCGAACCGGGTCAGCACACTGGAACCTTCATCCACCCTGCTCATGCTAGAAGGTGTTGCTTCCCGGATTGAGCGGGACATTGAGGTCCGGACTTCGTCGAAGGAACGTGCCCTCCTCAGCGAATACCTCAGGATCTCCCGCAGAAGGGGCAACCGGGCTGTGATCGCCGTCGACGGTAAAAACTCGCTCCAGAACGCATCGGCGACGGCGACGTTGGTGGACAACGACTTTTCGATCATCTTCGGCTATGCCAAGGCGGTCATGTCCTCCGGCTGCGACATGAACTGCGAGGTCATGCTGCAGGGGCCAGGGCTTTCCACTTTGGAGATATCACCAGTGACGCTGTCGGCGGCCAACGTCGGAGCAATCGTGGTAGTCCGGCCGCATGCTCCGACTAAGAACCGCTCCACCGCCACCACTAGTGCGCTGCTCCAGTTGGTATCGGCGCCACAAGAAACTGCTGAGCGGCTGCTGAAGCACGTGGATGGCACCAGCACGGAGTTCAAGCGGACCCTGAACCTGGCGCGGAAGGCCGTGGACCAGGACCGGTCCGTGGTGATGATCGGCGAATTGGGCAGCGGGAAACTTCGGCTGGCCGATGCCATCGCGTCGCTGCGGGGCGGCCGGATGATCGTGGATGCACGCAACGGAGACCTCAGGAACCCCAACATCAGCGATGTCCTGCACCGGTTGGCCACCGAGCTTCCGGCCACCTTGATCGTCGAACACGCTGACGAGCTCTCCCAGAATGAAGCCAGCGAGATCGCCCGGAACCTTCGCGGCCATTCCACCACCAAACTGATTTTCACCATTACCCGCCCTACGGAAGCAACCTTGCTGCTGGCCGAGGCATTCGACGTCCTCGAAGTTTCGGTGGCACCACTTCGTAACAGGAGGGAAGACATCCCGCAGCTCGCCAACGCGATTGCCGAGGAGCTGGGGGAGCGGAGGCTTTCCCGCAGGCTGCTCACGACGCTCACCCACGCCGATTGGCCGAGGAACATCGATCAACTGCGGTCCGTCGTCTCCAATGCCGTAGAGCGCGCAGAGGGCGCAGAAGTCACCGTGGACGACCTACCCCAAGGGTTCTACCGCGTGCTGACCAAGGGCAGGCTATCCCGCCTGGAAGACGCGGAACTCAGCGAACTTCGCACGGCCCTGCAGGAAGCAAAGGGTAACCGCAGCCTGGCCGCCGAAACCTTGCAGATAGGTCGTTCCACTCTGTATCGGCGTATGGACTACTTCCGCAGCCGCGGCTTCGATCTCTGATTCCACACCGTAGCAGCCGGCCCCGCTCAAGGGGACGGCTGCTGCGCGCTGCCCAGGAGATGAAAGCCCGACGGCGGTGGCAGCTTGCGCGGTTCAGCGGCCACGATGCGGGCTGGAAGAGTGTCCCACCGCGGTGTCTCGATCTGGCACGGATAGCCACACTGATATCGCGTTGTACTGGAAATCACCCAACACCGGCACCCATCCCAAGGTGTGTCCGGCAGCGACCGACGGTACGAACACGAACAGGACGACTGACTATGACCCGCGATGCCAAGGGAACCATTCTTGTGGCCCCTCACCATTTCCCGGACCTGGACCGTGAGCACGCGCTTGCGAAGGAGTTCGGCTACACACTTAACCCCGCGGCAGACACCGACGCCTTCCGTGAAGGGCTCCCGGAAGCCGACATTGTGATGATCACCCCCTACGCCAAGCTCACCGCAGCCGACTTCCCGCTGATGGCCAAATGCCGTGCAGTGATCAGGTATGGAATCGGCTATGACAACATCGACGTCGCCGCAGCCACCGCTGCGGGCATCCCGGTCTCGATCGTTCCCGGCACGGCGTCCGAGGAAGTCGCCTCCCACGCCTTCGCAATGGGCCTGGCGCTGGCACGACGCCTGCCGGCAGGCAACGCCGCCATCGACAACCTCGGGTGGGCCGGAACCATCGGCTACGACACTCCAGTCCTCTCCGAGCTGGAAGTTGGCGTCTTGGGTATGGGACGAATCGGGCAGCACGTAGCCCGCATGTATGCGGCCGTAGGTGCCCGTGTCCGTGCTTACGATCCCTTTGTCACGAATAGCTTCGTGGAGATGACCGGGCTGGAGGACATCCTGGAGAATTCCGACGTCGTTTCCCTCCACCTGCCGCTAAACGCCGAAACGACGAACCTCATCTCCACCGACGTCCTCGCCACGATGCGCAAGGGCACCGTGATCGTCAACGTCTCCCGAGGCGGCCTTATCGATGAAGCCTCACTCGCAGAGGCCTTGGCCTCCGGCCAGATTGCAGGGGCCGGCATCGACACTTTTGCCCAGGAGCCGCTCGCAGCTGATCACCCCTTGCGCACGGCGCCCAATGCCATTCTGACACCGCACATCGCCTGGCGTTCCAACCGATCCACTGGCGCCCTGCAGGACGGTGCAGTGGAGCGTGTCCGCCTGGCGCTGACCGGCCAGCCGCTGATCGACCTCGTGAACTGAAGAGACTGGAGAAACCCGACTTGGCTACCACCAACCATCTGGAAGACCTCGCTGCATTGCAGAATCCCGCGGAAGATCCGCACCTGCGCCGGGGACCGCGCGGTTTCCCGCTGCTGCCCGGCGGCTACGGTCGTTCAACCTATTACACCGGTGCTCCCAGCCCCTACGCCATCAAGGGCGAGGGCTACCGGGTGTGGGATGACCGCGGACGTGAACTGATCGACGCGAACAATAACTTCACGTCCCTGATCCACGGCAACGCCCACCCGGAAATCACCGAGGCCGCCACCAAGGCCCTCACCACCGGTGCCAGCTGGGGCATCCCGAATCTCTACGAATGGGAACTCGCAGAACTTCTGCTCGGCCGCCTTCCGGAGCTGGATCAGGTCCGTTTCGCGAACTCGGGCACTGAAGCCGTCATGTCTGCAATCCGCATTTCCCGGGCCAGCACCGGCCGGGAGCGCGTGATCGTCACCAAGGGTGGCTACCACGGCACATCGGAAGTTGCCTTGGTTCCCGGCGGACCTTCCTACCAGCGGGGCGTCACCCGCGGCGTGATCGACGACGTCACTGCGGTGCCGCTGAACGATGTCGACTTCCTTCGCCAGGCGGTTGAATCCACACCGGACGCGTACGCCGCCATCATCCTTGACCTGCTGCCCAACCGCGCCGGTCTCCTCACTATCAACGAGGAGTTCGTCCGAACTGCCCGGGAGCTGGCCACACGCTATGGCATTGTCCTTATCATCGACGAGGTCATCAGCCTCCGCCTTGGCTACAGCGGCTTCAGCGGCGAATACGGGGTTACCCCGGATCTGCTGACCACGGGCAAGCTCATCGGCGGCGGCTTCCCCGTCGGAGCTGTCTGCGGCAAGGCCGAGCTGATGGCCGAGGTGGACCCGACCCGTCCGGGCAGCCTGCCGCACGGCGGAACGTTTTCTGGCAACCCCGTCAGCATGGCAGCCGGGTCCGTCGCCCTGAGGCTTTACACCGAAGATGAGGTCAAACGCCTGAACCAGCTGGGTGACACCGCCCGCGACACGGCCAACGCGCTGGTTGCCGACGCTGGCTGGGAGATCCGTGGCCGCGGCTCTCTCCTCCGCGCGGTTCCTGCCGGTGCGGAGAAGGTGGACGAGCACACCCAGCACAAGCTGTGGTGGGCCTCCTATGAGCGCGGATTGCTCGGCTCCCCGGCCAACCTGCTGTCCCTGTCCACGCCCATGGACGAGAAAGTGGTGGCCGACATCACCGACCGCCTGGCTGACGCCGTCCTTGCAGTCGCCTCTGAGGCTCCCACCACGGAAGGGACCAAGTAACCATGAAGATCGTTTCCTATGAACACGAGTCCGGTATCCGCGGCGGCGTACTGATCAACGACGCCGTCCATGACCTGGAGCTGCTGCTGCAAGCTTCCCGTCAGGCAGTACACGGAGCCACCACGTCCGTGCGGGAATTCCTGGAGTTGTATGGCGACCGGCTTGAGGCCATTTCGTCCGAAATCGAGAACCTGGCCGGCCAGGACCCGGAAGCTCACGTTGGTGTTCGGGCGGATGTCCGCTTGACGACACCTGTGCCCGATCCCTCCAAAGTCCTCTGCATCGGCCTGAACTATAAGGACCATGTTGCCGAGACCGGCCGGGCATTCCCGGAGTACCCGGATGTCTTCGCCAAGTTCGCCTCTACTATGGTTGGGCCCGAGGACGAGATCGGTGGTGCGAAGGTCAGCGAAAACCTCGACTTCGAGGGCGAACTGGCAGTAGTCATCGGGCGCGAGGCCAGTGAAGTCACGGAAGAAGAAGCGCTGAACTATGTGGCGGCACTCGCCCCGTTGAACGACGTCACCGCCCGCGACCTGCAGTACCGCGGCACCCAGTGGCTGGCAGGCAAGGCCGTAGACGGGTCAACCCCCTGGGGCCCTGCCCTCGTCACCTTGGACGAGGTGGGCGATCCCCAGAACCTGGACCTCACCACCCGCGTGAACGGCATCGAAGTGCAGCGCTCCAACACCAGCTACCAGATCTTCCCGATCGCGCGGATCGTCTCCTACCTCTCAAGCTTCCTCACCCTGGAACCGGGCGACGTCATAGCCACAGGAACCCCGCAGGGCATCGGTGCCAAGCGGAACCCGCCTGTCTGGCTGAAACCGGGAGACACCGTGGAAATCGACATCGACAAAGTGGGACAGCTCCGCAACACCGTGGGCAAGCCCCAGCTCTAACCCCTGCAAGCTCTACGAAAGTAATGAAGACCATGAGTGATGTACAAACACAACCAGGCGAGGCCCGGTACCGCATCGCCGTCGACACCGGCGGTACCTTCACCGACGTCGTGGTCGGTTCCAACAGCGGTGACATGGCAGTCGGCAAGGCGCTGACCACCTACGACCGCGTGTTCACAGGCTTCGAAGCCTCGGTCCGCCGTGCTGCCGAGTCCGTTGGCTGGAGCGGCGACGACGTGCTGCGCAACGCCGACGTCATTGTCTACGGCACCACCCACGCCACCAACGCAGTGCTCACCGGCAAAGTGGCGAAAACAGCGCTGCTGACCACTGACGGCTTCGCCGACACCCTGCTGCTCCGCGAAGGTGGCCGCCGTGACGCCTTCGATTCCAAGGCTGCCTACCCGCCGCCCTACATTCCCCGCCAGCTGACCTTCGAAATCACCGAACGTATCTCCGCCGAGGGCGACATCCTGGTGGAGCTGGACGAAGAGCAGGTCCGCGAAGTCCTCGGTTCCTTCAAGGAACAGGGCATTGAAGCCGTTGCGGTCTCCTTCCTGTGGTCCATCATCAACGACGCCCACGAGAAGCGGGCAGCCGAGCTGATTCAGGAGATCCTCCCGGGCGTTCCGTACACACTTTCAAATGCGGCCAACCCCACCATCCGTGAATACCGCCGCTCCTCGGCAGCCTCGATCGACGCTTCCCTGAAGCCGCTCATGGCAGACCACCTGGGCAAACTCCGCTCGGACCTCGAGGAATACGGCTTCGCCGGCGACCTCCTGGTAGTGACATCCGAAGGTGCCGTCCTGGACGTCGCCGATGTCCTTGACCGCCCCGTCCTGCTGCTGAACTCCGGCCCGTCCATGGCACCGCTGGTGGGCGCTGCGGCGGCCCCGGATCACGACACCGTGGTGGTCTGCGACATGGGCGGCACCACCTTCGATGTGTCCCTAGTGGAGAACGGTGTGGTCCGCCACACCCGCGAAGCTTGGCTGGGAGAGCCGTTCGTCGGTCACCTCACCGGCTTGTCTTCCGTTGCGGTTTCCAGCATCGGCGCCGGTGGCGGCAGCATCGCATGGATCGACGGCGGCGGCCTCCTGCGCGTGGGCCCGCAGAGTGCGCGAAGCACGCCCGGTCCGGCAGCCTACGGCCGCGGCGGCGAAGAACCAACCGTCACCGACGCCTGCGTGGCGCTTGGCTACCTCGACACAGAGGGCTTCGAAGGCGGGTTTACCCTGAACCGCGAGGCCGCCATCAAGGCCATCGAGACCCGCATCGCTGGGCCGTTGAAGATGGACACCCTGCAGGCCGCCCAAGCCATCCTGGATGTCTCCGCCAACCACATGGCTACCGCCATCCGCCAGTCTGCCCTCGAACAGGGCGTAGACCCCCGGGGCGCGCTCATTGTTGCCGGCGGTGGCGCAGGCGCCATGGTCGCAGCGATCATCGGCAAGCTCCTGGAAGCCGACACCGTCCTGATCCCGGCGACCGCCGGCGTCCTGGCCGCCTACGGCGCCCACCGCGCCCCGATCGCCACCGAGTTCCTCTCGCCGCTGCACAATGACACCCGCAGCTTCGACGCCGGTTCGGCCTCCCGCGCTGTGGAGGACCTGACAGCCAAGGCTGAGGTCTTCGTAAAGCGCTTCGATGGCGTAGGCGAAGCGCCCAAGGTCACCTACTTCGTGGATGCCCGCTACCCCGGCCAGGCCTGGGACCTCCGCGTCTACCTCGACGCCGCCCCGGACACCTCCGGCGATGCGGCAGGCATAATCGAGCGCGCCTTCCATGAAGAGCACGACCGCCGCAACGGCACCCACGATCCGGACAGCCGCGTGGAGATCATCACTTGGGGCGTCCGCGTGGAAATCCCCCGCCCGGAGCACACCAGGTCCGAAAGCGAACTCAGCCGCACCGCGGAAATTCACCGCACGGACAGCATTGTGTTTGGCGGCGACCCCTTCAGCACCCAGCGCTACCGCGGCGTGACGCTCGCTCCCCGCGACAAGATCGTGGGACCGGCCGTCATCGACCAGCCCACCACCACCATCGTCGTACCGCCGG
>Ga0160459_100514_pt1 | contig 14700 bp, 12 predicted proteins | sample HID1973K_E6MG_FD_108208 | JGI IMG/M metagenome (GOLD analysis project Ga0160459, IMG submission 108208) | Enriched mosquito-associated microbial communities from UW Madison campus, WI, USA - HID1973K_E6 MG | ecosystem: Host-associated > Arthropoda: Insects > Digestive system > Unclassified ... | reverse complement strand
GGGAAGTAGTTTCCGCGCTCACGCATCATGGCACGCAGCTCACCGTTGGCGCGCCGGGCTTCTTCCGGTGTGGCCACCTGCTCGTTCATCTTCCGCTCCAGCTCGTGCAGGAGCCCCACCTGGGCCTCGAGCACATCCAGCGGAAGCCGCGAACTGATGCGGATTTTCGGCAGGTTGAGGGACTCGTAAAGCGGTCCGCGCTGGTACCGTTCCAGCTCGATCTCCAGCGCCGCGCGCCTGCTGGGCGGTTCGGCGCCCAGCAGCTGGTCGATGCTGACGTTCAACGCCGCGGCCAGGTGCTGCAGAAGGGTCAGCTTGGGTTCGCGCTTGCCGTTTTCGATCAGGCTGAGCTGACTGGGGGCGGTCCCGACGGCGGCGCTCAGGCCATCGAGCGTGAGCCCGGCTTGTTTACGCAGATGGCGGACGCGGCGGCCCAGCGCAATGACGTCAAGTCCCGCGGCGGCGGCTGACGGCGGCTGGGAAACGTCCCTGTTCCAACTCGAAGGCGACATTTATGAAGAATACGTGAAGAAGTGCATTTCTTTCCATAGTTTTTATCTAGAAAGGGGGTTGAAAGTGCTGAAAAGTAGTTCACACGGAAAGAAACACCGCACCGGAAAGCCGGTGGGAACCTCAACGACGCGGTTCCCACCTACCCCATCCGGAGCTCAATCAAGGAGATCAACGATGACTGCAGCATTTGAGCCCACCTCGCAGACGCCCGAACAGCAGGCCGCCGCCCTGGAGCTCGAGTGGGCCGCCAACCCCCGCTGGGAAGGTGTGACCCGGGACTACTCAGCCTCCGACGTCGTCCGCCTCCGCGGCCGCGTCACCGAAGAGCAGACGCTGGCCCGCCGCGGTGCGGAGAAGCTGTGGAAGCAGCTCACCGAAGAGCACAAGACCGGCGGCTACACCAACGCATTGGGCGCCCTCACCGGCAACCAGGCAGTGCAGCAGGTCAAGGCCGGCCTGCGCGCCATCTACCTCTCCGGCTGGCAGGTGGCGGCCGACGCCAACAACTCCGGCCACACCTACCCGGACCAGTCCCTCTACCCGGCCAACTCCGTACCCACTGTGGTCCGCCGCATCAACAACGCCCTGCTCCGCGCAGACCAGATTGAATTCTCCGAGGGCATCCAGACCGTTGAGGACTGGCTGGTCCCGATCGTTGCCGACGCAGAAGCCGGCTTCGGCGGCCCGCTGAACGCCTACGAGCTGATGAAATCCATGATCCAGGCCGGCGCCTCCGGCGTTCACTGGGAAGACCAACTCGCCTCCGAGAAGAAGTGCGGCCACCTCGGCGGCAAGGTACTCATCCCCACCCAGCAGCACGTCCGCACCCTCAACGCGGCCCGCCTGGCGGCCGACGTCGCCGGTACCCCCACCGTCGTCATTGCCCGCACTGATGCTGAGGCAGCCACCTTGATCACCTCGGACGTGGACGAGCGGGACCAGGAGTTCATCACCGGGGAGCGCACCGCCGAGGGCTTCTACAAGGTCCGCAACGGCATCGAACCCTGCATCGCCCGGGCCAAGGCCTACGCCCCGTACTCCGACCTCATCTGGATGGAGACGGGCACCCCGGACCTGGAACTGGCCCGCAAGTTCGCCGAGTCCGTCAAGGCCGAGTTCCCGGACCAGATGCTCTCCTACAACTGCTCGCCGTCCTTCAACTGGCGCAAGCACCTGGACGACGCCACCATCGCAAAGTTCCAGCGCGAACTCGGCGCCATGGGCTTCACGTTCCAGTTCATCACCCTGGCCGGATTCCACGCCCTGAACTACTCGATGTTCGATCTCGCCCACGGCTACGCCCGGGAAGGCATGAGCGCCTACGTCGAACTCCAGGAGAAGGAATTCGCCTCCGAATCCCGCGGCTACACCGCAACCAAGCACCAGCGCGAAGTCGGCACCGGCTACTTCGACACCCTCTCCACCGCGCTCAACCCGAACGCGTCCACCCTGGCCCTGGTGGGATCCACCGAAGAAGGCCAGTTCCACTAACTTCCGCCCAAGGTGAGCCGTTCGCTTCGCTCACCGAAAAGGCACGACGGCGGCACTCACCTAAGCGTGACCGCTGACGGGCCGGGAGGGGGAATCCGGAAGCGTGCGTAAAGGGGCCCTGTCCCCGGCGTCGACCGAGCTTTGCGAGGTCCTACGCCGGGGATGGGGATAGCACGCGGAGGATTTCCCTTTCCGGCCCCACCCAGGCAAGTCCAGCCGTCGAACTTCCCTTTCGTCTTTAAGGAGACTGAGATGAACAGCTTCACCGATAGCTTCACCATCAACGGCATCACCATGACTGCCCAGCCCATATGCCGGCAGGATGAAGTGCTCACGCCGGACGCACTGGCTTTCATCGCCAAGCTGCACCGGGCCACCGCGGAACGCCGGCAGGAACTGCTTCAGGCACGAAGGACCCGACGCGCCAACATCGCCGCCGGCCAGGATCCGAGGTTCCTGCGGGAGACCGAACACATCCGCAACGACGCGTCCTGGCGGGTGGCTCCCCCGGCCCCGGGCCTGGAGGACCGCCGGGTGGAGATCACCGGCCCGGTGGATAAGAAGATGACCATCAACGCCCTGAACTCCGGCGCCAAGGTCTGGCTGGCGGACATGGAAGACTCCTCCACCCCCACATGGCGGAACGTCATCAAAGGCCAGCTGAACCTCACCGACGCCCTGGAACGCCGCATCGACTTCACCAGCGAGGAAGGCAAGGAGTACAAGCTCCGCCCGGCCGGTGAACTGCCCACCATCGTGGTCCGCCCCAGGGGCTGGCACCTGCCCGAAAAGCACATGCTCATCGACGGCACCCCGATCGCGGGCGGAATCGTGGACTTCGGCCTGTTTTTCTTCCACAACGCCCGCCGCCTGCTGGCCCAGGGCAAGGGCCCGTACTTCTACCTGCCCAAGATCGAAAACCACCTCGAAGCCCGGCTCTGGAACGACATCTTCATCCTGGCCCAGGACCTGCTCGGCATCCCGCAGGGCACCATCCGCGCCACGGTACTGATCGAAACCATCACCGCAGCCTTCGAAATGGAGGAGATCCTCTACGAACTGCGGGACCACGCCTCGGGCCTGAACGCCGGCCGCTGGGACTACATCTTCTCCATCATCAAGAACTTCCGTACCCGCGGCCCCCGCTTCGTCCTCCCGGACCGCGGCCAGGTGACCATGACCGCCCCGTTCATGCGCTCCTACACCGAGCAGCTGGTCCGGGCCTGCCACAAGCGCGGCGCCATGGCCATCGGCGGCATGGCCGCGGCCGTTCCCAACCGCAAGGACCCCGAAGCCAACGCCAACGCCTTCGAGAAGGTCCGGGCGGACAAGACCCGCGAGGCCGGGGACGGCTTCGACGGCTCCTGGGTGGCCCACCCCGACCTGGTGCCCATCTGCCGTGAAGTGTTCGACGCCGTCCTCGGCGAGCGACCCAACCAGCTCGGCAAGCTCCGCGGGGACGTCACCCCGAACGACCGCGCCCTCATCGATGTCGCCTCCCTGCACGGCACCATCACGGAGCAGGGCATCCGCAACAACATCGAAGTGGGCATCCGCTACATCGAGTCCTGGCTCCGCGGCAACGGCGCCGTGGCCATCCACAACCTGATGGAGGACGCCGCCACCGCGGAGATCTCCCGCTCCCAGCTCTGGCAGTGGATCTACGCCCGGGCCATCACCGACCACGGCGAGATCATCACGCACGAATGGGTGGAGGATCTGCTGGACGGCGAATTCGCCCGGCTGGAGCGCTTCGACGGCGACCGCTTCGAGGACGCCCGGGACATCTTCGAGGAAGTCACCCTCGCCACGGAGTTCCCGTCCTTCCTCACCCTCCCGGCCTACGCCCGCTACCTCACCGAAGCCCGCGAGAAGGCCACCGTGGAGGAGCTCGCAGCGGCCTGACCCGCAGCTGCACAGACTTCCGTCCGCCGGGCCGGCACGCCCTTCGCAACAGGCCCCCCGAAATCCGGGGCGCCGGCCCGGCAACGGAACCCCTTTACACGCCCGCTCACTTGTTGGGTCATAACGCCGGACGCGCGCTCACTTCCCTCAGAAGAGTGAGCGCGCGTCCTTCGGTTAACCCATCAGGTGAGCGCGCGTCCCTGGGTGCTGACGGGATGTCCGACGGCGGCCCGCGCCTTAGCGGCCCCGCGGCACCTTGCGGACGGAGAGGGTGGTACTGACAAAGAAGGTCAGCACCGAGCCGAGGATGACCAGCAGCGCCGGCGTCCACGACTCCGAGGCGTCGTGGACAAAGCCCACCAGCGGCGGGGCAACCGCAGCGAGGCAGTAGCCCAGGCCCTGCACGGTGGCGGACATCCTGCCGGCCATGGCCTGGTTCCGGGCCAGCCGGATGATGGCGATGAAGATGATGGTGATGCCGCCGCCCTGGGCGATCCCGCCGCAGGTCGACCACAACCACCACAGCTGCGGCATCAGCAGCAGCCCGGCCGGGACTGCCGTCCACAACACACCCAAGGTGACCGCCACCGCCGTCGTACTCATGTATTTGGCGGCGAACGGCACGCCGAGCCCGCCCACGATAGCGAGGATCTGGAAGATCGAGGACGCCGCACCGGCTTCCGCGGCAGACATGCCCAGCTCATCGTGCAGGTAGCTGGGCAGCCAGGCGGTGACGCCGTAGTAGGAGAAGGCCTGGCCGCCGAAGCCCGCCGTGAGGCCGAAGGTGATCCAGCCGGTGCCGGCCACCGGCGGGAGCTTGGCTTCGCCGGCGTCCTCGGCAGCGGAGACGATGAACGCGGTCCGCGGCCCCACTGCCAGCGTCCACACAACGATGGCGGCCACGGCCAGAAGGGCCACCGATGCCAGGGCGGCACGCCAGCCGGTCCACTCGGCCAGGGGCGCCATGGCCACGGATGTCAGGAACGAGCCGATGTTCAGGGCAGCGGTGTAGATGCCCATGGCGGTCCCCTGCCGCGAGGGCGAGAAGTCGCGGCGGATGATCAGCGGCACGGCAATGTTGCCCACCGTGATGGCCAGGCCAATGATCACGGTCCCCGCCACTACCAGGGCGGGTCCGCCGGCGGACCGCACCAGGACTCCCGCCAGGACGCCCAGGATGGTGAGGCTGACGGCAAACTCGGCGCCGAACTTCCTCGCGGCCAGGGACGCCAGCGGCGAAGCGAGCGAGAAGCAGAGCACGGGAATGCTGGTCAGCAGTCCCAGCACCACCGGCGAGAAATGCAGTTCTGCCTGCATGGGACCCACCACCGGCGCGACGGCCACGAACGGCCCGCGCAGGTTCAGGGCCAGCAGGCCAATGCAGGCGAGCAGGATCCAGCTGCCGGGAATTCGGGAAAGCAGCCGGCCGGTCACGCGGCGGAAAAGGGGAAAGGGAAGTCACTCATCACCTTCATTGCTATCACGCCGCGCAGGCCCACAAACTGTGCAAGGCACCGCGTGACGCCCAGGCTTAGGATGAACCTGCCCCCACAAGGACACCGTGAAGGACAGGACACCGCCATGCCGCACCGCCTTGCCATCCTCGACGACTACCAGGACGTGGCCCATGGCTACGCCGACTGGGCGGCCCTGGAAGCAGAGGGGGTCAAAGTTTCCACGTTCCGCGAACCCTTCGCCTCGCAGGATGCGCTGGTCTCGGCGCTCGCCGGCTCCACCATCGTGATCGCCATGCGGGAACGGACCGCCTTCCCGCGCGCAGTGTTCGAGAAACTGCCCGCCCTCGAACTGCTGGTGACCACGGGGATGGCCAACGCGTCCATCGACGTCGCCGCAGCCGCGGACCACGGCGTCACGGTCTGCGGAACACCCGGTTCGCCCGCGGCAGCCCCGGAGCTGACTTGGGCGCTGCTGCTGGCCATCGCACGGCACCTGCCGGCCGAGGAAGCCTCGCTGCGGGCCGGCTCCTGGCAGAAAACCGTAGGGGTGGAGCTGGCAGGCAAGACCCTGGGCGTGGTGGGGCTGGGCAAGATCGGGCGCCGGATTGCCGGCTACGGCCAAGCCTTCGGCATGGACGTGGTGGCGTGGAGCCAGAACCTCACAGCCGAAGCCGCGGCGGAGGCCGGGGTGCGGCTGGTATCGAAGGAGGAGCTGTTCCGCGCGTCCGACATCGCCACCCTCCACCTGCGGCTCTCCCCTCGCTCGGAGAACACCGTGGGTGAGCAGGAGCTGCGGCTGCTGGGCCCCGAAGGCATCCTGGTCAACACCGCCCGCGGCCCCCTCGTGGACCAGGAAGCGCTGGTCCGGGCACTGAACGAAGGCTGGATCCGCGGCGCCGCCCTGGACGTTTTCGACCAGGAACCGTTGCAGGCCGGCCACCCGCTGCTGGCGGCCCCCAACACCGTCCTGTCACCGCACCTCGGCTACGTCACGCAGGAGAGCTACCGGCAGTTCTACGGCGGCGCCTTCGAGGACGTCACCGCCTGGCTGGCAGGCTCCCCCATCCGCACCATCACCCCCTGACCCCGGAGTAACCCATGAGCCACACCATCCGCCGCGCCACCATGGCCGACGCCGGCGCGCTGGCTGAGCTGGCGGCCGTCACCTTTCCGCTGGCCTGCCCGCCGTCGTCGTCGCCGGAGGATATCGCCGCGCACCTGGCAAACACGCTCAGCGAAGACCACTTCCGGGGCTACCTCGCCGATCCGGACATCACCATCCTGGTGCTGGACAGCGGCGACCGGCTTAACGGGTACAGCCTGCTGGTGGACCGGCCGGCGTCGGACCCGGACGTTGCCTCGGCCCTGACACTCACGCCGTCGGTGGAGCTCAGCAAGTGCTATGTGCATCCCGGACACCACGGACTGGGTGCCGCCGCCGAACTGATGCATGCCAGTGTGCAGGCCGCCGGTGCGGCTGGCCGGGCCGGGATCTGGCTGGGCGTCAACAGCCAGAATGCCCGCGCCATCCGCTTCTACGGGAAGTCCGGGTTCCGGAAGGTGGGCACCAAGTCTTTCCGGCTGGGCAGCACCGTGGAACACGACTTCGTCCTCGAACGCGCCTTGCCGTAGCTGCTTACGTGCCGGGCTGGTTCAGGCCGGCATGGTCTGAGGCGGCCTCCGGGCTTCCGGGCGGATACGCCAGCGGCGGGCGCGGCTGGGCCAGGAGCTTCAGGCCCGGGGGAAGTCCGTCAATGGTGCCGCTGGTGCCGGTGGCGGTGATGGTGACCCGGGAAGAGTCCAGCAGGACGTTTTCGGCCCGGAAGGTGCCCACGGTGTCCGGGAGGATCGGTGCCAGGTGCACTACCCCGCGGGTAAAGACAGGGTCGAAGCGGAGGAGGATCCGCGCCAGCTGGACAGGCGCCGCGGCAGCCCACGCCTGCGGCGAACATGCGGTGGGGTACGGCACGGGGCCGGGGAACTCACCGCGGTCGAAGCCACAAAAGAGTTCGGGCAGCCGGTTGTCGAAGTGTTCGGCTGCTTCGAAGACCCCCAGGGCCACCCGTCTTGCCTCGTCCACGAACCCGTAGCGCATCAGGCCTGTGGCCACCATGGCCGTATCGTGCGGCCAGACGGACCCGTTGTGGTAGCTGACCGGGTTGTAGGCGCCCATGTCCGAGGCGAGCGTGCGGATGCCCCACCCAGTGAACATTTGCGGGGACATCAGGTGCTCCATGACGGACTGCGCCTTGTCCCGGTCCACGATGCCTGAGAAGAGGCAGTGGCCGATGTTGGAGGTCAGGGCGTCCACCGGGCGCTTGTCCTTGTCCAGCGCGACGGCGAAATAGCCTTTGTCCGGCAGCCAGAACTTTTTGTTGAACTCCTCTTTGAAGGCCGCTGCCTTTTCAGCCCAGTGGTGTTCCAGTTCCGGGTCCCCGTCCCAGTGCGCCAGCAGGGAGCGGCCCAGATAGGCCGAGTAGACGTAGGCCTGCACTTCGCAGAGGGCGATGGGCGGTTCGGCGATGGTCCCGTCGGCGAAGTTGATGCCGTCCCACGAATCTTTCCAGCCCTGGTTGACCAGCCCGTGGTTGTTGGGGCGCAGGTATTCCACGAAACCGTCACCGTCGCGGTCGCCGTACTTCTCAATCCATTCCAGGGCCCGGTCCGCGTGGCTGAGCAGTGGCTGGATCACGTCCTTGGACAGTCCCCATCGGCTCAGTTCTCCGAGGACGGCCACGAACAGCGGGGTGGCGTCGGCGGTGCCGTAGTAGGCCGTGCCGCCGAGGGACAATCCGGCGGTGACCCCCAGCCGGACCTCGTGCGGGATGCGGCCGGGTTCCTCCTCGGAGTCGTTGTCCACCTTCTTGCCCTGGATGCCGGCCAGGGTCTGCAGTGTGCCAAGGGCAAGGTTGGGGTTGACCATCAGGCTCATGTAGGAGGTCAGCAGCGAGTCCCTGCCGAACAGCGCCATGAACCAGGGCGCCCCGGCGGCGACGGCCGCCCGGTCCGGATGGTGGGGGTCGAAGATGCGCAGTGCACCCAAGTCGCTTTGGCTGCGGTTGAGCAGGTCCTGGAGGCTGGCGTCTTCGATCCTGATCCGCGGTACGCCTTCTTCCCAGTCCAGGTGCCGGCGCACGCCTTCGCGGTGGTGCGGCAGTTGCCCCTCGCGGAAGGGCTGGTCCGGTGCTTCGCCGTTGACCAGGGGCACCACGATGATGCTGGTGGCCCACTTTCCCCGCGCCGGGACGGTGATGCGGAAGCGCAGGCCTTCGGTGCTGACCTCGGCATCCCTGGCGCCAACGGCGGTTCCGCGCTGCTGGCCGTGCCGCAAGGCCTCGATGATGAGCTTGCCGTCCCTGACGGTCCGGGTGGTGTCGTCGTTCCCCGTGGCGCGGCTGCCCTTGACCTCGAACAGGTCTGCCTGGTCCGCCTCCACCAGCAGCTCAATTTCGCAGTCCACCGGCTCGGATGCATAGTTTTCCAGCGTGATGTCGTCCTGCATGCCGGGACCGATGTGCCGCACCTGGCGGACCACCAGCGGGCTGTCGAACCTGCCGCCGGGCCATTTGGCCCGGCCCACGAACGTCGCTTTGAAGGGCTGCGGCCGCTGGGCTGTCAGGGGCTCACGCAGGGCCCCATTGACGCGGAGCATCCACCGCGAAACGATGCGGGTGTCCTGGAAGAACGCACCGTTCGTGCCGCCGTCGGAGGGGATGTCCCCGCTTCCGGACGAGATGCAGAAGGAGGATCCTTCCAGGACGGTGACCGATCCGGAATCGGACACGGATGCTTCGTTATCGGCGTTCCAGGCGGTCATCAGGGACTCCCCTCTCAAGCGACGAGGTGCTGCCCGAAAATCCGGGAAGCACCGTTGCCCTATCGATTCTGGTCCACCGGGACGGCATGCGGAACCCCCGCCGGAGGCCGCCTTTCAATCAGTTCGGCATATAGGCGCAGGTGGTCCGCCACCATCCGCTCTGCACTGAAGCGCCCCTGCACCGCGCTGCGGCACACCGCCCTGTCCAGGCCTGCGGCGGCCGGAATGAAGTCCGCCAACTGTTCGGTGGCGCCCAGGAAGCCCGTTCGCCCGTGCTCCACAATCTCCTCCGCGGCTCCCACAGCGGTTCCAACCACCGGTGTTCCGGTGGCGAGGGCCTCGATCATGACCAGGCCGAAGGGCTCGGCCCATTGGATGGGGTTAAGGAATGCCACCGCTTCCCCCATCAGGCGGTATTTGGTCGCGTCATCCACCTCCCCCATAAAGTCCTCGTTGGAGCCCAGCATGGGTTCAACCACATCCCGGAAATAGCGCACCTCCTCCGGTTCCCGCATCTTCACCGCGATCTTCAGGCGCATCCCCACCTCACGGGCGATGCTGATGGCTTCCAGCAGGCCCTTGTCCGGGCAGGACCGGCCCACGAAGCACAGGTAACCGCCTCCTCCCGTTCCCACCGGAACCGCCGCGAGGTCCATACCGTGGTGAATCACCCGGGTGATGGGCACGCCGGGAGCATGCGAGGCCTGGTCCCGGGAGATGGCGATCACCGCCCCTGCCCGGGCTATGGCGCGATAGATGTCGGCCGCCCTGGCATGCAGGGGTCCGTGGATGGTGGTCACCACCGGAATCCCTCCGGGCCGGTGCATGTAGAGGGGGCCGGCAAGGGTGTGGTCATGGATGATGTCCACGTCCGCCAGCCCCTCGTAGGCCCTGACCACGTGGCTGAGCTCCGACAGGCTGGTGCCCATGCCCTTATAGTCCGCCGGGCGCATGCCAGGGACAAGGGGCACCGGGCAGGTACTTTCAGTGGGTGCGGCCAGGAGTACCTCGTGGCCGCGTGCGGCGAAGCCCCGGGCAAGGGTGTCCACCACCCGTTCCGTCCCGCCGTACGTTGCCGGTGGAACAGGAATCCATGGTCCTGATACCAAGCCAATCCGCATCCTGACCTCCCAGGTGAGACGGGCCGGGCTCCCCAGCGGGCCGGGCGCCACCCCGCCGCGGTACGCAATGCCGCAGTGGAATGTTTGGGTTTCCGCGGTCCATTACTGGGCCTCTGTTCAGACTATTGCGCAGGATGCGGCGGCCCACAAGACCTACCGTGGGGTATCTCACACCCGGGCCCGGAATGGCGGCAGAACCGCACCGGTTATGCAGTCCATGAAGATTGAGATCTGGTCCGACGTTGCCTGCCCGTGGTGTTTCATCGGCAAGCGCCGCTTCGAGGCCGCCCTGGCTGACTTCCCGCACCGCGACGCGGTTGAGGTGCAGTGGCGCAGCTACCAGCTCGATCCCGGCCTCCCCGAGCACTACGACGGCACCGAACTTGCGTACCTCAGCACCCGCAAGGGCATGGCACCGCAGCAGGTCTCCCAGATGTTCAACCATGTGGCGGAGCAGGCCAGGGGTGAGGGCCTGGAGTACCGGTTCGACAACGTGGTGGTGGCCAACAGCTTTACTGCGCACCGCCTGATCCACCTGGCCGCCGCGCACGGCCAGCAGGACGCCGCCAAGGAGCGCCTGCTCAGCGACCACTTCGAGCATGGCAAGGACATCGGCAGCCGGGACTACCTGGCCGCGCTGGGCAGCGACCTCGAAATTCCGGACGCCGAGGTGGAAGCGCTTTTCACCACCGACAAGTACGCCGATGACGTCCGCAACGATGTCGAGGAAGGCCGTGCCCTGGGCATCAGCGGGGTGCCGTTCTTTGTCATCGACCGGAAGTTCGGCCTCTCCGGAGCGCAGCCCACCGAAACCTTCACCGCTGCCCTCAACCAGGCATGGCAGGACGCCAACCCCCTGGTTCTGGTCAACTCCGGCGACGGCGAAGCCTGCGGCCCGGATGGTTGCAGCGTCTGACCCGACTGCAGGCGGGGCACTCACCGTTTAGTGACACATCGCGGTAAAGTGTCTGTATGCCCAGGATTTCAGCGGCCACCAACGCAGCACAACGCGCCGACACCCAACGCCGCATCCTGACGGCCTTCGGCGAACTGCTCTTCTCGCACGGCCTGCCCGGGCTGACCATGACCGACGTCGCGCGGCACGCCGGCGTGGGGCGCACGGCCGTGTACAACTACTACGCGGACATCGAAGAGCTGCTGATTTCCTATGCCCTGGAGGAGACGGAAAAGTTCCTCGCGGAGCTGCGGGAGGCGCTCGGCCGGCTCGACAATCCGGTGGAGCGGCTGGCCCTGTACGTGCGCGCGCAGGTGGAGGACCTCACCCGGCGCCACCTGCCGCCCGGACCTGCCATGGGCGCGGTGCTCTCGCCGTCGTCCTTTGCCAAACTCGCCGACCATGTAGGCGAGCTGAGCGTGCTCCTGCAGGGCATTCTGCGTGACGGCATGGACCAGGGCTACCTGCCTGCCGCGGACGTGGGCCAGCAGTCGCAGCTGATCCTGGGAACCCTGTCCTCGAGCGCGGCCAGGGGCAGCGACGAGCCCGCGGAACTGGAAGCGCGGGTGGCGCGGACCGTGCGGTTCATCCAACTGGGCGCCGGGGCAAGGTTCGACGACGGCGGCCGGCCCGTCCGGTTGGCACCGCTTCGCGCCGTGGCCGGCTGAGTTGCCCCATCACTTCAGGTCCCCACAAGCCGGGTTTAGCAGCCCGGGCTGATATGGCAGCGGGCGTCAGGAGGCGGGGGCTGCCGAGGGCATCACGGGCCACATGTCATCGTCCGCCACCCGCCGGCTTTCCCTGGGGCAGCTCAGCGTGCCGGGAGTCTGGTCCACCAGTTCCGGCGGCGCAAGTGCCCGGTAATCCTGCGACAGGATGACGTCCACGGTGCCGTCCGTCCGGCTGTCCTGGAAGTAGTCCGATCCCGGCAGGTTCCGCTGGACACTGAAGGCTGCGGACTGCCCGGCCGCTCCGGAGATCACTGCGGCAACCCCGCGGTAGCTGGGCTCGGTGTTGCCGACCGCGGCCACCACGAATTTGCGCGCGAGGAAATCATCCGCCACGGATTTCGCCAGCCCTGGCCTGCTGGTGGAGTTGTAGACGTTGAGGTTGACCTGTTCGTTCGGCGTGTAGTCGAACGTTGCGGCCGGGCAGGCGCTGACGGTCTTCGCGGCCGGCTCCGCAGAGGGGATGCTGAACCGCCCGTTGATGATGGCAAGAGCCGTGATAATGCCCGCTGCGATCAGTCCGATCAGGAGCACCAGGACCACGGCGTGCAGCACCCGGCGCCGTACGCGGGCGGTGTCGTCGGCGTTCCGGCCGGCGTCGAACGTGGCCCGCAGCTCCTGCCCGCTGACCACATGATGTCCATGCAGGACGCTGACGTCCTGCGGCTTCTTCTTCCTAGCCATCTATCACCAGGACCCGGGCGTGGATCGCGGTGCGCTGGTGCAGGGCAGTCCGGACCGCGCGGTGCAGCCCGTCCTCCAGGTACAGGGTTCCCTGGTATTGCACCACGTGCGGGAACAGGTCGCCGAAGAATGTGGAGTCCTCCGCCAGCAGCGCTTCCAGGTCCAGGGTGCGCTTGGTGGTTACCAGTTCGTCCAGCCGGACCGGCCGCGGCGGCAGCGAGGCCCAGTCCTTGGGCGTGCTGTAACCATGGTCGGGGTAAGGGCGGCCCTCGCCCACAGCTTTGAATATCACCATGCCACCCTAGGCATCCTGCCGACGGCAGCGGAAGTACCCGGCCGTGCCGCCTTAAGGTTGTAGCCAAACGGTGACCATGTCACACGCGGTGACCTTTGCACAGCCGGAGCGGGGAGTTGACCACCCAACTGAGACAATGGATCCATGACAGCATCCGAAGCCCCCGCCATGTCCGTGACCGGAACCCGCCTGCCGTCAACCCCGCCGCTGGCCCTCCTGCTGGATGTGGACGGGCCGATAGCCAGCCCGGTCACGCGGAACGTCAGGCCGGCCATCATCGGGGACCTTGTGGCCCTTGCCGCCGCCGGCATCCCCGTCATTTTCAACACCGGCCGTTCGGATGCCTTCATCCGCGAGCAGGTCATGGAGCCGATGCTCGCTGCGGGCATCCCGGACGGCACCGTCATCCATGCGGTCTGCGAGAAGGGCGCGGTGTGGTTCAGCTATACCGCCGCGGGCCCCGGCCCGGTCCACGTTGACCGCGAGCTGGCCGTCCCTGCCGCGTACGGCGACGACATCCGCCGCCTGGTGGCCGAGGACTACAGCGCACACATGTTCTTCGACGAAACAAAGCGTGCCATGGTGTCCGTGGAGCAGCACATCGAGGTGCCCAGCGCTGACTACCTTGCCGAACAGAAACTCTTTGACGCGGACGCCATGGAGCTGATGGCCCGCCACGGCCTGGGCGTGGTGCGCCTGGACCACCACGCGCCGAATTCCGACGACGACGTGGACTACCGCGTGGACCCCACCATTATCTCCACCGACATTGAGTCGGTGCGGCTGGGCAAGGACCTGGGGGCGAGCCGGGCGGTTGAACTGCTGGCCGCCCAAGGGATCACGCCTGACGCCTGGCGGACGGTGGGTGATTCCCGGACCGATTACGCCATGGCTGACTGGCTGCACCACAACGACCATCCGGTCAAACATGTGGACGTCCGGCCCGCTGATGGCGTCCCGGAGAAACCGTACGATATCCTGACGGCCACGGACCTGGGACTCTCAGATTCGGTCATCCACGACGACGCCGGCGGCGCCTTCCTGCGCAGCTGGCGGGAGGCGCTGGGCGCCTGACGCCGGATCCTTCCCCGCGGCACCCGGTCCCGGGCGGCCCGCCACATCCCGCTTGGCGCGGGCATGCCGACGCAAGCGAAACAAGCTGTTTCCCCCGCGCGGCTATCATGCAGGTAGAAAGGCTTACTTTGACCAGCACGGAGACAACCATCACAGAAGCACCGGTCCAGGACGAGGTTTACTACGCCGGACAGCCCTCGAGCGAGGAACAGTTCCATTCCGAGGTGACCTCGGCTGAGGCTGAACAGCGGTTCAGGCTCCGCCCTGACGTGATCCGGCACAAGGGCCGCTACGCCGTCGTCAACGACAACAGGACGCCCTACCAGGCCATGGTGGAGGACCTGCTGTTCCTGCGCAACGTGCTGGCCAACGCCGGGCTGGCCTACCTTCTGGTGCGCGGCAACAACGACAGGCCCGTCATCGCGCTGGGCTGGCGGGACCGGAAGAAGCTCCGGGCCGCCCTGGTGGAGGCCTGCCGGGACGAACCTTTCTACTCCATGACCGTGGATGCCAAGAAGAAGACGTCCGTCCTGGTTGCGGACGGCGAACTCTCCTCCAACCGGCAGGCGCGCATCTTCCGCCTGTACCGGCCCCGTGTGGAACCGGTGGGCGGCTTTGAGTTCGGCGCATCCGCCGGTGTGCAGATCGAGCTGTGGTCCT
>Ga0160459_100513_pt1 | contig 14708 bp, 13 predicted proteins | sample HID1973K_E6MG_FD_108208 | JGI IMG/M metagenome (GOLD analysis project Ga0160459, IMG submission 108208) | Enriched mosquito-associated microbial communities from UW Madison campus, WI, USA - HID1973K_E6 MG | ecosystem: Host-associated > Arthropoda: Insects > Digestive system > Unclassified ... | reverse complement strand
TGATCACCGTGGTCACCCTCTGCGACGGGTGGCCGGTCCTGCCCCAGATCGACGCGCTCCTGGCGGGCAACGGCCGGGACCGGGCCGCCCGCCGTCGGGCGTTCATCGTGCGGACCGCAACGCTGATGGCCGGCGCCCTGCTGGAGGACGCAACAGCAGGCCGCCCCGCTGTGCCGGCGGTGGCGGCAGCCGCGGACTGAGGCGGGCAGAACTCCCCATGGCCCCGGCCTTGACCGGCGCCTAGGATGACTGTGAACCGCTCGGTTCACACTGTCACTTTCTGGGGGAAAAGGACTCATCCCATGCCGTTACCGCGCCCTGCCCTGTCATGCCCGCATCAGAACCCAAGGGAGGGGGCATGGGTCCGGGCCCGGGCCGTCCTCGCCGCAGCCGTACTCCTTGCCGCCGGACTCTTCGCCGGAGCCGTCCCTGCGCACGCCGCAACCTATACGTTCAAGGGCGTGGTGAAGGGAAAGCTGACCGCCACCGCAACTCCCGCAGCCCTGGGAAATGCATGGGTTGGCGCCTACACCAACGACTCAAGTGCCTCCTACGTTGCCGGCGCCTGGTCTGCCGCGGACGGCACCTACAGCTTCAGCGTCCCCGCCGCGGGCAGCTACAAAATCTGGATCACCTGCGGAAACAACCCCTGCGCGGACACGTACGCCGACGAATGGAACGGCGACTCCTCCGGTGCCTACAACTCCACTCCTCTGGCGGTCTCCGACGCCGCACCCACCACTACCTACAACCCCCAGCTCGAGGCCTACGGCACCATGAGCGGCCGCATCACCAACAGCGCCGGGCAGCCCGTTACGACCGCCGAGATCTCTGCTTCACCAGCAAACGGTGGGCAGTACAGCACGGTGCGGCCGGACGCCAACGGGTACTACACGCTGGCCAAGGTGCCGCCGAACCAGGCCTACATCAGCGTGCGGGACGATTCGGGCCAGCGCCTTTACACGGAGCAGTACTGGAACGGGACGCAGGGCGTTGAGACCTATACCGCGGCCACCGTCCCGCCGGGCGTCAAGTGGACCAACGCGAACTTCGTCCTCAAGAACGAAACAGTCCTGGAAGCCACCGTCACGGACCCCGCGGGCGCACCCATCGCAGAAGTGGGCTACGTCCCCTACGTCTTCAACGACGCCACCGGCGCCTGGGACGGCCCCCAAATGGGCCCGCTGACCTCAGATGCCAACGGCAAGATCTACTGGCGCATGACAGTGGGCAAGAAATACAAGATCTGCGTCTTTGACACCTACTACGGTGAACCGCGCCAGTACCGCTACAAGTCCGAGTGCTACAACAACGCACCCACCATCGATACCGCGGCCGTCCTCACCGCCACCGCGCAGGGCCAGCGCGTGCAGGCCAACATGCAGTTGGAGGTGTCCGGACTCTCCCTGTCTCCGGGCAGGATCTTCGCTTATGGTTCGGTCCAGGCAGGCCAAACCCTGACCGTTGATCCGGGCGTTTGGGGTCCGGCACCGGTGACCCTCACCTACCAGTGGCAGCGCACCAAGGGTGCGGAGACAACTGACATCGCCGGTGCCACCGCGGCAACCTACACTGTCACGGCCGCAGATGCCGGCTTTGACATCTTCGCCAAAGTCACCGGAAGCAAGGCCGGTTACGCCTCCTACACGGACACTGTCCACGCCGGGCAGGCCGGTGCGGACGCCACCACTGCGTCCAAGCCGTTCACCATCACGGGAACCCCCAGCGCCGGCAACAACCTCACCGTCGACCACGGAACGCTGACGCCCACCCCCGAGTTCGGGCCCTACTACGACTGGTTCGTCAACGGAATCCCGGACTACCGCTCCAACACCAAGGCCTTCGCCCTGACCACGGCGGACACCGGCAAGAAAGTCACCGCCCGCCTCAGCGTGCACGCCTGGCCGCTCCAGCCGTACTACGGCCAGGCCTCGGTAACCGTTGCCGCGGGCACACTGACGGCGCCGGTTCCCACCATCACCGGCACCGCCAAGGTGGGTGCCACGCTGACCGCGAACGCGGGCACGTGGGGTCCTGCTCCGGTGACGCTGGCGTACCAGTGGTTCCGGAGCGGGGTTGCCATCACGGGCGCCACGGCGGCAACGTATCCGGCCGTTGCGGCTGACCTGGGCAAGACGTTGACGGTCCGGGTCACCGGCACCAAGTCCGGGTTTACGACGGCGGCGAAGACCTCAGCGGCCACAGCCGCCGTGGTTGCCGGTACCCTCACCGGACCCACCCCGACGGTCACCGGCACCAAGATCGTCGGCAGCACGCTGACGGCAAGCCCCGGCACCTGGGGGCCTGCTCCAGTGACGCTGGCCTACCAGTGGTACCGCGGCAGCATCGCCATCACCGGAGCCACAGCCCAGACCTACAAACTGGTGGCCGCTGACAAGGGAACCGCCATCAAGGTCCGGGTCACCGGCACCAAGACGGCATACACCGCGCTGGCGCGCTACTCGGCAGCCACAGCGCTGATCGGCTGATACCTCCGGAGCAACAGGCTCGCCGCCCACCCGGGCCAGCTGCACGGGTGGGCGGCGCCACTTAACAGGGACTGTGGAGCCGTGCGGACTATATTGGGCGTGTCAGCACACCACCACCACCGCGGGAGTCTGCACCCATGGCCAAGGAACTTGCCACCCAACTCGTCGAACAACTCCAGGCTGCCGGCGTGCAGCGGATCTATGGGATTGTGGGGGACAGCCTCAACCCCATAGTGGATGCCGTCCGGCAAACCGGCGGTTCGGCCAAGGGCGGCATCGACTGGGTCCACGTCCGGCATGAAGAGGCCGCCGCCTTCGCCGCCGCCGCAGAGGCACAGCTCACGGGCCGCCTCGCCGTCTGCGCCGGTTCCTGCGGCCCCGGCAACCTGCACCTGATCAACGGGCTGTACGATGCCAACCGCAGCGGCGCCCCGGTGCTGGCCATCGCCTCCCACATCCCCAGCAAGCAGATCGGCAGCAGCTTCTTCCAGGAAACCCACCCGGACCGGCTCTTCAACGAATGCTCGGTCTACTCGGAACTGGTCAGCACCGCCGAACAGGCGCCCCGCGTGATGCACAGCGCCATCCAGCATGCGCTGGGACTGGGCGGAGTCGCCGTCGTGACCCTTCCCGGTGACATCGCCGGGCTAGAAGCCAGCGCGCCGACGCCGCTGCCCGCCACCTTCCGTCCCGCCAGCCTCGTCCCGGACCCGGCCAGCGTCCAGGCCCTGGCGGACGCCATCAACGACGCCGGCAAGGTCGCCATCTTCGCGGGCGCCGGCGTCGAGGGTGCCCACAGTGAACTGATGGCGCTCGCGGAACTCGCGAAGGCGCCCATCGGCCACTCCCTCCGCGGCAAAGACTTTGTCCAGTACGACAACCCGTTCGATATCGGCATGACCGGGCTGCTGGGCTACGGCGCCGCCGCCGAGGGCATCGAGGACGCCGACCTCCTGGTCCTCCTCGGCACCGACTTTCCGTACGACCAGTTCCTGCCGGACACCCGGACTGCACAGGTGGACCGGGTGGCGCACCGGCTGGGGCGGCGGACCGACGTCGACGTCGCAGTCCACGGCGACGTGCTGCCAACCCTGCACGCCCTGCTGCCGCTGGTGAAGGCAAAGAAGAGCCGCCGGTTCCTGGACCAGATGCTCAAGAAGCACGACCGGCTGATGAACAAGGCCGTGGGAGCCTACACCCGCAAGGTGGAGAAGAAACAGCCCATCCATCCGGAGTACGCGGCGTCCCTGCTGGACCAGATAGCTGCAGAGGATGCGATCTTCACCGCGGATACGGGCATGTGCAACGTCTGGACGGCGCGGTACATCAACCCGCTGGGCACGCGGCGGCTGATCGGGTCCTTCCTGCACGGCTCCATGGCCAACGCCCTGCCGCACGCCATCGGTGCGCAGCTGGCGTACCCCGGCCGGCAGGTCATCTCCGTGTCCGGTGACGGCGGGCTGTCAATGCTGCTCGGCGAGCTGATCACCGCGGCCGCCTACAAGCTGCCCGTCAACGTGGTGGTGTTCAACAACTCCACCCTGGGCATGGTCAAGCTTGAAATGCTGGTGGACGGGCTCCCCGATTTCGGGGTGGATGTGCCGGACGCCAACTACGCCGCCGTAGCCCAGGCGCTGGGCTTCCATGCAGTCCGCGTCACGGACCCTGCGCAGATCGAGGCAGCATACCGCGAGGCGTTCGCGCACCCGGAGCCGTCGCTGGTGGAGCTCATCACCGATCCCAAGGCGCTGTCCATTCCGCCCAAGATCTCCGGGTCGCAGGTCATCGGGTTTGCCACGGCCATGTCCAAGGTGGTCCTGAACAGGGGAGCGGGCGAGGCCGTCAGCATGGCCCGCAGCAACCTGCGGAACATCCCCCGGCGCTGACCCTATCCGGACGCCCCACCAGATGAGGGGCTTAACGCCTGAACGCTCCTGCAACCGGTGCAGGAGCGTTCAGGCGTTTTGGCGGTGTGTTGTGCCTGGCTAGCGGGCGCCGCCCTGCCACAGGGCATCGAATGGTGCCCCGGAGGCCACGCGGTTGCGGATGCCCTCGGTCACGAAGGCCTTGGCTGTGCGCGCCGCCTCCAGCGGGGAGGCGCCCTTGGCCAGCTCGGCGGTCACGGCGGCCGCGAGCGAGCAGCCCGCGCCGGATACGGCCACCTCGCCCACCTTCGGGGCGCTGAGGACCTCGAGGGTTTCGCCATCAAAGAAGACGTCGACGGCGTCAGGGCCTTCCAGCCGAACCCCGCCCTTGGCCAGGACCGCCGCGCCGCTGAGTTCGTGGATGCGGACAGCGGCAGCCTTGAGGGACTCGACGTCGGTGATCTCCAGGCCGCTCAGGGATTCTGCCTCGAAGTGGTTGGGGGTCACGAAGGTGGCCAGCGGCAGGATTTCGGCCTTCAGGGCCTGGTCCGTGTCCAGGGCGTGGCCGGGCTCCTGGCCCTTGCAGATCAGCACCGGGTCCAGCACCACGTTGCCGAAGCCGTTAGCCTTCAGGGAACCGGCCACCGTGCTGATGGTTGCCGGGCTGCCGAGCATGCCGATCTTCACGGTGTCCAGCACGGAGGGGGCGCCCGACGCCGGTCCGTACGCCGCCGCCGTCGCCTCCAGCTGGTCGGCAATCACCTGCTGGTCCACCGGGACGAAGCGATGGTTCCAGTTGTCCTTCGGGTCGAAGGACACGATGCAGGTCAGGTTGGCGATGCCGAAGACGCCCAGTTCCTGGAAGGTCTTCAGGTCGGCCTGTGCCCCGGCACCACCGGTGGCTTCGGACCCTGCGATGGTGAGGACGACGGCCGGAGTGGTGGCGGACGGCGATGCGCCGGTGGAAACGGAAGTCATCCCACCATCCTGCCATCCGGCGTCGTGCGTTGCCTTGTGTTGCTGAACAGGCGACCCCCAGCTTCCGTGTTCAGGCCGACAAGGGCGCCTGGTGCTCCTCGGGATCCACGCGGACCAACCGCCAAACAGCCAGGCGGCCGATGGCCACGGCGCCGCCCATCATCAATGCCGTGGACAGCATGAAGCCGGCGCTGGAACCGGACCATGGCCTCAAAGCGGCGAGACCCGTGCCAATGAGTGCGCCAAGGCCGCCAAACGCGGCAACATGCAGCCACTGGTTCCGCACAGGCTGGAGCAGGATTCCCAGCGGTGCCCCCGCGGAGAATGCGAGGACCGCCGCCGGTACGGCTCCCCAGACGAGCGTCGCCAGGAACATGGGCAGGAACCAGTCCCTGCCGCTCGTGAAAGCGAGGGCGATGGCCAGGCAGAGTAGGCTCACCAGCGCGCCTGCGGCCAAGGACGATGTACCCAGGACCACGTGGCGCGGCCTGCTCACACCCGTCCCTTGGCAACCTGCTGGAGGGCCCCGCCGAGTTCCGGCTGGCGGTAGATGAACCCGGCGGACAGGAGCTTCTGCGGCAGGACCCACCTGCTCTTGAGCACCAGTTCCGTTTCGGTGCGGATCAGCACGGCGCCCGCCCGCAGGAGCCAGGCAGGCGTCGGCACGCCAAAGCGCTTCCCGTAGGCACGGCGGACCAGCCGCATCAGCTCGTGGTTGCTCACCACGTCCGGCGAGGCCACGTTGACCGGGCCGGTGATGTCCGTCCGGGCATGCAGGAACCGCATGCACCGGTACAGGTCCTCCACGTGGATCCAGCTGAATTTCTGGTTGCCGTCGCCCATGTGCCCGCCCAGGCCCAGCCTGGCGAGGTTGGCGAACGGCCGCAGCGCCCCGCCGCCCGGGCCGAGGACAATAGAGATCCGCAGCGGAATCTTCCGGGTTTCCGGCGTGGCCGCAGCATCCAGGGCAGTCTCCCAGGCGCGGGCCACGTCCACGGAGAATCCAGTGCCCGGCTCGCCGTCGTTCTCTGATTGCGGCCGGTCCCGGGCGTCCCGGTAGATAGTCCCGGTGCTGGCGTTCAGCCACGTCGACGGCGGTTCCTGGCACCGGGCGATGGCGCGGCCCAGTGCCTCGGTGGTCCGGACCCGTGACTCAAGAATCGAGGTACGGTTACGGGCGCTGTACCGGCAGGACACCGAGCGTCCGGCGAGGTTGACCACGAGGTCGGCGCCGTTGAGCACCCTGGTGAGGGCGTCGTCGTCGTTCCAGCTTGCCGAGGAACTCCCCGCTCCCTTGCGTCCGATGGTCCGCACGGCCCAGCCGTCCTGCTCGAAACGCGACCGGACGTATCTGCCGATGAAACCCGAAGCGCCGGCGAGTACCACCGTCTTGGTGCTGCGCATTTTTCCCCCTTGTTGGTTTTCCACGATGTGTTGCCGCCTGCCTAACTGCGGACGCTGCGGCTGAGGTTGAGGACGTCGTCCAGGACCTTGCCTACGCCGGGAACGCGGGCCAGCCCCAGTCCCCGGGCGATCAGCGGCGCGGCTCCATCGACCAGCCGCCTGGTGCGCTGCTGCCCTTCAGAAGTGTCGTAGACCCAAAACAGCGTGACCCCCATGTAGCAGAGCCACAGCAGTTCGGGCAGATCGCTGCGCAGCTTTTTGGGGACCGCTGGCCGGGCACCGTCCACCGCCTGCCGGAAAATCTCCAGCGAGGCTTCCCGGGCGGGGGTTGATGCCGTAGAGAAGGGGTTGAGGGGGGAGGTAGGGCGGATGGCCGTGGCCACGAAGTCCGCGCCGAACCGGTGGTAGGGGGCCATGACGTCCAGGCCTGCGTGCAGGACGGCTTTGAGCCGCTCTGCCAGCCCGCCCGCGGTGGCCAGCGCTCCGGCCGCGCGCTCGGCGTGCTCCGCCTGGACCTGGACGTAGAGCTCGTGGACCAGGCTGTCCTTGGATTCGAAGTAGTAGTAGGCATTGCCTGCAGAGACGCCGGCCTCGGCCGCGATGGCACGCATGGTGGTCTTCTCGAAGCCGATTTCCCGGAACATCCGCAAGGCCACTTCTGCCAGCTTCTGCCGGGTCTGCTCACTCTTCGCAGCCAACTGATTCCCCCAAATTTGAACGTGTTCAAGAACAAGTATGGCACATCTTTTGAACGTGTTCAGTTTCTGCTGTGCCCCCTCGCACGTCCTTGGACGGGGCGGTGGGAGAATGGACTGACCCCAGTGCTAATACAGCCGGCGGCCCGGTTCCGCGGCCGCCGAGCGAACCACTCCGAACGGATCTCCTCCATGCCTGCTGCCCCAGGACACAACGCCGCGCCCCGAACCACCTCGCCGGAATCTCCTGCGAAATTCGCATCGATCGGTTCGCCGTATTTCGGCATCATGCTGGCCGTTATGGCGGTGGTGCTCATCCTGTCAAACATCGGCGCATCGAAGGGTGTGGCGATCGGCCCCATCGTGACGGACGGCGGCTTCTTCCTGTTCCCGCTCGCCTACATCCTGGGTGACGTCATCAGCGAGGTGTACGGCTTCAAGGTGGCGCGCAAGGCCATCTTCACCACCTTCGCACTGTCCGTCTTCGCGTCCCTCTGCTACTGGGTGATCATCGCCCTGCCCGGGTTCGACGACGAGTACGGCATCGCCAAGCAGTCCGCACTGGAGGGGGCACTGGGCCCCGTGCCACAGATCGTGCTGGCCTCGCTCCTGGCATTCCTCGCCGGCCAGACCATCAACTCGTGGATCCTGGTGAAGATGAAGACACGTACGGGCGAGAAGTCGCTGTGGGCCCGGCTGATGGGGTCCTCCGGGGCCGGCGAGTTCGTGGACACACTGATCTTCTGCAGCATTGCCGCGTCCGTCATCGGCATCACCGATGCCGGCATGTTCCTGAACTACGTGGTGGCGGGATTCCTCTACAAGACCCTGGTGGAGTTCCTCTTCGTCCCTGTCACCACCCTCGTTATCGGTTGGGTCAAGAAGCGCGAACCGAGTTACGGCTAGGCCCCGCCGGACCCCAGCCGCCTGACACACAGGGCCGGAGCGGCGTCCCCGGACCCTTCCAGCGATTTCGACGGCGGGAGGCCGCCTCACTGCCCTCAGGAGTAGTAGTTCGCCAGGGTTTCGGCCTTGAAGTCGAAGAAGGTGCCGGACTCGATGGCCAGGCGGCTGTCGTCCACCATCTTCACCACGAACCGCTCATTGTGGATGGAGATCAGTGTCGCCGACACCATTTCCTTGGCCTTGAACAGGTGGTGGATGTACGCCCGCGAGTAGTTCTGGCAGGTGTAGCAGTCACAGCCGTCCTGCAGTGGGCCGAAATCGCGCTTGTACTTGGCGCCGGAGAGGTTGTACCGGCCGGTGGGGTGGTAGAACGCGGAGTTGCGGGCAACGCGGGTGGGGGAGACGCAGTCGAAGGTGTCAGCGCCGTTCTCGATGGCCGTAAAGATGTCATCCGGCTCCGAGATGCCCAGCAGGTGGCGTGGCTTGTCCTCGGGAAGTTCCTCGTTGCACCACCGAACGATGGTGCCCAGGTTTTCCTTCTCCAGCGCCCCGCCGATCCCAAACCCGTCAAACGGCATGGCGCCGAGGTCGCGGCAGGCCTTCCGGCGCAGATCTTCGTACTGGGCTCCCTGGATCACGCCGAACAGCGCCTGGTACGGCTTGCCCACCCGCTCGCCGGTCAGCCGGAAGTGTTCGGCGATGCACCGCTCGGCCCACAGCCGGGTGCGCTCCAGCGACTCCTCCTGGTAGCCGCGGGAGTTCTGCAGTGTGGTCAGCTCGTCGAAGGCAAACATGATGTCCGCGCCGATCTGGTGCTGGACCTGCATGGAAATCTCGGGGGAGAAGCGGTGCCGGTCCCCGTTCAGGTGGGACTTGAACCAGACGCCGTCATCATCAATATGTGCGAGGCGTTCCTTGCCGGGGGCCACAGCATCGTCCGGGCCGGAGGCATCAACGGATTTCATGTCGATGACCTTCTTGAACCCCGAACCCAGGCTCATCACCTGGAACCCGCCGGAATCGGTGAAGGTGGGGCCGGCCCAGTTCATGAAGGCGCCCAGCCCGCCGGCCTCGTCCAGGATGTCCGCGCCCGGCTGCAGGTAGAGGTGGTAGGCGTTGGCCAAAAGAGCCTGCGCGCCAAGATCGGCCATGGACTCAGGCAGGACGGCTTTGACGGTGGCCTTGGTCCCGACGGCGATGAACGCCGGAGTGCGGATCTCTCCGTGCGGGGTGGTGATGGTGCCGGTGCGGCCCAGGAATTCCCCGCCGTTCTCCGAGACCTGGGCGGCCGACGGCGGGCAGGATTCACCCAGGCGGGTCCCCACCGTGAACGAGAATGCGGACTGCTCCGCGGGAAGCGCGGGATCAGACGTTGTTGCGGGGGCGGGGTTGGCTGGCACCGTACCAGTGTGCCAGCAAACCGGCCGGCACCAACAAAGCGGGCCCCGCCGGCAACCGCGCGGTCAGCCGAACGCCTATCACCGGTAATCGCCCCGGCGCCCGAACGCCTATCCCCGTCAACCAGAGCGTCAGCTAGCGCCCTGTCAGCTGACCGGCTCCGACCCGGGATACTGGGCCTGCCGCCACGAATCCCAGGAGGACCGGATGGCGTCCACCTTCGCCGCCCCCAGATCGTACGTGGAGGCAATCACCATGGACCCTCCGTCGGGCCGCAGCTCTTCGATAACCGGCTGGTCCGTCACCACCAGGAGCCCCTCGCCGTGCGCAGCGTAGTGGTGGACGGTGAGCCCCACCTGGTGGTTGCTGCGGTACCAGACCTTTACGGAGATCTCCTCGCCCGTGCCCAACGTGAGGCTGTAGTCCTCACCCGGAGCCGGGACGTCGGTGAGCCCGAGCTTTTCAATCGCGGAGCCCGGGCCGCCCGGAAGCTGCAGGAACAGCGTGTGCCGCGTGCCATTGGGGTGGCGCTCCAGCGCGAAGCGGAGCTGCTGCAGGAACGTGAGCCACCCCTGGGTGATGTCCTCGTCCCAGGCAGCCCATTCGGAGTTGTGGTCCAGCGCCCCGCGGGTGACGTTCACCCGGGTCCCGCCGGCCACGGGATGCAGCTCGAACGTGTCGCCGCCGTGCACGGTCAGGCTGGTGTGGTCCGCTGCTTCCTGCACATTGTCGGCAAAGTAGATTTCCTTGATTTCGGCGTCAAGGTCGTCGGCCTGCCAGCCATGCCACTGGGCCACCCGGGACGGTTCACGCAGCATGTTCCAGACCTGCGGCGCATCGGCGTTGATCACTACGCTGAGATTGTTCGTCATAGCCCCGAATCTACAACTCTGTCCTGTGCCCGGGTAGGGCTAATTTGTTCAGGCGCGGACGGCCTCAAGTTCGTTGCCGATCCGGCGCTCCAGCTCGGACATGCCGATGGTTTCCGACCCGCCGTGCGCCCGCAGGAACAGCAGTGACTCCAGCCGCAGCAGCCGCCACTCACGCTCGGCATCATGGTTGGAATTGTCGATGGAACGGAAGATTTCCTTGTCGTACAGGTTGGGCTCGTTGAGCGAGCGCTGCCGTACCTTGGCCGCCATCCGGGCCTTGAACGGATCCGTTTCCTGGCTTTCCGGGGTGCGGATGAGTTTCTCGTACACCGCCGCGCGTTCGTCCTGGCCGTCCTGCCGGCAGATGTAGCTGGCCAGCGCCAGGGATGCCTCCACGGACGCCCAGCGCCCGGGGTTTCCGTCGTAGGGCAGGACCGTGAGGAGGTCTGCGATGGACAGCGCGCCCTCCGCGTCCTTCAGCGTGACGAACAGTTCGTGCGCGAGGTCCGTGAGGTCCTTCAGGCAGCTGCCGGACTTGAAGTTCACGCCCTTGGAGAGGCGGTCCGTCAGCAGCAGGACGCCCACGGCATCAGGGTGCGCTTCAGCTGCGGCTTCCACGACGGATTCGGGGGTGCCGTCCGGCGTGGGGATCAGCGCAAGCTCCTCTTCGCCGGGCCCGTTGGCTGCGGGCGGAGCCGCCGGCAGGGGAGGCACGACGACGGCGGGCATCTGGGCGTTGGCTGCGGACTCACCGCCGGGCTGCTCCTGCCGGGGTTCCGTGCCTGCCGCGGCATCGGCTGGGCGCGTGGCCTCCGGCACTGGTGCTGTCCCCTCCGGGGCGAGTGCCCGCGGAAGGTGCGTGACGGCGTCGTCTGCTGCGTCAACGAGGGTGACAGTGCTGCCGGCGGCGATGCGGAGGGTTCCCCCGCCGGTCAGGCTGGCGAGGACCAGGGCAGGGACGCCAAAGTCATCCCGTTGCAGCTCCAGCTGGTGGATTTCCGCCGTCCGTTCACCGTCGGGCAGGAGGATGTGGCTGCCGGTGGTCAGTGATCCAGCCGGCTGCCCGCGATGTTGCCGGGCCGGTGTTTCGGTCATGGGAGTCCTTAAGTTCTCTTGCGGTCCGCCCTACAGTCTACAAAGGCGGGTGCCTGAAACCGGGGACCCCCACGTCCCCGCGGGATGTCAGGAGCCGACGCCCGCGAAAGCCAGTGCCTGCCGGATGAGGCCGCCGCGGCCGCCGCTGAACTCGAGCTGGACACCCGGGCTGAGGACTTCGTCAGGGGTCATCCAGGTCAGTTCCAGGGCGTCCTGGCGGGGTTCGCATTCGCCGGTGACCGGGATGACGTAGGCCAGGGACACGGCGTGTTGCCGCTCATCGGTGAAACCGGTCTGGGACGGCGCCGGGAAGTATTCGGCCACGGTGAACGGCACCGGGCTGATGGGCAGCTGCGGGAACGCCAGGGGGCCCAGGTCCTTTTCCATGTGCCGCAGCAGTGCGGCGCGGATGGTTTCACGGTAGATCACCCGGCCGGACACCAGGGACCGGACCATGGTGCCGTCATCGTCGGCCTGCAGCAGCGTGCCCACTTCGTTGACGTAACCCAGCGGGTCCAGCCTGACCGGGACCGCTTCCACATAAACCATGGGCAGCCGGCCCCGCGCCTCAAAAAGGTCTTCTTCGGAGAGCCAGCCGGGATTCGGGTCAGGGGTGCGCACGTTCATGGTTAAGTTCTACCCCATGGGGAGGCGCTCGGAGATCCACACCGTGGCGGGCACGCTGGCGGCGAACACGGTGGCGTCCGGGTTGGCCACGTGCAGTGTGCTGCCGAACGCTTCCTCCGTCACGCCCACCTGGAACCCTGCGGAGGCGAGCCGTTCGCGCACCGGTTCCAGGCCGCCGTCGTACTCGAAACCCAGCCCTGAGCGGGATGGGCCGGAGGCTGGCCGGACCATCAGGACTCCGCCGTTCTTGGCGGTGAAGTCTGCGGTTTCGTCGTCATCCGGCACGGGCCGCGGGCGGGCGCCGACGTGGCGCAACGTCCGGGCGGCGCCGACGGCGTCCTGGGTGAACCACACTGCGACGACGGCCAGCGCCTGATCGGCGTCGGCGCCCGGGGCTCCGTGGCCGGCAAGGTCCGCGAGGAAGCTGAAACCGTCCGGCCCGGTGATCCGGCAGGCGTCACCGTGGTCCGCGGTGACAAGCTCGGCGGGGGTGCTGCCGTCCGCCCCGTCCTCCGCTGCGGACTCGTTGGTGCGCCGTGCGAATTCCGCAAGATCGCCCACTTCCACCGCAAGGGTGGTGGTGCCGTCCAGCGGATCTCCCCCCGGGACGCTGTGTACGGCCAGCCGCCCGGCCGCGGAGTCGAAGACGCGGAAGCCGCCGTCCCCTTCGGTCAGGACCAGTCCCAACGCGGTGAGGAACCGTTCCCAGTCGTCGATGCGGGAGGTGAAGTGCAGGGGGCGGACGCGGAGCATTGGGAGTCCTTAAGCTCGGAATCGGGGCTATACGCCCATGATGGCACAGGGCCGCCGGGGCCGTGCCGGCGGACGTGACTGTTGGGCTGGTGCATCCGTGGTGGTCCCGGCCTTGTGATGTCGGAGGGCAGGGGCACAATAGGGCCATGGCTGTTGAACTCGACGAACTGCTGGTGCCTGATGCGGCTGCTTGGCGCGCCTGGCTTGAGGAGAATCACCGGAGCAGTCCGGGGGTCTGGCTGGTGCTGCATAAGAAGGGCGGCACGGTGACGGAACTCGACTACGCCGCGGCGCTGGACGAGGCCCTGTGCTTTGGCTGGATCGACGGGCAGGGAAGGCGGCGCGACGACGAAACTTCCTTCCAGCGCATGACCCGGCGGGGTCCGCGGAGCCCCTGGTCGGCGCGGAATGTTGGTCACATTGCCCGGTTGGAGGAAGCGGGCAGGATGACCGAGGCCGGCAGGGAGGCTGTGGAGTCTGCCAAAGCGGATGGCCGCTGGGACAAGGCCTACGGCGGGCAGGCCACGGCTGAAGTTCCCGAGGACCTGGCCGCCGCCATTGCCGCGGTTCCGGCGGCGCAGGCGATGTTCGATGTCCTGACCAGGACGAACCGTTTTGCCCTGATCTACCGGACCAACTCGGTGAAGCAGGCCGCCACCCGCGAGCGGAAGATAGCGGGTTTCGTCGACATGCTGGCCCGCGGCGAGGCACCGTACCCGCAGAAGAAGCGCCCCGGCGACGCTCCGCAGCCCTAAGCGGGCCGCAGATCCATGTCCTTGGCGGCGCTGGTGCCAAAACGTTACGCCACTGACGTGCGGCGATGGCTGCGCAGTTGGGTTCTGGGCAGCGAACCGGTAAATTTGATGGCTAACTTGCGCTGGTGCCGTTCCCCGACCCCGGGGGACGGCACTTGCGCGTTCAGCGACGGATTGAAGCCATGCCCCCAAAATCCCCCCGCACCACCCTCACTGCGCTCGCCACGGCGCTGAAGCGCCGCCCCTTCCTGTGGGCCGCGGTGGCGGTGGCGACCGTCGTCGTGGTGGTTCTTTCCCTGGTCCTGGCCGGGCAGGCGCGGACCGGTCCGGAGGCTACGGCCGGGCGGGTCCTGGGCGGGGTGGCGGCCGCCCAGGAAACGTCAGAAGACCGGTCCGGCAGGTACGCCTCGCTGTGGCTCAAGGGCAATGACCGGACGCTGTTCGAGCGGGGGGAGGAGGTCCCGGCGGACGGCGCCGAGGATGTCCGGAGCATCGAGTGCGGGACGGGCTGGCTGGCCGCGGCACGGGTGGAGGGCCAGGTCTACCTGCGGAGCAGTGCGTCGGACACGGTGTCCGGAGATGCCGGCGGTGTCCCGCTGCCGGACTGCATCAGCACGGAGGCCCGCGATGCCCTCCTCGCGGACCTGGGCAACGGCAGGGCTTTCCCGGCGCCGGCCGCCGCCGCGCTGGCGGCCCCGGCGAAGGATCCCGGCTACCGGCCCGCCTACCACCTCACCCCGGACCAGCGCTGGATGAACGACCCCCAGCGGCCGTTCCTCGAGGACGGGCTCTGGCACTACTACTACCTCTACAACGCCGACTACCCGGAAGGGAACGGCACCGAGTGGTTCCACGCCACCAGCACCGACCT
>Ga0160459_100511_pt1 | contig 14751 bp, 17 predicted proteins | sample HID1973K_E6MG_FD_108208 | JGI IMG/M metagenome (GOLD analysis project Ga0160459, IMG submission 108208) | Enriched mosquito-associated microbial communities from UW Madison campus, WI, USA - HID1973K_E6 MG | ecosystem: Host-associated > Arthropoda: Insects > Digestive system > Unclassified ... | reverse complement strand
GGCAGCCGTGAGACTGGCCAAAGCTTCGGCCTGGCGCAGGAAGGCCTCGGTGTTGCCGACGATCTCGGTCGAAGCGCGCTGATACCCGTTCTGCCGCTCCCGCCCTGCCCCGGACCGCTTGCGCTTCTTCGACCGGCTGCCGCCACGGGCCTCGGTGGTCAGGCCGCGCCAGGCATCCTCCTGGGCGGCATCGATGTCGACCTGGTCGAGATGGCCCTGCAGCTCGGCATCCGACATCCCGAAATATTCCGAGCCCCAGGTGTCGCGGCCGTTCAGGATGGCCTGCTTGCGCCCGGCCAGCTCGCCGGCGCGGCGCGCATCGATGGCAGAACCACCGGCATCGCGCACGGCCTGGGCGGCATTGACCTTGGCATTCATCACCATGCCGCCGCCGATCGCCGCGATCAGTGAATAGGCGCCCTGCAGCTCGGCATTGACCTGCGCCATGGCATCGGCCCAGGCGAGGGTCTGGCTCTCATTGTCATGCAGAGCCGCCAGCGCGTCATAGAGCGCGTCCTTCTGCTCGTCGGTGATATTGAGTGCCTCGATCGCCGCGGCCTGCTTCTCAAACTCCGCGTCCAGCTCGGCTTGCCGGACTTCCACTGACTCCTTGCCATGCTCGGCGATCAGCTGGTTCATGTAGAGCTGGCTCTCCAGCGTCGCGAGCAATTCTTCCGCCTTCGCGGCCTCGGCGGCCCGGATCTCGGCCCGCCTCGCCTCGCCTTCCAGAAGCGCCTGCTGCAGGGGCACCATCTTCTCGTTGATGCCGCTGAGCGCCCCCTCGTCGGCCCCTGCCTCCTTCAGGGCGTTGAGTTGGGCGGTGTAATCGTCGAGGCGCTGGCGCAGGCCGACGAGATAGTCGTCGAGCCCGCCTTCCGGGATAGGTTCCGCGGCATAGCGGTAGATCTCACGCATGGCATTGCCGAGACCTTCGGCCAGGGCGAGCTTATCGCTGCTGATGCCGCCATAGCCGAAGAGCGCATCGGACCAGCTCGACTTGAAGCCGAGATTGCCCGCCGCCTCGGCAAGGTTCGCGGATTCGATCCGGCCGACGCCGGCGATGCCCCGGTCACCGAAAGCGTCGAAGCCCATGTCGCTATAGGATTTCGACAGGATGGCCGAGATCGAGGACCGCGTCTTCTCGGCCTCGATGGTCATGATCCGTCGGGCGATCTCGGCGCCCTTCTGCGCCTCCTCGCCATATTTCTTCTCGGCATCGCCGGTATAGAGCAAGGACAGGCTCAGCGCGTCGTTATAGGTCGACATGCTATCCTTCAGCGCCTCGAACGCATCCTTGGTCTTGGCCGCCTCTTCCTGCGCCGGCATCAGCCATTGCACGGCAGCGGCGCCGAAGCCGATCACGCCGATGGTGGCCAGCGAGACCGGGTTCAGCATGCCGACAAAGGCCGAGCCAAGCGCGCGGAGCGCCCCGGTGCCGCCACCCATCTGGGTCAGCACCTGGCTGATCTGGGTGCCTTGCTGCAGGGCCAGCTGGAGCGGGCTCTGCCCGGCCGCGAGCATGACGCCGATATCGTTGAACTGCGACACCAGATTGGCATTGGCCCCGGCCGCCGCCCGCGAGGTGTCGTCGATCGACTTCCGGATCCCGGCGATATCGCCCTTTGCCTTGCGCGCGCCTGCCGAGAAGCCGGCGGAATCGAGCGACAGGGTCGCCTTCAGGGAACCGACATTCGACGTCATTTACGGCTCCTCCGGGCTCGCGCCCCATGCCGCTGCAAGCACATGCAGCGCGGCTTCCAATTGTTCCGGGGTCTGGGGACCGGATTGGCGTGGGTCGGACGCGCTGAAATAGCTGTCATATCCCCGCAGCTTGCCGGCAAAGGCGGCCCCGGTCAGCGCGGCCGTGTTCCAGGCGCTGCGATTGCGCATCTCTGCCGCGAGCCGCAGCCGGTCGCGATGCGCCTGCATCTGCAGCGCGTAGAGCCGCAAGGTCAGGGACCAGAAATCGCGGCCGGGAAAGCCAGCCGCGACATGATTGCGATAAAGCCCCGCGAGGGTCAGCTCGCCCGCTTCTTCCGCGGGCGGCGCGGCTTTCCCGGGGATTTTTCCTCGGAAGGCAAATCACCCGGCTGCGGCTGCGCCGCCTGCATCGCGGCAATGAACGCGCCGGCATTGTTGTCGAGGATCTGGGCGGCCAATTCGAGGGTCATCTCCGGGGTCTGAGTCTTCAGCCCGCCATAGACCAGGGCACGCAGATCGCGGGCCGAGACCAGGCCGGACTGGATGCCGCCCCGTTCCAGCAGCTTCAGCATGGCAAAGCCATTCTTGCCCGTCACCTCCTCGAAGGTGCAGAGCGCGGCCATGTCGATAACCATGGCATAACTCTGGCCCTCATGGACCAGGCTGATCTTTCCCTGAATGTTCATGCGCAGCCCTTAGGTGACCGGATAGGGGACGAGCGACGGCTTGCCCGAGGGCTTGATCGTCACCGAGGCGGTCAGCTTTCCCTCGGGCGAGATCTCGCCCACAGCGAAAGCGGTCACGATACCCGCAAACTGCAAGGCCACGGTCCCGCTCGGGAAGATCAGTTCGAAGTTCCCGGCTCCAGCCTCGAAGGCCGCCAACAGCGGATCGCTGACTGTCGGAACCCAGTTCACGTCGAAGGTGCAATCCGAGCCGGTCTTCAGCCCGGCGATGAACTCGGCCCAGGCGTCAGGGCTTTCCAGATGCGTGGCATCGACGGTGTTGCGCGTCCAACCGGGCGGTGTGATGCGGGTGACCTCGGCCACGGCGTTATAGGTCGAACCCGACGACGCCTTGATCCCGAACTTGGCGCCAAGGCCGATCTGGGCATTGGTAGCAGGCATTCTTCAGCCCTCCATGTGATGATGAGCGCCCCACCCCATCACGGGGTGTCGGGCAGAGTGGCGGGCGCCCGCCAGAGCGTGATGCGGAATGTCATGACCAGCGTGCCGATGTTGCGCGCACCTTGGGTGTTGGCTACCACCGAGGTTTCCTCGAGGAAGCAGGAAAGCCCCTGCCCGCGCAGCGCCGCCGTGACCACGGCTTCGATGATCTCGCTGTCCTGGTCGAGATCATCCTCGACCTCGTCGTGACCGGCGCGACGCAGCGCGACCTGCAGCATGGTGCGCCGCATGGTCGAGGACATGCTGTCCTGCTCGCAGCGATCCTGCGGGGTCAACACGCCCAGGACCGGCAGGGTGTCCTCGTCCACCGATCCGGGCCAGACCCGGAAGATGGTGAACTCGTCGAACCGCGCATGCTCGCGCAAGGCGGCGCGGACCATGGCGCGATAGTCGCTGCGGTAATGCGCCATCAGATCGTCCTCGCGGCATAGGTGGCCAATTCGCAGAGCTGGAAGGCATCCCGGGCCGGCGAGCCGAGGCTATGGACCACCATCACCCGGAAGCTCCGGCCGTCGGAAAGCGTGATCCGGTCATCGCGGCGAAGGTCCGGCGCCAGATCTCGACGCACCCGCCAGGTCGGCGCATCGATACGGACGAGCTGGCCATCGGCGCCCTCGACCTCGATCGGGGTGTCGCGGAAGATCGACTGGATCTGCCGCGAGCTGCCGTCCTGCGGGAAATAGGTGATCCGGGAGCCGAGGACTTCCGACAGGATGCCGGACATCCCGTCGAAGATCCCGGTCACAGCGTGAAGGCCGCGGAGAGCAGTACGTCACCGACTGTATCGGCACTGGCCGCGGCTGCCGCCGCCACGCCGATCAGCTTGTTGGTACCGACAGTGGTAGTGACAGCCTTGGCCGTGTCATCCCAATAGAGCCGCGCCCCGACGGTCCAGGCGCTGCCGGTCGCCTTCGTCATACGATAGACACCCCGGAGCGAAACCTCGACATCGGTGCCCGAAGCCGCGGAATGCACGGCGACGCCGAAGAGCGAGCCCACCAGGACACCCTGCCCTGCGACAACATCGGCGGGCGCCGGCACCGAGAGCTGATGTCCCGGTTGAACGAAATTCTTCATTTGACGATCCTTTCCGGTGATCGTGGGAAACAGAAAGGGGCGGCCAAAGCCGCCCCGTCATTCAGTCCGCCTCTGCCCGAGATCAGGCGCCGGCGTTCTTGTAGCCGCCGCGGAAGTTGATCGCGCCGCAGCCGAAATCGTGCTCCAGCGAGAACTTGGTGCCCTGGACACCGAAGGGGTCCTCCATGCGGAAACGCGGCGCGGCATAGCCGTCGAGCAGCCCCCATTCGAAGCAGGGCACTTCGGAGGGCGAGGCGAAGACATACCAGGCGTTGCCGGTGATCTTGGCGGTGACACCGAGGCTGAGCGAGCCATCGTTGAACACGTTCACGTCGCCGGCCTGCCCGGGCATGATGCCCTTGTAGAGCAGCTGCTGCGCCTCGGTCTCCTTGTCCGGTCCGACAAGCAGCAGGGACGGCGTGATCTCCAACTCGGTGCCATCGAGCCCTTCCCGCTTGCGCAGGGCCGCGCGGGCGGCGCTGAGAGAGGCGACGGTGATCGCAGCGGCGGTCGCAGCCTTGGTCTTGTCGGTGGTGTTGAAGACCTGCCGTCCGGTTTCATTCAGCGTCGGACCGTCGCCATTGGTCCCGCTGATCATCATCGCATAGAAGGTGCGGTCCTCGAACCGCGCCACCGCGGCGCCGCGATCGTTGAGAATCTGCATGATGCCGTCGAGGCTGTCATTGACCAGCAGCGCACGCGAGAACAGCACCTGCACGCCATAGGCCTTGACCGAGGTCTTTTCCTTCGACTCGCTGAAGGTCCCGGCCTTGAGCTCGCCGCTCTCGGGGTTCACCGGCTTCAGGTCGGGGAAATCGCCGACGCGCACCGTGGTGTGATCGCGGAAGTCCTGATAGCTCCGCTGCCGCGCCAGGCGGCGATAGGTCGGCTGGGCCTGCCGGTAGCGCGCGCCCAGCGAGCGGTTCATGGCATTTTCCAGCAGGACCGGGAAATCGCTGGTCGAGTGGAAGGCCATGCGCAGAACATCCTCGCGCGCCGCGAAATTGCCCGGGACGCGACGAACCTCCATGCGCTCTGCCGCCATGTCGACGATCGAGAAATCCATATAGGGCCGCGAGATTTCCTCGGGCTGCGCACCGCTCAGGCGGGCGGTCAGCGCGCCTTCCATGGCCAGGCGGCGGGTCTCGGTCTCGTCCCGGCCGCGCGGGGTGACGGCGCGGGGCGCGGGATTGGTCTCGCGCGAGGCCATCACCGCCAGGAAGCGCGAACCGGCCATTTCGGCGGCGGTGCCATCATCGATCAGGGCGTTCACGTCGCTCTCGGTCAGGCGGCCGGCCTCCATGTAGGGGGAAGCCATGTCGCGCAGCATGCGGATGCGGCTGCGCTCCTGCATCATCGCCGCCTGAGCATCGGCCGGGGACGCCGTCGGGGTCGGAACCGGGGGCGGGGCCGTGGTTTCCGCCGAGGGCGTCGGGACATTCGCATTGGACATTACATGCTCCATGATTGTGGCCGCCGGGGCCGGTGCGCCGCCGGGAGCGGCAGGTTCGCGGGACGCGGCGGGACCACGGCCCGGGGCCTTGTCGCGCATGAGCGCGGCATAGGTATTGATTTCGCGGCGCATCTCCATGCGCAGCGCATCGTCGATGACAGGGGCGGGTCGCGCCGAGGCCTCATCGGCCACGGCATCGACAAAGCCGGTCTCGATCGCGGATTCGGCGGTATAGAAAGTCTCGGCCGCCATGATCGCGAGCACCGCGTCGACGGTCTGGCCGGAACGCTCGGCATAGACCTGGGCATAGACCCGGGCGAGCATGTCGAGAAAATCGGCCTGCGCGCGCATGCCCTCGGCCCCGTCATAGACATAGCCCTTGGGGTTATGCAGCATGATGAACGAGCCCGTGGTCATCTCGCGCTGCGCCGCGCCCATCAGGATGAGAGACGCGGCCGAGGAGGCCTGACCTTCGACGATGATACGGCAACCGCCCGGATGATTGGCCAGGGTGGCGCGGATCGCCTCGCCGGCCACCGGGTCGCCGCCGGCCGAGTTCAGCCGCACCGTCACCCGGCCCTCGCCCATGGCGAGCAAGGCATCGCGGACCAGGGAGGGACAGAAAAACACCTCCTCGTCCCAGGTCCAGCCTGCCGCCTCGTCGGACATGACATAGCCCGACAGGACCAGCTCGCCGCCGATGATCAGATCGGCTCCACCTCGTTTCATGCCTGTTTCTCCTGTTTGGCCGCCTTGGCCCGCGTTTCGCGAGCCGTCGGCAAGCCCTGCTGCCCGACAGGCGTGAGGTTTGCCTCGGCATCCTTGCTTTGGTCTTCGGCGCGCTCCCGCCGGATCCGCTCGGGATCGAGGCCGAGCGTGCGTTGCACGTTCTGGCGGCTGTTCACCCCGCCATCGACCGCCTTGATCATCGCGTCGATCTCATCATTGGGATCGATGAGCGGCCGGCGCGGTGCGGTATGGCTCAAAGCGAAGGGCTCGCCGGGCAGTATGCTCTGGAGCCTCCAGGCTTCGCGGACCCAGCGTTCGATGCCGGCGCAGAACTGGCCGATCACCAGCCGCTGCCAGCGCTCGACATTGCGGTCCATTTCCATCCGGCCCATCCGGCCGCTGGAGAAGTTGACGCCGGAAAGGTCGCCGGTCAGCGACTCCCGGGTAATGCCGATGCCCATGGCGACCGCGCCAAGATTCTCGCGCACGAACTCCGGATAACCCTCGACCTTCGGCGGCGTGGTCCAGGACACCTGCGCCCCCTGGGGTGCCGCAACCAGCGCCCCGGGCTCGAGCTTGCTGAGGCCCCGCATCTTCTTCACGTCGACCGAGGCGGCATCGTCGCGGTCATAGGTGACGATGCCGGCCAGCAGCGAGGCCATCTTCTGCTTCAGGATCTCGGCTTCCTGGTAGTCGCTGAGATCTCCCATGGTCAGCATGACGGGCGCGAGCCAGGGCACGCCGCGCAGCTGGCCGGGCCGATCCAGACGCCGGACATGCAGGACGTCGCGCCAGGACACCCGTTCCGACCTCAACAGGCTGCCGCGCATGCGGGCCGCACCGGGATGCTCGGTGAACAGGTGATAGGCCTCGATGTCGCCGATCGGGCTGTATTCCACCCCTTCGACGACGTCGTTCTTGCCCCAGCTGGTGATCGTGGTGTCGAGGTGATCGCATTCCAGCAGCTCGACCTGAAACCCGAGCGGAAGATCGCGGGCATATTTGCCGCGCCGGATACGGCGGCGCGCCAGGATCTCGCCATCGGTGAAGACGGTGCCCATCACCACTTCCTGCAGGGCATAGAGATCGAGCTCGCCCCGCGCATCGAGTGCGGGCGTCAGCAGATGGTCCTTCAGCACCTCCCAGATCTTCGCCTGCGTCTCCGCATTCTCATGCGTAACCGACGGCACGATGCCGGTCCCGACCACATTCGAGACCACGACCTCCCGGGCCCGGGCCGCAAAGGGACGGTTGCGGACCATGTCACGGCTGAGTTGCCGCAGACGCTCGCGCGAGCCGAACGCCGCGGCATCCGCATCTGTCCCGGGGGCACGCCAGGCTTCGGTGCGCCGGCCGCGCGAAGCGGCGTCGTAGTTCATCGCCAGACCCATGGCCTGTCGGGCCACCATGCGCTCCCGCCCTGTCGAAGGGGCGAACTCGCCGATGACCCGATCGAGCGTCTTGCCGATCCATCCCATCAGAGCCCCCTGCCGGTGCCCGGATAGATTGTGGCGAAGGGCTCGGAGTGCCGGCCCTGTCCGGCCGCGATCTGGGCGTCGAGATCCGCGATGCGCCGCGCAAAGGCGGCGTCATCGACGAATTCGACCCTCTCGCCGTTGATCTGGACCGACCGGACGCCCTTCGCGCGGTTTCGGACCAGCTCGTCGCGAAGCCGGGTCAGTTCGGTCAGGTCAATCGCCATGTTATCCTCTCAGCGACGTAGCCATTCGATGACGCCGGCATCGGCATCGCCGTCTTCCTCGGTCGGGGGCGGCGGCTCCGCCCGGCCCGTCCAGATTGCGAAAGGGTTCAACTCGCTCAGCAGCACCCATTCCGGGGGGTCCTCCGGGTTGAGACGGAAGAGCCCCTTCTGTTCGGCAACGGCCTGAGCCTGCACCGAAAGGTCGAGCGTCTCGTTCCGTCCGGTCCCGGGCCGCTTCTTGTAGCCATCCTCATGCCGGCGCTCGGCCAGCAGCTCGTCGATGCGCTCGCGCTCGATGCTCTTGGCAAAATGATAGGATCCCGGGCCATGATCGAGCCGGGCCGCACTGGCCAGAACCGTGTCCTTGAGCCGATCCACCGCCATGTTGAGCAATTTGATCGAGCGGGCCTTCTTGTTGCCCGAGCCCCGCTCCGGTGCGGAAAGCCAGACACGGTTATCGAGGCGAAAGCCGCCTCGACCCATCGACAGGAACCAGAGAGCGCCCTGCCCCTCACGACGACGCTTGCGCCAGAACTTCTCGGCATTGTCCGCCCAGCCCGGCGGGCCGTTAAAGTCGATGACCGCCGCGCAGGGCTTCAGCGACCAGTCCTCGCCCTCGACCGCATATTCCCGCCCGACGAGATCAAGCAGGACATCGGCATCCTCGACATAGCGCGCCGGATTGAGGGCACGATGACGTCCCTCCAGGTCGCGCGCGCGTGGCGCACTGTCCGGAGGCTGAACCAGATCGAACCGGTCCAGCGCCATGCGCCTGCCGTCGAGCCCCCAGGCGGTGATCAGGACGGCAAACCAGCTTCCGTTCACATCGACCGACACCGTGATGAACCGCGTCCAATATGGCGCGGTCATCGGCGGCAGATCGCAGGCCGCATCCTTCAGCTCGGAAGCCGAAAGCTCGCCCTCCCCGTCATCGGGCCGCGCGAAGGGGACGCCGATATCGGTGTAATGCACCCGGGCAAGATCGATATCGTCCTGCGTCGCCTCAAAGGCCCGGCGCGCAGTCTCGTAGCGCTCGACCAGCTCATCCCAGGCCGAGAAGGCCGCGGCAGCGCCATTCAGCGCATAGCTCGCGATCGGGGTCTGTCGGATGATCGGATCGTCGATCCGGCACAGGATCCGCCGGCCCCGCTCGTCCAGCAGGCGGGATTCGTGCAGCCACCCCCCACGACCGGCAAGCGCCAACGCGTTCAGCCGCACCTTTTGCCGGTGGCCGATCAGGTGGCCGCAATCCGGGCATTGCATCCGGGCCTCTGCCCCGGCAGCGCCAGGCTCGAGCGCCCGGTCATAGACCAGCCGGTCGAAGCGCGGCTCATAGAGTTCGGCGCAGTTCTGGCATTCCCAATACCAGCGTCCGCGCGTGCCCTCGTTGTAGATCTTGACGATGCCGCCGGTCACCGGCGGCAGGCGATGCGGGGCAGCAGGATCGAACTCCCAGACCTGTTCGGGATCGACCGGAAATGCCGGGGTGCTTTCCACGAAGACGCAGCCCCGCGACATGAAGGTCCGGATCCGCTGCAGGGCCATGCCATGCGGGGTGCCCTCGGGGCTATCCTTCGGGCCGAGCCGCTGCGGCATGTGATCATAATCGGTGAGCAGGACCATGCGTTGCGATCGCGACGACAGCTGGTTGGCCACCGGATAGCCGATGGTGAGCCGCATGCCCTTGAAACGCTTGCGGCTGAAGGTGCTGTCATCGCGCGCGCTCCCCAGCCGCTCGCGCAGGGCCGGGCTGGCACCGATCGCCGGATCGAGCTTTTCCTCGACCCATGCATCCGCATCGGTCTTGGTCATGTGGATGATCTGCACCGGCGCCTGGGCGCAGATGATCGCATGCGCCGAGACCGAGAGCAGCATTTGGGATTTGCCCGATTGCGACGGCCCGACAAAGCACACCGTCTTGAAGAGGCGCGACTGGCTGATGTCCTGCGGCTCGACGGTATAGGGCGCGACTGTGCGATCATAGGCCACCCAGTTGCCCTGGACCGGCACGCGCAGCGCGCGCTCGGCCGCGTCGGTCACCGAAATCCGGCTGGGCGGGTCGAGAAGCGGCAGCGCGTCGGCGAGGATCTCCTCCGGCGTGGTGAAAGGCGGCAGCGGCGCAATGCGTTCCAGCGCGCCGAGGCCGCGATCAGGCATGAGGACCATCAGAGTTCCATTTCTCCCTGCCGGCCCGCACCGATGGGCACCACGGAGGCCGGACGCCGCAGCAGATCCTCGATCTTGCTCTTGATCTCGTCGCGGAGCTGATCGGTCCGGACCACAACCTCGGCGACCTGTTCGGTCGAGAGGCCGAACTTCATCTCGAGGTAATCCGGCAGCGTCTCCAGCGACGTCGCGACCATGACGATGACGTCTTCGATCACCGCCCGGGTCCGATCGGCGCGGATCAGGTCGCCGCGCTGCTCCGCCACGCGGTTGCGGTGATATTCCGCCTCCGAGAGCTTGCGCAGCTCATCGGCGGACATCCAACCTTCGGCCTCTTCCTGGTCGGCGTCGAGGTTGCGGAACGCGAGCGCCGCCTGTGCCGCGACCTGGTCGCCGCGCAGCTTGGCCGAACGAACCTTCTCGTCGCGCGCCTGGCGCCAGGCATAGCAATGCGACAGCTGGAACTCATAGGCGACGCCGTTCTGACCTTCCGACAAAGCAGGCATGCCCTGCCCCATCCATTTGGTGATGGTATTTTCAGTGACATTGAATGCCCGGGCGAGCTGCGTCCGGTTCAGCACGAAGTCCTCGGAGCCATCGGGCAGAGGCCATGCCGACACGTCCAGCACCTCCCCGTCCGACAGCGTGACGAGGTGAGACACGAATATCCCCTTCAATAACAACAACAATCACTGCAACCACCACCCAACGGCGGTTTGCCAATGCCAAATGACACGGGGCGCGAATTACCCCCATGCGGTCCGAAGGGGGGAAGGACCCGAGGGGGTGCCCCTTTTTTGAGCATCGGGGGTGGCCGGACACAGGGTTAGGCCGCGTAACTTTTCTATGTTTCGGCTGGACGCAGGGTTACAGCCTCATAGTTTTTCTATGTTTTGGCCTCGACGCTCAGCCAGCCAGCGTCAGCCCCCGGCCACCCGCGCCGCCATCTTCTCGATCGTGCGCCGCAGATGGGCCGGAAGGCGCAGATCATAGACCTGTTTCGCCTCGTCGAAGAAGCCGAGCCGCCGGTCATAGGCTGGCATGGCTCGAGTAAAGTGCAGCACCTTGCTGACCGAGCCGTCCGGATCACGTTTCCAGATGCCGGGCGAAAGCCTGCTCTCGGCCGAGGGCACGAAGAACCCGGCCCGCTTGCGGTTGCGCTTACGCGACCCGGCTGTGGTGTTCGTGGTTCTGTCCCTCTGCGACTGCACCGCCGAAAGCGCCTGGTTGCGCTGGCCGGTGGACCAGTTGCCATAGGCATCGAGCTTTGCCCCGCCGGCCGGAACCGCGGCAGTAATGACACCGTCATAGGCCAGCCGGGCGTCCAGCAAACCCTCGAGCCCGGTCCGACCACGCACGCCACCGAATTCCTGCGTCTTCAGGAAATGGCGCCGGTCCACCGAGGGCCGCTCTTTCACTTCCGCCTCGAGCTGGTCCGGCCGGGCGCGCTTCACCATGAAGGCGTTCAGCGTGAACCGCGTCGGGCGATCGAAGACCTCGGCCATGCGCTCCTGCACATGGGCAAGCACATCCGCCGCCGTGTCGTTCAGCGCCCAGGTTGCGGCGGTGCGGATGTCCCGCTCAACCAGCCGGGACAAATGCGCCTGCAACTCGCGGTCATCGAGGCCGATTGTCAGCATGGCCTCCCTTCCTTGCAGCCTCGAACGACAAATTGACGATCTTCACCGCTAAGCAGTCGATGCCCGGTACGAAGAAAACTCGCCGCCACACGGCCCAACCGCCAGGTCCAACAGAGGCTTTGTATAATCCGACCGGAACCCAACCGATCCATTTCCATTTCAGTCGCTCCATCAACGAATCCTTGTCTGAAATGAACGGATTGTTGTCACTGTCGAATGATCGCATTCACAGAAGGTTATGCTCCATGACGTCCCTCACTGGATCTGCAACACTCACATTCCCGAACGGCGACCGCTTCGACGTCACAGTAGATGTCGCCTTCACCGGAGGGGCGGCCGGCAAAAGCGGCAGAGGCACATTCAGTTCGGACGCTGCAATGAATATTTGGGCCCGCAATGACGATCCGGTATTGGAATGTCGCGGAACCCGTTTTCGTGTGATTTTGACCAGTGCCGACATGACAGGTTCGGGAACGCTTGTCACAACCGGGGCACCTCTCTAGCCGGGATGCAAACACGGCGGACCGTGGGGCGTCCTTCTGGAACATGATGGCTGTTAGCTGGTTTATCCCTCAGGCATCAAAGGAGGGTGGCATGGCCGTTGTTAAGGGACTGTTGTTGGGTATTCCCATGCTGACGATCGTTGTGCTGATCGCTCTGGGTCTCGCCTGATCCAATGAGAAGCGCCCGCGAGGGTTTCCCCTCCGGGCGCACGTGTGGTGACGGCAAGATGTCAAGAAAGGTAGGGGGAAGTCAAGAAGATTTCCACGGCGACAGTTCGGGCATGTTCTTCGTCAACCGGATGCGGGTCAGAAGGCCCGGTCTGGACAGGTCAGAGAGCAGGCGCAGTAGCGCGCCGTACCAGTCCAGATAGTCCCGACGCGCCTTGGCGATGGACGCCGCGGTGCCGGTATAGCTGATCGGGCAAATTGTCGGCACATATGTCCTGACCCGAGAGCGACGGCCCCGGAAGCTCGCTTCCTTCAACTTGCGGACATGGGCCGATCGCAGGCCGTTCTCATCGAAATCCCACCCACAAGGCACAACGCCGCGCCGATCAGCTGCGCGCCAGTTCGGGGCGCTACGGGCTCGCGCGCATTCGGCCACGACCAAGGCCATGTTCTTTCCACCGATATCACCGGGCAGGGCCTCGACCGCCGCGGCAATGATCTGTGCATCAGGATGGGGGTCGCTGGACCCACCGCCATCGACCCGGCAACCGAGGCGATGCTGCTGTTGCAGGATCCACAGGCTGTCGACGCCGACCCGTTCAAACTCTTTCGACCCCAGCTCATCGAAGTCGATCCGCGCATGTTCGACTGCGAAGGCCCATTCCAGAGCGTGCTGAATCGACATGTCTCGCACCATTGCGGGCCTATTCCATCCGCTAACTGCCCGAAGCTCCACCAGATCCCTCATATCGGCTGCCCTTCCCCGATCTCGCGGCACCGCCGAATGACCGCGACGCGCTGATCCCGCCAGTCCCGATCGGGCGGCGGAAGCTCACCTTCTCGCGCCAAGCGCGCGTCCAGATCATGCATCCGCCTGAGGGCACCGCCGGCCGCATCACGGACAGACTTGAGGGCCCAGCTGCCGGGCCAACGCCGCGTCTTGCGCAATTCGGCCAGCAGCTCGGGCGCCCATCCCTCTGCCAGCGCCGCCTGCCCGCAGGCATGGGCAAAGACCGCGCGGATCAACGGGGATGCACCGTCGCCCGGAGGCTGGATATCGGCCGCCCAGGACAGGATCAGATTGGAGATCGGAAATCGGTCGCGATCCTTGCCGCCCGGGTTCGAGGCGACCTGCTCTTCCAGAGCCATAAGACTGGACTCCGTCATGTAGGCCAGCCGCGCGCACATGTCGTGCACCATATCCTCGAACCCGGCAACGGTCAGCGCGGCTGGCTTCGCCAACCCCCGTAGTTTCAGCGGCTCGACCAGAAGCCGCATCACGCGCTTTTCACCCTGGGCCTGCTCTTCGCTGTTCATCGCTTTCCCCGTTTCTCAGCTTGCCGACTTATCCACAGGCGCGACCGGTGCAGTGTCCGGCCAGTGCCTCTGTCTTTTTCTCTGTCTTTGTCTCTGTCCTTATGGAGGGGGACAGTCTTGAAGTGTCCTTGGACTGTCTCGAACTGTCCCCCGGGACAGTGTTGGACAGTTTGGGAAAATCAGCCCGGCGACTTGCGCCCGCGCAGGTTCAGTTCCAGCGAATGGTTCATCCATGCCGACAGACCGCGCTCGATCCATTCAGACGACCGGTATTCGCAGCCCTGCTTCTGAAGCCAGCCGTCGACCCAAAGCACCGCAGCATCATTTCCGGCCAGAGACGCATTCAGCGCCGTCAGGAAAGAGCGGAGGCGCTGGAGCCGCTTCTTGTTACTGGCCGCCTCGCTGCGAGCCCGATGATCCTCGCGCCGCGAGATGGCGTCTCGCAGCGCCCGCAACACCATCGGATGCGACAGCCGGACCTCATCACCGCAGCGCACCGGCACCCATTTGTGAAGCGGCCCGTATTCCAGCTTGCACAGCTGCTGGAAGTGGCCGGGATCAACGAACAGCATCTTGGCGAGCAGTTCCTGATCGAGTGGCAGCGTCCCCGCCGGCGCCTGGTCGAAAGCGATATTGATCAGGTCGAAGAACATGGAGCGGCATTCATGGGTGCCACGCAGCCGCATATCGCTGTTCAGCCAACGCCGCCGCTCCCACGGGATGAAGTAATGGCTGTCGAGCCGATCATCGGCCGAGAGCGGATATTCGTCGAGGTCGCCACTGTCGACCACCTGCAAAGCCCTCATTCCTCGCCCCCTGCCGGTTCGCCCGGCGATTTTTCTGTCGCGATTTCGCCCCGCGGCCAATGCAGCGGTCCCTCTTGGTGAGCGGCTTTCGTGCTGGCCGGGTAATCGCCCGCTCGTTCCAGCCGCTTCCGGCATGGAGGTATCCAGTGAAATCTGGGCTGATTCCCCAGCGCTGCCCTGCGCCAGACGATCCAGCAATAGGCGGTGGCCGTGCTGCCCTTTTCGGACAGCCTGCCCCGGTGCATGACCACGCGTTCCGTGAACTGCAGGATGTCGCTGGGCGGGAAGGCGCTGAACAGGTC
>Ga0160459_100510_pt1 | contig 14768 bp, 11 predicted proteins | sample HID1973K_E6MG_FD_108208 | JGI IMG/M metagenome (GOLD analysis project Ga0160459, IMG submission 108208) | Enriched mosquito-associated microbial communities from UW Madison campus, WI, USA - HID1973K_E6 MG | ecosystem: Host-associated > Arthropoda: Insects > Digestive system > Unclassified ... | reverse complement strand
GCTCGGCGCGACCGGCGCGATCCGCGCATCGACGGTCGTACACGGCCTGCGCCGGCGCAACCTGAAGTACGGCATGGTGACGATGTGCGTCGGCACCGGCATGGGCGCGGCGGGCATCATCGAGCGGCTTTGATGGCTGATGGTCCGCGAGTGTCATCGCTCGCGGACCGACTTGAAGGAGACAGCGGATGGAGATTCAGATCGAACGCGCGGACGGCGTGCTGAGCATCGTGCTCAATCGTCCGGAGAAGAAGAACGCGATCACCGCGCCGATGTATCAGGAAATGGCCGACGGCCTCTACGAAGCCGAGATGGACCCGACCGTGCGGGCAGTGTTGATTCGCGCTAACGGCAGCACGTTCAGCGCGGGCAACGATCTCGACGACTTCCTGAACGATCCGCCCAAGGGACTCGACGCGCCCGTGTTCCAGTTCCTGCGGCGCATCAGCGCGTTTCCGAAGCCGATCGTGGCGGCGGTGGCGGGCGCGGCGGTGGGCATCGGCACGACCATGCTCCTGCACTGCGACATGGTCTACGCGAGTCCGAACGCGAAGTTCTCGTTGCCGTTCGCGCAATTGGGCCTGTGTCCGGAAGCGGCCTCGAGTCTGTTGCTGCCGCGCACGGCGGGTTATCAGCGCGCGGCGGAAAAGCTTCTGCTCGGCGAAGCCTTCGATGTGAACGAAGCGATCGGCATGGGCTTCGTGAATGGCGCGATCGACGCAACCGAGCTGGATGCGTACGCGTTCGACAAGGCAAAGCGGCTGGCGATGCTGCCGGCGTCGTCCTTGCGCGTGACCAAGGCGCTGATGAAAGGCGCGCAGACGCATGAAGTGGCCGCGCGCATGGAAGACGAAGCCGCGCATTTCTCGCGGATGCTGATCGCGCCCGAAGCACGCGAAGCGTTTCAGGCGTTCTTCGAAAAGCGCAAGCCGAACTTCGGTCAGTTCGAATAAGCGGCGTCAGTCGACATCGTATTCGACGAAGCCGTTCTCGCGCGCGAAGCTGACGAGCCGCAGGCCCGCCTGCTTCGCGATCGCGATGGCGAGCGAGGTCGGCGCGGAAATGGTCGCGACCATCGGCACGCCCACGCGTGCCGACTTGCGCACGAGTTCATAGCTCGCGCGGCTCGACAGAAACACGAAGCCTTGCGTCGTGTCCTCGCGGCGTAAAACCAAATGGCCGATGAGCTTGTCGAGCGCGTTATGCCGCCCGACGTCCTCGAACGCGCAGCGCACCGCGCCGGTTTCATCGCACCAGGCGGCGGCGTGCAGGCCGCCCGTTAGCTTCGTCAGATGCTGATGCGCCGGCAGTTCGCGCGCGGCGCGCTCGATCGCGTCGGGCGAAAGGCGCGCGAGGAAACCGGTATCCGGCACGCGCTCGGCCTGAAGATCGAGCAACTCGATGCTCTCGATGCCGCACACGCCGCAGCCGGTGCGCCCGGCGAGCGCGCGGCGCTTGTCCTTCAGCGACGCGAACGCCTGCTGCACGACTTGCAGATGCACTTCGGCATGCGGCAGCGCGACGCCGTCATCGCGAAAGTAGACTTCGATATCGTGGATATCGCTGCCGCGCTCGACGATGCCTTCGCTCAGCGAAAAGCCCACGGCGAACGCTTCGAGATCGCGCGGCGTGCACATCATCACGGCGTGCGAGATGCCGTTGAAAACCAGCGCGACGGGCCATTCCTGGCCGATGTTGTCCGCGGTGACCGAGCTGTCGCTGTTCCGATGCCTGCGCACCTGCCGCTCGACATAGCCTGGCTGATCGTCGGTTTCGAGTTGATCCACTTCAATGCTCCTGACCGCTCACTTCGAGTAAAGTCGGGTATGTGATTTGCTGGCTATCGTTGCTGTTCGTACGTATCGCGAGGCGAACAGCGGCTAGATTGCAATGGTTCCAGCCAGATTCAAGGCCCTACAATAACTTAAGCAGGCGATGCGCGTCGCGCACCCCCGCTCAATCCAACGAGGCTTCGCTATGGGACTTTACGACGCCGCGCGTCTGTTCGGATTCGAAGTCGAATCCTCTGACAATCTTCGTTTCATTCCGCTTGCCGTGCGCTTCAACCTGGATCGCTTCGGCAAACGCATCACGCTCGATCAATGGCAGCAGCTTCCATACGACGATCGCGCGTTGCTCGCGCGTTTCCCCGTCGAGGACGATGCCGAGCTCGAGAAGAACTTCGACCTCGCGCTCGAAGAGATGATGAAGACTCACGTGAATGCCGCGCCCGAGCAGATCGAGCGCGAGCGCGATCCCGTCTGGATGCACGCGGACGCGGTGCCCGAAACCGTCATCCGGCAAAGCAGCCTCTCGGGTGTGAGCGCGCCGAGCCTCGATCGCTGGGGCGCGCTCGACCGCTTCCAGCGGTACGCGCTCGCCAAGCTTTCGCGCAACACGGACAAGGTCAACCACGATTTCCTGCCCGCGATGAAAGAATTCGGTCTCGTCGAGTGAGAGCCGGGTGCGCAAAGCAGGTCGCAAACGTTAAGCGCGCGCTTTAATCAGATTATTTGCAGGCAAGCCCTAAAGCCAGGGCGAGCGGTGCCGTTATTGGGCGTTATCCATCAATCGCGACGTGGACGTATTTCACGTCGCGCATTCGCGTGGACGCGCATCGGCCCGGTGTGCATCCGACGCGCACCAAAGGATTCAGCCCGCCGCTCATGACTCGATTCCTCTCCAGAGGCTTGCTCGTCAGCATCACCGTGGTACTGGCTGCGCTTGGCGCGAACGCCTTCGTCGCCTGCGAGCAGTTCGGCGGACGGCGCGACAGCGATGCGCGCACGCTGCGCTCGATGAGCCTGCTGCGCGATCTCGCGGCGTATCGCGGCACGCTCGGCGAGGCGCTCACGCAACTGAGCCGTTTCGAAGCCACCGGCATCGCCGAAACCGAGGCGCGTCATCAGGAACGCGAGGCGCATCTCGATGCGCTCGAAAGCGGCCTGCGCGCGCAGATCGTGATGGAGCCCGGCATGACGGGCGCTTTCGAAGCGCTCGCCGCGCGCGCCGCCGAAATGCGCCACGACGCCAATCTCGCATTCGAGCGCGCGAAGCACGCCGATCCCGCCGGTCCCGCAGAATCCCGCGCGTGGGCCGACGCCGCCTTCGTCACGCTCGGCGAAGACCAGCAGGCGGTCGATGAAGAACTCGCCGCCGTGCGCTCGCGCATCGATACCGCGACGATCAACGCGCTCGATCAGTCCGCGCAGACCTCGAGCGGCGCGATGCTGCTGCTCGTCTTCACGATGCTCGCCGGCAGCGCCGTGCTGATCTGGCTGTTCGCGAGCCACGAGCGGCAATCGCGCGAGAAGCTCGGCGTCGTGCGCGCGAGGCAGCGCAGCAACGAACGCTTTCGCGGCATGTTCGAGGCGCATCCGGTGCCGATGTGGATCGTCGATCGCGAGACGATGCGCTTCATCGCCGTGAATCACGCCGCGATCGAGCACTTCGGCTTCAACGAGCCGGAGTTCATGAACATGACACTGCGCGACCTGCATCACGCGGACGACTTCGACAGCTTCGTCGCGCGGCTCGCGCGCAGCGGCGGCGAGACGGGCGAGCGTGCGGCTTCGGGGCAGGGCGCGGTGGGCGTGTGGCGCTATCGCGGCAAGGACGGATCGATCGTGAGCGCGGATGTGTCGCATCACGCGCTCACCTATTCGAACCGTCCGGGCATCTTCATGCTGGCCAACGACGTGACCGATCGCATCAACGCCGAAGCCGAGGCGCGCCGGTCGAACGAAATGCTCGAAGCGGTCATCGACAACATTCCGCAGCGCGTGTTCTGGAAGGACCGCGACTTGCGTTATCTCGGCTGCAACAACGCGTTCGCGCGCGATGCGGGCCTGGCCTACAACGAGCAGGTCATCGGCAAGACGGATTTCGAGTTGCCGTGGAGCGCGCTTGCGGAAGTCGTGCGCGCGGACGACGAAGAAGTCATCGTCACGACGGTGCCGAAGATGCATTTCGAGCGCGACATCGTGATGGGCGAGCAACTGCGCACCGTGGTCACGAGCAAGCTGCCGCTGCTCGACGGCGAAGGGCAGACGATCGGCGTGCTCGGTTCGTATCACGACGTCACCGACCGCAAGCGCGCCGAACTCGCGCTGCGTCTGCAAAGCCGCGCGCTCGACGCGAGTGTGAACGCGATCCTGATCACGGGCGTGGTCGATGGCGCGAACGTGATCGAGTACGCGAATCCGGCGTTCAAGCGCATCACGGGCTACGACCCGAGCGAGGTGATCGGGCAGGACTGCCGCTTCCTGCACGGCCCCGACGGCGATCAGGACGGGCTCATCGCGATTCGCCGCGCGCTCGCCGCGAATCTGGAGGCGAGCGTCGTGGTGCGCAACTATCGCAAGGACGGCGCGCTCTTCTGGAACCAGCTTTTCGTCGCCCCGGTGCCGAATGCACAGGGCATGACGACGCATCACATCGGCATCATCAACGACGTGACCGACCTGATGCGCTATCAGGAAGAGCTCGAATATCAGGCGAATTACGACACGCTCACGCGCCTGCCGAACCGCAATCTGCTGCGCGACCGCTTGCAGCACGCGATCGAGACGGCGCGGCGGCGCGAGACGAAGATCGCCGTGGTGTTCATGGATCTCGATGGCTTCAAGAACGTCAACGACAGCCTCGGACACAGCGTCGGCGACCGGCTGCTCGCGGTGATCGCGGAGCGGCTCGCGCGCTCGGCGCGTTCGAGCGATACAGTGGCGCGTCACGGCGGCGACGAGTTCGTGGTCGTGTTGCCCGATCTCACCGACGAAGCCGGTCTCATCGCATGGATGGAGCGCACGCGCGCGGCGATCTCGGAGCCGGTGTGGCTCGACGATACAGAGTTGTACGTCGGCTGCAGCATGGGCGCGAGTCTCTTCCCGCAGGACGGCGACGACGCCGAAACCGTGATGAAGAAGGCCGATCTCGCGATGTACCGCGCGAAGGACATGGGCCGCAACACGTATCAGTTCTATCAGCCGGAGATAAGCGCGAGCGTCGGCGCGCGCATGAATCTCGAACGCCGTTTGCGGCGTGCGCTGCGCGATGGCGAATTCCTGCTGCACTATCAGCCGCAGGTGGATATGACGACGCGCGCGATCGTCGGCATCGAGGCGCTGGTGCGCTGGAGCGATCCGGAGCAGGGGCTGGTGTCGCCGGCGTCGTTCATTCCGGTGGCGGAGGAGAGCGGCCTGATCGGGCCGCTGTCGGAATGGGTGCTGCGCGAAGCGTGCCGCCAGAACAAGGCGTGGCAGGATGCCGGGCTGCCGCCGGCGCGCGTGTCGGTGAATCTGTCGGCGCGGCATTTCCAGCAGCGCGACATCGCGCGGCTCGTGACCTCGGTGCTCGAAGAGACCGGGCTGGAACCGCGCTATCTCGAACTCGAACTCACCGAAAGCGCGATCATGCGCAATGCCGAGGAAGCCATCACGATGCTGTCGGAGCTATCGGCGCTGGGCATCGGCATTGCGATCGACGACTTCGGCACCGGTTATTCGAGCCTGTCGTATCTCAAGCGCTTCCCGGTGCACCGGCTGAAGATCGATCGCTCGTTCGTCGCGGATATCGGCTCGTCGGGCGACGACGAAACCATCACGGCGGCGATCATCGCGCTCGCGCATTCGCTGGAATTGCAGGTGATCGCGGAGGGCGTCGAAACGCACGCGCAGCACGATTTCCTGCGCGAGCGCGATTGCGACGAAATGCAGGGCTATCTGTTCTCGCGCCCGATGCCGCACGAAGCGATACCGGGCCTCTTGCAGCAGGGCGTGTTGCCCCACTGATTGCGCGTCTTCAATCGAGCGACGGCAGCACGCGTGGACGGCGATCGCGGTCGGTCGCGACGTAGGTGAGCGTCGCTTCCGTCACCTTGACGACTTCTTCGGCGAGGCTCAGGCGCTGCGCCCAGACCTCGACCGACACGGTGACGGACGTGTTGCCCGTCTTGACGATATCGGCGTAGAAGCTCAGCAGGTCGCCGACGAACACCGGATGCTTGAACAGGAACGAATTCACCGCGACGGTCGCGACGCGGCCGTTCGCGCGCCGGCTCGCCGGAATGGAGCCGGCGATGTCCACCTGCGCCATGATCCATCCGCCGAAGACGTCGCCGTGGACATTGGCGTCGGCGGGCTGCGGCACGACGCGCAGCGCGACGTGTTTTTCGGGAAGACTCGATTGGTCGGCCATGGGAGAGGTTCCGGTTTGCAAGGCGCCGGGAAGGCCGGCGGCCACGAGCGGCCACTTGAACCTTCTGCGACAATGCCTATTTATGGATGACCCCGTGGCGCGAGGCAATGACCTCGATGGCGCCGGGGGCTTGCAGTAAATTGTACGGGAAAGCATGCCAGCGACGTGCTCCCGCTTCGACGATAAAAACGTCCCCCTGAAGGCCACGCCGCGTCCGGTTCCGTTCGCGCGGCGCGCCTGAACGATACGAACTCATGCGCCGCTTCCCGAACGCAGAGCCGGGCCCCATGGCTCAGGGCCCGCGCAACGACTGGCAGACGATCCGCTCGCTGCTGCCTTATCTCACCACGTACAAATGGCGCGTCGCGTTCGCGCTCGCATGTCTGATCGGCGCGAAGGTCGCGAACCTCGGCGTGCCGATCGTGATGAAGCGCATCGTCGATAGCCTCGCTTCCGTGCAGCATCTGACCGCGCTCGGACGCGCGAGCGATTCGCCGGGAATCGTGCTGATCGGCGGCATCGGGCTGCTCGTGATCGCGTATGCGGGCGCGCGGCTTTCCACTTCGCTCTTTACCGAGTTGCGCGAACTGCTGTTCGCGAAGGTCACGGAAAGCGCCGTGCGGCAGCTCGCGCTGCAAGTGTTCCGCCATCTGCATTCGCTATCGCTGCGCTTTCATCTCGAGCGGCAGACAGGCGGCATGTCGCGTGACATCGAGCGCGGCACGCGCGGCATCCAGCAACTCGTTTCGTACTCGCTCTACAGCATTCTGCCGACGCTCGTCGAAGTCGGGCTCGTGCTCGCGTTCTTCGTGACGAAGTACGAAGCGTATTACGCGATCGTCACGCTCATCGCGCTCGTCACGTATATCGTGTTCACGGTGAAGGTGACGGAGTGGCGCACGCATTTCCGTCGCACGATGAACGATCTCGATTCGAAGGCGAACTCGCGCGCGATCGATTCGCTGCTCAACTACGAGACCGTGAAGTACTTCGGCAACGAAGAGTGGGAAACGCGCCGTTACGATGAGAACCTGCAACGCTATCGCGCGGCGGCGATCAAGTCGCAGCGCTCGCTGTCGATGCTCAACTTCGGGCAGCAGATGATCATCGGCACCGGGCTCGTCTTCATTCTGTGGCGCGCGACGCAGGGCGTGATGGCGGGGCGTCTCACGCTCGGCGATCTCGTGCTCATCAACACGTTCATGTTGCAGCTCTACATCCCGCTGAATTTTCTGGGCGTCGTGTATCGCGAACTCAAACAGGCGCTGACCGATATGGACCGCATGTTCACGTTGCTCGGCGCGGGCCGCGAAGTGCCCGATGCGCCGAACGCGCAGCCGCTTGCCGTGCGCGGCGGCGAAGTGCGTTTCGATGACGTGAGCTTCGCGTACGAGAAGGCGCGGCCGATTCTGCATGGCGTCGATTTCACAATTCCCGCAGGCACGACGACGGCGGTGGTCGGACACAGCGGCTCGGGCAAGTCGACGCTCGGGCGGCTGCTGTTCCGCTTCTACGATCTCGATCGCGCGCAGGATGGCGGCATCCGGATAGACGGGCAGGATATTCGCGACATCACGCAGGATTCGTTGCGCGCGGCGATCGGCATCGTGCCGCAGGACACGGTGCTCTTCAACGATTCGATCTACTACAACATCGCGTATGGGCGTCCTTCCGCGAGCCGCGAGGAAGTGATCGCGGCGGCGCGCGCGGCGCATATCCACGACTTCATCGAGGCGTTGCCGGCGGGTTACGACACGCCTGTCGGCGAGCGTGGCCTGAAGCTCTCGGGTGGCGAGAAGCAGCGCGTGGCGATCGCGCGCACGCTGCTCAAGGACCCGCCGATCCTCATCTTCGACGAGGCCACCTCGGCGCTCGATTCGAAGTCCGAGCGCGCGATCCAGCACGAACTCGACTCGATCGCGCGCGAGCGGACGACGCTCATCATCGCGCACCGGCTATCGACGGTCGTGCACGCGCAGCAGATCATCGTGATGGATCATGGGCGCATCGTGGAGCGCGGGACGCACGCGGAGTTGCTGCGCGCGGGTGGGATGTTTGCGCAGATGTGGGCGTTGCAGCAGCAACGGGCGGAGGAGGCGGCGGTGGATCAGCGGGATACCTCGACCATTCCCGAATAGGGCGACGACGCGAACGCCGCCGCCCGGTCCTGGCGTCACTCCATCGCGTGCGCGCCACCGATGGCGACAGTCTCACGCCCTTGCGCCGCCGTCGACGACCACCGCAGCCACTGCCCGCGCAGCAGGAACAACGCGCCGAACGCGCAGATCGCGAGCACGCCGAAGGTCGCGAAGCCCATCTGATAGCTGCCCGTGCTTTCCTTCGCGATGCCCATGATCACCGGCAGATAAAACCCGCCGATGCCGCCCGCCGCGCCCACGATCCCCGACAGCAAACCCGTCCTGCCCTTCCACCGATGCGGCACGAGCTGGAAGGTCGAGCCGTTGCCGAGACCGAACGCGACATACAGGCAGACGAGAATCGCGAGACCGCCCGTGACCGGCGGCATCCAGATCGCGAACGCGAAGTCGCCGATGGCGATTGCCGCAAGCAATACGAGCAACGCACGCACGCCGGTCACGCGATCGGCGACATAACCGCCGAACGGCCGCACGATCGCGCCGAGAAACGCGAGCAGCGACATGAACAGCCCCGCTTCGAGCTTGGGCATCTGATAAAGCGACGTCAGCAGGAGCGTCACATACGACGACATGCCGACGAACCCGCCGAACGTGATGCTGTAGATCAGCATGATGACCCACGTGTCGCGCTCGGCGAGCACCGACCGATAGTGCCGCGGCAACACCGCGATGGCGATCAGCGCGCCGATCACCGGCAGGAGCAGCACGCCCGCCCTGCCGCCGCCGAACACGCCGCCGTTCACCGCGAGCACCAGCACGATCAGGCTGACCAGCGTCACCGCGAAGCTGGACAGCGCGCGCATCGTGCTGCCGGATTTCTCGCCGGCGTCCGATGCCCATGCGAACAGCGCGACCGCCGTGATCGCAAGCAGCGGCAGCGCGGCGGCGGTCGACATCTGCCAGCCGAAGGCATCGGCGAGATGGGGAAACAGGAAGCCGTCGAGCACCGCGCCGATGTTGCCTGCGGCGGCGAGACCCAGCACCAGCCCTTGCACCTTCGGCGGATAGTTGCTGCCTGCCATCGGCAACGCGACGGCGAAGCTCGCGCCGCCCATGCCGAGAAACACGCCCAGCACGAGCAGCAAAGCATACGAGGGCACGCCGGGCATGAGCGGCAGCACGATCGCTGGAATCGATGACAGCACGACGCCCATCAGCGCGACGCGCCGTCCGTCGGTCGACTGATAGAGATTGCCGAGCGTCACGCGCAGGATGGCCGCGGCCAGCACCGGCACCGCGACGAGAAAGCCTTGCTGCGCGGCGGACATCGTCACGTCGCGGCCGATGAACGGCGCGAGCGGCCCGTACAGCACCCAGACGGTGAAACCCGTATCGAAATAAAGGAAGCAGGCGAGGAGCGAGCGCCAGTTGCCGCTCTTGAGCGATGCGAACAGATTGGACATTGCGGGCTTTCCGTATACGCGCGTGCTGCCGGACGAGCACGCGACGGGCCGGAAAACTGCAAGCATCATGCCAATGGAATGCATATTTAATCGATGCATCGCGTGGAGCCAGCGTGGGCGCGGCGTTCAAGCCCATGCGCGCGGCGTTGCGGGCCGGCATTCGCGCGTCGGGCGACGGCACCGCGCCCGTGCGCGACCGCATGCGAATGGTGCGTCGCGCCTTCGCTCGGTTCACGCGCCCGCTAGAATGCGCTTTTGCCGAACAAGCGCCGCTCGCGCACGAATTGCATGGAACTGAAATGGCTCGAAGACTTCGTCTCGCTCGCGGAGACGCGCAGCTTCAGTCGCTCGGCTGAACTGAGACACATCACGCAGCCTGCCTTCTCGCGACGCATTCAGGCGCTCGAGGCGTGGCTCGGCACGGAGCTCATCGACCGCTCGGTGTATCCGACGCGGCTCACGCAAGCCGGCAATGTCTTCTACGAGCAGGCGCTCGCGATGCTTTCGCAGTTCCACGAAGCGCGCACGCTGCTGCGCGGGCAGGGCGGCGTGCCGTCGGCGACCATCGAATTCGCGGTGCCCCATACGCTTTCGCTCACCTACTTTCCGCGCTGGCTCGAACACATCGAGTCGCGGCTCGGGCGCATCCGCACGCGGCTGCGCGCGCTGAACGTGCACGATGCGGTGCTGTCGCTCGTCGAAGGCGGCTGCGATCTCGTGATGGGCTATCACCATCCGAGTCATCCGGTCGCGCTCGATCCCGCGCGCTACGACATGCTCACGCTCGGCGCCGAACCGCTCAGCCCGTTCTCCGCCGTCACCAAGGGCGGGCGCGCGCGCTTCACGCTGCCGGCGAGCGCCGAATCGCCGGTGCCGTATCTGTCGTACACGCCGAACGCGTATCTCGGGCGCATGACGGAAGTCATCATCGCGACGGCGCCCGCGCGGCTCTATCTCGACAAGGTCTATGAAACCGACATGGCCGAAGGCCTGAAAGCGATGGCGCTCGCCGGCCACGGCGTCGCGTTCCTGCCGCACAGCGCGGTCGAGGATGCGGTAGAGGAAGGGCGGCTCATCCGCCTCGATCGCGGCACGCGCGGCACGCCCGCCGGCCAGTTCACGCTGACGATGGAAATCCGTCTGTATCGCGACAAGCTCGCGGCACAAGGCGAAGAGCCGCGTCAGGCATTGATGCGCGCGCTCTGGGATGCGGTTGGTGAGGAATTGCTGAAGGCGCAGTCGGAGAGGCCCGCCGCGTAAGGCTCCGCGACGTTATGCAGGATTTGCATGACGGGATAAGGAAACGGCATTGGATTTGGAAACGGCGTTTTTCGACAATGGGCGCATTCCTTCACCGCTGGAGCCTCAATGTCTGCCTCGAAGCAACCTGTGCAAGCGCCGGACGCAAAACACGCCATCCCGTCGTATCTCCACGCCGACGATCTCGGACCTTGGGGTAACTATCTGCAGCAGGTCGATCGCGTCGCGCCGTATCTCGGTTCTCTCTCCCGCTGGCTCGAAACCCTCAAGCGCCCGAAGCGCATTCTCATCGTCGACTGCCCGATCGAACTCGATAACGGCACCGTCGCGCACTTCGAAGGCTATCGCGTGCAGCACAACACGTCGCGCGGTCCCGGCAAGGGCGGCGTGCGTTACCACCAGGATGTGACGCTCTCCGAAGTGATGGCGCTGTCCGCGTGGATGTCGGTGAAGAACGCGGCGGTGAACGTGCCGTACGGCGGCGCGAAGGGCGGCATCCGCGTCGATCCGCGCACGCTGTCGCGCGGCGAACTCGAGCGCGTGACGCGCCGGTATACCAGCGAGATCGGCATCATCATCGGGCCGAACACGGATATTCCCGCGCCGGACGTCAATACCAACGAGCAGATCATGGCGTGGATGATGGACACCTACTCCATGAACCAGGGGCAGACGGCTACCGGCGTCGTGACCGGCAAGCCGATTTCGCTCGGCGGTTCGCTCGGCCGCAAGGAAGCGACCGGCCGCGGCGTGTTCGTCGCGGGCACGGAAGCGGCGCGGCGTATCGGCATGGACATCGAAGGCGCGCGCATCGCGGTGCAGGGCTTCGGCAACGTCGGCGGCATCGCGGCCAAACTGTTCCAGGAAGCGGGCGCGCGCGTGATCGCCGTACAGGATCACACGGGCACGATTCACAATTCGAAGGGCATCGACACCGTCGCGTTGCTCGATCACGTCGCGAAGAACGGCGGCGTCGGCGGCTTCACGGGCGCTGACCCCGTGCAGGCGGAAGAGTTCTGGATGATCGAAAGCGAGATCCTGATTCCGGCCGCGCTCGAAAACCAGATCACCGAGAAGAACGCGCCGAAGATTCGCACGAAGATCGTCGTCGAAGGCGCGAACGGCCCGACCACGACGGCAGCCGACGACATCCTGAACGACAAGGGCATCCTCGTCATTCCGGACGTGATCGCCAACGCGGGCGGCGTGACCGTGTCGTACTTCGAATGGGTGCAGGACTTCTCCAGCTTCTTCTGGACCGAGGACGAGATCAATCAGCGTCTCGAGCGCGTGATGCGCGAAGCGTTCGCCGGCGTGTGGCAAGTCGCGAGCGAACACAAGGTGTCGGTGCGCACGGCGGCGTTCATCGTTGCGTGTACGCGGATTCTGCAGGCGCGCGAAATGCGCGGTCTGTATCCCTGATCCGATGCGACGGCGCGTTCGTCGGAACGAGCTTCGGGCAAGTGGTCCGCGGGAGGCGGCCCACGTTCGCGCCCTTTAAAAAATGCGGGCGGCATTTCCCTGGAAATGCCGCCCGCATTTGCATGAAAAATACATTAAGATGCGCGGTCTTACGGCGCTGCGCCGGACCGTCTCGCAAATAAGACGGAGTGGGTTAACAATCATTCTTTCAGAATAATTACCCTGCTAAACTTGCCCCGTTTTTCGCCACAGGAGATCGAACACATGAAGGTTAAAAAGGCTGCGCTGCTCGTCGCCGCGCTCGGGTTTCTCGCCACGGGCGCTTACGCTCAGGACGCCGGCACGCTGAAGAAAATCAAGGACACGGGTGTGATCTCGCTGGGGCATCGCGAATCGTCCATTCCGTTTTCCTATTATGACGACAAGCAGAATGTCGTCGGCTACTCGCACGAGTTCTCGCTGAAGGTCGTCGAGGCCGTCAAGCAGAAGCTCGGCATGCAGGATCTGAAGGTCAAGCTCACGCCGATCACCTCGCAGAACCGCATTCCGCTCGTGCAGAACGGCACGGTGGATATCGAGTGCGGCTCGACCACGAACAACGCCGAGCGCCAGCAGCAGGTTTCCTTCTCGAACACGATCTTCGTGATCGGCACGCGCCTCATGACCAAGAAGGATTCGGGCGTGAAGGACTGGGCCGACCTGAAGGGCAAGACCGTCGTGACGACTGCCGGCACCACGTCCGAGCGCCTGCTTCGCAAGATGAATCAGGACAAGAACATGGGCATGAACATCATCAGCGCGAAGGACCACGGCGAGTCGTTCCTGACGCTGTCGACGGGCCGCGCGGTCGCGTTCATGATGGACGATGCGCTGCTCGCCGGCGAGCGCGCCAAGTCGAACAACCCGAACGATTTCGTGATCGTCGGCGCGCCGCAATCGCATGAAGCGTACGGCTGCATGATCCGCAAGAACGACCCCGAGTTCAAGAAGGTCGTCGACGACGCAATCGCCAAGGTCGAAACGTCGGGCGAAGCCGACAAGATCTACAAGAAGTGGTTCGAAAGCCCGATCCCGCCGAAGGGCCTCAACCTCAACTTCCCGGAAAGTGACGACATCAAGGCTCTCTACAAGAGCCCGAATGACAAGGCAATCGACTAACCGGTTCGAGTCTCGAACGAACGAAACGGAAGGAGCTTGCTTCTTCCGTTTCTTTTTGGAGTGAGTCCATGTCTTACCACTGGAACTGGGGCGTCCTGCTGAGTCCGGTTTCGACCGGCGAGCCCACCACCTATCTCGGCTGGCTGATCTCCGGCTTCTGGGTGACGATCACCGTGTCGCTCGCGGCCTGGGTGATCGCGCTCGTGGTCGGCTCGTTGTTCGGCATCTTGCGCACGGTCCCGAATCGCACGCTGGCGGGCATCGGCACCGTCTACGTCGCGATCTTCCGCAATATTCCGCTGATCGTGCAGTTCTTCATCTGGTATCTCGTGATACCGGAATTGCTGCCGCCTTCCATGGGCAACTGGTTCAAGCAACTGCCGCCCTCGGCGCAGTTCTTCTCGTCGTCGATCATCTGTCTCGGGCTCTTCACCGGCGCGCGCGTGTGCGAACAGGTGCGCTCGGGCATCAACGCGCTGCCGCCCGGACAGCGCAACGCGGGCCTCGCGATGGGCTTCACGCAATGGCAGACGTATCGATACGTGCTGATGCCGGTCGCGTACCGCATCATCGTGCCGCCGCTCACGTCGGAATTTCTCAACGTGTTCAAGAACTCGGCGGTGGCGTCGACCATCGGTCTGCTGGACTTGTCCGCGCAGGCGCGTCAGCTCGTCGACTACACGGCGCAGACGTATGAATCGTTCATCGCGGTGACGATCGCCTACATGCTCATCAATCTGGTCGTGATGCAGCTGATGCGCTGGGTCGAAGCGAAAACCCGGCTGCCTGGCTACATCGGAGGCAAGTAATGCATCAGTTCAACTGGAGTGACATCCTTGCGCAGTGGCCCACGCTGATGACGGGCGCCAGGATCACGTTGCAGATCACGGTGCTCGCCATCGTGGTCGGCATCGTGTGGGGCACCGTGCTTGCGCTGTTCCGTCTCTCGGGCGTCAAACCGCTGCAATGGTTCGCGAGCGCGTACGTCACGCTGTTCCGCTCGATCCCGCTCGTGATGGTGCTGCTGTGGTTCTTCCTGATCGTGCCGCAGTTGCTGCAGAACGTGCTCGGACTGTCGGCGGACATCGACATCCGTCTCGCTTCGGCGATGGTCGCGTTCTCGCTGTTCGAGGCCGCGTACTATTCGGAAATCATTCGCGCCGGCATTCAG
>Ga0160459_100508_pt1 | contig 14862 bp, 9 predicted proteins | sample HID1973K_E6MG_FD_108208 | JGI IMG/M metagenome (GOLD analysis project Ga0160459, IMG submission 108208) | Enriched mosquito-associated microbial communities from UW Madison campus, WI, USA - HID1973K_E6 MG | ecosystem: Host-associated > Arthropoda: Insects > Digestive system > Unclassified ... | reverse complement strand
GGGCTGAGCGTCAGGACCCCGGCGACCTCCGCCGTCGTGGACATCTCCACGAACGCCCGCTCCGACCCTGTGGCGTCAGGCGGTGTCATCGCCTCCTGAAACTCCGCGAACTCCGCGGCGTCCGCTGCCATTCCGGCCGCGGCCTGGGCCGCCAACTGCTTCCAGAACGCCAACCGCTGCAGCCGCAGCTCAGACTTCCGCTCCAACACATCAACATCAGCACCGCCGGAACCAGCCACATATGGAGCGTTCGCGCCAAACACATCCGAGCCAGCCCGGTCCAGTTCCGCGTCCTTCAGGAACAGCACGTCGAGGCTGGCGACAGAGGCCCGAAGACCCTCCATCACCTCTGTCTCCTCGACCGGAGAATCCGCCGCGTTTCCCATACAGGCATCATCGCGCGAGGGTCTGACATTGCTGCCGGAACGTACAGCCACCCCGGACGGACCCCACTCAAGGCGGTCCCGGTTCCGCGTCCGGGAAGGGCAACGGAAGGAGCTAGGCCCCGGTCCCCGCGGCCGGTCCCCCGGATCCGTGCCAGAGGCATGCGTCAACGTCGAACGGCAGGAGCTGGTCCTGCTCAGCCATCAGGTTGGCCCCGTGGGCGGTGACACGCCGCATGAAGTGCCGCCTGCAGAGAGTCTCGTACCCCACCACCGGGACGTGGTGGCCAGCGGCAGCAACGGCTCCGTCCACTGCCATGTCCACGTCTCCCACCACCACCTGGGCGCCCTCGGTGACCATGACGCCGTCGACCGTCCTGGCATTGTGTGTGGCGCGGCGCCCGCACCAGCACAAAGCCTCAACCTGCAGGACCTGGACGCGGTCAGCGAGTTCGATCAGCCGCTGCGAGCCCGGAAACAGCCTGGTCCGGAAGTCGGCCGTGATCCCGAACGCGAAAACATCCACGTCGATCTCATCCACCACTTTGGCGAGCTGCTCTACCTGCTCGGGCGTGTAGAACTGTGCTTCATCGCAGATCAGGTAGTCGACGCGCTGGCCGTGGGTGCGCCGGCGCATGACTTCCTCCCAGAAATCCGTGCCGTCCACCACCTCGACGGCGTCCGTTTCCAGGCCCAGGCGGCTGGAGATCCGTGACTCACCGGCACGGTCGTTCCGGCTGAACCGAACGCCGCCGCGGCCCCTGACCCGGTGGTTGTGGTCCATCTGCAACGCGAGGGTGGACTTGCCGCAGTCCATCGTGCCGGAGAAGAAGACAAGTTCAGCCACGGCGGCGGCCACCCTTGCCGCCGCCAGCGGTCAGGCAGAGCAGAGGAACCTCGCGTTCCGCCTTGGTCAGTGACCCGTGCTGGCCCACCACTTCCATGGCGGTGGGGCGGCTGCGCCGGGTGTCGTAGAGCGCCAGGGAATCCCGGGCTGCGATCATCACGTCGCCAATCCTGCCTTCGACGGCAGGCCGCACCGCACCGAAGAGGCCGGCGGCCACGGCTTCGTCCCGGGTGAAAGCCCAGACCTTGCTGCCGAACCGGTTCCGCCATGCGGTCAGCAGCCGGTCCCGGCCCGCTGTTCCGGCCGTCTCCTCGAGGTAGAGGTGGACCATGCGGGGTTCGCCGGCGGTGTGCCGTACGCCTTCCACCAGTGCGGGCTCGGCGGAGTAATCTATCCGGTGCGGTTCCGGCACGTCCAGCATTCCGTGGTCAGCGGTCAGGAGAATGGTGGTCCCGGCCGGAAGCGAGGTGCTGAGCCGCTTGACGGTGGCGTCGAGTTCCTCGAGCTGGTGTTCCCACTGCTGGGACTGGCAGCCGTAGCGGTGCCCGGCTTTGTCCAGTTCGTTCAGGTAGAAGTACATCAGCGATGGCCCGCTGCCGGACATGGCATCCGCTGCGGCTGCGGTGCGCGCATGGGATGTGGTGCCGGAGATGAACCGCCCACCGCGCAGGGCTGCACGGGTCATGGACGAATCCGCGAACTGCGGCAGGCTGATGGTGGTGACGTCGGCATGTTCGGCCGCCCGTTCGAGCACCGTGGGGTGGGGCTGCCAGTCGTTGGGGTCTACTCCCGGGTCCCAGTTCCCCAGCAGGTTGACCACCTTGTCCTGTTGCGGGTCGAGCACGTCGTAGCCCACCATGCCGTGCTGGCCGGGCGGCAGGCCGGTGCCAAGGCTGGACAGGGCTGCGGCGGTGGTGGAAGGAAACGCGGAGTCGAGCCAGACGGGCACCAAGCCCTGCCCGGCCTGGATGACCGAGCGTAGGAACGGGGTGTGGGCGGACTTCTGCTTGAGCAGGTTCCGGCCCAGGCCGTCCGCCACCACAACGCAAACCCGCTGCGACGGCGGCAGCTTCAGCGTGTTCTCAAACCCGCCGATTCCGAGGCTGGCGGCGGCGCTGGTCAGCACCTCGGCGACGGAACGGTGTCCGTAGGCCGGTGCCGGGGGAAGGTCCGACGCCGGTCCGGCCAGTGCGGCGGCATTTGCAGGGGCGGCTGGGGGTACCTGGGGGCGCTCTTCGGGCATCAGCGCTGCTGGTGGCCGCGGCTGAGGCGCGTGCCGAACACGCCGGCGCGCGGCCGGGGCGGCAGTGACTGCACGTGGGGTACGGGCGAAGTGGACCCGGTATTGACGGCCCGCAGGGCCCGGGCAAAGAGCTTCGCGTCCTGGACTGCCTGCAGCCCGTCGGCCTCCGCGCTGATCCGCAGGACGATGTCCTCCTGCGCAATCGTGCCGGTATAGCCGTGGTCTGCTTCGCATTGGGGATCGCCGCAGCTGGCAGGGCCCATATCCAGGCGCTGGCCACCGGACCAGGCGATGGACAGTGTCAGCTCCCGCACGGGATCGGACGGCTTGTAGTTCTGCGGCTGGGCATACATGTAGCTGAGGACCACCGAACGGATCTGGGCCACGGGAACGGACTCCGTGGAGATCTGGGCAACGATCTGCTCGCCTGCCTCATCCAGCTGCTGGTCGTCCACGTGCGTGATCACCAGCATGTCCGCCGTGAGGACCAGCACCGTGATGTGCCGGCGGACCTCCGCACGGTCAAAGTGGGTTTCCAGGTGCACCAGGTGCGCCACGCAGTCGCGGCCGTCCAGGGCGTCATCCACCACATCTGCCACGAGGCGCGGATAGAAACCTGCCTTTTGGAGGGCACCTTCCAGGCTTTGGCCCTGGGAACCGTGGCTGTGTGAGCTGTGGTGGCGGATGGCCTGGTCTTCATTACCGGGCGTTTCAGGCGCCGAGGCGGGAGGCTGGGAGCTCATTCCTCCATTTTCACAGATGCGCTGCTTACTTTGCCAACCGCCCGCTCCCCGCAGCGGACAAACGAACGGCAATCACAGGAGAAGCGAAGGACAAGTTAGCAATGTGGGGAAAGGGATGCGGCAGAGACAAACCGGCAGATGACGCCGCCGGCAAGCCCGTGGATCGACGCAGTGTCAGCCCCGCATTGCCCGCCGTGCGCTGTCCGTGCGTTGGGCGGCGTTCCCGATCCGGACGTCGGCCGCCAGGATGGTTGCCCCGCTCGTCCCGCAGAGCACCGGGTTGAACTCCACCAAAGCGATTTCGGGGTGGTTGTCCTTCATCCAGGCCAGCCGGCCTGCCAGGTCCTCCAGGGCGGAAACGTCGACGGCGGGAAGGCCCTGGTAGCCAAAAAGCTTCCGCGCCGCCCGGGGCGCCCGGATGAAGTCGTGGACGTCCGCGGCGGACAGCGGCGGTACCCGGTGCGACCAGTCGTCCAGGAGGTTCACAGCATCGCCGGCCAGGCCGAAGGAGATGACCGGCCCCAGCAGCGGGTCCTCAATGGCCCGGAACGTGCACGCCTGGCCTACCGGTGCCATGGACTGCACCTCCAGGGCCGGGTCGCCGTAGAGGGCAAGGGCACGGCGCATCTGGAGCACATCCCGGCGCAGCGACTCGGCGTCCTGGATGTCCAGGCGGACGCCGCCCAGGTCGAGCCGGTGCCGCAGGGCGGGGTCAGTCGTCTTCACCGCCACCGGCCAGCCAAGAGCCTCGGCGGCTTCCACCGCTTCGTCAGGGGTGTCAAAGGCCGCAGACGGCAGTACGGAAATGCCGTAGTGCCCCAGCAGGGACGCGGCCGCTGCGGGGTCCAGCTGCTTGAGCTGCTCCCCCCTGACGTCGCGGAGCTGGACTTCGAGCTCGGCGCGGGCACGGGCGGGATCGCAGCCCGACGGTTCCACGAAGTGGCCGTGGTCCCGCGACACCCATTCCGAGTACCTCACCACGGCGGCGAGCGCTGCCACGGCCGCGCCGGGGTTGGAGAAGCACGGTACGGCCTTGTCCGCGGCCCCCACCATGCCTTCAACGTAGACGGAGTCGTCAAGGATGCCGGTGAATGCCGCCACCACAGGCTTGCCGGCCTCGGCGGAGACGTCCGCCAGCGATTCCGCGATGCTGTCCACTGTGAGTCCGCGGGCCGGCAGGAGTGCTGCGACGGCGGCATGGACGTGCGCCGGGCGCAGCGCCTCGAGAAGCGCTGCGCGCAGGGCGGGCAAGGCCACCGAGCGGCCGGCATCGAGGTCTACCCCCGTCACCAGCTGCTCCACGCTGAGGCCGTGGTCTGCTGCACTGTCCGCCACTACCTTGCCCAGCGCCTGGGAGTTGCTGAGGATGGCCAGGCCGGGCCCGGCTGGCAGCGGCTGGCCCGCGACGACCTGGGCCACGTCCGCCAGCTGCTCGATGGTTTCGACGCGGATGACGCCGGACTGGCGCAGCATGGAGTCCAGCGCCCCGCCTGGCGCCTGGGTGGTGCGGACGGCGTGGCCCGGCGGCAGGCGCAGGCCCATGGTGTCGGATTTGGCTACGATCACCGGTTTGGTGCGGGCCAGGCGGCGGGCGATGCGGGAGCACTTGCGGGGGTTGCCGATCGATTCCAGGTAGAGGCCCACGGCGGAGGTGTCCGCATCGTCTTCCCAGTACTGCATGATGTCGTTGCCGGATACGTCGGCGCGGTTCCCGGCCGAGAGGAACGTCGAGATGCCGAGGCGCCGGCGGCTGGACGCAGCGTACAGGGAGACGCCAATGGCTGCCGACTGGCTGAACAGCCCCAGCCCGCCACGGCGCGGCAGGGTGGGCGCCATGGAGGCGTTGAGACGGACCTCGGGGTGCGTGTTGATAATGCCCAGGGACGCCGGGCCGATGACCCGCATCCCGCTCGCGCGCGCCTGGCGCACAAGGTTCCGCTGCCGCTGGAGGCCGCGTTCGCCGTCGTCCGCGAAACCTGCCGAGGCGATCACCAGGCCTTTGACGCCGGCGGCGGCGCAGTCCTCCACCACGGAGGGAACCTCCTCGTACGGCACGGCGATCACAGCGAGCTGCACGGGCTCGGGTACTTCGGTCAGCCGCCCGTAGGACAGCATGCCGGCCAGTTCCAGCGCCTCGGGATTAATGGCGTAGACGGGCCCGGGAAAGCCGCCTTCCACGATGTGCTCCAGCAGTTGGTAGCCCACGGTCCCCCACTTGCGGCTGGCGCCGATGACGGCCACGGACGACGGCGTCAGCAGGTCCCGCACGCTCCTGGCCTCGGCGCGGTGCTCGCGGGATTCCATCACGGCCCGGGATTTTTCGGTGGGGTCGATGTTGAATTCGAGGCTGACGACGCCGTCGTCGAAGTGGCGTTTGACGTCATAGCCGGCATCCGAGAAGACCATGAGCATTTTGCGGTTCTCGGGCAGCACCTCGGCGCTGAAGCGCTGGATCCCGTTTTCGTGGGCGGCGGCGGCGAGGTGTTCGAGCAGGATGGAGCCGATTCCGCGGCCCTGGTGCGCGTCGGCGATGTTGAAGGCAACCTCGGCCTCGGTGGGATCATCCAGCCGGTCGTAGCGGCCGATCCCGATGATTTCCCCGCGCATGGTGATGACGAACGCCACCCGGTCCTTGTAGTCCACTTCGGTGAACCGCTTGAGCTCCTTGGCTGACAGCCGTGCCTTGAAGGCGAAGAAGCGCATGTAAATTGAATTCTGCGACTGTCCGGTATGGAAGGTCTGGATGGCCTCCGCATCGGACGGATGGATGGGCCGCAAATGGGCTGTCCCGCCGTCGCGCAGGACGACATCGGCTTCCCAATGTTCCGGATATTCGCCGTCCCCGGGCTGATCCACCATAGGCTTAGCCTAGCCAAAAACTGCCGCAGCGCAGCAGCACCCTGCCCGGCAACCCCAGTAACCGAAGGATTCACCACCCCCATGGCCCGCCGCCAAAGCCCAGCACCCGTCGCGGACACCACTCCCTTCACGGAGAACATCGTCGACATCGACGTCACTTCCGAGATGGAGGGTTCGTTCCTGGAGTACGCGTACTCCGTGATCTACTCGCGGGCATTGCCCGACGCCCGCGACGGGTTGAAGCCGGTGCAGCGACGCATCCTGTACATGATGAGCGATATGGGCCTGCGGCCGGACCGCGGGCACGTCAAGAGCGCCCGGGTGGTGGGCGAAGTCATGGGTAAGCTGCACCCGCACGGTGACGCCGCCATCTACGACGCCATGGTGCGCATGGCGCAGGACTTCTCGCTGCGTTTGCCCCTGATCGACGGGCACGGCAACTTCGGATCGCTCGACGACGGCCCGGCAGCTCCGCGGTACACCGAGGCCAGGCTGGCGCCCGCTGCCCTCACACTCACCAACCACCTCGATGAAGACGTGGTGGACTTCGTCCCCAACTACGACAACCAGCTCACTCAGCCGGACGTCCTTCCGGCGGCTTTCCCCAACCTGCTGGTCAACGGCGCCACCGGCATCGCCGTGGGCATGGCCACCAACATGGCCCCGCACAACCTGGTGGAAGTCATCGCCGCGGCCAGGCACCTGATCGCCAACCCGGACGCCACGCTCGAAGACCTCATGCGCTTCGTTCCCGGCCCGGACCTGCCCAGCGGCGGCCGGATCGTGGGCCTGGACGGCATCCGTGACGCGTACGCCACCGGCAGGGGGTCCTTCAAGACCCGTGCCAAGGTGGAAGTGGAGCAGCTCTCGGCCCGCCGCACCGGCCTGGTGGTCACCGAACTGCCGTACATGGTTGGCCCCGAAAAGGTCATCGAGAAGATCAAGGACGCCGTCAACGCCAAGAAGCTGACCGGCATCAGCGACATCGTGGACCTGACGGACCGCAAGCACGGACTGCGCCTGGTCATCGAGCTCAAGAACGGCTTCAACCCCACGGCCGTGCTCCAGCAGCTCTACCGGTACACGCCGATGGAGGATTCCTTCGGCATCAACAACGTCACGCTGGTGGATGGGCAGCCGCAGACCCTCGGCCTGGTGGACCTGCTCTCCGTCTACGTCAACCACCGCATCGACGTTGTCCGCCGCCGCACCATCTTCCGGCTGGGCAAGAAGAAGGACCGGCTGCACCTGGTGGAGGGCCTCCTCATCGCCATCGTGGACATCGACGAGGTCATCCAGATCATCCGGTCCTCCGATGAGGCCGCCGCCGCCCGTGAGCGCCTGATGTCCATCTACGACCTCACCGAGATCCAGGCCAACTACATCCTGGAACTGCGGCTCCGCCAGCTGACCAAATACTCGCGGATCGAGCTGGAGAAGGAACAGGAACAGCTGCGCCGCGAGATCGCCGAACTCGAAGCCATCCTCAACTCCGAGGAACTGCTCCGTTCGCTGGTGTCCGATGAACTCGCAGCGATTGCCGAGGAACACGGCACCCCGCGCAGGACCATCCTGCTGGAGTCCGAAGCCGTTTCCCCCACCGTTGCGGCAGACCTTGCCGGCAGCAGGAAGGGCAAGCCTGCTCCCCTGGCCCTGGAGATCGCCGACGACCCCTGCTGGGCCATCCTGACCGCCTCGGGGCAGATCGGGCGAACCAGCAACCAGGAACCGCTGGCCGAGGCAGGCCCGCGGAACAAGCACGACGTGTTCACGTCGGTGGTAAAGACCTCGGCACGCGGCGAGATCGCTGCCATCACCTCCCAGGGCCGGATGCTCCGCCTCCAGGTGATGGACATGCCGGTCCTGCCACCCGTGGCAGGCCTGCCCAACATGGCCGGTGGTGTCCCGGCGAAGGACTTCCTGACGCTGCTGAAGGGCGAAACCCTGGTGGCATTCGCCCCGCTGGACGAGGTTCTCGCCATCGGCACCGCCCAGGGCGTGGTGAAGCGGGTCCAGCCGGATTACCCGTTGAACCGCGAGGACTGGGAAGTCATCGCGCTCAAGGACAAGGATTTCGTGGTGGGCGTGGCACCGGCTGCCGCTGATGATACCGAACTGGTGTTCCTGACGGCCCAGGCCCAGCTGTTGAAGTTTGCCGCCTCCGCCGTGCGTCCGCAGGGCCGGACGGCCGGTGGAATGGCCGGCATCAAACTTGCCGCGGGCGACCGCGTGACATTCTTCGGCGCGGTGCGCGCCCAGGACGAAGCCGCCGTTGTGGTGACCATTGCCGGCACCAACGGCGCCCTACCGGGGACTGCCCCGGGCACGGCGAAGGTGACCGCGTTCTCCGAATACCCGGTGAAGGGCCGTGCCACCGCGGGGGTGCGCGCGCACCGGTTCCTGAAGGGCGAGGACACGCTGCTGCTGGCGTGGGCCGGGCATGGTCCGGCCAAGGCGTCCTCGGCCGCAGGCGTAGCCAGGTCACTTCCGCAGGAGCACGGCCGCCGCGATGGTTCCGGTGTCCCCTTGTCCCAAGCCGTGGACGTGGTGGGGGCCGCGATGGCGTGGCCGGAGGCCGCCGAGGCGTAGTCCGCCCCGCCCGCCACCGCTGCGCCGGATCAGTTTTCCCTGCTCCAGTTGTACGGCGTGGTGGTGGAGACCTTGACCAGACCATACCGCTCAAGAATGGGGCGCGAGTATTCGGTGGAGTCGCTGTGGATCAGGGTCTTGCCGAGCCGCAGGGCGGACCGGGCACGCTGTGCGGTAAGGGCCCGGTAAATGCCCTGCCCGCGCCACGGCGCCAGGGTGGCCCCGCCCCAGATGCCGGCGAAGTCCGTCCCCGCCACCGGTTCAAGGCGCCCGGCACTGACGACGCAGCCCTCGTGGCCTGCTGCCCACAGCTCGGTTCCACCACCGGCGGACAACCGCCGCAGAAGGTCTTCGGCCCGCGCTTCCGAGATGCTGTCCCCGAAAGCGACATCCTGCATGGCGCTCACGGCGCGGACATCCGCTGGCCCGGTGACCTGTCGAAGCCACACTCCGGGTGGCAGGGGAACGTCCGCCACCAGGGCGGCAGCGGCGCCAATCATGATCGATTCGGCGTCGGCGGGCACGAAACCGTGGGCCAGCAGTGCCCCGTGCAGGCCAGGCGCGGCATCGTGCCCGCGGGTTTTCCACTCTACGGACTGGACCGCCGGGTCCGCGCGGAAGTGCGCCACGGCCTGGTCCACCCATTCCGCGACAGTGGCCGCGGACGCCCCGCCAAGGCCGGTGTAGGTGACGAACCCGCGGCCGCCGTCGAACGTGGCGAGCCGCAGCGGGCCGAGCGGGAGCACTGACCTGGCGCCGGCCACTTCGGGGGCGAGGCGCAGTTGGGAATCGTAGGCCGCGAGGAACCGTGCAGCGTCCGGGTGCTTCATTGCGTGTACTTTCCGATGGGTCGATGGGCCCGGACCAGGCATCAGATGCTGAGCCTGCCGGCCTCTTGAGCTGCACGTGCCGCATCCGGGTCCCGGGGCGCGGGTTCCCGTGGCGCGGGCGCCGCGAACGGCCAATGTAACAGCTCTCCGCTTAGACTGCTCCCATGCCTATCGTGCCTGATGAGAAGGACTGGACCTGGGTCCTGGACCGCCCCTGCCCCGAGTGCTCGTTCGACCCCTCCACCACCACACCGGCAACGGTCCCCGGCACCATCGAAAACATGCTGCCCCGGTGGCGGGCCGTCCTGCGCCGGCCGGAGGTCGCCGAGCGCCCCGATGACAACACCTGGTCTGCGCTGGAGTACGCCTGCCACGTGCGCGATGTGTTCAGCCTGTTCGACCAGCGCCTGAACCTGATGCTGGACTCCGACGACGCAAAGTTTGAGAACTGGGACCAGGACCTGACCGCCATCGAGAAGGACTATGCCAACGCCGATCCGGCAGTGGTGAACACCGAGCTGGCCGCCGAAGGCCAGCAGGTGGCGGAGTCCTTCGCCGGGGTCCGCGAATCCGAATGGGACCGCAAGGGACTTCGCAGCAACGGTTCCGAGTTCACGGTCCTGACGCTCGCGCGCTACTTCCTGCACGACGTCATCCACCACCTGCACGACGTCGACGGATAGTTCCGCCGGCTCCCGGCCGCGCCGGCGTCAGGCCCGCAGCCCCGCGGCTGCCCGGCCAGGCTCCCGGCGTTCCCCAGTCGGCGCAAGCGCCAAGCGAACGTCTCCGGCCTGGATATCGGCGGCGTGGTGGGTTACCAGCACCACGGTCCGCTCCCGCAGTCCGGCCCTCAAGTCGTGCAGCATGGCCCTGGCTGATTCGGCATCCAGGTGCGCGGTGGGTTCATCCAGCAGGATCACCTCGGCACCGGTCATCAGGGTGCGGGCCACGGCGAGGCGCTGGCGTTCGCCGCCGCTGAGGAAAGCGCCACCGGGACCGATCCGCGTGTCCAGTCCCGCGGGCAGCCGGTCCATCAGGCCGGTGAGGCCGACGGCGGCAATCACCGCTGCAATGTCCCGTTCGGTCGCGCCCTCCCCCGATTTGTCCTGTCCAGGGGTGTCCTGTCCAGGAGTGCCCTGTCCCCGGCTGTCCGGACCCGCCCCGGCGCGCCCCAGCAGGAGGTTACCGCGGATGGTCGAGTCGAAGAGGTGGGCCTCCTGCGGGCACCACGCCACCCCGCCGGAGACCCGGGCACGTCCTGCGGCCGGCGGCAGGAATCCCAGCAGGACCGAGAGCAGCGTTGACTTCCCGGAACCGGACGGGCCTGTGACCGCCAGCCAATGCCCGGGCCCCGCAACCGCATTGAGACCGGTAAAGACCGGTTCGCCGCCAGGCCACGCCGCCGCGAGATCCGCCAGCTCCAGCCCGGGACGGCCGCCGTCACGCGCCGGCACTGGCTGCAACCCGTCTGCGGTGCCGCCGTCGTCGTCCCGAACGCCGGACGCGTCCAGCGCCCCGGACGAAGCCACGCGCTGCAGCACCGCGCGCAGGGCCGGGAACTGGCGCACCGCCGTCGTCATCGCCGAGTAGGGTTCCACCAGGGCCAGCAGCAGCAGGACCACGACGGCGGCCGTGGCCGGCCCGATCCGTCCGTCCAGGACGGCGGGGGCTGCCAGCCACGCGCTGGCGAGCGCTGCGGCACCGCAGGCGGCAGCGGTGACCGCGTGGCCCAGGCCCTCTGCCCAGGCCGAACGCTGGGAGGCGTGGGTGGCACTGCGGTCTTCGCCGCGGAGTCCGTCCAGCACCCGCGGCGCCACACCGTTGGCGGACAGCTCCGCCCGGGCATCCAGCGCAGCCGAGATGCGGCGAAGCACGCCGGAGCGCAGCACCTGCTCTGCCGTCGCCGACTTCCGGTCGCCCCAGAGCGCAAGCGCGGGCGCCAGCACCAGGCTGGCAGCGGAGGCGGCTAGTACCGCAGGCAGTGCCGGCGGGACCACCAGCCAGGTGGTTCCCACCGCCAAAACGGCGACCGCCACGGCCGTGACGGGGGGCAGCACCACCCGGGGCAGGAGGTCCCGGACCGTGTCGACGTCGTCGATCACGGTGCCCAGCACGTTCCCGCCCTGGAGGAGGCGGCGGAGGGCCAGGGCCCGGCGGCTCAGTGACGCCCACAGCCTTCCCCTGAGCCTGGTCAGCGCGGCGAACACGGCATCGTGCAGCAGCAGCCGTTCCCAGTACCGGAGTACCGCCCTGCCGATGCCGAAGAAGCGCACGCCAACAATGGCGGTCAGCAGGTAGAGGATGGGTGGCTGCTCGCTGGCGCGGATGATCAGCCAGCCGGACAACCCGGACAACGCAACCGCGAAGACCGCTGCGAAGGTGCCCACGATGGCGGCCGCGGCGAACCGTCCCCGTACCGGTGCCAGCAGCTGAGCCAGCAGTCCCATGACGCTTCCGCCGGAACGGCCCGCGGTTCCGGCCTTGGCGTCGTCAGCGCGCGGGGCCGCGGCGGGCGGTTTGGTGGCGGGCCGGTTGGCCGCGGGCGGCGCCGCTGAAGCCGCCGCGGGAAGGCCTGTTGCTCCGGCGGGAGAAACCCGTGCCGGCACGGTGTCCGTGTCCGGCTGGTGCGTAGATTCCGGCGCCGTGGCAGCGACCGGCACCAGCACGTCGGCGAGGCTGCGGGTCCGCTCTTCATGGGCCACCAGGATCACGGTGACCTGGCCGCGCAGCCCGTGGATGGCGTCTTCCACGGCCCGCGCTGAATCGCTGTCCAGGTGCGCGGTGGGCTCATCGAGCAGGAGCACTGTTGCTCCGGCGTCGATCCTCGCCAGCCCGCGTGCCAGCGCAACGCGCCGCAGCTCGCCGGGGCTCAGCTCCGCAGGGTGTTTCGCGGCCAGGTGGCCGGCGCCCGCCCGGGTGAGGCAGGCGCGGGCGGTTTCCTCAGCCAGCGCACCGTCCCGGGCGTTGCGGGGGTTGGCACCGAGGTAGAGCATCACTTCGTCCAGCACCCTGTCGGCCACCAGCACGGGATGCTGCGGCACCCAGGCCACCGCGTTCCGGTCCAACCCGGCCACGGTCCCGGTAACGGATGCCCCTGCCCCATCCCCGATGGTGCCGGCCAGGACGCCCAGTACCGTGCTCTTGCCGGCACCGCTGGGACCGTCCAAGGCGGTGATCCGGCTCTGCGGCGCCTCAAACGTCAAGGGTCCGACGGCGGCGCGGGACCTTCTGCGGTAGGTCACGGTGAGGCCGGTGACGGTGAGCGGTGCTCCTGGCCTTCCCGCCGGCACGGCAGGCAGCGGCTTCGCCTCGGGTGCGTCCGTGACCGCGGTGACGCCGGCCAGGGCTACCCGGCCGTCGTCGCTGGCGTGGTGCGCCGTGCCCAGCTCACGAAGCGGCAGGTAGCAGTCCGGCGCGAGGATCAGGGCCAGCAGCCCGGCTTCGAGTGGCATGTCGCCGTGCACCAGGCGCACGCCGATGAACACGGCATCCACGGCCACGGAGATAGTGGCAATGAGTTCCAGCGCCAGGGCGGAGAGGAACGCGGTCCGCAGGGTCCCCATGGTGCGCGAGCGGTATTCCTCGGAGATCTCCTCGAGGGCTTTGCGCTGGGCCGTGGCCCGGCCCAGGCCCACCAGGACGGGCAGTCCCTTGGCGAGTTCCAGCATGTGTGCCGAAAGCCTGGCCAGCGACGCCTGTGCCTCGCGCACGTTGTCTTCCGTGTAGCGGCCGATCAGCACCATGAACAGCGGGACCAGGGGCACGGTCAGGACGATCACCAGCGCGCTGACCCAGTCCGCGAAGAGGATCCTTGCACCGAGCAGCAGCGGCACGGCGGCGCAGTTCACGAGCGCCGGCAGGAACTGGGTGTAGTAGCTGTCCAGCGCGTCCAGGCCGCGGGTGGCCAGCACGGCGAGGCCACCGTCCGCCGGACCGGTTTCGCGTACCCCGTTGCGCAGCGTCCGCTCCAGGAGCCCGGCCCGCAGTTCCTCCTTGATGCCAAGCGCGGCGCGGCGGGCGGCCACGGCCTGCCCCCATACGGTGATGGACCGCAGGACGACGCCGGCCATACCCAGCGTGAACTGGTCCGGATGTACGGCTTCCCCGGCCGCCAGTCCTGCAAGGGCGGCCGCCACCGCCTGGCCCATCAGCACGAGCGAGAGTGCCTTCAGCGCTGCGAGCAGGCCAAGCCAGTAGACAGCGGAGCGGGTGGCGGGTCCCGGCGGGAGCATGGGCCGCACGTCAGCCCTTGGTGGTGAACGCCTTGACGGCGATGGCAGGCAGGAAGCTGTGGGCCTCCGGAATGGAATCGGTGCTGACCCTTCGGCGGAACACCCAGTAGGTCCATGCCTGGTAGGCAATCACGAGCGGAAGTCCGAACGCGGCCACGATGGTCATGAGCCCCAGGGTGTAATCCGAGGACGAGGCGTTGGAGATGGTCAGGTCAAAGGCGGTGTCCAGGGTGGAGGGCAGCACCACGGGGAACACGGCGCCGAAGATGGAGGCCGTGCCGAGCACCAGGAAAGCGCCGAGCGCCAGGAACGCCCTGCCTTCGGCGCCGGCGCGGGCCAGTATCCAGGCGGTGGCGGCGGCGGCCACCGCGAGCACCACGAGGGCCCAGGTCCAGGGTTTGCCGTCCAGGAACTGGATGCTGAGCGCCCAGGCTGCGATGGGAAGGATCAGCACCGGAAGCAGGCGCACGAACCAGGCGCGGGCACGGTGCCGCACCTCGCCGTCGGTCTTCAGTGCAAGGAAGGCCAGCGCGTGGACCAGCGAGAAGCCCACCACGGCCACGCCGCCCAGTACGGCGTAGCCGCTGAACCAGGCAAAGGGGCCGCCTTCGCGGTCGCCGTTGGCATTCAGGGGCAGGCCGGTGGTGGTCAGGGCCAGCGCGGCTCCAACCCCGAAGGCGGCGAAAAAGGATCCCAGGGTAATGGCCCAGTCCCACCGGGCACGCCAGCGGTCCGTATCCACTTTGCCGCGGTACTCGAAGGCTACGGCGCGGAAGATCAGCGCAACGAGGACCACCAGGAGGGGCAGGTAGAGGGCCGAGAACAGCGAGGCGTACCAGAGTGGGAACGCCGCAAACGTGGCACCGCCGGCGGTCAGCAGCCAGACCTCGTTCCCGTCCCAGACTGGGCCGACCGTGTTCAGCAGGACCCGGCGTTCGGTGTTGTTCCGCGCGAAGATCTTCATCAGCATCCCCACGCCGAGGTCAAAGCCCTCAAGGAAGAGGTAGCCGGTCCACAGCACCGCAATGGCGATGAACCAAATGGTGGGCAGCAGTTCCATTGTCGAATTCCTCTGCTCTTAGTAGGCGAAGGCCAGGACGTCGTCGGCGGGCTTGGCGCCGCCCGGTCCGCCGGAG
>Ga0160459_100504_pt1 | contig 14950 bp, 11 predicted proteins | sample HID1973K_E6MG_FD_108208 | JGI IMG/M metagenome (GOLD analysis project Ga0160459, IMG submission 108208) | Enriched mosquito-associated microbial communities from UW Madison campus, WI, USA - HID1973K_E6 MG | ecosystem: Host-associated > Arthropoda: Insects > Digestive system > Unclassified ... | reverse complement strand
TGTTGCGCGCGCCGAGCTTCGTCTGATTCGCCCTGATCTGCGCGGCGGCCTTCGCGCTGCGCTCGACCATCAGCACGCGCGCCGCACCGCGCGACGCCGCCTCGAAACCGAGCGCACCGCTGCCCGCGAACATGTCGAGGCAACGCTGTCCGGAGAGATCCTGGCCGAGCCAGTTGAAGAGCGTTTCGCGCACGCGATCCGGCGTGGGCCTGAGGCCGTCGAGATCGAGCACGGGCAGCGGTGTGCGCTTCCAGTCTCCGCCGATGATGCGGATCGTGTGCGGTTTGCCGCCGCGCAAGGGCGTGTGGCTGGGCAGGACGGAACGGGTAGCGGTCGAGCGAGGCATAAGAGGATGGTTGGAGTCGAGCGCGCCGGACGTATTTTTGCTTGACGATCGGCCGGCACGGGCAATGAAAGCCAACGTTACCACACGCGCGCGCCGTGCCGGGTGCCGCACGGGCGGGCGCGGCGGCGCCTGATAAAATATGCGGCTTCTACCCTTTCGCGCCGGCCTCGCGCAAAGCGACCTCAAAGCGCGCACGAGGCCACCGATCACGCGCGCATCATCGCCACACATCCATGTTCAGCTTCTTCAAGAAATTCAAAAAGCCGGCTGACGCGCCGCTCGACACGCCTCAGGAAGACATCGTCGAGGCGGACGGGGACGACGACATCTCGGACGCCGAGCTGGAACGGCAGGCGCTCAGCGCCGAAGCCCCACTGGAAGAAGCGCTGCCGGAGGATATTCAGCCGACGGAACCGGCGCCTGCGGAACCCGTTGCGCCTGTTGCGCCCATCACCGCTGCGCCCGTCCAGCTTCCGGCCGGGGATTCGAAGGAATACTGGCAAGGCCGCACGCAGTCGCAATGGGCGCGCGGTCCGGAAACGGATCAGGCGAGCGAAGAAATCCTGCCGCCGCCCACGCTCGATCCTGCCGCGAAGAAGTCGTGGCTTTCGCGCCTGCGTCACGGTCTGTCGAAGACGAGTTCCAACCTGACCGGCATTTTCGTCAGCGCGAAGATCGATGAAGACCTGTACGAAGAGCTCGAAACCGCGCTGCTGATGTCCGACGCCGGCGTCGACGCCACCGAATTCCTGCTCGAATCGCTGCGCGAAAAAGTGCGCTCGGAGCGTCTGACTGATGCATCGCAGGTGAAGGCCGCGCTGCGCGAATTACTCGTCGACCTGCTGCGTCCGCTCGAAAAATCACTGATGCTCGGCCGCGCGCAACCGCTCGTGATGATGATCGCGGGCGTGAACGGCGTCGGCAAGACGACCAGCATCGGCAAGCTGGCGAAGCATCTGCAGCGCTTCGATCAGTCGGTGCTGCTCGCCGCCGGCGACACCTTCCGCGCCGCCGCGCGCGAACAGCTCACGGTCTGGGGCGAGCGCAACAACGTGACCGTGATCGCGCAGGAAAGCGGCGATGCCGCCGCCGTGATTTACGACGCGGTCGGCGCGGCGCGCGCGCGCAAGATCGACGTGATGATGGCCGACACCGCCGGCCGCCTGCCGACGCAATTGCATCTGATGGAAGAGCTGCGCAAGGTGCGCCGCGTGATCGCGAAGGCGATGCCCGATGCGCCGCACGAAGTGCTGCTCGTGATCGACGCCAACACGGGTCAGAACGCGCTCGCGCAGGTCAAGGCGTTCGACGATGCGCTGGGCCTGACCGGTCTCGTCGTCACGAAACTCGACGGCACCGCGAAAGGCGGCATTCTCGCCGCGATCGCGCGACAGCGGCCGGTGCCGGTGTATTTCATCGGCGTGGGCGAGAAGGTCGAGGATCTGCAACCGTTCAGCGCCGAAGAATTCGCCGACGCGCTGCTCGGCTGAACCTGAAAAGGGCGTCCGCGTGGACGCCCTTTTTTCATCGCGCGAATATCAGGGACGCCGCGATCCACCACATCACGCAGCCGACGATCACATCGAGCACGCGCCACGACACGTCCTTCTCGAACCACGGTTCCAAAAGGCGCGCGCCGTAGCCGAGCGTGGTGAACCAGACGACCGACGCGCACATCGCGCCCGCCGCGAACCACGCGTTGGCCGGCCAGCCGCGTTGCGCGCCGATGCCCCCGAGCAGCACCACGGTATCGAGATAGACGTGCGGATTGAGCAGCGACAACGCGAGCACGGTGGACGCCGCGCCGATCGCCGTCTGCGATTCGCCGTCCGACGCGTTCAGATGCCCCGGCCCGCGCCATGCCGCGAGAAACGCGCGCAATCCGTACAGAAACACGAAGATCGCGCCGGCCCAGCGAATCACGTCGAGCAGAACGGGCGCACGCGCGATGAGCGCGCCCATTCCGGCGACGCCCAGCGCGATCAACAGCACGTCGATGAGCGCGCAAATCGACACGACCACGCCCACGTGCCGGCGCTTCAACCCCTGCCGCAACACGAACGCGTTCTGCGCGCCGATCGCGACGATGAGGCTCGCGCCCAGCCCCGCACCCGACAGATAACTCGACAGTGCTCCGGCAGAAACCGCTGCCGTCATTCGGCGTCCGGCTGTTGCGCCGGAGCGGCCCGTGCGAACGCGTCGATCGTGCAGGCGTGATCCGCGATACGCGCGAGCGTCGGATAGGGGCTCACGTCGATGCCGAAGCGCCGCGCGTTGAACACCTGCGGCACGATGCAAAGATCGGCGACGGTCGGCGTATCGCCGAAGGTCAGCGCGCCGACGCGCGGATCGGCGGCGAGACGCTTTTCGAGCGACGCAAAGCCGGTTTCGACCCAATGCCGATACCACGCGTCCTTGGCTTCATCGGGCACCTTGACCTTATGCTTCAGGTACTTGAGCACGCGCAGATTGTCGAGCGGATGGATTTCGCACGCGACCTGCATCGCGACCGAGCGCACGAACGCGCGATCGGACGGACGCTTCGGCAAGAGCGGCGGCTCGGGATGCGTCTCCTCCAGATACTCGATGATCGCGAGCGACTGCGTGAGCACGTCGCCGTCATCGATCAGTGCGGGCACGATGCCGTCGGGATTCACCGCGCGGTACTCGGGCTTCAGTTGCTGGCCGCCGTCGCGCAGCAGATGCACCGCCTCGTACTCGTAGTCGAGGCCCTTCAGATTCAGCGCGATTCGCACGCGATACGCGGCCGAGCTCCGGAAATAGCTATAGAGCTTCATGTTCATGCGCTCAGACGACGCGCACGGAAAATTCGCCGATGCCATCGACGCCGCCCTTGAGCAGATCGCCCTTCACGACGGCGCCGACGCCTTCCGGCGTGCCCGTGAAGATGAGATCGCCGGGAAACAGCTCGAAGAGCGTCGACAGATACGCGACCGTCTCGCCCACCGACCAGATCAGTTGCGAGATGTCCGAGCGCTGCTTTTGCTCGCCGTTGACGGTCAGCCAGATCGCGCTCTTTTCCAGATGCCCGACCTTCGAAACGGGATGGATCGGGCCGATGGGCGCGGAACGGTCGAAGCCTTTCGCGGTGTCCCACGGACGGCCGAGCTTCTTCGCTTCGGCTTGCAGGTCGCGGCGCGTCATGTCGAGGCCGAGCGCGTAGCCGTAGACGTAGTCGAGCGCTTTGTCGGTGGAGATGTCCTTGCCTTGCTTGCCGATCGCGGCAACCAGCTCCATCTCGAAGTGCAGGTTCTTCGTCTGCGACGGATAAGGGAATTCGCCCGTGGCGCCGGGCGCGACGTACAGCACGGCATCGGCGGGCTTGCTGAAGAAGAACGGCGGCTCGCGGTCCGGATCGTGGCCCATTTCGCGCGCGTGGGCTTCGTAGTTGCGGCCGACGCAGTAGATGCGCCGTACTGGAAACTGCTCGTTCGAACCATCGACGGGCACCGCTGCTGCCGGCGCCGGAGGAAACACGTAGGTCATCCCGCTCTCCTGTTGCTGTGTGATTTGCAGATTCATGGGCGATGCGAAAAGGGAGTTTAACGTGCGCGCGAACCTCGTGGCGATGCCCGTGAGGCTTGGCGGGCGCGGCTTTGCGAGCTTTCGGCAAGCCTTCGACGGAACGGGCGACGCTTCGTTTTCAGCAAGCATCGGGCGCCGTGCGCGCGAAACGTTCGGCTGGTGTACCTTGCCAGCGCCCGTCAAATGCGGTACTCAATAACCTTCCTGCACCTTAAAAAGCGCGGCGGCATCGCTCGGATGATGAAATCGAGCGCCCGATCCGCGCCTCTCTCCATGACCGACTCCGCTTCCCTACCTTTCGCCTGCGCACGCTACATCAAGGAAATCGGCCGCGGGCCGAACGGCGCGCGCGCACTTTCGCACGACGACACCTACGCACTCTACGAAGCGATGCTCGAGGACCGCGTCCCCGAACTCGAACTCGGCGCGGTGCTGCTCGCCTACCGCGTGAAGGGCGAAACCGCTGCGGAACTCGCCGCGATGCTGTCCGCCGCGCATCGCTCGTTCGAACCGCTGCATGTTCAGGACGGGCGCGAACACGCCCGGCCCGTGTCGATTCCGAGCTACAACGGCGCACGCAAGACGCCCAACCTCGTGCCGCTGCTATCGCATCTGCTCGCGCGCGAGGGCGTGCCGGTGCTGGTGCATGGCGTCACCGACGATCCGGGCCGCGTCACGAGCGCCGAGATTTTCGCGGAACTGGGCATCGCGCACGCGGCTTCGCACGATGAAATCGAGGATAGTCTCGCCTCGCGCCGCCTCGCCTTCGCGCCGACCACGGTGCTCGCGCCGAAGCTCGCGCGGCTGCTCGCGCTCAGGCGTCGCATGGGCGTGCGCAATTCGACGCACACGCTGGTGAAAATTCTGCAGCCGTTCGCGGAACCGGGCCTGCGGCTCGTCAACTACACGCATCCGGAATATCGCGAGAGCCTCACGGGGCTGTTCACGGAGCATCCGGACGCGGCAGCGGGCGGCGCGCTGCTCGCGCGCGGCACGGAAGGCGAGGCCGTCGCCGACACGCGCCGCCAGGTGCAGGTCGACTGGTTCCACGACGGCCACGTCGAGACGCTGATCGCGCCGGAGCACTCGCAGCCGCACGCGCCGCAAGTCGATCTGCCCGAGACGCTCGACGCGGCGACCACTGCGCGGTGGATCGAATGCGTGTTGCGCGGCGACGTGCCGGTGCCGCCCGCGGTCGCGCGCCAGGTTGAGGTGATCGCCCGGGTGGCGCGCAAACCGGTCCCTGATCAGACCAACTCGGCAAACCCCATTTGACACGGTATTCAACGGTGGTTTAAAGTCGAACGCATGAGCTTCACCCAGCCTTCCTCCCTCCGAATTATTTCGGGCCGCCTAGCGCGGCCCCTATCGCTACGTCTAGCGTAAGTCGCCAGACGTAGCGCCGCGCGTCGCAAGGCGCGTGGTCCTGCCAGAAGTCCCAGTAGTTCCGTTTCTTACCACTTGTAGTCGTCAGCTTTTCGTTCGCGCATCCCGCGATACGGAAACGCGAGGGTCAAATGCACGCTGCTTCGCGCACGTTCACGTTGGTCACAGGCGTCACCATCGCTGGTGATTCGTGTGATCGCGCGCGCCGCTTCGTCTTACGTGCATTCCGTCACGCCCGGCCAGCCGCCGGACACGGTCTCTCTCGCAGGCGCTACGCAAACCGTCCGAAGAGAGATCGACGATCATGATGCCGAACCCCGCCGAGAAATACCGCCCGTTTCCGCAAGTCCGTCTGAATGGCCGCCGCTGGCCGAACCGCACGATCGAGAAAGCGCCCATCTGGATGAGCACCGATCTGCGCGACGGCAACCAGTCGCTCATCGAGCCGATGAGCATCGCTGCGAAGCTCGAATTCTTCGAGATGCTGGTGAGGATCGGGTTCAAGGAAATCGAGGTGGGGTTCCCGTCGGCATCGCAGACCGATTTCGATTTCGTGCGCAAGCTGATCGACGAAAAGCGCATCCCGGACGACGTGACTATCGAAGTGCTCGTGCAGTCGCGCCGCGAACTGATCGAGCGCACCTTCGAAGCGGTCGCGGGCGCGAGCAAGGTGATCGTGCACCTCTATAACGCGATCGCGCCGTCGTTCCGCAAGATCGTGTTCAACCAGTCGAAGGACGAAGTGAAGGCGCTGGCGGTCGAAGGCACGCGCCTCATCAAGGAATGCGCGGCGGCGCGGCAGGACACGCACTGGATCTATCAGTACTCGCCCGAAACCTTCAGCATGACCGAGCTTTCGTTCGCGCGCGAAGTATGCGATGCGGTCGCGCAAACCTGGCGTCCGACGCCCGACCACAAGATGATCGTGAATCTGCCCGCGACCGTCGAAGCCGCGATGCCGAACGTCTTCGCCGACCATATCGAGTGGATGGACCGCAACATGGGTTATCGCGACAGCATCGTGTTGTCGGTGCATCCGCATAACGATCGCGGCACGGCTGTCGCGGCGGCGGAAATGGCGCTGCTCGCGGGCGCGGACCGCATCGAAGGGTGTCTGTTCGGCAACGGCGAGCGCACCGGCAACGTCGATCTCGTCACGCTCGCGATGAACCTGTATACGCAAGGCATCGATCCGGAGCTCGATTTCTCCGACATCGACGCCGTGCGCCGCGTCGTCGAGCGCTGCAATCAGATTCCGGTGCATCCGCGCCATCCGTACGCCGGCGATCTCGTCTTCACCGCGTTTTCGGGTTCGCATCAGGACGCGATCCGCAAAGGCTTCGCGCAGCGCGTGCCGGGCACGGTGTGGGAAGTGCCGTATCTGCCGATCGATCCGGCCGATCTCGGCCGCAGCTACGATGCCGTGATCCGCGTGAACAGCCAGTCCGGCAAGGGCGGCTCCACTTATCTGCTCGAGCGCGGACTCGGCTTCACGCCGCCGCGCCGCGTGCAGATCGAATTCAGCCACGCCGTTCAGACCGTCACGGACACTTCCGGTGCGGAAATCAGCGGCGAAGCGATCTGCGAACTCTTCAAACGCGAGTATTTCGACGCGGGCGGGCCGGTATCGCGTATCGACGCCTCGACCCTGTCGGTGTTCGGAAAGCGCGTCGTGATCGCACCGGCGGCAAGCGCGCCGAGCGGCGATGTCTGGGCGCAGACGGTCGCGGCAGCACTCGGCGTGGACGCGAGCGTGAACTGGTTCGAAGCCGCCGTCACGGCGAGCGGCGACACGGCCGCGTTCGTCGGCTGCCGCGTCGGCGACGGCCAGACGCGCTTCGGCGTCGCGGTGCATGCCAATCCGGCGCTCGCGGTCGCCGATGCGGTCGTGAGCGCGGTGAACCGTTCGAAGCGCGTCGTGCAGGAGGATCGGCAGGACGAGGCGATGGAGGCGGCGTAAGCCTCAGCGCAAGGCGGCGCGCGGCGCTACTCCAGCGCGACGCGCGTCGCCTGCAGCGCAAGCAGTTGCCACTGACCTTCGGTCTGGACGTGCACGGCGGTATAGGCGATCGGAAAAAGCAGCGCGCCGTTCTTCGATTCCATCTCGATCAGCGCGCGCCCGGACACGAGACACGTATCGCGCCCCGCGGGCAGCACATCCTGCGACTGAATCTCGATCTGACGATAGCGGCGGCGGCCTGCGGTGATGGCGTCGATGAACTGGCGCTTCGTCTCCCGCTTGCCGTTCGTATGGACGTAGCTGACGTTTTCAGCCAGCAGCGCATCCAGCGCGGGGCCGTCGCTCTCGACCATCGCACGGAAACGGTCACGCTCGAGGCCGCGGATGGCCTCAATGGTTTTTGCCGGCATCTGTCCATTCCCCTTGTGTCGAGGAACCGATACGCCGGCGCCCCGTCAGAAGTTGTATTGCAGATATAGCTGGCTGAAATTTATACCAGGATTCGGGTCTTTGATACCTGCGTTCGACAGATGCTGGAATCGGAAGCCCGCCTGATAGCTCTGTTTTTCGCCGAAGATCATGCCGACGCCGACCATGTCGGCGAACTGGAAGGCCGTCGACACGGTGAAATCCTGCGTGATGCGCGCGTGCGAAAGCAGCCGCACGCCGACGCCCGCCTCGATGAACGGCCGGAAGTAGCCCGAACTCTTCACGAAGCGCACGACCGGCGTAAGGCCGACTTCCCAGATGCTCGGGTGGACGGCGTTGTCCTCGGTCGTATGCCAGTAGGAGACGTGCCCTTCGCCGATGAGCGTGAAATGGAATCCGCCGATCTCCCACCAGGTGAGGCCCGGGTCCCAGGCGACGCCGAGATCGAGTTTCTTGATGTCATGGTTGGCGACGCCGCCAGCGACCTGAACGCCGAACCTGTCCGCGTGCGCCGCTGCCGACGCGAGGCCGAACGCGGCGCAGACTGCCGAACGGAAAATCCACGAACTCTTGTTTTTATGCATGAGCACCCCATTTTCCTCGGATGACGGGCGTGTTTCATTAACAGCGTTGTCTGGCGAATTCTAGAGACGTTTTTCAAGATGTGCAGAAAGCGTAACGACACCCTCCATTCTGTTGAATTTTCTTTCGCCGCAATGCACAAAAGCGGTAATCGATTCGAAAGCGAACGGCTGATCGGTATAATATTCCGCTTTTATCCCAACAATCTGTCCTATTGACCTCGCGAATTCGATAGTTTTTGTGGGAACTCACACATTCTCCTGCCCTCTAACACTTAGCACTCGCTAAACCGGAGTGCTAATATCGTGTCTGACTTGCCGTCGTTAAGCGGCGAGTGAATTGTTGATAAGGAGCTAATGAGCGTGTCCAATGCGATGACCCTTCCGAATGTTCTGAGCTCGGCACCTGCCAAGGCATCTTCGGCAGGCGCGCTGACGTACGCACAGTCGTCGATGCTGACCGGCCAGATCGGCAACATCGATTCCTATATACAAGCAGTGAACCGCATTCCGATGCTTTCGCAAGCGGAGGAACGTCAGTACGCCACCGAATTCCGTGAGCAGGGCAACCTGAACGCCGCGCGCCAGCTCGTGCTTTCGCACTTGCGCCTCGTAGTGTCGATCGCCCGCAACTACCTTGGCTACGGCCTGCCGCACGCAGACCTGATCCAGGAAGGCAACATCGGTCTGATGAAGGCCGTGAAGCGCTTCGACCCCGAGCAAAACGTACGCCTGGTTTCGTACGCGATGCACTGGATCAAGGCCGAGATCCACGAGTACATCCTGCGCAACTGGCGCATGGTGAAGGTCGCCACAACCAAGGCGCAGCGCAAGCTGTTCTTCAACCTGCGCAGCCACAAGACGAGCCATTCGGCGTTCACGCCGGACGAGATCGAAGGTCTCGCGAGCGAGCTGAACGTGAAGCGCGAGGAAGTCGCGGAGATGGAAACGCGCCTGTCGGGCGGTGATATCGCGCTCGAAGGCCAGATCGACGACGGCGAGGAAGCATTCGCGCCGATCGCCTATCTTGCAGACTCGCACAACGAGCCGACGAACGTCATCGCCGCGCGCCAGTTCGACAAGCTGCAAAGCGACGGACTTGCCGACGCGCTGGAATCGCTCGATGAGCGCAGCCGCCGCATCATCAAGGCGCGCTGGCTCGACGTGCAGGACGATGGCTCGGGCGGCAAGACGCTGCATGAACTGGCCGACGAGTTCGGCGTGTCGGCGGAACGCATCCGCCAGATCGAAGCGAGCGCGATGAAGAAAATGCGCTCCGCGCTGCACGACTACGCGTAATACCTGACTGTGCCGTAGCAGAAGTTGCGAAGCCCGCCGTCGACGAGACGGCGGGCTTTTTCTTTGCGCTTGCCTTGCGCTTTGCGCTGAAAAACAAACGGCACCCGAAGGTGCCGTTTGCTTTCAACCATCGACTACCGCATTACGCCGGCATCGGCGCGGTGCCGCCGCCGTTGCCCGACAGACGCGTGGACAATTGCGTCGCATAACGCTGCGCCGCCGTGCCCACGACGATGTGGAAAGTATCAGCCGACACCCACGCGACATCCAGCGACGACAGACGCTGACGATCCACCGAAGACGGATCGCGCACGACCACGCGCAGGCGCGTCTGCGCAACCGCGTCGATCGAAGCGATGTTGGTCGCGCCGCCGAACACGGCGAGCCAGCGGAACGGGTCCGGATCGAGCGGGCCGGGCGTCTGGTCGGCGCTCGCCGCCGCTGCCACAGGTTGTGACGGCGTTGACGATGCCGGCGTCGCGCCACGCGTCGACGAATGTTCCAGCTCGGTGCGGATTTCATCGGCGATAAGGTCGGCTTCCGGTCCGATGATCACCTGCACGTTGGTCGCGCCGCGCTTGAGCACGCCGCGCGCGCCGATGCCCTTCAACTGCGGCTCCGACACTTTCTCCGAATCCACCACCGACAGACGCAGACGCGTCGTGCAGGCATCGACGAGCGTCAGGTTGGACGCGCCGCCGAGCGCCGCGATGTACTTCGCCGCACGCGTGTTCGACACAGCCGCAGCGCCCGGAACCGGCGGAATCAGACCGCCATCGACCGTGGTTGCGACATCGGTTTCTGCATCGGTCGTGGCCGGCTCGCGGCCCGGCGTCGCCATGTTGAACTTGCGGATGAAGAAGCGGAACAGGCCGTAGTAAATGACGAAATAGACGATGCCGATCGGAATCGCCATCCAGCCGCGCTGCGACAGGCCGTAGTTCAGCACGTAGTCGATCGCGCCCGCCGAGAACGTGAAGCCGAGATGGACGCCGAGCGCCGAACAGATCGCGAGAGACAGACCCGTCAGCACTGCGTGGATCGCGTAGAGCACCGGCGCGAGGAACATGAAGCTGTATTCGATCGGTTCGGTCACGCCCGTGAGGAACGCGGTCAGCGCCATCGAGAACAGCAGGCCGCCGACGATCGCGCGGCGCTCCTTCGGTGCCTCATGGAACATCGCGAGACACGCGGCCGGAAGACCGAACATCATGATCGGGAAGAAGCCGGTCATGAAGCCGCCCGCGGTCGGATCGCCCGCGAAGAAGCGATGCAGGTCGCCGTGCACCACCGCGCCGCCGCCCGGAGGCGTGAACGAGCCGAACACGAACCATGCGAGCGAGTTGATGATGTGATGCAGACCCGTCACGAGCAGGATGCGGTTCAGCACGCCGAACACGAACGTGCCGAGCGCGCCGGCCGTCGTCAGCCAGTTGCCCGCCGTGTCGATGGCCGCCTGCACCGGCTGCCATATGTAGCCGAGCACGATGCCGAGTATCAGACACGTGACGCCCGTAATGATCGGCACGAAGCGCTTGCCGCCGAAGAACGCCAGATATTCGGGCAGCTTGATGTCCTTGAAGCGGTTGTACATGTAGCCCGCAATCACCCCGGCGATGATCCCCGACAGCACGCCCATGTTGAGCTTGTCGTTGATGTCCTTCATCACCGCCACTTCGATCAGATAGCCGATCGCGCCGGCGAGACCCGCCGTGCCGTTGTTGTCCTTCGCGAAGCCCACCGCCACGCCGATGGCGAACAAAAGCGGAAGGTTGGTGAAGATCGCATCGCCGGCGTCGGCGATCATCTTGATGTTGAAGACATCAGGCTGGCCGAGACGCAGAAGCAGGCCGGCCACCGGAAGTACGGCGATCGGCAGCATCAGCGCGCGGCCTAGTCGCTGCATCTTTGCAAACGGGTTGGCGTCCATCGGGTTCTCCAAAAATATAAGTCTTGTCGTTACTGCTGCGGGGATTGCGAAAAAGGCTCCGCGAAGCTGTCAGAAGGACGGACGATCAGTCCTGCGGCCAGATTTCGCGGCTTGCCGCTCTTACTGCCTGTGCCGATTCGAGCGCGAGGCAGTCCTCGGCGCGCTGACGGCACAGTTGGTAATCGAGATTGCGCACGCGCGCCTTGATGCCGGGCACCGTGCCCGGATCGACCGACAGTTCGGTCACGCCGAGGCCGACGAGCAACGGAGCCGCGACCGGATCGCCGCCGAGCGCGCCGCACACGCCGACCCACTTGCCGTGCTTTTCCGCGCCCTGCACGGCCACCTTGATGAGGCGCAGCACGGCGGGATGCAGGCCATCGGACTGCGCGGCGAGATCGGGCTGGCAGCGGTCCATCGCGAGCGTGTACTGCGTGAGGTCGTTGGTGCCGATCGAGAGGAAATCCGCGTATTTCGCGAGTTGGTCGGCAAGCAGCGCCGCCGACGGCACTTCGATCATCACGCCCACTTCGATCGGCTCGGTGCGGCCCGCTTCGCGCGCCAGTTCGTCGATACGCGCGCGCAGGCGCTGCAGTTCGCCGGCGTCCGTCACCATCGGCAGAAGGATGCGTACCGCGCCCAGCGGCTTCACGGCAAGCAGGCCGCGCAACTGATCGTCGAGCAGATCGGGGCGCACTTGCGCGAGACGGATGCCGCGCAGGCCGAGCGCCGGGTTCTCTTCGGGCGGCAGCGTCAGATAGTCGACCTCCTTGTCCGCGCCGACATCGAGCGTGCGGATGATCGCGGTGCGGCCTTGCAACGCATCGACGATGCCCTGATAACTTTGCGCATGCTCCGCGACCGTCGGCGCCGACTGGCGATGGATGAACAGCAGTTCGGTGCGCAGCAGGCCGACCGCGTCCGCGCCGTTCTCGACGGCGGCCTTGGCATCGTCGAGCGTGGCGATGTTCGCGGCCACTTCGATATGGCGGCCGTCCTTCGTCGATGACGCTTCCTGCGACATCTTGCGATTCGCCTCACGCACGTTCGCGAGACGCTCGCGTTCGGCGCGCGCGCGTTCGACATCGAGTTGCGTCGGCGCGTGTTCGATGCGGCCCGCCGATGCGTCCACGACCACTTGCGTGCCTTCGGGAATCGCGTGCAGCGCATCGCCGATGGCGACGAGCGCCGGAATGCCGATCTGCCGCGCGATGATCGCCGCGTGCGAAGTCGCGCCGCCGCGCGCCATCACGAGCGCGGTGACGCGCGTGCGGTCGAGCGACGACAGGTCGGACGGCGTGAACTCGGTGGCCGCGAGCACGGTTTCCGCCGGCAGCTCGACTGCCGCCGTGCTCGTGAGGCCGAGCGCGCGCAACACGCGCTTTTCGATATCGCGCAGATCGGCGGCGCGCTCGGCGAGCAGCTCGTCCTGCACGTTCGACAGCAGCGCGATCTGCGCGCGGATCGCCTCGCGCCACGCGAAGCCCGCGCTCTTGCCGAGGCTGATCAGGTCGCGCGCGGCGTCGACGAGCGTCGGGTCCTCGAGCAGCACGCGATGCACCGCGAAAATGCCCGCTTCGCCGACCGCGCCACGCTGCGACGCGGTTCGCACGGTTTCTTCGAGATCGGCATCGACTTGAGCGATGGCCTTGTCGAGCGCACGGCTTTCCGCCGCCGACTGGCCGCTCGCCTGTTCCGGCGGCACGATGTCCTGATCGTCCCAGCGCACCAGCTTGCCGACCGCGATGCCCGGCGCCGCGCACACGCCCGCCAGCGTATTCGGCGGCAGCGGCTCGCCAGCAGCGGCTGCCTTCGCGACCGGCGCGGGCGACTTGGCGCGCGCGGGCGTCTCTTCGACTTCGCCCAGCGCCGCGCGCAGCAATTCGGCGGCGACGGCTTCGACCGCCTGTTGCGCCTGAGCGCCGATACCGACCAGTTCGATGGTCGAGCCCTCGCCCGCACCGAGTCCGAGCAGGCCGACCACGCTTTCCACCGGCGCCTTCTTGCCTTCGTAGCGCACTTCGACCTTTGCGTCGAAACCACGCGCGGCCTCGCGCGCCCGCGCCGCCGGACGGGCATGCAGACCGCCCGCATGCGCCAGCGTCACGCTGCGGCGCGCTTCTTCCGTGACGAGCGCGCCGGAGCGCGCGGTTTCCGCCTTCTCGCCGTGCTTCGCGCGCAAGACCAGCAAGCGCGCGCCCGCGTTCAGCACGCCGCGCCCGGCGCGATCGACGACATCGAAGGCATCGCCGTTCGCGACCGCGATCACCGAGACGAGGCTCGGCGCGTGTTGCGCGACGAAGTCCGCATCGAACTCGATGAGCGCCTGACCGGCGCGCACGGTCGCGCCCTGCTCGACTATCGGCGTGAAACCCTTGCCGCCCAGCCCGACCGTGTCGATGCCGATATGCACGAGGATCTCCGCGCCCTCCTTCGTGCGCAGCGTCACCGCGTGATGCGTGCGGGCGAGATGCGTGATCGTGCCGTCGCAGGGCGAGACGAGCACGTTATCGAGCGGATCGATGCCGATGCCGTCGCCGAACATGCCTTCGGCGAACACGGGGTCCGGCACGTCGGCGAGCGGCACGACGGGACCGGTGAACGGCGCAAGCAGCACGACATCGTTCGGGTTATCGATGGAATGGTTCAACAGTGACTCCTCGGCACGGCGCATCGGCTAGCTCACTCAATGGGTTTCGGTGACCTTGTTCAGGTGGCGCGGCGCGTCGGGATTGCGCCCGCGCGCTGCGGCCAGACCCGCGGCCATCACGTAGAAGGAAAGAATTGCAGCGATCGGATCGAGCGCAGGATGATCGGTGGCGACGAGCGGCAACTCCGCTTGCGCGACGTCGGCCGGCGCGGCGAGCAGCACGCGCGCGCCACGAGCGCGCATGTCGGCGGCAAGCTGGATCAGCCCCGCCTGCTCCGGCCCGCGCGGCGCGAACACGAGCAGCGGATAGTCCTTGTCGATGATTTCCATCGGTCCGTGACGCACTTCCGCGCTGGAGAACGCTTCGGCCTGGATGCCCGAGGTTTCCTTCAGCTTGAGCGCGGCTTCCTGCGCGATGGCGAGGCCGAGGCCACGGCCGATCACGATCATGCGATCGACGTCCTTCAGCTCGTTCACGGCGCGCGTCCAGTCGAGCTTGCCTGCGGCGCGCAAGCCGTCCGGCAGCGACTTGAGCGCGTTGAGCAATTCGACGTCGCGCTGAACGTGCGCGATCACGATGGCCGACAGCGACAGCATCGCGATATAGCTCTTGGTCGCGGCCACCGACAGTTCGGGACCCGCGAGCAGCGGCAGGAAGTATTCGCACGCGCTTTCGAGCGGCGAACCGGTGACGTTGACGGCCGCGACGGTGAACGCGCCCGCGTCGCGCAGCGCCTGCATCGTGCCGACGAGATCGGGGCTCTTGCCCGATTGCGAGAACGCGACGGCGAGTTGTCCGGAGACACGCAACGGCGCCTGCTGG
>Ga0160459_100502_pt1 | contig 14994 bp, 15 predicted proteins | sample HID1973K_E6MG_FD_108208 | JGI IMG/M metagenome (GOLD analysis project Ga0160459, IMG submission 108208) | Enriched mosquito-associated microbial communities from UW Madison campus, WI, USA - HID1973K_E6 MG | ecosystem: Host-associated > Arthropoda: Insects > Digestive system > Unclassified ... | reverse complement strand
TGCAAGGCGCGGCCATCACCTCGGTCCAGATCGACAATGTCCTGCATGAATTCTCGTCCGTTCCGGGCGTTCGCGAGGATGTCACCGACATCGTCCTGAACCTCAAGGGCGTCACGCTGAAGATGGATGTCGACGCGCCCAAGCGCCTCGCGCTTTCGGCCAAGGGGCCGGGCGAGGTCAAGGCAGGCGATATTCAGGAAACCGCCGGCATCACCATCCTGAACCGCGATCACGTGATCTGCCATCTGGATGAAGGCGCCGAGTTGCATGTCGAACTGACCGTTGCCAACGGCAAGGGCTATGTCGCGGCCGACAAGAACCGTCCGGAAGATGCGCCCATCGGCCTGATCCCGATCGACGCGATCTTCTCGCCGGTCAAGCGCGTCAGCTACGAAGTCACCCCGACCCGTGAGGGCCAGGTCCTCGACTATGACAAGCTGACGATGAAGGTCGAGACCGATGGCTCGCTGACCCCGGAAGACGCGGTGGCCTATGCCGCGCGAATCATCCAGGACCAGCTTGCTGTCTTCGTCAACTTCGACGAGCCGGAAGCCGCGACCCGTTCGGACGCGGAAGACGGTCTGGAATTCGATCCGCGCCTGCTGAAGAAGGTCGACGAGCTGGAGCTTTCGGTCCGCTCGGCGAACTGCCTGAAGAACGACAACATCGTCTATATCGGCGACCTGATCCAGAAAACCGAAGCCGAGATGCTCCGCACCCCGAACTTCGGCCGCAAGTCGCTGAACGAGATCAAGGAAGTGCTCTCGGGCATGGGCCTGCATCTCGGCATGGACGTCGTGGACTGGCCGCCGGAAAACATCGAAGACGTTGCGAAACGCTTCGACGACCAGTTCTGATTGAATATCCGGGGGCGTCACTGGCCGCCCCCGGCACTACCCGGGCATTCCGCCCCAAGGAGAGCGGCCCCCACGCAGGGTCGCCGGACAAAGTAAAAGACGTAAAGGAGAAACATCATGCGTCACGCACGTGGCTATCGCCGCCTCAACCGCACTCATGAGCACCGCAAGGCGCTTTTCGCCAACATGGCCGGCTCGCTGATCGAGCACGAGCAGATCAAGACGACCCTGCCGAAAGCCAAGGAACTTCGCCCGATCGTTGAAAAACTGATCACGCTGGCGAAGCGCGGTGACCTGCACGCCCGTCGTCAGGCCGCTTCCCAGCTGAAGCAGGACCAGTATGTCGAGAAACTGTTCGAGGTGCTCGGCGCCCGCTACAAGGACCGTCAGGGCGGCTATGTCCGGATCCTGAAAGCCGGCTTCCGCTATGGCGACATGGCACCGATGGCGATCATCGAATTCGTCGAGCGCGACACCAGCGCCAAGGGCGCCGCAGACCGCGCCCGTCTGGAAGCTGAATCGAACGCCGACGAAGAAGCGTAAGATTCTTAATCCTTTCTTAGGGTTATAAGACGAGAGTAAGCCCGCGGCCGGACAAACGGCTGCGGGCTTTTTGCAACAGGTGCGGGTGGCTGATGGGCGAAACAACCGTGACGTGTCGACCGCGATCCCGGCGCAGGCTACTGCTGCTTGGTCAAAATACCGCTCCGACCCGCTTGTGCAGGCAATTTGGCACAAGCGTCATACCTGCAAGTACAATTGGGCTCTGAAAGTGGGTTTCTGTAAAACACCGCTCGCAAAACCAGTTACGCTTGAATACACTCGTCCTCACGCCATTTTTGGCTGTGCTTGTAGAAAACTCAATCTGTCCAAATAGTCATGTCGTCTCGCGCGGATATCAATGCAGCACTTGCCAAGCTGAGAAAGCTTGCCCCTGCCGGCTATTTTGTCGGCTTGCACATTCGGTTTGCTGCTCCGCTGATGCAGTTCCAGACCTATAACAAGGAATGGTCCCTGCGTTATGCCGAGCGCGCCTATGCCCTGCGCGATCCGACGATCGCCTGGGGATTCTCCACCACCGGCGCCTGCCGGTGGAGCGTGCTGCCCATTCCTGACCCGTTCTCGATCCTGCAGGATGCAGCGGATCACGGGTTGAACTATGGCCTTGTCGTGGCCCACGGACCCATCAAGTCGCGCACCATCGCGGCCTTCGCCCATGACAAGCGGGAATTCACGGATGACGAGATCGAGGCGATCTCGGCAACGATTCGGCGGCTTCATGACATAACCGAGCCGCCGGAGAGCCTGACCAAGGCTCAGCAAGAGGCCCTTAGGTGCATCGCAGAAGGAGATCGGCACGCAGCGGCGGCTGCAAAACTTGGTATTACTGAAAGCGCATTCAAGGCTCGTCTCATATCGGCGCGCGAACGTCTCATGGCGCGCACGACTGCCGAGGCGCTGCAGAGAGCCAAGGACTACCGCTTGCTGTAAGACGACGGTTCACTATTCGCGCGGTTACACCCTGGGGGCCACCACCCACCACACCCCAGGAGACTACCATGCAGACCACCACGCTTTCGTTCGCCAACCTCCACAACCACGGCGAACTGTTCGCCAATATCTTCCGCGCCCGGAAGCAAAGCTTCATCATCCAGAAACGCTGGGACCTGCCCCAGACGGATGACATGGAGTTCGACCAGTACGACACCCCGATGAGCCGCTGGGTCGCGATCCATGAACGGGGCCACGTCCTTGCCGGCGTCCGCCTGACGCCCACGACCGCGCGCTGCGGCATGTATTCCTATATGATTCGGGATGCGCAGCTTGATCTGCTCGGTGGATCGATCCCGCAGAACCTGCTGTCCGATCCCGCCCCGGTCGAACCGGGCACCTGGGAGGCGAGCCGGCTGTTCGTGGACCACACCATCCGCCAGAGCCAGCGTCGCCGGGTCCATCTGGAACTGGTCAAGGAGATGACCAATTCGGCTCGCGAGCTGGGCGCGACGAAACTCGTGTGCCTCGTCGCCTCGACCTGGCCGCGCTGGCTGGTGCCCGCCGGTCTGGAGGCGCAGGCGATGGGTCCGGTGATCTGGATCGACGACGGCTATTTCCAGTGCGTCTCGATCAATCTTGCGGCCAAGATGCACTGATCATGTCTGTGCGGAGGGGACTTCCGCGCATGTCTGGGGCGGCGTAACATGCCGCCCACATGACAGATCTTTTCGACAACGAACCAAACGCCCCCGCCTCCGGAACCAACCGCCCGCTGGCCGATATCATCCGCCCGGCGCGGCTTTCGGATGTGGTGGGACAGGAGCAGGTCCTCGGCCCCGACGGGCCGCTGGGCGCGATGCTTGCCACCGGCAGGCTGTCCTCACTGATCCTCTGGGGTCCGCCCGGCGTCGGCAAGACCACCATCGCCCGCCTGCTCGCGCATGAGACGGACATGGCCTTCGTCCAGATCTCGGCGATCTTTTCCGGCGTGCCGGAACTGCGCAAGGTTTTCGACAGTGCCCGCCTGCGCCGCCAGCAGGGGCGGGGCACGCTGCTTTTCGTGGACGAGATCCACCGCTTCAACAAGGCGCAGCAGGACAGCTTTCTGCCGCTTATGGAGGACGGCACCATCGTCCTTGTCGGGGCCACGACCGAGAATCCCAGCTTCGAGCTGAACGCGGCGCTTCTGTCCCGTGCGCAGGTCATCGTCCTTGAGCGTCTGAGCCTCGCCGATCTGGAACGCCTCGCCCAGCGGGCCGAGCAGGAGTTGGGCCGGCCGCTGCCCCTGACCGCGCAGGCGCGCGAGCGGGTGCTGGAAATGGCCGATGGCGATGGCCGCGCGGCGCTGAACCTGATCGAGCAGGTGATGGCCTGGAAGGTCACGGGCCAGCTCGACACCGACCAGATGGCCAAGCGCCTGATGCGGCGGGCGGCGAAATACGACAAGTCGGGGGACGAGCATTACAACCTGATCTCGGCGCTGCACAAATCGGTGCGCGGCAGCGATCCCGACGCGGCGCTCTACTGGTTCGCGCGGATGCTGGAGGGGGGCGAGGATCCGCGCTACCTCGCGCGGCGCATCACCCGGATGGCGGTCGAGGATATCGGTCTGGCCGACCCGGCGGCGCAGCGCCATTGCCTCGACGCCTGGGCGCTTTACGAACGCCTCGGCAGCCCGGAGGGGGAGCTGGCGCTGGCACAGGCGGTGATCTACCTTGCGCTCGCGCCGAAATCGAATGCGGGCTACGCCGCCTACAAGGGCGCGCGCGACCTCGCCCGCCGCTCGGGCAGCCAGATGCCGCCCGCTCATATCCTGAACGCGCCGACCGGGCTGATGAAGGAACAGGGCTATGGCGCGGGCTATCAATACGACCACGACGCCGAGGATGCCTTCTCGGGGCAGGATTATTTCCCCGAGGGCATGAAACGTCCCGTCCTTTACCTGCCGGTCGAGCGTGGATTCGAGCGTGACCTGAAAAAGCGCGTTGAATGGTTCGCCAGCCTCCGTCAAAAGCGGCGCATAGAGGGCAAGACATGAACCATGCATTCCTTCAGGTCGCGCTGGGTGGCGCCCTGGGGTCGATGGCGCGTTACGGCGTCAACATTCTGGCGGCGCGGGTCAGCGCCGGCTTTCCGCTGGGCACGCTGACGGTGAATATCGTCGGCTGCTTTGCCATGGGTCTGCTTGCCTCGATGCTTGCCCTGCGCGGGGGGCAGCATCTCGCGCCCCTGCTGCTGACCGGGGTGCTGGGCGGTTTCACCACGTTTTCGGCCTTCGCGCTGGACACGATGGTTCTGTGGGAGCGTGGCGCGGCCCTGACCGCCGCAGGCTATGTGCTGGCTTCCGTCGTGATTTCACTTCTGGCGGTCATCGCCGGATTGGCCGTTGGCCGGGGGTTTTTCCTATGAGTTCCGTTCAGACCATTCGCATCGGCGCGGATGAAGGCGACCAGCGCATCGATCGCTGGCTGAAGAAACGTTTCCCGCAACTGACGCAGGGCGCGGTCGAGAAGATGTGCCGCACCGGCCAGCTGCGCGTCGATGGCAGCCGGGTCAAGGCCAACAGCCGGATCGAGGCCGGGCAGGAGGTGCGCGTGCCGCCTTTGCCCGACGGCGCCCCGCCGCCGGTCGCGGCGAAAGCCCGCGTCAAGCCGTCCGATGCCGAGATGATCCAGTCCTGCGTCCTGTGGCGGGACGAGCATATCATCGCGCTGAACAAGCCGCCGGGCCTGCCCTCGCAGGGCGGCTCGGGGCAGGGCGACCGGCATGTGGACGGGCTGACCGAGGCGCTGATGTTCGGCTACAAGGACCGGCCGAAGCTGGTCCACCGGCTGGACAAGGACACCTCGGGCGTGCTGCTGCTGGCCCGCACCGACCGGATCGCGCGCGCGCTGAGCGAGGCGTTCCGCCATCGCCTGACGCGCAAGATCTACTGGGCCGCCGTCGCGGGCGTCCCGCATCCGCGCATGGGGTCGATCAAGTTCGGTCTGGTCAAGGCGCCGGGCCGGGGCCGCGGCGGCGAGGGTGAGAAGATGGTCGCGGTCCACCCCTCGCAGGTGGCCGACACCGAAGGGGCCAAGCGCGCCCATACCGATTACTCGGTGCTGTCGGCGCTTGGCGGGCGGGTCTCGTGGGTGGCGATGGTGCCCGTCACCGGCCGCACCCACCAGCTGCGGGCGCATATGTCCGAGATGGGGCACCCGATCATCGGCGACGGCAAATATGGCGGCTCGGGGCAGGAGAACCTTGGCGACGGCTGGGGCGCGCAACTGGGCGGCGAGATCAGCCGCAAGCTGCACCTCCATGCCCGGATGATCCGGTTCGAGCATCCGATCACCAAGAAGCTGATCACCGTGACCGCGCCCTTGCCCGATCACATGGAACGGACCTGGCAGACGCTTGGCTGGCACGAGAATGACGTGCCGGAAGACCCGTTCGAGGACGCCTGATGCGGCTGGTTGTCTTTGATGTCGACGGCACGCTGGTCAACAGCCAGCACGAGATCGCGGATGCGATGAATCAGGGCCTCAGCGGCGCTGGCCTGCCCGAGATGGAGCCGGCCGAGATCCTCGCGATCGTGGGCCTGTCGCTGCCGGTCGCGGTGGCGCGGCTGCTGCCGGGCGCTTCGGCCCAGATGCATGATCGCGTGGTGGCGGGCTATCGCGAGGCCTTCGTCGCGGCGCGCGCCAAGGGGGCGGTGCCGCCGCTTTATCCGGGCGCGCTCGACTGCCTCGACGCGCTGGCCTCGCTGGACCATGTGCTGCTGGGGATCGCCACCGGCAAGCCGATGCGCGGGCTGACGGCCGTGCTGGAGGCGCATGGTCTGACCGGGCGCTTCTTCACCCGCCAGACGGCGGACGGCCACCCTTCGAAGCCGCATCCGGCGATGCTGCAAAGCGCGCTTTTCGATGCCGGGCTGGAGCCGGATCGCGCGGTGATGGTCGGCGACACGGTTTTCGACATCGAGATGGCGCGGGCGGCCGGCGTGACGGGCTATGGTGTCGACTGGGGCTATCACCCCTCGGCTGACCTGCATGCGGCGGGGGCCGCGCTGGTCGCGCCGGATTACCCGACATTGACGCAGGCCCTGCTGGACTGGGCCGGGCAGGAGCAGGCGGCATGAGCAGCGAATGGAAGGCACGGCGGTTCTGGACGTCCTCGGCCCTGCGCGAGGCCGAGGGGGGCTGGGAGGTCACGCTGGACGGCCGCCCGGTCCGCACCCCCGGCAAGCTGCCGCTGATCCTGCCGACCGCGGCGCTGGCCGAGGCGATTGCCGCCGAATGGGACGCGCAGTCGGACATCATCGACCCGAACACCATGCCGCTGACCCGCGCCGCGAATTCCGCGGTCGAGCGTGTGGCCCCGCAATTCGACGCGGTCGCGGGGATGCTTGCCGAATATGGCGGCACCGATCTTCTGTCCTATCGGGCCGAGGGGCCGGAGGCGCTGGTCCAGGCGCAGGCCGAGGGCTGGGATCCCCTGATCGACTGGGCCGCGACCGTGCTTGGCGCGCCGCTGCGGATCACGCATGGCGTCGTGCCGGTGCCCCAGCCGGACTCGGCCCTGATTAAATTGAAAGCAGAAGTCCTCGCCCTCGATGCATTCGGCCTGACCGCGCTCCATGATCTTGTCACGCTGCCGGGGTCGCTGATCCTTGGTCTGGCGGTGACAAAGGGCCGGATCGACGCCGATACCGCACATGCGCTGTCCCGGATTGACGAAGAATATCAAAGCGCAAACTGGGGTCGCGACGAGGAGGCTGACGCAGCGGCAGCCGCCCGCCTCGATCAGATGCGCGATGCCCAGCGTTTCTGGCGGCTGAGCAGGACCGGCTGAACCGGCCCCCTAATTTCTTGACGGAGGGAACTTCATCGGCACAATGCCGCTTATGGGGGCAGTGAACGCTGCCCGCATGGCTCAATCGGGCTAGCCTACGGCCCCAGCTTCCAAGCGGTCCGTCAAGGATCGGAAGACAACAGAGAGGAACCCCATGAAGAAATCTGCACTCTTCGGCTCTGCCACCGCCCTCGCCCTTCTGGCGTCCGGTGCCATGGCCGCTGAAGGCGACACGCTGAAAGAGGTCAAAGCCCGCGGCGTGCTGAACTGTGGCGTGAACACCGGCCTTGTCGGTTTCGCCGCCCCCGATGCCAATGGCAACTGGTCGGGCTTCGACGTTGCCTTCTGCAAGGCCGTGGCCGCTGCCGTGCTGGGCGATGCGACCAAGGTGAAATACGTGCCCACCACCGGCCAGACGCGCTTTACCGCGCTGTCCTCGGGCGAGGTGGACCTGCTGGCGCGGAACTCGACCTGGACCTTCCAGCGCGACACCGACCTCAAGCTCGACTTCATCGGCGTGAACTATTTCGACGGTCAGGGCTTCATGGTCCGCAAGGATCTTGGCGTTTCCTCGGCCAAGGAGCTGGACGGCGCGACGATCTGCATCCAGACCGGCACCACGACCGAGCTGAACCTGGCCGATTATTTCAAGGCCAACAACATGACCTATCAGCCGGTCAACATCGACTCGAACGCCGAGGGCGAGCAGCAATACATGGCTGGCGCCTGCGACGCCTACACGACCGACGCCTCGGGCCTCGCCGCGACCCGCGCCGCCTTCGCCGACCCGGAAAACCACATCATCCTGCCCGAGATCATCTCGAAGGAGCCGCTTGGGCCGGCGGTGCGCCATGGCGACAACAACTGGGGCGACATCGCGCGCTGGACCCTCTTCGCGCTGGTCGCGGCCGAGGAATATGGCGTCACCTCGGCCAATATCGACGAGCTGTCGAAATCCTCGCAGAACCCGGAAGTGCAGCGCCTCCTCGGCACCTCCGACGAGCTGGGCAAGATGATCGGTCTTGACGCCGAATGGGCCAAGCGCGCGATCAAGGCGCAGGGCAACTATGGCGAGATCTTCGCCGCCACGATCGGCGAGCAGACGCCGATCGGCCTTGCCCGCGGACTGAACGCGCAATGGACCCAGGGCGGTCTGATGTACGCGATGCCCTTCCGGTAATCGCACCCAGACGGGGAGGGGCGGGGATTTCCCCCGCCCGTTCCGCCACGCGCCGGCAAGACATCAGGGCGTCAGACCCTACCGCCGGCCAACAGGGGATAAAATATGGTTGATTATCCGGGCGCGGCCAGTCCGCCTTTCCGCCTGTCGATGTTGATTTACGACCGGCGCTATCGTTCGCTGACGATCCAGGCGGTCGTGTTCATTCTGGTCATGCTTCTGGTAAGCTGGCTCATCGACAATACGCTGAGAAACCTTGCCAGCATCGGCAAGACGCTCAGCTTCGATTTTCTGTTCAGGCGGGCGGGATATGATATTCCGCAACAGCTGATCCCCTACAATTCGGACGACACCCATCTGCGCGCCGCCGTCGTGGGGCTGTTGAACACGCTTCAGGTCTCGATCCTTGGCTGCATCTCGGCCACCGTCGTGGGCGTCATGGTGGGCGTGCTGCGGCTGTCCTCGAACTGGCTGATCGCGCGGCTGATGACGGTCTATGTCGAGGTGTTCCGCAACATCCCGCTGCTGCTGTGGATCCTGGTGATCCTTGCGATCTTCACCGAGATCATGCCGCCCCCGAACGCCTATCGCGGTGAGAATCCGGCGGCGGAGATGGTCTTCTTCGATATGATCGCGCCGACCAACCGCTATACGGCGGTGCCGTCGCTCGGCATGACCAACCCGCCCGGCGTCATCGCCATCGGGCGCGAGGGCATAAGCTGGGCGCTGGTCGCCTATGTCGTGGTGCTGGCGCTGGCCCTCACCGGCCGCCATTTCCTGAGGAAGCGGGCAAAGCGCATTCAGGACAGCACCGGCAGGCGGCCGACGACCTGGTGGATCACGCTGGCGATGTTCCTGCTGCCGCTGCTGCTGCTGACCTGGCATTTCGGCCTGCACCTGATCCCGCCGGTTCTGCGCGGCTTCAACTTCGCCGAGGGCACCAATCTCGACAATGCCTTCGTCGTCCTCTGGCTGGCGCTGACGCTTTATACCGGGGCCTTCATCGCCGAGATCGTGCGCGGCGGCATCCTCGCGGTCAGCCGCGGCCAGACCGAGGCGGCGTTCGCCCTGGGCCTGCGCCCCGGCCGCACCATGGCGCTGGTGGTCCTGCCGCAGGCGCTGCGGGTGATCGTGCCGCCGCTGATCTCGCAATACCTGAACCTGACCAAGAACAGCTCGCTCGCCATCGCGGTCGGCTTCATGGACCTGCGCGGGACGCTGGGCGGCACCACGCTGAACCAGACCGGGCGCGAGATGGAATGCATGATCCTGATGATGGGCGTCTACCTGCTGCTCTGCCTGATCATCTCGGGCGGGATGAATGTCTTCAACAGCCGCGTCAAGCTGAAGGAACGGTGAGATGAGCGATACAGATGCCCAGACCGTCGCCTTTGTGCGCAGGGACATCCTGCCGCCCGAGCCTCCGCCGGTGCGCACATCGGGGGCAATCCTCTGGCTGCGGGAGAACCTGCTCTCGGGGCCGCTGAACATCGCGCTGACGCTGCTCGGCCTCGGGATCCTCTGGACGGTCTTCAGCACGGTCTGGCCCTGGCTGTCGCATTCGGTGTGGAATGCGAACAGCATGGCCGAATGCCGCAAGATCATCGCCGAGGCGCATGGACCCGATGCAACCGGGGCCTGCTTTGCGGTCATCAAGCACCGCTGGAACCAGTTCATCTTCGGCTTCTATCCGGTCGACCTCTACTGGCGGCCGGTGCTGGCTTTCGGCTCGCTCTTCTTCGCGCTGGCGCCGGTGCTGTTCTCCGACAGCCGCAAGGCGCGCTGGATCGTGACCGGGGTTGCATTCGTGGTGACGATCGTGGCCTCGCAGGTTCTTGGCGCCACCGGGGCCGAGCTTGGCGCGATGCTGCTCTTGCTGCTGGCCTGGCTCCTGCTGATCGAGCGCAGGCGGGACTGGGCGCTGATCGCCACCCTCGTCTATCCGTTCTTCGCGGTCTGGCTGCTCTGGGGCGGCACGATCTGGGGGCCGGTCATGGCGCTTGCGGGCTTCCTGATCGGCTTTGGCGTCTGGCATGTCCTGTCGCGCTTCGGCATGTTCGCCTTTGCCGCCGCGGTGATCGTGGCGGCACTGTGGTGGCTGGTCCTGTCGGATTACGCGGCCCGCGGCTTCGCCGCCATTCTGCCGATGCGGCTGACGCCGGTTTCGTCGGACCAGTTCGGCGGCTTCGTGCTGTCGATCACCATCGGCGTCTCGGGGATCGCGCTGTCGCTGCCGCTTGGCATCATCCTTGCCCTAGCGCGGCGTTCCGACCTGCCGGTGATCAAGATGATGGCGGTGCTTTTCATCGAGTTCATTCGCGGTGTGCCACTGATCACGCTGCTGTTCGTGGCCTCGCTGCTTTTGAACTACTTCCTGCCGCCGGGGACGAATTTCGACATCATCCTGCGGGTCATCATCATGGTGACGCTGTTCGCCTCGGCCTATATGGCCGAGGTGATCCGCGGCGGCCTTGCTGCCCTGCCCAAGGGACAATACGAGGCGGCCGACGCGCTCGGCCTCGACTACTGGAAGGCGCAGCGGCTGATCATCCTGCCGCAGGCGCTGAAAATCTCGATCCCCGGCATCGTCTCGACCTTCATCGGCATGTTCAAGGACACCACGCTTGTGACCTTCGTCGGCCTCTTCGACCCGCTGAAGGCGATGTCCGACACCATCCGCGCGAGCTTCGAATGGAAGGGCGCCTATTGGGAACCCTATATCTTCGTCGGCTCGATCTTCTTCATCCTCTGCTTCAGCATGTCGCGCTACTCGATGCATCTCGAGCGCCGCCTGAAGCGCGACCATCGCTGAGAGGTCATCATGGCAGTCCAGACACAGACCCAGTCGCCGCTTGACGAGACCGCGATCTCGATCACCAAGCTCAACAAATGGTATGGGACCTTCCACGTCCTGCGCGACATCGACCTGAGCGTCATGAAGGGAGAGCGGATCGTCATCGCCGGCCCCTCGGGTTCGGGCAAGTCGACGCTGATCCGCTGCATCAACCGGCTGGAGGAGCATCAGGCCGGAAAGATCGTCGTCGACGGAACCGAGTTGACCACCGATCTCAAGAACATCGACAAGGTGCGGTCCGAGGTCGGGATGGTGTTCCAGCACTTCAACCTGTTCCCGCATCTGACCATCCTCGAGAACTGCACACTCGCCCCGATCTGGGTCCGCAAGGTTCCCCGGCGGGAGGCCGAGGAGACGGCGATGCATTTCCTCGAAAAGGTCAGGATCCCCGAGCAGGCGCTGAAATATCCCGGCCAGCTTTCCGGCGGACAGCAGCAGCGCGTGGCGATCGCCCGTTCGCTTTGCATGCGGCCCCGGATCATGCTTTTCGACGAGCCGACCTCGGCCCTCGACCCCGAGATGATCAAGGAGGTTCTGGATACGATGATCGAACTGGCCGAGGACGGGATGACCATGCTCTGCGTCACGCATGAGATGGGCTTCGCGCAGGCGGTGGCGCATCGCGTGATCTTCATGGATCAGGGCCAGATCGTCGAGCAGAACACCCCGCACGAGTTTTTCAACAACCCGCAAAGCGAGCGCACCAAGCTGTTCCTGAGCCAGATCCTTGGCCATTGAACAGGACGCGTGGTCCGGGCGCGCGGGCGGCAATGAGGCCACATCCGCGTCAGTTGCGCTCGTGCCGTGTTGCCGGATGGGAGCTGCCCGGTTTATCTTGCCGCCCGACGAGCTTGGAGTGAGCAGATGAATCAGACCGTTTTCCTGTTGTTGGGCCTCTTGGGCATTGTCGGAATCGGCTCGCTCGTTTCAAGCAATGACGACGACGAATCCCCGGAAGCGCCCCCGGACGATCCCTTTGGCGGCCGCGAGGTGACCGAGGGCACGGATGAGGACGACACGCTGGTCGGAACCGACGAGGATGAGGCGTTCCAGTCCTTCGACGGCAATGACCTCGTATCGGCCGGTGGCGGCAATGATCTGGTCTGGACCGGCTATGGCGATGACACCGTGACCGCCGATGCCGGCGATGACGAGGTCTATCTGGGCTATGACGATGACCTTTACGGCGCCTATGACCTCGGCGCCGACGAGGGCAATGATACGATCGACGGCGGCTATGGCGACGATACGATCATCACCAATTCCGGCAATCATTCGATCACCGGCGGCGACGATGACGATACGATCATCGACAATGGCGGCACCGTCTATATCGACGGCGAGGAGGATGACGACCTGATCCTGTCGCCCGACGCCTCGGATCCCGACGCACCCGACACGCTGCTGGGCGGCGAGGGGAATGACACGATCCATGCCGGCGCGAATGACATCGTGGATGCGGGCGACGGGACCGACCAGATCGTCCTGCGCAGCGACGCCGGTGGCGCCGCGGTCGTGACCTATGGCAGCTCCGACAACATCACCGTGACGCTTGCTGCCGACTACGACGGCGAGGAAGAGTATGAGCTGGTGCAGGATGGCGAGGATGTGCACCTTGTCGTGAATGGCGAGGTGCTGGCTGTCCTGAAGGACACCGATGCCGATGATGTCGGCGGCATCAACCTGGTCCGCGAGACAACCGCCTGATCCGGGCGGGGCGCGACGGGAAACCGCCGCGCCCCGCTCATCCCGCGCTCAGAGCGCGGATTTGAGGGATTCTTCCAGATAGAGTTCTCGCAGGCGCGCCGCCACCGGGCCGGGCGTGCCGTTTCCGACCTTGGCGCCGTCGATCTCGACCACCGGCAGGACGAAGGCCGAGGCCGAGGTGAAGAACGCCTCATCCGCCTGCTGCGCCTCCTCGATGGTGAAGGGGCGTTCCTCGATCTGCATCTGGGCCTCTGCCGCATAGCGCAGCAGCGAGGCGCGGGTGATCCCGTGCAGGATGTCGGTCGTGAGATTGCGGGTGATGATCCGCCCGCCCTTGACGATATAGGTGTTGTTCGAGGTGCCCTCGGTCACGAAACCGTCCTCGACCAGCCATGCGTCATCTGCGCCCTGCTTCTTCGCCTCCATCTTGGCGAGCGAGGGATAGAGAAGCTGCACCGTCTTGATGTCCCGGCGCGACCAGCGCAGATCGGGGACCGAGATCACCTTGATGCCGGTCCTGGCGGTCGGGTTGGTGGCAAGGCCGGGCTTCGACTGGGTGAACAGAACCACGGTCTGGGGCGTGTCCGCGGGCGGGAAGGCAAAGTCGCGATCGCCCGGATTGCCGCGCGTGACCTGCAGATAGACCATCCCCTCGTCGATCCCGTTCAGCTCGACCAGCTTGCGGTGGACGGCGATCCATTCCTCGTCCGACAGCGGATTGCCCATGCCAAGCTCAGAGAGCGAGCGGGAGAGGCGTTTCATATGGCCCGGAAAGTCCAGAAGCTTGCCTTGCAGCACGCTCGTCACCTCGTAGACGCCATCGGCCATGACGAAACCACGGTCGAAGATCGACACCTTGGCCTCGGCTTCGGGCAGGTACTCGCCATTCAGATAGACGGTGCGGGTCATCTTCTTCTCCTTTTTCTGCTGAAGCGGCCTGTGCGGCGGTCCTGCGACGAAAGCGGCGAAGCGTCAAGACGGACAAGGGGAGGGTGCTGCAATGCAGAATGAACTTGATGCAAATCCCGCAACTATCTATCTTCCGCGACGACGCGACCGAAATATCGTTGCGGGCACTGCAAAGCAGCCCCCCGAATGACGGTATGCGAAAGTAGACCAGTTGACATAGCGTCAATTAGTCGGGCACAAATGACCGGCAGACAGGCAACGCTGATCAGCGCCTGTGCCGCAGCGAGATACCTGGGCGGCCATTCGGGGAGGCTTGGCCGCCATCACGGGGAGGAGTGACAGGCCCTGCGGCAAGCGGGGCCTGTCTACTTTCAGGGGTCTGAAAATTTCGTCGGCTGTCTGTCGTAAAACCTTGATAAATCTTTTGTAAAATATGCGGTCCTGCCGAGGATGCGTTCACCCTCGGGCAAGTGCTGAATGGATCAGCCGGCCCTGCGCTGCGGTTGAGCCGTGCCATGGCGGGGATCGGGCGTGCGGTTTCGCGGGGCAAGGACGGGAATCGGTGATTCGGCCACGGCGGGAATCACCGGGGCGCCTGCCTGTGCGACAAGTTCCTCCTGCGCGGCGCGCGAGGCCGTGATCAGCATCTCGGCGGCGGATCGCCGCTTTTGCCTGACTGCATCATCGCTCATGGCGCGATCGACCACGATTGCCATCGCGAAGCTCCTTCCTTGCCGTCCTTCTTTCGAAGCATGCAGCAAGTAATGAGAGGCTTGCCGATCCGCAAGCGCCGGACCCTAGGATCGCGCCGATTTGTCGCAGTCGTGAGGCAGACGCGGCGTCGCGTCGAGGAGGGTGCGCGTATAGGGATGCTCCGGCGCCTCCAGCACGCGCGCCGTGGGGCCGGATTCGACGATCTTGCCATCGCGCATGATCAGCACCCGGTCCGTGACCTGACGCACCACGGCCAGATCGTGACTGATGAACAGATAGGCGAGGCCATGCCGCACGCGCAGGCCGGCCAGCAGTTCAAGCACCTGCGCCCGCACCCGCACGTCAAGCGCGCTGACCGCCTCGTCGAGGATGATCAGGCTGGGCCGGATGATCAGGGCGCGGGCCAGCGCGATCCTTTGCCGCTGCCCGCCCGAGAATTCGTG
>Ga0160459_100501_pt1 | contig 15041 bp, 10 predicted proteins | sample HID1973K_E6MG_FD_108208 | JGI IMG/M metagenome (GOLD analysis project Ga0160459, IMG submission 108208) | Enriched mosquito-associated microbial communities from UW Madison campus, WI, USA - HID1973K_E6 MG | ecosystem: Host-associated > Arthropoda: Insects > Digestive system > Unclassified ... | reverse complement strand
GCGCGCGCTCGTCAAAAAAGAACAGCCGCATCTGATCGTGCCGGAGATCGAAGCGATCGCTACCGACGCGCTCGCCGGGATCGAAGCGGCAGGACTTGCCACCGTCATCCCGACCGCCCGCGCCACGCAACTCACGATGAATCGCGAAGGCATCCGGCGTCTCGCCGCCGAGGAGCTCGGTCTGCCGACATCGCCGTACGCGTTCGCGCAGTCGCTCGACGAGATGAAGGCGGCGATCGCACGGATTGGTTTTCCGTGTGTCGTGAAGCCGGTGATGTCGTCGTCGGGCAAGGGACAATCGGTGCTGAAAAGCGACGCCGACGTCGAACCCGCGTGGAACTACGCGATGGCGGGCGGGCGCGTGAATCACGGGCGCGTGATCGTCGAGGGCTTCATCGACTTCGAATACGAAATCACGCAGCTGACCGTGCGCGCGGCGGACCCCGCGATCGGCAAGACGCAGACGTATTTCTGCGATCCGATCGGGCACGTTCAGGTCGCGGGCGACTACGTGGAATCGTGGCAGCCGCAGGCGATGAGCCCGGCGGCGCTGGCGAAAGCGCGCGATGTCGCCGCAAAGGTGACGACCGCGCTCGGCGGACGGGGACTTTTCGGCGTCGAACTGTTCGTGCGCGGCGACGACGTGTGGTTCTCGGAAGTGAGCCCGCGCCCGCACGACACCGGTCTCGTCACGCTCGCGACGCAGCGCTTCTCGGAATTCGAACTGCACGCGCGCGCCATCCTCGGCTTGCCCGTCGATACCTCGTTGCGCGAGCCGGGCGCGTCCGCCGTGATCTACGGCGGTCTGGACGAGGCGGGCATCGCGTTCGAGGGCGTGGCGGACGCGCTCGCCGTGCCGGGCGCGGATCTGCGGCTGTTCGGCAAACCGGAGAGCTTCGCGAAGCGCCGCATGGGCGTCGCACTCGCGACGGGCGTCGACACCGACGAAGCCCGCGAACGCGCCAAGCTCGCGGCGTCGAAAGTCAGGCCGGTAACGGCCAGGTAACCGGCGCGCGGGCGCCGGCGGGAGTGAGAACGTGAAATGGAAAGTGCTGGCCGTGCTCGTCGCGGCGTCCTTCTGCCTGTCGGGCTGCGGCCTCGCGGCGGCGCCATGCCGGATCGCGTCGGCGGGGCTGAAGATCGTGCCGGTCGTCGGCCACGTCGCGGCCGCGCCGACCGATGCATGCGCCGCCGTGATCGATCCGTGAACGGCGACGCTCGCACCGACATTTAACGATTCGAGAACAAGATGATGAAACGACTTCTCGCCGTTACGCTCGCGTCGCTCGGTGCGCAGGCCGCGCTGGCGATGCCCCTCACCGTGCCGCAGATCCAGACCGCGTCGACGCAAACCACGCGCTACGACTGCAAGGACGGCAAGAGCGTGTCCGTTCAGTACACGAACACGCGCAACCATCAGAGTTTCGCGGCGCTGACCGTCGACGGGCGCAAACTGCTGTTCGTGAACGTGGTCGCGGGATCGGGCGCCAGATACGTCGCCGATCAATACACGTGGTGGACCAAGGGCCCGCAGGCCAATCTCTACGACGAAATGGCCGCGAAGGATTCCCCGCCGCTGCTTGCGGATTGCGAGGCGCGCAAGAAGTAGGCGCGCCGCGTGCTGGCATCTGGTCCGGGACGCGCTTTCGCGCGGCGGGGGGCGTCCCGGCGCTCGGTGCTACAATGTGCGGCTTTCCGGCAGTGAGCGTCACCGCCGGGCCGAATCGCGGATTTTTCCCGGTGTCGCCGTTCGACGCCGGCTTGAGCGGCGAACGGCATGCGGGACCTCGAGCGAGCCGCCGCTCGACCAGAACGAGCGATGCGTGCCATGAAGGCGTCATCGAAACCGTGTTCCATCGGCGCGCGGGCTCGCGAACCGAAGCGAGTCAAATGAGCGGGCCAGTGAGCGGGCGACCGAGGCTCGATGAACCGGCCGCCTGGTCCACGCGCATGTTGCGCCTGACCGATGCGCCGCGTGCGCCAACGAAACCCATCCGTTCAAGCAAGCGATCGCGACGATCGACCGAACCACCCGACCGCCGCCCGATTTTTCACGCGCGCGCCGCAGCGCGGCACTTTAGCGAAAGCACATATAGTCACCATGTCTGATTCCGTCGCCATGAACACGTCCACCGCACAGGCCGCCGCGCCGACGTTCGACCAGTTCGGATTGTCCGCCGACATCCTGAAAGCGGTGAGCGAGTCCGGCTACACCATACCCACGCCGATCCAGGCGCAGGCGATCCCGGTCGTCCTCGCGGGCCGCGATGTCATGGGCGCCGCGCAGACCGGCACCGGCAAGACCGCGAGTTTCTCGCTGCCGATCATCCAGCGCCTGCTGCCGTCGGCGAACACGAGCGCGTCGCCGGCGCGCCATCCGGTGCGCGCGCTGATGCTCACGCCGACGCGCGAACTCGCCGATCAGGTCGCCGCCAACGTGCAGACCTACTCGAAGCACACGCCGCTGCGCAGCACGGTCGTGTTCGGCGGCGTCGACATGAATCCGCAGTCCGACGCGCTGCGCCGCGGCGTCGAAATCCTGATCGCGACGCCCGGGCGACTGCTCGATCACGTCCAGCAGAAGACGGTCAATCTCGGCCAGGTGCAGATGCTCGTGCTCGACGAAGCCGACCGCATGCTGGACATGGGCTTTCTGCCCGACCTGCAGCGCATCCTGAATCTGCTGCCGAAGGAACGTCAGACGCTGCTGTTCTCGGCAACTTTTTCGCCCGAAATCAAGAAGCTCGCGGCTACCTACCTGCGCGATCCGCAAACGATCGAAGTCGCGCGCAGCAATTCGACCGCCACCAACGTGCGCCAGATCGTCTTCGAGGTGCACGAGAGCGACAAGTCCGGCGCGGTCGCGCAACTGATTCGCGAGCGCGAACTGAAGCAGGTGATCGTGTTCTGCAACAGCAAGATCGGCGCGAGCCGGCTCGCGCGCGTGCTGGAGCGCGATGGCATCATCGCGACGGCGATTCACGGCGACCGCTCGCAGAGCGAACGCATGCAGGCGCTCGACGCGTTCAAGCGCGGCGAGGTCGAGGCGCTCGTTGCTACGGACGTGGCCGCGCGCGGTCTCGATATCGCGGAATTGCCGGCGGTCATCAACTTCGATCTGCCGTTCAACGCGGAAGATTACGTGCACCGCATCGGCCGCACGGGCCGCGCGGGCGCCTCGGGCGATGCGCTGTCGCTGTGCAGCGCGAACGAGCGCAAGCAACTTGCCGATATCGAAAAGCTCATCAAGCGTCCGCTGGAAGTCGAGCAACTCGTGGTCGCGACGCGGGTGCATCGCGACGGTTCGGCGCCGCCGCGCCGCGACGAGCGCTTCGGCCGTCCGGAGCGCGGCGAGCATCGCCACGCGCCGCGTGAGGAAGCGGGTTCGCGTCGCCGTGCGACGGGCTCGCACGACCGTCCGCGCGGCCGTCAGCAGCCCGTCGACGAGTTTTTCCTGAAGCCTTACGAGCCGTCGCCGTCCGCGATGAAGCGTCACGAGGAAACGGCCGAGCCGGAACGCAAGAGCGCGCCGAAGCAGCCGCTCGCGGCCTTGCTCGGCGGTTTGGGCATGCCGCGCAAATCGTCCTGATCTCCAAGGTGCCGAAGTGAAAAAGGCAGCCCGTGTGGCTGCCTTTTTTGTGTCTGGAAAAAGGATTCAGTGCCCGAAGCGCTTCGCCCATTCTGTCGTCGCGGCGCTGTAGAACGCTTCGATCGAATGCGCCGGCACATTGATATCCAGATGCCGCGCCGCCTCGGCGAGCGCATCGAGCGGCGCGTTGCGGTCGAGCGGCGCGGCACCCGTCTGCTTGCTGAGTTTTTCGCCGATGGAGTTGTTCACGACCGGCACGTGCAGATAAGCCGGCGTCGGTACGCCCAGGCACTGCTGGAGATAGATCTGCCGCGCGGTCGAATCGAGCAGATCGGCGCCGCGCACGACGTCCGTGATCGCGGCGTCGGCGTCATCGACGATCACGGCGAGTTGATAAGCCCACAGTCCGTCCGCGCGCTTCAGCGCGAAATCGCCGACTTCGGTCGCGAGATCCTGCGTCTGCGGCCCCTGCCAGCGATCGACGAAACCGATGCGCGCCGCGTCTTCCTCCGGCACGCGCAGACGCCATGCGCGCGCGGGCTTGCCGTGCAGGCCATCGCGGCACGTGCCCGGATACGCGAGCGTCGCATGACGCGCATGCGCGTGAACGAGCGAATCGGCGATTTCGCGCCGCGTGCAGCCGCACGGATAGATCAGGCCCGTCTGCTCGAGACGCTCGAACGCCGCCGCGTAGGCCGCGCCGCGCTCGCTTTGCCAGACTGGCGGCTCGTCCGAATGCATGCCGAAGTGCGCGAGCGTCGCGAGGATGTCATCGGCGGCGCCGGGCACGCTGCGCGGCGTATCGACGTCTTCGATCCGCACGATCCAGCGTCCGCCATGCGCGCGCGCATCGAGAAAACTCGCGAGCGCGCTGACGAGCGAGCCCGCGTGCAGCGGTCCGGTGGGCGAGGGCGCGAAGCGGCCGCGATAGGTCATCGAATACGGTTACGCCGCCTGACCGATGGCGTCCGGATGGCACGCCGGACACGTCTCGCCCGGCTTGTAGAACGGCGACTGCTGATCTTCCTCGCTGACCACCGCGCGGCAGCCGAAGCATTGGGCCGTCGCGGTCGGCTGCAGGTTCGGATCGAGCGCCGTGCGGTAATCGAACACGAAGCACTCGCCGTTGTAATGCGCGCCGCCCACTTCCTCGAAATACTTCAGGATGCCGCCTTCGAGCTGATAAACGTGCTCGATGCCCACTTCCTTCATGTGAATCGCGGCCTTTTCACAGCGAATACCGCCCGTGCAGAACGACACGACGGTCTTGCCTTCCATGTCCGCGCGATTCTGCTCGATCACCTGCGGAAACTCGCTGAATTTCGTGATGCGGTAATCGAGGGCATTGTCGAACGTGCCGACATCGACTTCGAACGCGTTGCGCGTGTCGAGCATCACGACCGGACGGCCTTCGTCGTCGTGGCCGCGGTCGAGCCAGCTCTTGAGCGTGGGGGCATCGACGGAAGGCGCGCGGCCGAGTTCCGGCTTGATCGCGGGCTTTTTCATCGTGATGATTTCGCGCTTCAGTTTGACCAGCATGCGGCGAAACGGCTGCTTCGCGGAGAGGCTTTCCTTGAATTGCAGATCCGCGAAGCGGCCGCCGAAAAGCGCGTCGGCATGAACGTAGTCGATGAATTCGCGGACTTCGGCAACCGGCCCGGCGATAAAAAGGTTGATGCCCTCCGGCGCCAGCAGAATCGTGCCCTTCAGCCCGAGCGCGTTGCAGCGTTCGGCAACGAGCGGCCGCCACGCGGGGCCGTCTTCGATGGTGACGAATTTGTAGGCGGAGAGGTTCAGAATGCTCATGATCGGACGATGCGCTTGACGCTGTAACGGGTAAAAAGTGCGGATAAACATCCGGCACAAAACACGTATTATCCCGCAAACGGCACGCGTCCTCGCCCGATTCGCGGCGGCGCGTCGCCGGCCCTTGCGCCTGCGCAATTTCCGCGGCGCGCGTGGGCCTTATCCGTTCGGCCAGCGCGCGCCGGAGCCGCCGTCTTCGCGAAAGCCCGCATGTACAATACCGCCATGTCAGATCCCCGCTTCGTTCATCTCCGCGTCCACTCCGAATTCTCGATCGCCGACGGCATCGTGCGACTGGACGACGTCGTCAAGGCTGCCGCAAAAGACGGGCAAGGCGCACTCGCGCTGACCGATCTCGGCAACGCATTCGGTCTGGTGCGCTTCTACAAGGAAGCACGCGGCAAGGGCGTGAAACCCATCGCCGGCTGCGACGTCTGGATCACCAATCCCGACGATCGCGACAAGCCTTCGCGCCTGCTCCTGCTCGTGCGCGACAAACAGGGCTATCTCAATCTGTGCGAACTGCTGAGCCGGGCGTGGCTGACGAATCAGTATCGCGGCCGCGCCGAGGTGATGGTCGAATGGCTCGAAGGCGGTCTGGCTGAAGGGCTGCTCGCGCTTTCGGGCGCGCAGACGGGCGATATCGGCATGGCGCTCGCGGCGGGCAATGCGGCCAGTGCGCAGCGCAATGCCGAACGCTGGGCCAGGCTCTTTCCGAACGCGTTCTATATCGAATTGCAGCGCGCGGGTCAGCCGGGCGAGCAGGGGTACATTCAGGAAGCCGTCGCGCTGGCCGCGAAACTGAAGCTTCCCGTTGTCGCCACGCATCCGCTGCAGTTCATGACGGCGGACGACTACACCGCGCACGAAGCGCGCGTGTGTATTTCCGAAGGCGATATCCTCGCGAATCCGCGCCGTCAGAAGCGCTTCACGACGGATCAGTACTTCCGCACCCAGGACGAAATGTGCGCGCTCTTCGCGGACATTCCGTCGGCGCTCGCGAACACTGTGGAGATCGCGAAGCGCTGCAATCTGACGCTCGAACTCGGCAAGCCGAAGCTGCCGCTTTTCCCCACGCCCGATGGCATGTCGCTCGACGACTATCTCATCCAGTTGTCGAAGGAAGGGCTCGAAGTTCGCCTGCAGCAGCTCTATCCCGATGAGACCGAACGCGCCGCGCAGCGCGAGACGTACTACGCGCGTCTGAACTTCGAGTGCGGCACCATCATCAAGATGGGCTTTCCGGGCTACTTCCTGATCGTCGCCGACTTCATCATGTGGGCGAAGAACAACGGCGTGCCGGTCGGTCCGGGCCGCGGTTCGGGCGCGGGCTCGCTCGTCGCTTACGCGCTCGGCATCACGGACCTCGACCCGCTGCGCTACAACCTGCTGTTCGAGCGCTTCCTGAATCCGGAACGCGTGTCGATGCCCGACTTCGACATCGACTTCTGTCAGGAAGGGCGCGATCGCGTCATCCAGTATGTGAAGGGCAAGTACGGCGCCGACGCCGTCTCGCAGATCGCGACCTTCGGCACGATGGCCGCGAAGGCCGCGGTACGCGACATCGGCCGCGTGCTCGATCTCGGCTATATGTTCACGGACGGCGTCGCGAAGCTGATTCCGTTCAAGCCGGGCAAGCACGTGACCATCGCGGACGCGATGAAGGAAGAGCCGACGCTGCAGGAGCGCTTCGATTCCGAAGACGAAGTGCATCAGCTGCTCGAACTCGCGCAACGCGTGGAAGGGCTGACGCGTAACGTCGGCATGCACGCGGGCGGCGTGTTGATCGCGCCGGGCAAGCTCACGGATTTCTGCCCGCTCTATACGCAGGGCGAAGACGGCGGCGTCGTCAGTCAGTACGACAAGGACGATGTCGAAGCCGTCGGCCTGGTGAAGTTCGACTTTCTGGGTCTGACCACGCTCACGATTCTCGACTGGGCCGAGCGCTATATCCGCCGTCTCGATCCGTCGAAGCAGGACTGGAATCTCGCGCAGGTGCCGCTCGACGATCCGGCCTCGTTCTCGATTCTGAAGAAAGCCAACACCGTCGCCGTGTTCCAGCTTGAAAGCCGCGGCATGCAGGGCATGCTGAAGGACGCTCAGCCGGACCGCTTCGAAGACATCATCGCGCTGGTGGCGCTGTATCGTCCGGGCCCGATGGATCTGATCCCGAGTTTCTGCGCGCGCAAGCACGGACGCGAGATCGTCGAGTATCCGGACCCGCGCGTCGAGCCCGTCCTGAAAGAGACCTACGGCATCATGGTCTATCAGGAGCAGGTGATGCAGATGGCGCAGATCATCGGCGGCTACTCGCTCGGCGGCGCGGACTTGCTGCGTCGCGCGATGGGCAAGAAGAAGCCCGAGGAAATGGCCGAGCATCGCGAGATCTTCGCGGAAGGCGCGGCCAGGAACGGCCTCACGCGCGCGAAGGCGGACGAGACCTTCGACCTGATGGAGAAGTTCGCGGGCTACGGCTTCAACAAGTCGCACGCGGCGGCGTATGCGTTGCTCGCCTATCACACGGCGTGGCTGAAGGCGCATCATCCGGCGGAATTCATGGCGGCCAACATGTCGCTCGCGATGGACGACACCGACAAGGTGAAGATCCTGTTCGAGGACTGCATCGGCAATGGCATGAAGGTGCTGCCGCCGGACATCAATCAGTCGGCATATCGTTTCGAGCCGGTCGCGCAGGCCGATGGCACGCGCTCGAAGACCATTCGCTATGGCCTCGGCGCGGTGAAGGGCAGCGGCCAGAACGCGATCGAGGAAATCCTGCGCGCGCGCGAGGACGGTCCGTTCGTCGATCTGTTCGACTTCTGCGAACGCATCGACCGACGTGTCGTGAATCGCCGCACGGTCGAGGCGCTGATCCGCTCGGGCGCGTTCGACACGCTGCATGCGAATCGCGCGCAGTTGCTGGCCTCGGTGCCGCTCGCGATGGAAGCCGCCGATCAGGCCGCCGCCAACGCGATGCAGGCCGGCCTCTTCGACATGGGCGACGCGCCGCTAGCAAAGCACGAGTACGTCGACGAAGCCGAGTGGTCGGACAAGAAGCGTCTGCAGGAAGAAAAGACCGCGCTCGGCTTCTATCTGTCCGGGCATCTGTTCGATGCCTACAAGGGCGAAGTGCGCCGCTTCGTGCGTCAGAAGATCGGCGAACTGAAGGAAGGACGCGACAAGCTGGTTGCCGGCGTGATATCGGCGATGCGCACGCAAATGACCCAGCGCGGCAAGATGCTGATCGTCAATCTCGACGACGGCAGCGGCCAGTGCGAAGTCACCGTGTTCAACGAACAGTTCGAAGCGAACAAGGCGCTCTTCAAGGAAGACGAGCTGCTCGTCGTGCAGGGGCAGGCGCGCAACGACGCGTTCACCGGCGGCATCCGCTTCACTGTCGATACGGCGATGGACCTCGAACGCGCGCGCAGCCGCTACGCGCAGTCCGTGAAGGTCGAGATGAACGGCAATGCCGACTCTGTGCGTCTGCGTCGTGTGCTCGAAGCGCATGCGGCGGGCGCGCAGGAAGCGCCGCCGCCGGCTCCGGCCCGCGAGAACGGCCGCTCGCGTCAAGCCGCGCCGATTCCGAACGGCCTGAACGTGAGCATCGTCTACCGCAGCGAGCATGCCGAAGGCGAAGTGCGCCTCGGCGACGCGTGGCGCGTCAAGCCCACCGACGACCTCATCACGGCGCTGCGCGGCGAATTCGCGGGCAGCGCGATCGAAATCGTCTACTGATGCGTATCGGCATCTCGGCGAATGCGCTGAAGCATTCGGGCGGCCTCGAGCGCTACGCGATGGACCTCGTGCGCGGCCTCGCCGCCGCGGGTTTCGACGGCAAGCAAAAGCCCGCGTTCTTCGCGCGCAAGATCGATCTCTCGCTGCCCGAAAGCAGGTTGATCGAACCGCATCGCATCAAGGTATCGTTTCTGCCGGGCAAGCTGCGCGATGCGTATTTCTCGTGGGCGCTCAAGCGCGCGCGCAAACGCGCGAAGGTCGATGTGCTCATCGGCTGCAATCGCGTGGAAGGTTCGGAAATTGCCATTTGCGGCGGCACGCACATCGGCTTTCTGCGCGCGACCGGGCGGCGCGAGAAGCGCTCGGACACGCGCCAGATCGCGCTGGAGCGTCGTCAGTACGCTGGCGCGAAGGTGATCGTCGCGCATTCGGACATGATGAGCGACGAGCTGCGCGCGTTGTACGGCGTCGACGCCCGAAAAATCCGCGTGCTGTATCCGCCCGTCGACGGCGCGCGCTTCTCGCCGGTCGATGCCACCGCGCGCGCGCGTCTGCGCGAGCAGTTCGGCTTCAAACCCAATGAAACCGTGCTGCTGTTTCCGTCGAGCAGCCATGTGCGCAAGGGCTTGCCGCTGATCGAGAAGGCGCTCGCCGGGATGAACGTGGTCGTCGCGGTGGCGGGGCGCGCGCCGGACAAGCCCGCGGCGAACGTGCGCTATGTCGGCTATGCGAAGAACATCGAAGACGCGTATCGCGCGGCGGATTTCACGATTCTCGCGTCGAGCTACGAGCCGTTCGGACTGGTCGGCATAGAGTCGGTGATGTGCGGCACGCCGGTGATCTTTCCGGCGTGCATCGGCTGCTGCGATGCAATCGCCGATCACGCCAAGCACGTCTTCAGATCGGGCGACGCCGACGATCTGCGCCGCACGGTGCTCGACGCCATCGATACGCGCCGCGCCACGCCACGCGTATCGGGCGATGCCGTGCGCTATGACACGAGCGTCGATTCGCATGTTCGCGCGTTGCTCGATCTGGCGAGCGACATCAATCAGAAGCGCTGACGCCTCAGCGCACCTCGTTCAGATGCGCGAGCTTCAGGAAACGGTAATAGACCGTCTGCGCGTTGAACACCGCGATCATGAAGCCGGCCTTGCCGTCGAGGAACCCGCGCCGCAGCACATAGGTCCGCACGAACGCCCAGGCGCCGCGCGTAAGCGCGATGCCGAAGCTGCCGCGCTTGCCGGCCGCGTGCCGTTGTTGGGCGCCGGCCGTCGAGTATGCGTCCAGTTTGCGCAGCACCGCTTCGAAATCCTCGTAGGAGTAGTGCATCAGCTTGCCGGACAGGCGCACGACGGGCTTGCCGGTCGACAGCACCAGCCGCTCGTGCACCAGATCAGGTGAGAAGCGCGCCGTGCCGCGCCGGAACAGGCGCGGAATCCAGTCCGGATACCAGCCGCTGTGCTTCACCCACACGCCGCAGAAACTCGACAGGCGATCGACCGCGTACACGTCCGCCTGCGGATCGGTGATCGCCGCGCGGATCGCAGCCGCCAGTTCCGGCGACACGATCTCGTCGGCATCGATGGAAAGCACCCAGTCGGTCGAGAGCGCATCGAGCGCGCGGTTTTTCTGCGGCCCGAAGCCCGGCCAGTCGCGCGCCTCGATCACGCGCGCGCGATGCGCCTCGGCGATGCCCACGGTCGCATCGGTGCTGCCGCCATCGACGACGACGATTTCGTCGGCGAAGGACACGGCCTGCAGGCATTGCGCGAGCCGCGCGGCCGCGTTATGGGTGATGAGGGCGATGCCCAGAGTCGGAGCGTTCATGGAGCCTTTCGAGCGGCGCTGATGCGTTGTTGTTCTGTCGGCGCGCTCATCCGCGCAGATGCCACTTCACGAAGAAGAATGGCGAGAGCAGCCACGGACACGTCGCATAGACGAACATCTTGACGCGAAAGCCGAAGTCCACGTCCTTCGATGTGAAAAGGAGCCCGACCTTGCGCCCGAGCGGGGCCTCGCCGAACACCTCGCTCACATACGTTTCGCGCGCGGATTTGCGGGCGAGCAGGGCGCGCATCTGTCCGCCGACACCCACTTTCCCGGCATCGCTCACGAGCTGGCGCGTCTCGCCCGTGCCGTTGATGTTCGCGAGCTTGATGCGCGCGACGAAATCTTCCGGCGTGCGCCATTTCCGTTTTCTCGACAGCCCGCCGCGCCGGTACTGCACGAGCGGTTCGTGCAGCGTATGGGCGCCCCGGGTCATGATCGCGCGAAACGTCATGATCTGATCTTCGCCGTAGATGCCGGGCGCGATCGGCCCGAATTCCTCGAAGAGACGCCGCGCCCAGGCGTGCGCCGCGCCGACCACGTGCGGCCGGTTGGCGGACCAGTCCTCGAAGCTGTGGTAGTCGTCGAGGTCGGTCACGCGCAACACGCCGTGCGCCTGGCCGTTGGAATCGATGTCCTGCAGGTCCGACGCGACGAGGTCGTAACGCTTGCCGCTCGCGATCCAGTCGCGCATCACGCGCTCGACGCGCTGCGGCGTGGAGATATCGTCGCCCGCCGCGATGAACAGCATCTCGCCCGACGCGCGCGCCGCGAGCGCGCTCAGGTGCGCGCTGATGCCGAGGTTCTGCTCGTTGCGATAGAGCCGCACGGTGTGCGGGCCGTGGTAATCGCGCACGCAGCGTTCGGCGACGGCAAAGGTGTCGTCGGCGGAGGCATCGTCCGAAATCAGGATTTCGAGCGATGGCCAGGTCTGCGCCAGCGCGCCACGAATCGCGTCGGCGACGGTTTCGTGCTGGTTGAATGTGATGAGCATCAGGCTGGCGAGCGGTGCGTCCGGCCCTGTTTGATGTGTCGCTGGCATCTCGGATTCACAACGCATGGAAAGCCCGGCGCGCCTTCCCGGCCGCGGGTCGAGCGTTCCGTGAGCGAAGAGCGTGCCAGGCGGCAACGGCTATAATATCGCGGGTTTTCGGGGCGCGCGACCGGACCGGCCGGTCGAACCCATTCAGGTTCATCGATTTGGAAAAATTTTTGCGTTATTTGATCGCCAGCATGGTCTTGCTGGCGCCTGCGACCACACTCGTCGTACGGGGCGGAACCGGTTACTGCTTTTTCGTGTTGCTCGCCGTCGCGCTGTTCGCCGGATTCAGCAAGCCGTTCCGGCTCAAGGTCAGTCTGCTCGTCACCGCTTATCCCTGGTACACCGTGGGCATGATGTGCTTCATGGTGTATTTGCCGCTGCAACAGGCCATCGACGGTTATTATCTGCCGCGCGAGTTCGACGGCCTGTCGCGTCTCGCGCTGAGCCTGCCGATTTTTCTGCTGCTCGTGAATGTTCCGATCCGCCATCTGAAGGCGCTCGGCTGGGGCTGCGCGCTCGGTGCGATCGGCGCGGGCGCCTGGGCCGTGGACACCAACCTCCATACGACGATCAACGATCTCAACCGCCTCGGCAACGACTACACGAATCCGATCCCGTACGGCAACACCGCGCTGTTGCTCGGTTTTCTCTCCGTGATGACGATTCGCTGGGACGATTATCCCAACGCGCTGCTTAAGCGCCTCGGCATCGCGCTCAAGCTGCTGGGCCTCGCGGGCGGCGTCTACGCCTCGTATCTGTCGGGCACGCGCGGCGGATGGCTCGCGATTCCGCTCTTTCTCGCGCTCTGCTCGCTGAATTTCGGCTGGATCCGGCAGCGCCGCCACTGGCTTGCCGCGTCGATCGTCGCGGTGCTGGCGATATCGGTCCTGCTCGCATCGCCGCTCGGCCGCGAGCGCGTGATGGCGACGCGCTCGGACATCGTGCGCCTGTCGGAAGGCTCGTCGGCGTACAGTTCCATCGGTGCGCGCCTGCAGCTGTGGCGCGCCTCGATCCACCTGTTCGAGGCGCATCCGCTGACGGGCGTCGGCAAGGGGCATCTGGAGGCGTCGCTCAAGGATATGGCGAACAAGGGCGAGGCGCCGGCGTACATCGTCAATCAGCGCGCACACAGCGAGTTCTTTTCGACGATCTCTGAACTGGGCGCGGTGGGCGTCGTCTGTCTCGCGCTGGTCTATTTCGGGCCGCTCGTTTATTTCGTGCGGCATCGGAAATCGCCCCACCGCGATGTATCGACGGCCGCTTATTGCGGAATCGCGGTGTCGGGGTCGGTTATCATCTTCGGTTTGAGCATCGACGTGTTCACGGTGGTGATGAGCACCGCACTCATCGCGCTCCTCTGGGCCGTGTTGCTCGCGGTCATCACACATGACGCGCGCCCGCCGCAAGGCAAGCCGGGCCGCGCGTCGATCGGCTGATCGTCGCAACGGCCGTTCCGGCGGATGACAACAGCAACAAACGCCGCGCGACACACGAGTCAGGCGCCGGGCCAAGTGGAGATATGCTCTTGAACAACGAAGCAAGTTTGCGCAAACCGATCGGCGGCGTGGAAAGCAGTTCGCCGATGGCCGTCATGCGGCGGCTATGGCCGTATATCCGGCCGCTCATGGGCATGGTGCTGCTCGGCCTGTTGACGATGGGCATCGTCGCCGCGACCGAAGCGGGCATTCCGATGCTGCTCAAACCGCTGCTCGACCACGGCTTCGGCTCGAAGAGCAGCGATCACGCGAAATGGCTCGTGCCGGCCGCGGTCATCGGGCTCGCGCTCTTGCGCGGCTCGGCGCAGTACGCATCGGGCTATTTTCTTTCGTACGTGACGAACAAGATCCTGCTGCAACTGCGGCTCGAGATGTTCCATCGCATGATCCATACGAGCGCGGGCTTCTTCCAGCGCGAAACCGCGAGCACGATCATCAACGCGATCGTCTTCGAGGTGAATCAGATCCTGAGCGTGCTGCAGAGCGTCGTCGTCACGCTCGTGCGCGACTCGCTCACGGTCGTGTTTCTGCTCGGCTATCTGTTCATCCTCAACTGGCGCCTCACGCTGATCGTCGCGGTGATTCTGCCGGCTATCGGCTGGCTCGTCAGCAAGATCAACCGGCGGCTGCGGCGCCTGAACCGCGAGCATCAGACCCTGACCAACGAGCTGTCGTATATCGTCGAGGAGACGGTTGGCGGCTACAAGGTCGTGAAGGTGCATAACGGCGAGCCGTACGAGACCGGCCGCTTCACCGAGATGAGCCATCGCCTGCGCGGCTACGCGATGCGCATGCAGGTGTCGGGCGGCCTCGCGCAGCCGCTCACGCAGTTTCTCGCGTCGATCGCGCTCGCCATCGTCATCACGATCGCGGTCGTGCAGTCGGCGAACGACCAGACGACGGTCGGCGGCTTCGTCGCGTTCGTCACGTCGATGCTGCTCGTGATCTCGCCGCTCAAGCATCTGATCGACATCAACCAGCCCTTGCAGCGCGGCATGACGGCGGCGGAGCTGATCTTCGGCCTGATCGACGAGCCCGCGGAGCCCGAAGGCGGCGGGCGGCGTCTGCCGCGCGCGCGCGGCGAGGTCGAATTCCGCGATGTCACCTTCAGCTACGGCTCGATCGACCGGCCGACGCTCGATCGCGTGTCGTTCAAGGTCGCGCCGGGCGAGATGGTCGCGCTCGCGGGGCCGTCGGGCAGCGGCAAGACCACGCTCGTGAATCTGCTGCCGCGCTTCTTCGATCCGCGCGACGGTCAGGTGCTGGTCGACGGCGTGCCAATCACCGACTACAACCTGCACGACCTGCGCGGCCAGCTCGCGATGGTCAGCCAGGACGTCGTGCTCTTCAACGATACGATCGCGGCGAACGTCGCATACGGGCAGACGCCGGAACGCGAGCGCGTGATGTCGGCGCTCGCGGCGGCGAATCTGTCGGATATGGTGGCGACGTTGCCGGAAGGCATCGATACGCTGATCGGCGGCAATGGCATGCGGCTGTCGGGCGGTCAGCGTCAGCGTCTCGCGATCGCGCGCGCGAT
>Ga0160459_100498_pt1 | contig 15126 bp, 13 predicted proteins | sample HID1973K_E6MG_FD_108208 | JGI IMG/M metagenome (GOLD analysis project Ga0160459, IMG submission 108208) | Enriched mosquito-associated microbial communities from UW Madison campus, WI, USA - HID1973K_E6 MG | ecosystem: Host-associated > Arthropoda: Insects > Digestive system > Unclassified ... | reverse complement strand
TGAACCGGTGGATCGAGGAGGAACTGCTCGACACGCTCGACGATGTCGGTGCCGGCAGCATCGCGTTCACGCCGCTCGCGCAAGGCCTGCTGACGAGCAAATACCTGAACGGCGTGCCGCAGGACGCACGCGTGAACAAGCCGGGCGGCGGCTCGCTCAAGCAGGAGCATCTGAGTGACGCGAACCTCGCGCACGTGCGCAAGCTCGACGAGCTCGCCCAGAAGCGCGGCCAGAGCCTCGCCCAGATGGCGCTCGCGTGGGCGCTGCGCGGCGGACGCGTCACCTCGGTGCTGATCGGTGCGAGCCGGCCGGAACAGGTCGCGGAGAACGTCGGCGCGCTGAAGAACCTCGAGTTCACGAAGGAAGAGCTCGCGGAGATCGACCAGCACGCGCAGGAAGGCGGCATCAACCTGTGGGAAAAGCCTTCGACGGATCAACGCGTCTGACGCGCCGAGCCTTTCGGCAGAAGGGTATTTCGGGATAGGACGGCATCCGTTGCTATCATGCGGGCTCGGCGGCTTGTCGGCAGCGATTGCGATCGCAGCCAATTCAGGCCGCCGTCCGCGCAGCCAGCCGAAAGCGCATTTCTTCAGCACGCACGTTCGCCCACGAGGCGCACGTGCGCGCCTTTGCCGCCGAAACGACGTTCGGACCGCGAAACGACTATCGGGTTAAAATAGCTGATTGCGCCGGGCTGTCTGGTTTTTTGCGCGATCTTCACGCATGGCGCGGCGTGAAACGCTGTCTTCGAATCTCGGGTTTCGGGTCAAATCGGCAACCTTCACCATTCGATCGTCCTGTTCGGGCAGCGCAGCGCCCTCGTAGCGCCCTTTATGTTCGACGCCGGCCCGGCGTGGCATCGGCTGCAATCAGCCGCGAGCGTCAGAGCGTCACCGCTTTCGCACAGTTAGAGCACAGTTCAAGAAGCCATGAGCAACCTTAATTCTCAAACCGTTCTGAGCGTCCACCACTGGACCGACACGCTTTTCAGTTTCACCTGCACCCGCGACAGCTCGTTCCGCTTCGAGAACGGCCAGTTCACGATGGTAGGCCTCGAAGTCGATGGCAAGCCGCTGCTGCGCGCCTACAGCCTCGCGAGCGCGAACTATGAAGAGCACCTCGAATTTTTGAGCATCAAGGTTCCCGACGGCCCGCTCACCTCGCGCCTGCAACATTTGAAAGTGGGCGATTCTGTGCTGATCGGCAAGAAGCCGACGGGCACGCTCGTCGCCGACAACCTGCTGCCCGGCAAGACGCTGTGGCTCCTCTCGACCGGCACGGGCCTCGCGCCGTTCATGTCGATCATCAAGGACCCGGACGTCTACGACCGCTACGAGAAGATCGTGCTGACGCATACCTGCCGTTTCGTCGACGAACTCGCGTACAAAGATTTCATCACCGAGCACTTGCCGGCGCATGAGCATATCGGCGAAATCGTCGCCGAGAAGCTCGTCTACTACCCGACGGTCACGCGCGAGGAATTCGCGAATCGCGGCCGCATCACCGATCTGATCGAGACGAAGAAGCTGTTCGCGGATCTTTCGGTCGAGCCGTTCTCGGTTGAAAACGACCGCGTGATGCTTTGCGGCAGCCCGCACATGCTGCGCGACACCCGCGAATTGCTCGATTCGATGGGCTTCCAGGAAGGCAGCAACAACCATCCGGGCCACTATGTTGTGGAGAAGGCGTTCGTCGGCTGAGCCGGTACGACGTCCCGCCCGCGAAAACCGGAGCCGCGCGCTCCGGTTTTTTTTCGCCCACTGAAAACGAGGCGAAAAACATCGCTGTTACAAATCAGGCGTCGTCAGTAGGTGTTTTTCCTACGCATTGTGTGCGCCAAACTTGGCAAATGACATGAAGTTCGTCCGTCCGAGCCTTGTCGGACATGGATTTATAATATTTTTGAGATATGATCCGTTTACGCCGAGACGACGCGCTTCGTTGCGCAGTCCGTCACCGATGTTACAGAGTGTAAATTCAGTTACGCCGCTCGTGTGCTGGCCGAGGACGTAGCTCCAGTTGCGCTCATAGCGAGGACAGTGAATGAATCCGTCGGCCACGATCACGCTCGATGAGAGCCCGATTCGCCGCGCCCCGCTGCGCGGGGTCTCCGCACCGGCGCTGGAATGTGCCGGCGCGCCATTTGCCTCACCCTATTCCGCGCTGATCGACGCCAAGCTCAAGGGCGATCGACAGATTCAGCGCCTCAACGCCCGCGTCCAGGAACTCGCCGCGCTGCTCGCCGCAACGGAAGAGCGCGCGCGCCAGGCGCTCGCGCAGGACTTTCACGACGAAACCGGCGCGGCGCTCACCGTCGCCAACCTCGCGCTCGCGCGCGCCGGCCACTGGCTGCCTGCCGATGCGCCCGCCACGCTCGGCGATGCGCTGTATCAGGCGCGCGCGGCGCTCGCCGAAGTCTGCGAGGCGAGTCATCGCATCGTCGAAGGATTGCAGACGCCGAAGCTCGATGCGAACTTCGCCGCCACGCTCGCCGGCTGGGTCGCGAGCTTCGGGGCGCGCACGGCGATCGCCGTCGACTTTTCCTGCCCCGGCGATGCGCGGCTCGACCGCATGTCGCACGATATGTCGCTCGCGCTCTTTCGACTCATGCAGGAAGCGCTCGGCAATGTCGCGCGTCACGCGCACGCCGCGCGCGCCCACGTGAGCATCGCGCTCGACGCGCAAGGCGTGGTGCTGAGCATCGTCGACGATGGCGTCGGCATCAGCGCGGCCGCGCGGCGCAAGAGCGGGCGCTTCGGTCTGTCCGGCATGCGCGCGCGCTGCGAGGCGCTCGGCGGCAGCTTGCGCGTCGCGGCGACGAAGCCGGCGGGAACCTGCGTGCGCGCCCGTCTGCCGTGGACCGCGGCGCGTCCCGGCCTGTTTGCGCTGAGCGCCTGAGGCGGCACGCGATGCTCAGGATCCTGCTCGCCGACGATCACGCCATCGTGCGCCGCGGTGTCGCGCAATTGCTCGTCGAGCGCGGCGTGGCGTCGGAGGTGTCGGAAGCCGAAACGGGCATGCAGGCGCTCGCGCTCGCCGCGCGCCGTCCGCTCGACGTCGCGCTGCTCGACATCTCTCTGCCCGATGTCAATGGAATCGACCTGCTGAAGCGTCTGAAACGCGAAACGCCGCGGCTTCCGGTGCTGATGTTCTCGATGTATCGCGAGGACCAATACGCGGTGCGGGCCTTGAAGGCGGGCGCGTCGGGCTATCTGTCGAAGACGGCGGACCCGGCGCTGATGATCGGCGCGATTCAGCAGGTCGCGGCGGGGCGCAAGTACGTCAGTCCGGAAATGGCCGAGGCGCTCGCGACTTACGTGTCGCTCGACTCGGACCGGATGCCGCACGAAAACCTTTCTGACCGCGAGTATCAGACGCTGTGCATGCTGGCATCGGGCAAGCGGCTGACAGACATCGCAAATGCTTTATCTCTTTCAGTTAAAACCGTGAGCGTTTATCGCGCGCGGTTGCTGGAGAAAATGAAGCTCGCCAACAACGCCGAGCTTACGTTCTACGTGATGAGCAATCGCCTGGTCGACATGAATCCGGCGATCGCGGGGTAATTTTTATCCTGTTCAGGATAAAAAAGAGTGGATCGTAACAATTCGCCGCAAGAATGCGTCACGTGCCCGGTCAATGGGCAATCATCGAGTCTCCGATAAAATGTCGGGTTTTCCCGCATCAGGGGCGCCCGCACGCGCCAGAAGGAGACTCACCGCAATGTCGTTGTTCCGCAAGAAAAATATCGAGCACATGCTGGCCGGCGCGCACAGCACGTCGCTCAAGAAGACGCTCGGCGCCCTCGATCTGACCTTTCTCGGCATCGGGGCCATCATCGGCACGGGGATTTTCGTGCTGACCGGCACCGGCGCCGTGCAGGCCGGTCCGGCGCTGATGATCTCGTTCCTCGTCGCGGCGATCGCGTGCTGTTTCGCCGCCCTCGCCTACGCCGAATTCTCGTCGACCATTCCTGTTGCCGGTTCCATCTACACCTATTCGTACGCCACACTCGGCGAACTCGCCGCGTGGATCATCGGCTGGGACCTGATGCTCGAATACGGGCTCGCGACTTCCGCGGTGTCGGTCGGCTGGTCGGGCTATCTGCAATCGCTGCTGTCGGGCTTCGGCGTTTCCCTGCCGATGGCGCTCACCGCCGCGCCCGGCGCGCTGCCGGGCCACGTCACCTTCTTCAACCTGCCCGCGTTTCTCGTGATGATGGCGATCACGTCGCTGCTGTCGGTCGGCGTGAAGGAATCGACGCGCGTGAACAACCTCATGGTCGCGATCAAGGTGACCGTCGTGCTGCTCGTGATCGCGGTCGGCGTGTTCCATGTCAAGCCGGCGAACTGGCATCCGTTCATGCCGAACGGCTGGTCCGGCGTGTTCGGCGCCGCGGCGGTGATGTTCTTCGCGTTCATCGGCTTCGATTCAGTGTCCTCGGCGGCAGAGGAGGTGAAGAATCCGAAGCGCGATCTGCCGATCGGCATCATCTCGTCGCTCGCGGTGTGCGCGGTGCTGTACGTCGCGGTCGCGGCGGTCGTGACGGGCATCGTGCCGGCGGCGCAGTTCGCGAACAATCCGCATCCGGTGTCGTTCGCGCTGCAGGTGGCGGGACAGAACTGGGTCGCGGGCTTCATCGACCTCGGCGCAGTGCTCGGCATGCTCACCGTGATTCTGGTGATGAGCTACGGCCAGACGCGCATCATCTACGCGATGTCGCGTGACGGTCTGCTGCCCAAGCGCCTTTCGAGCGTGCATCCGCGTTTCGCGACGCCGTTCCTGACGACCTGGCTCGTCGGCATTTTCTTCGGCCTGATCGGCGCGCTCGTGCCGCTCAACGTGCTCGCGGAACTGATCAACATCGGCACGCTGGCCGCGTTCTCGATGGTGTCGATCGCCGTGCTGATCCTGCGCCGCACGCATCCCGATCTGCCGCGCGCGTTCCGTTGCCCGGGCGTGCCCGTCGTGCCGGTTCTTGCGGTGGCGTCGTGCCTGTTCCTGATGATCAATCTTCAGGCGATGACGTGGATCGCGTTCGGGGTGTGGCTCGTGATCGGCCTCGCGATCTACTTCCTGTATTCGCGCCGCAACTCGGTGCTCGGGCGCGCGCCGCTCGAAGCGCCTGCGGCCAGCGCGAAGCAACGAGAAACCGTGACGCACTGAGCGTCGTCATCGCGAGTAAAAAGCGCCGCCCGAGAGGCGGCGCTTTTGCGTTTAAAGACCCAACGCGCGCAAATTTGGGACGGGCGTTCGCGCGGATGGCGACGTGCGCGGAATTATGTTTTACTCGCTGCTACAAACAGATAACACCAAACCCAGCTGAACGCTCACGGCGGCAGTAAGGCAGGTGCAACGGCGTGAAGCTGGACCGTCCTCACCAAGGAGACAGTGAAATGGCGCTCAGCATCAGCCTGACGGTCAACGGGAAACCTGTGACCGCCACCGTCGAACCGCATCTTCTGCTCGTCCAGTTTCTCCGCGAACAACTCAGACTCACCGGCACGCATATCGGCTGCGACACTGCGCAGTGCGGCGCGTGCACGGTTCATCTCGATGGCCGCGCGATCAAGTCTTGCAACATCCTCGCCGCGCAGGCAGACGGCATGGAAGTGACGACCATCGAAGGCATGGCGAAAGACGGCCAGCTTCATCCGATGCAGGCGGCGTTCAAGGAATGTCACGGCCTTCAGTGCGGATTCTGCACGCCGGGCATGGTGATGAGCGCGAGCGCGCTGGCGGCGCAATCGCCCAATCTCTCCGAAGAAGAAGTGCGCGAGCAGCTCGACGGCAACCTGTGCCGCTGTACGGGCTATCACAACATCGTCAAAGCGGTTCTCCAGGGCGCGCAGGCCATGAAAACCAGCGCCTGATACGCGCGCGTTGCGCCCCTTCCATTCGAAACGATGAATCGCGCCTTGAAAAGGAGACCGCGATGAATGCCCCTGAGCAACAGAAATTGATCGGCGCCGGCGTCAAACGCAAGGAAGATTACCGCTTCCTGACGGGCGCGGGCCAGTACACCGACGATGTCGTCCTGCCGCAGCAGAGCTTCGGCGTATTCCTGCGCTCGCCGCACGCGCACGCGAAGATCGCGCGCATCGATATTGAAGCCGCGAGGAAGTCGCCGGGCGTGATCGGCATCTTCACCGGCAAGGACATGGCGGGCGAGAACGTCGGCGGCCTGCCGTGCGGCTGGCTCATCCACAGCACCGACGGCTCGCCGATGCACGAGCCGCCGCATCCCGTCATCGCGCACGACAAGGTGCTGCATGTGGGCGATCAGGTCGCGCTGGTCGTCGCGGAATCGGTGAAGGAGGCGAAAGACGCGCTCGAACTGATCGAGGTGGATTACGACGAACTTCCCGCGACCGTCGATACCGGGAGCGCATCGGATGCCGGTCAGTCGCTCGTGCACGACAGCGTGCCGAACAACGTCTGCTACAACTGGGGCCACGGCGACAAGGCGAAGACCGACGCCGCTTTCGCGCAGGCCGCGCACGTGACCACGCTCGATATCGTGAACCAGCGCCTCGTGCCGAACGCGATCGAGCCGCGCGCCGTGAACGCGAGCTATTCGAAGCACGACGAGAGCTACACGGTGTACGTCGCGAATCAGAATCCGCACGTCGAGCGTCTGCTGATGGCGGCGTTCGTGCTGTCGCTGCCGGAATCGAAGCTGCGCGTGATCGCGCCGGACGTGGGCGGCGGCTTCGGATCGAAGATCTTTCTGTATCCGGAGGATGTCGCGCTGACGTGGGCGTCGAAGAAAGTCGGGCGGCCGATCAAGTGGACGGCGGAGCGCTCCGAAGCATTCCTCTCCGACGCGCACGGCCGCGATCACGTCACCAAGGCCGAACTCGCGCTCGACAAGGACGGCAAGTTCATCGGCATGCGCGTGCATACGACGGCGAACATGGGCGCGTATCTGTCGACGTTCGCATCGTCGATTCCGACCGTGCTCTACGCGACGCTGCTCGCCGGCCAGTACACGACGCCCGCGATCTATGCGGAAGTGAAAGCGGTGTTCACGAACACGGTGCCCGTCGATGCTTATCGCGGCGCGGGCCGTCCGGAAGCAACCTACGTCGTCGAGCGCCTCGTCGAAACGGCGGCGCGCGAGTTGAACATCGATCCGGTCGAACTGCGCCGGCGCAACTTCATCCGCGAGTTTCCGTATGCGACGCCGGTCGGTCTCACCTACGACACCGGCGATTACGATGCGTGCCTGAACCGCGCGCTCGAACTCGCCGACGTGAAAGGCTTCGCGGCGCGCAAGGAAGAATCGAAGAAGAGCGGCAAGCTGCGCGGCATCGGTTACTCGTGCTACATCGAGGCGTGCGGGCTCGCGCCGTCGAATGTCGCGGGGGCGCTGGGCGCGCGTGCGGGCCTGTTCGAGGCGGGCGAAGTGCGCGTGCATCCGACCGGCTCCGTCACCGTCTTCACCGGCTCGCACAGCCACGGGCAAGGGCACGAAACGACCTTCGCGCAGGTCGTCGCGGACCGGCTCGGCATCGCGATCGAGAACATCGAAGTCATTCACGGCGATACCGGGCGCATTCCGTTCGGCATGGGCACGTATGGCTCGCGTTCGATTTCGGTCGGCGGCTCGGCGATCATGAAGGCGCTCGACAAAGTCGAGGCCAAGGCGAAGAAGATCGCCGCGCATCTGCTCGAAGCGGCGGCGGAGGACATCGAGTTCAAGAACGGCGTGTTCCGCGTCGCGGGCACGGACCGCACGAAGACCTTCGTCGATGTATCGCTCGCGGCGTACGTGCCGCACAACTTCCCGCTCGAAACCATGGAGCCGGGCCTCAACGAAAACGCGTTCTACGATCCGACCAACTTCACGTATCCGTCGGGCGCGTATGTGTGCGAAGTCGAGGTGGATCAGGACACGGGCGAGACGCGCATTCAGAAGTTCACGGCAGTCGATGATTTCGGCAACGTGATCAATCCGATGATCGTCGAAGGTCAGGTGCACGGCGGACTGGGGCAGGGCATCGGCCAGGCGATGCTCGAACGCTGCGTCTACGACAACACCACCGGCCAGTTGCTTTCCGGCTCGTTCATGGATTACGCGATGCCGCACGCGATCGACCTGCCGAACTTCACGGTCGAAACCGCGAAGGGCACGCCGTGCACGCACAATCCGCTCGGCGTGAAGGGCTGCGGCGAAGCGGGCGCGATCGGCTCGCCGCCCGCCGTCATCAACGCGATTCTCGATGCGCTCAGCCCCCTCGGCGTGAAGGATCTGCAGATGCCCGCCACGCCGCATCGCGTCTGGACCGCGATGCACAACGCCCAACACGCCTGAGGAGACCGACCATGTACACATTCGAATATGAGCGTCTGGGTGAAGCGAAGGCGGCGGTCGCGGCGCTTTCCGGCGACGCCGACGCCAAGTTCCTCGCGGGCGGCCAGAGCCTCTTGCCGACGATGCGCCTGCGCCTCGCGCAGCCATCGAAGCTGATCGACGTGACACGCGTCGCATCGATGAAAAGCGTCACGCTCGCCGGCGACACGCTCACCATCGGCGGCGCGGTGTGTCATGCGCAGGTCGCATCGAACGCTGATGTGAAGCGCGCGCTGCCGGGACTCGCGGATCTCGCGAGCCGTATCGGCGACCGGCAGGTGCGCGAGCGCGGCACCATCGGCGGCTCGCTCGCCAACGACGATCCGGCGGCGTGTTATCCGTCCGCTGTGCTCGCGCTCAACGCGACGGTCGTGACGGATAGAAGGCGCATCGCGGCGGACGATTTCTTCATCGACATGTACCAGACCGCGCTCGAACCCGACGAACTCATCACGGCAGTGGAATTCCCGCTCGCCGAACGCGCGGGCTACGAGAAGTTTCGCAATCCGGCGTCGCACTTCGCGCTGGTCGGCGTGTTCGTCGCGAAGTTCAAGGATGGCGTGCGAGTCGGCGTGACGGGCGCGGCTTCTTCGGTGTTTCGTCCGGCCGAACTGGAAGCGGCGTTGTCGAAGGACTTCTCGGTCGCGTCGGCGCGCGGCGTGACGATTTCGCCCGACCAGTTGAACGACGACATGCACGCGAGCGCCGCGTACCGCGCGCATCTGATTCCGGTGCTCACGGGACGCGCGATCGAGCGCGCGATGTCGTTCTGATCGCGATGCAGGGCGAGCCCGCTTCCATCGACGAGACGCTCGCGCGCCTGCGCGAGCATCAGTACTTCGCGAACCGCGAGCTCGCGACGGCGCTCTTTCTCGCGCTCAAAATGCAGCGGCCGCTGTTTCTCGAAGGCGAGCCGGGCGTCGGCAAGACCGAGCTGGCGAAAGCCGCGGCGGGCCTGTGCGGGACCACGTTGTTGCGCCTGCAATGCTACGAAGGGCTCGATACCGCGAGCGCGTTGTACGAATGGGACTATCCGCGCCAGATCATGGCGCTGCGGCTGGCCGAGGCATCGGGTGAAACGCCGTCGAACGATTCGCTGTATCGCGGCGAGTTTCTGCTCAAGCGTCCCTTGCTTCAGGCTCTGCTGCCCGATCCCGTGAATCCGGACGCGCGCCGTGTCTTGCTGATCGACGAAATCGATCGCGCCGACGAGCCGTTCGAAGCGTTCCTGCTCGAACTGCTGTCGGATTTTCAGGTATCGATTCCGGAGTACGGCACGGTGCGGGCGGCGCGGCCGCCGCTCGTCGTGATGACGTCGAACCGCACGCGCGAAGTGCACGACGCGCTTAAACGCCGCTGTCTCTATCAATGGATCGGCTATCCCGAGCGCGATGTCGAACTGGCGATCGTCGCGGCGCGCGCGCCTGAAGCGGGGCGCGCGTTGCAGCAACGCGCCGTCGCGTTCGTGCATGCGCTGCGCACGCTGGACCTGTTCAAGGCGCCGGGCGTCGCGGAGACGATCGACTGGTGCCGCGCGCTGGCGGCGTTGTCGGTGTCGGAACTCGATCCGCAATCGGTGCAGAACACGCTCGGCGTGCTGCTGAAGTATCAGGACGATCTCGCGCGCATGGACGCCGACACGCTCGCGCAATGCCTGACCGCCACGCCATGACGATGGAACCGCTCGCCCGCAATGTCGTGCATTTCGTGAGGCTCTTGCGGGGCGCGGGCCTCGGCATGTCGCCCGCGCATGCCGTCGATGCGCTCGACGCGCTGCGCTTCGTCGATCTGAACCGTCGCGACGACGTGCGCGCGACGCTCGCGTGTTTGCTCGTTCACGCCAGCGACGAACGCGAGATCTTCGACGCGGCCTTCGATCTTTTCTGGCGCGATCCCGATTGGGAAGGCAAGCTGCGCGCGCTGTTGCTGCCGAAGGTAACGAACGGCATGCCGCCGCCCAAACGCAACAACCGTCTCGCCGACGCATTGGCGACGCGCGCGGCGGCATCGAAGGCGCAGGCGTCGGAATCGAAGCCCGAGGAGGCGCACGCGCGCATCACGTTCAGTTCGCAGGAGCGCCTGAGTCATCGCGATTTCGACACGCTCAGCGCAGACGAATGGCGCACGCTGCGGCATCAGATCCGCGCGCACCGGATGCCGCTCGCGACCGAGCTGACGCGCAGGCTGAAGGCGGCGTCGCGCGGCACGCACGCCGATCTCAAGGCGAGCGCGCGCCATGCCGTGCGCTCCGGCGGCGACTGGACCGTGTGGAAGTACCGCGCGGCGGTCGAGCGCCGGCCGCCGCTCGTATTGCTGCTCGACATTTCCGGTTCGATGAGCGCGTATTCGCGCGCCGTACTCTATTTCTGCCACGCGCTGTTGCAGTCGCGCGAACGCCTGCAGGTATTCCTGTTCGGCACGCGCCTGACCAACGCGACGCGCGCATTGCGCGAACGCGATCCCGATGTCGCCATCGCGACGCTCGGCACGCAGGTCGCCGACTGGTCCGGCGGCACGCGCATCGGCGCGGCGCTCGCCGAGTTCAATCGACGCTGGGCGCGCCGCGTGCTGGCCGGCCGGGCGACGGTGCTGCTCGTCACCGATGGCCTCGATCACGACGCCATCGACGTGCTCGATGCCGAGATGCGCAGGCTCAAGCGCTTCGCGCATCGGCTCGTGTGGCTGAATCCGCTGTTGCGCTTCGCCGATTTCACGCCGCGCGCGCGGGGCGTGCGCGCGATCCTGCCTCACGTCGACGCGATGCTCGCGGCGCACAACCTCGACAGCCTCGGCGCCGTTGGCCGGGAACTCGCCGCCCTGTCGCAACCCAAGCCCTTAGGAGCTGCTCCATGGAACTGACCGAAACGCACACGTTGCCCGTATCGCAGGCGCGCGCGTGGGAAGCGCTCAACGACACTTCGATGCTGAAGGTCTGCATTCCGGGCTGCGACAGCATCGACGCGGACGGGGAAAATGCGTACAACGTCGCGATGACGGCGGCGGTCGGCCCGGTGAAGGCGCGCTTCAAGGGCAGAATGGAGCTCACGAATATCGACGCCCCGAATACTTATACGATCGTGTTCGAGGGGCAGGGCGGCGCGGCCGGTTTCAGCAAGGGCAGCGCGACCGTGAACCTCGAACCCGGCGCCGATGCCGACACGACCACACTCACCTACAGCGCGAACGCGCAGGTCGGCGGCAAGCTCGCGCAGATCGGCTCGCGGCTCGTCGACGGCGCGGCGCGTAAGATTGCGGGAGAATTTTTCAAGCGGTTCAGCGCGCAGTTGCAAGGCGGGCAGGAATCACAGGACGCAGCCGCCGACGGTGAAAGCGGCGGAGAAGGGCAGGAGAAAGGAAAGAAATCATGGACAGCGTGGATCTCGAAGTCCTGAAGAACAGCGCGCGATGGCTCGAAGACGGGCATCGCGTGCTGCTCGTGACGGTGGTGAAGACGTGGGGCTCGTCGCCGAGACCCGAAGGCGCGATGCTCGCCGTGCGTGGCGATGGCCACGTCGTCGGCTCGGTGTCGGGCGGGTGTATCGAGGACGATCTCATCGAGCGGGTGCGGCAGCGGGGCATCGAGCAGACCAGACCGGAAGCGGTGAAGTACGGCATCAGCGCGGAGGAGGCGCATCGCTTCGGCTTGCCGTGCGGCGGCACGATCCAGCTGGTGCTGGAACCTTTGACGATGGCGAGCGGTGTCGCGCAACTGTGCGCGGCGGTGGAAAGCGGCCAGCTCGTCGCGCGCACGCTCGACATGGCGACGGGCGCCGCGCGCCTCGAACCCGCACAGGCCACCGACGGCGTGCTCTTCGACGACGCGCGTCTCCTGACCATTCACGGTCCGCGTTATCGGATGCTGGTGATCGGCGCGGGGCAGTTGTCGCGGTATCTGTGCAGTATCGCGGTCGGGCTCGACTATCAGGTGACCGTCTGCGATCCGCGCGAGGAATACACGGAAGAGTGGGACGTGCCGGGCACGACGATCGTGCGCACCATGCCCGACGACACCGTCATGGACATGAAGCTCGACGAACGTTGCGCGGTGATCGCGCTCACGCACGATCCCAAGCTCGACGATCTCGCGCTGATGGAAGCGTTGAAGACGCCGGCGTTCTATGTCGGCGCGCTCGGTTCGCGGCGCAATAACGCGGCGCGTCGCGAGCGGCTGAAAGAGTTCGATCTGAGCGAGGCTGAACTCGCGCGCCTGCATGGGCCGGTGGGTATCTACATCGGCAGCAGGACGCCGCCGGAGATCGCCGTGTCGATTCTCGCGGAAGTGACGGCGGCGAAGAACGGCGTTTCGCTGCCCGAGCTGTTGCAGGTCGAGGGCGCGAAGGCGGCGCGCGAGATCGAGGGGAAGGGCGAAGTGTGCGGCGTTTGAGCGCGTTCGAATTCTATGCACGGTCTGCGTGCATCGTGCGGCTATATAATAATCGTTCTCATTTGCGCGGCCATTGCGGCTGACGCGAGCCCTTCTTTCCGCTGAATCATCGAATGCCCGGCAAGTTTTTGACCGGCGACGACCGGCGCGCGACCGCACGCGCCGATGCGTCGCCCGATACGCGCACGCCCGCGGACAAGCGTCACATGAGCCAGCGCGCGTTGCGCGTGTGGTCGATCGTGCATCGCTGGACGAGTCTCGTCTGCACGGCGTTCATGCTGCTGCTTTGTCTCACCGGTATGCCACTCGTGTTCGGCCACGAACTCGACATCCTGACCGGCGATGCGATCGAAGCACCCGCGCTGCCCGCATCGCAAGCGGATGCGCGCGCGAGCTACGACGCGGTCCTGCGCGCCGCGCTGAAGACGCATCCTGGCCACGTACCGCAATACATGATCTGGGAGCCCGACGAACCGCTCTTGCCGGTCGTCGTGAGCGCGCCTCACGCCGACACGCCGCCCGACGACACGTTCAGCACCACCGTCGACGCCCGCACCGCGCAGCCGCTCGGCATGCCGCCTGGCAAGGGCTCGCTCAAGTTCGTCCTGCTGAAACTGCATGTCGACATGTTCGTGGGGCTTTTCGGCAAGCTCTTTCTCGGCGCGATGGGTGTCGTGTTTCTGGCGGCGATCGTGTCGGGCGTCGTCGTGTATCTGCCGTTCTGGCGCAAGGTCGGGCTCGGACGTGTGCGGCTGAAGAAGAAGCGTCGCATCGTATGGCTCGACTGGCACAACGCAATCGGCATGTTGACGCTCGCGTGGGCGTTGCTCGTCGGCGCGACGGGATCGATCAACACGCTCGCCGATCTGATGCTCGAGGCGTGGCGCAACGATCAGCTCGCGCAGATGGTTGCGCCGTATCGGGACAAGCCGCCGGTGACGGTGCGCGCGTCCATCGACGATGCCGTGAAGACCGCGCGAGGCGTCGCGCCGGACATGATTCCGTCGTTCGTCGCGTTTCCGGGGACGCGCTTCGCGAGCCCGCATCACTATGCCGTGTGGATGCGCGGCGACGGCATTCTGACGACGCGGATCATGCGGCCGGTGCTCGTCGATGCATCGACGGGCGCGCTCACCGATTCACGCGAACTGCCGTGGTACCTGAAGGTGCTGCTCGGCTCGCAGCCGCTGCATTTCGGGGATTTCGGCGGAATGCCGCTCAAGATCTTCTGGGCAGCGGTCGATCTGCTGACGATCATGGTGCTGGGGAGCGGGCTTTATTTGTGGCTCACGAGGCATAACCCGCGGAAGGGGAGGGGGAAACGGTGATGGCTGCCCTGATGGGGTTGGCCGTTTGGCCAGCGGCGGCAATTTCGGACTGCTGCTCAAATTCACGAGCCGATGAGGCGGTAAATTCGTGGATCAAGCGGATAGGAGACCACGGATGTCGAACAGCAAATCCATCACCACCATGCATCACCGTACCTTTGAAAGCATCAGGCAAATCAAGGAGGACAACAGCGAGTTCTGGCTTGCACGCGACCTCGCGCCTCTGCTGGACTATCAGGCTTGGCGCAACTTTCTCCAGGTGATCGACAAGGCCAGAATGGCGTGCGAGCGGTCCGGGCATGCCGTCGGGGACCATTTTGTCGGGTTCGACAAAATGGTCCCATTGGGCTCCGGCGCGATGCGCTCGATCGCCGATTACCGGCTGTCCAGGTACGCGTGTTATTTGATCGTGCAGAACGGCGACCCCGCAAAACCGGTCATTGCGAACGGCCAGACGTACTTCGCCATACAGACTCGCCGTCAGGAATTGGGCGACGAGAAGGCTTTCGCGGGGATGTCGGAAGATCAGCGCCGCCTGATGCTTCGTGGAGAACTCACGCATCACAACAAGGCGCTCGGCGCGGCGGCGCGCGTGGCCGGGGTGACCACTTCGCTCGACTATGCGGTGTTTCAGGACCACGGCTACCGGGGGCTCTACGGCGGCCTCGGCGCAAAGGAGATTCACGGCCGGAAGCGTTTGAAGAAGAGCCAGAAGATTCTGGACCACATGGGAAGCACGGAACTCGCGGCCAATCTTTTCCGTACGACTCAGACTGAAGAGAAGCTGCGACGCGATGGTGTGAGTGGCAAGCAGCTAGCCAATCAGACTCATCTCGATGTGGGCTCGAAAGTTCGCGAGACGATTCGCGATCTTGGCGGAACGATGCCGGAAGCGTTGCCCACGCCCGAAACGAGCATCCAGCAAATCGAACGGGCGCAGAAGAAGCTGGCGGTAAAAAAAGGGTGAACTAGCAAACCGATTCGGACCATTTTGTCGACGTCGACAAAATGGTCCGAATCGGTTTGCTAGTTCACCCTTTTTTTACCGCCAGCTTCTTCTG
>Ga0160459_100496_pt1 | contig 15156 bp, 15 predicted proteins | sample HID1973K_E6MG_FD_108208 | JGI IMG/M metagenome (GOLD analysis project Ga0160459, IMG submission 108208) | Enriched mosquito-associated microbial communities from UW Madison campus, WI, USA - HID1973K_E6 MG | ecosystem: Host-associated > Arthropoda: Insects > Digestive system > Unclassified ... | reverse complement strand
GACCACGGTGCACGTCCCTCACGCAGCGGAAAGCAACGGCGAGCGCTCGCTCAAGAGCGACGCGCTGCTGCAGGGACGCAGCCACGTGAGCATCGTGCATAACGGGGAGACCTATCAGTTGCGCGCAACGCGACTGGGCAAGCTGATCCTGACGAAGTAACGCGCGAGCAAGAACTTGCAGTACGTACCGGGTATTGTGGGGACCACCTCGCCAAGAGGTGTTTGGCCTTAGCCAGCGAGGACGACTTGCACGCGAGAATTTAGACCCCTTCGTGCAAACACCAGCCAGTCGTCGATAGCAAGCGAAGCCGCTTTTTTTGGTTCCTGCGCTTTTGCGATGTGCCCTGCCCGACAGGCCACGCAATGATGATCGAGCAAACGGCACGCGCTTCTCAGGAAGGCGTGCCGTTTTTGTTTTCCGGCAGACGATCAGACGTTCTCGATACCCAGCGCCGCGATGCCTGCCTTCGCGATCTGCGCATCCTGATCCGACTTCACGCCCGACACGCCCACCGCGCCCACGATATCCGTGCCCACGAAGATCGGCACGCCGCCTTCGAGCATGGCGGTCATCGGTGCGCTCAGGAACGCCGTGCGGCCCTGTTTGATGGTGTCTTCGTAGACCTTGGTCTCGCGGCGGCCGAGCACGGCGGTGCGCGCCTTGCCGGTCGCCATTTCGGCGGTGCTCGCGCCCGCTCCGTCCAGACGATGCAGATGCAGCAGATGCCCGCCATCGTCGACGATCGCAATCGTCACGTTCCAGTTGTGTTCTCTGGCATGCGCCTCGGCGGCGACGGCCATGGCCTTGACGTCTTCGTCGGTCAATACGGGTTTGGTTCTCACTTCTCGCTCTCGTTGCCGTGCAGACGGCGTGGACGGTTTATCGGCTGAAGCCCCAGAACATCAGGTACCACGCGCTGTCCGCGACGGCCAGCGCAGCGACAAACCATACCATCGTGAGCACGCGCGGAACAAGGGTGGACGCATAGCGGCTCGTCACGCGCCACGCGAGCCACGCGCTCCAAGCATTCGCGATGAAGAGCAGACCGAGGCGCAGGTCCGTCACCCACCAGAGCGGCACGTGCTCGGCGCGCAGCAGCGATACCGTCGTCGCCGAAAGTCCGAGGAACACGCCGCAGCCCGCGAGCGGAACCAGCGCGAGCGTCAGGTGATGCAGACGCGTCGTTTCGAACTTGCCGAGCATGCGTGCGCCCGCCGCGAGCAGCGCGAGCAGCGCGGTGCCGTACACGAGCCCCGTCGCGACGATGTAGCCGATGACCATCGTGCCGTCGAGCCACGAGAAGACGTCGTTCTGTTCCGGGTAATGCGTGAACAGGAACCACGGCGCGTTGGTGTCGAGCGGCCAGAGAATGTCGTGATCGATCAGCCAGGCCGCGAGATATTGCTTCAGGTCGACGAACCACGTGCTCACGGTCCAGTGGAACGCGCCGATCGCGATGCCGAGCAGGCCGTACAGAATGAGCGCGGTGTCCCACGGGTTCGCGGCCTTGTCGCCGAGCTTGACGACTTCATCCGATGGCGAGCGCCACGTGAGCGCGATCGCATCGCGATGGCCGCTGCAGCGGCCGCACATGTGGCAGTCGGCGGCGCCCTTCATGTTGCGCAACGGGACGAGCGGCGCGCAGTTGATCGGAATCACACGATGACCGTGCTCGCCCTCTTTGTACGAACGGCGCCACGCATCTTCGCTGACCTTGTAGTGAAACGGCGCAAGCCGCGCGAGCAGCGAGAACACGCCGTTCACCGGGCACAGATACTTGCACCACACGCGCTTTTCGCGGCCGTACAGCACGCCGATGATCATCGCGCCCACGGTCGAGCCGCCGAGCACCAGCAGCACGGCCTTCGGATACTGATAGACGCTAACCATCTGGCCATAGATGGTCGTCAATCCGAACGCGACGAACGGCCAGCCGCCCCAGCGCATCCAGCGCGGAATCGCCCAGCCGCGGCCGAACTTGCTCGCGAACTCCGACAACGCGCCTTCGGGGCACAGCACGCCGCACCATACGCGCCCGAGCATGACCATCGACAGCAGCACGAACGGCCACCAGATGCCCCAGAACACGAACTGCGCGGCGAGCGTGAGATTGCTCCACAGATGCGCGGAGCCATCGGGCAGCGGCATCACGGCGGGAACGACGATCAGAAACGCGTACACGGCAACCACGACCCACTGAATCAAGCGGATCGCGCTGCCGTGACGCTGCATCCAGTGGCCGGCTTGCTGAAGCCGGCCCGGTCTAGGCATTACGGAACTCATGCTGGACGGCTTGCCGCCTTTTGTTTTTGCGCCATCTGGTTTTTCGAATAGCGCATCAGGAGATAGATGACGACCCAGTACACCGCGTACGCAACCAGGTTCATGCCTGCCGGATGCGCGCGATAGCCCGTCAGTGTAGCAACGAGCGAGCCGAAGGTACTCGAATCGTCGAGCAGCCACGACGTGTTCCACACCTGATTGACGATCACCGGCAGCACTTCCATGTCGATCAGCTTGTCGACGCCCGTCTCGAAGAGACCCGCCGCGAGGAACAGCAGCATGATTTCGGTGACGCGGAAGAACGAGCGCCACGAGAAGATCTTGCCGCCGAGTTGCAGCACGTAGAAAGTCAGCAGCGCGAGGCCGAAGCCGAGAATGATGGCGACATACTGCGACACGTCGACGTGCCCCGATTGTCCGAAGCCGACGCCGTAGAGGAACACGGCCGTTTCGCTGCCTTCACGCGCGATGGCCAGCGCGACGAGCAGCGCAATGCCCCACCAGTGCCCGTCCTGCGTGTTCTTTTGCAGCGACGATTCCATGTCGCGCTTGAGCGTGCGGCCGTGGCGCTTCATCCACAGCACCATCTGCACGATCAGCACGCACGCGACCAGCACCATCGCGGTCTGGAAGTAGTCCTGCGCGTCGCCCGACAGCACTTCGGTGAAACCGATGAGCGCGGCGCCCAGCGCCACCGCCGCGAGCAAACCGATGACGACACCAGCCCACAAATAAGGCAGGCCGCGGCGCGCCTGATGATCGCCGTTCTTCAGCCACGCGTAGAGAATGCCGACGACGAGCAACGCCTCGACGCTCTCACGCCACACGATGAAAAGTACCTGCCCCATTCCAAACCTCCAGCAATTGCCACTTCAGTCGGCCGTGCGTGCATGATGTCGCGCGGCGAGTTGCGTTACTTCGCGACGATCACGCCCTGGGCGCTCTGATGAAAGTCGTCGAAGAACTTGTATTCACCCGGGTCCAGCGGCGCGATCACGACGAACGAATCGGCGCCCGGCGCGAGCACCTTCTCCTTGCGCAGCTGCACGCTTTCGAACTCGGCCGCGCCCTTGCCGATGTTGTGCACTTCGATCTTGATGCGCTGGCCCGCCGGCACTTCGATGCGGGTCGGGTTGAGCTTGCCGTCGTTCATTTCGAGCTTGAACGTGGGCAGATCCGCGGCGTGTGCGATCCCGGAGGCGAACCCGCACAGCGCGATCGCGGCCATCTGGCTTTTCAGTTTCATGCGTACTTCCTGAGAAAGAACGCGCCCGGTCCGGGATGCCAGGCGCCTGGGACGATCAGTAGCCGCCCTTCTTGCCGATGCCCGCGAACGGGAAGTCGTACTCGATCGTGAACGGCTTGAACCACGGACCCACGCCCGTTTCCTTGTCGGTGTGACGGCCGAATGCCATGTGACCTTCCTGCGTAGGCGGCGAGATGTGCAGCTTCAGGTGATACTTGCCCGGGCCGAAGAGCTTGACGTTGTCGCCGTAGTGCGGGCCGTCGCTCGCGACCATCGGCATCAGGTCGCCCTTGATGCTCTGCGTCGTGCCGACCTTCGTGAGCTCGTACGTCACGTTCAGATACGGCATCCAGTCGCCTTCGGCGAAACCGGTCGGGTTGTTCTTGACCGCGTGGATATCCGCCTCGAGGTGGATGTCCGAATCCGACGCCTTGCGCATCATGCCTTCCGGCGCCATCGTGATCGGCTGGAGGTATACGGCGCCGGTTTCCATGCCGCCCTCGATGTGCTGCTTGCCGATCGGATATTCGGCGGCCGAGGCTGCCATCATCGCCGTGAGACCTGCGGCGGCGACGAGGCCGCGCATCAACGTTGAACCCATCAGAAACTCCTTGTTGTTATCCATTGGCGCGCGTGCCACGCGAGCCTATGCCACTGAAATACCGGACCGGCACGTGAGACGCCCGGAAAGCAAGCGCCGGCCGGGGCAACACCTCCCCTTGGAATGGCCGGACCACCGGTTGCCAGAGCGGCGTTAGCACAACTCTGTGAACGTTAATACGAACCATTCTCAATGTTCATCAGTTTAGCATCGTTCGACACCCGGAACAATTTGCGCAAGCTTACAAACCTAGGCGCAACAAGGCTTTTCGCGCGATCGACGCGCCTTGAACAGCGACAAAAAACGCGGCGAATCCTTCGATTCGCCGCGTTTTTTAAATTAAGCCTTAAAAATCACTTACATATAGCTTACTTTCCACCGATACCGCTCACGTGATCGCCCACGTTTGCCCCAAATACGCGCTGTCGCAGCAGCGCCAATTGGTCGCGCGTCTGAGCTGCCTTTTCGAATTCGAGATTCTTCGCGTGGTCCATCATCTGCTTTTCGAGCCGCTTGAGTTCCTTCGAGATCTGTTTCTCGGACATGTCCTCGAACTTCGCGCGCGTCTGCGCTTCCTTGAGTTCGGCGCGGGCTTCGTCGGCGTTGTAGACGCCATCGATGATGTCCTTGATGCGCTTCTCGACGCCACGCGGCGTGATGCCCATCTTCTCGTTGTGCGCGATCTGCTTGGCGCGCCGCCGTTCGGTTTCGCCGATGGCGCGCTTCATCGAGTCGGTCATGTTGTCGGCGTAGAGAATCGCCTTGCCGTTCACGTTGCGCGCCGCGCGGCCGATGGTCTGGATCAGCGAGCGTTCCGCGCGCAGGAAACCTTCCTTGTCGGCGTCGAGAATCGCGACGAGCGACACTTCCGGAATATCGAGACCCTCGCGCAGCAGGTTGATGCCGACCAGCACGTCGAAGGTGCCGAGCCGCAGGTCGCGGATGATTTCCACGCGCTCGACCGTGTCGATGTCGCTGTGCAGATAGCGCACCTTCACGCCGTGGTCGGCGAGAAACTCGGTGAGTTGCTCCGCCATGCGCTTCGTGAGCACGGTGACGAGCACGCGCTCGTGAACCGCGACGCGCGCGTTGATTTCCGAGAGTACGTCGTCGACCTGCGAACGCGCGGGGCGCACCTCGATGTCCGGATCGACGAGACCGGTCGGCCGCACGAGCTGCTCGGCCACCTGCCCCGCCTTCTGCTTTTCGTAGTCGGCGGGCGTCGCGGAGACGAAGATCGCCTGACGCATCTTGCGCTCGAACTCGTTGAACTTGAGCGGGCGGTTATCGAGCGCGGACGGCATGCGAAAGCCGTAATCGACGAGATTTTCCTTGCGCGCACGGTCGCCGTTGTACATGCCGTTCAACTGTCCGATCAGCACGTGCGATTCGTCGAGCAACATCAGCGCGTCGGGCGGCAGATAGTCGACGAGCGTCGGCGGCGGCTCGCCGGGCGCCGCGCCCGAGAAATGCCGCGAGTAGTTCTCGATGCCCTTGCAGAAACCGAGTTCCTGCAGCATTTCCAGATCGAAGCGCGTGCGTTGCTCCAGCCGTTGCGCTTCGACGAGCTTGCCCTGGCTGTGGAAGAACTCGAGCCGCTCGCGCAGTTCGAGCTTGATCGTCTCGATCGCGCGCATGACGGTGTCGCGCGGCGTCACGTAGTGCGACGACGGGTACACGGTGAAGCGCGGAATCTTGTTGCGCACGCGGCCGGTGAGCGGATCGAAGAGCATCATCGATTCGACTTCGTCGTCGAAAAGCTCGACGCGCACCGCCATTTCCGCGTGTTCCGCCGGAAAAATGTCGATGGTGTCGCCGCGCACGCGGAACGAGCCGCGCTGGAAATCGGCTTCGTTGCGCGTGTACTGCATGGCGATCAGGCGCGCGATGACGTCGCGCTGGCCGAGCTTGTCGCCGGTGCGCAGCGTGAGAATCATCCTGTGGTACTCGGACGGATTGCCGATACCGTAAATCGCCGAGACCGTCGCGACGATCACCACGTCGCGCCGTTCGAGCAGGCTCTTGGTGGCCGAAAGCCGCATCTGCTCGATGTGCTCGTTGATCGACGAATCCTTCTCGATGAACAGATCGCGCTGCGGCACGTACGCTTCCGGCTGGTAGTAGTCGTAGTACGAGACGAAGTACTCGACCGCGTTGCGCGGAAAGAACTCGCGGAATTCGGAGTAAAGCTGCGCGGCGAGCGTCTTGTTCGGCGCGAAGACGATCGCCGGGCGGCCCATGCGCGCGATGACATTGGCCATCGTGAAGGTCTTGCCGGAGCCGGTCACGCCGAGCAGCGTCTGGAACGACAGGCCGTCCTCGACGCCCTCGACGAGCTTGGCGATGGCGTCGGGCTGATCGCCCGCGGGCGGATACGGCTGATAGAGCTGGAACGGCGAACCGTCGAACGTGACGAATTTCGATTCGTCCAGTGCGTCGGGCGTTTCGATAAGAGTATCGGACATGAGAACCTGAGTCTTCGCCGGGGCAAACACTCATTCTAGCGGCTGGCGGAAAACACGCTCGGCACCGCCCGAACCGGCGCCTGCATGAAAAACACGCATCTTCGAGGGGCCGCGCCGAAAAAGCCCGCCCGGATTCGCTACAATGTGCGGCTGGGCTCGACGGCTTCGAGCCGTTTGTCGCCGCGCTCTGCGTCTTTCTGCGCGATGTTTTCGAGGCGCATCCGCATCATCCGTTTGCATTCCGCTGCACGTCCTTCCTTCACTGCCGATAGATCATGTCTCTTTTCTCTGCTGTCGAACTCGCTCCCCGCGACCCTATCCTGGGCCTCAACGAAGCCTTCAATGCCGACACGCGCACGACCAAAGTCAATCTGGGCGTCGGTGTGTACACCAACGAGGAAGGCAAGATTCCGCTGCTGCGCGCCGTGCGCGACGCCGAGAAAGCGCGCGTCGATGCAGCGCTGCCGCGCGGCTATCTGCCGATCGACGGCATCGCCGCGTATGACGCCGCCGTGCAGAAGCTGCTGCTCGGCGACGACTCGCCGCTGATCGCCGCAGGCCGCGTCGTGACGGCGCAGGCGCTCGGCGGTACGGGCGCGCTGAAGATCGGCGCGGACTTTTTGAAGCGTCTGAATCCGAACGCCGTCGTCGCGATCAGCGATCCGAGCTGGGAAAACCACCGCGCGCTGTTCGAAAGCGCCGGTTTCGAAGTGGTGAACTATCCGTACTACGAAGCCGCCACGCATGGCGTGAACTTCGACGCCATGCTCACGGCGCTCAACGGCTACGCGCCGGGCACGATCGTCGTGCTGCACGCGTGCTGCCACAACCCGACCGGCGTCGATCTGTCGGACGATCAGTGGAAGCAGATCGTCGAGGTCGTGAAGGCGCGCAATCTCGTGCCGTTCCTCGACATGGCGTATCAGGGCTTCGCGGAAAACATCGACGCTGATTCCGCCGCCGTGCGCCTGTTCGCGGCCGCCGAGCTGAACGTGTTCGTGTCGTCGTCGTTCTCGAAGTCGTTCTCGCTGTACGGCGAGCGCGTCGGCGCGCTGTCGATCATCACGACGGGCAAAGAGGAATCCACGCGCGTGCTGTCGCAGCTCAAGCGCGTGATTCGCACCAACTACTCGAACCCGCCGACGCATGGCGGCTCGATCGTCGCGGCCGTGCTGGCGTCGCCGGAACTGCGCGCGACCTGGGAGCAGGAACTGGGCGAAATGCGCGACCGCATCCGCGCGATGCGCAACGGTCTCGTCGAGCGTCTAAAGGCGAACGGCGTCGATCGCGACTTCTCGTTCGTCGACAAGCAACGCGGCATGTTCTCGTATTCGGGCCTGAGCGCCGCGCAAGTCGAGCGCCTGCGCGAAGAGTTCGGCATCTACGCCGTGAGCACCGGCCGTATTTGCGTGGCCGCGCTGAACACGCGCAACCTCGATGTCGTCGCGACTGCTGTCGCAGCCGTGCTGAAGTAACACAGCAAGCCGCTCCGGCTGCTTTCGGAACGAAAATGGCGCCCTTCGCGGGCGCCATTTTTTGTTCTCGGCCTAGCCAGCAGGCTTTGCGAGTGCGTCAGAGCGTCTTTTGCGCGGGGGCGACAGCGGGCGTCGCGTCGTCGTCCTCGACGAAGCCGAGGGAAATCGCGCGCGCCAGTTCAGCGCTTACATCGGCCACGGCGATCTGCTCGTGGCGCACGGCCGCGTTGCCACTTTCGCCCGCGTGCATGCAGAACGCGAGCGCGATCGGAAACAGGATGGCAACTGGCCAGTAGGTCGATATTGTCTTTTTCATTGGACTGCCTTTCGTCTATATGCCGCAGGGAAAAGATCCACTGACAGACACTTCGAATCTTACGGAATCGTCGCGATCTTAAAAAGACGTTGAAAAGCAAAGGATTGTTGCGCGCGCGACAACAAGCCGTTTTCGCCGACGCGCGTGGGCGATCGCGGTAATCCGACACCTTGCCGTCATAAAGGCTTACAAAGTTGTCGGGGACATCCGCGCGCTGCTGGTGTCTTATTCAGTAATGGTTCGACAGGTACGTTCAAAGTCATGAAATTCGCAGTCGCTGGTCTCTTGCTTGCGTCGTCCGCCGCGCTTCTGGGCGGCTGTGCAGCCTATCCAGGCGCACCGGCCTACGGTGGCGCCTATGGTCCGGGCGTCTACGACGATCCGGGATATGGTTATGGCGGTGGGTACTACGGCGGTCCGCCGGTCGTGCAACCGGGTGTCGTCGTCGGGGGCGGGTATTACGGGGGTGGCTACTATGGCGGTCCCGGCCCGAGTCGCTATTGGGATGACGGCCCCGGCTGGCGGCGTCCTCCTCCGGGAAACTGGAACAACCGGCCGCACAATGGCGATCACGGCGGCCCGCCGCCGCAGGCCGGTGGCGGACGTCCGCCCGGTGGTCCGCCGCCACAGGCGGGCGGCGGTGCGCAACCGTTGCCCAAGGCCGTCGGCGGTCCTCCGATGCGGCCCGCATCCCCACCGCCGGCCAATTCGGGCGGCGGAAATCGCGGCGGTAATAGCGGCAATCCCAGTTACGGCGGCGGGAACAACAAATGGCATACCGGGCCGGTCGGCAACTGAGCCAATCGCCCTGACGTCGAAAGACGAATAAACGGCGCCGGAACGCATGTTCCGGCGCCGTTTTAATTTCCCGACACGGCGTTCATCCCAGATGTGACCGCTGCGCCTTATAAAGCTCGCGGAACGTACGCCCGACCGGCGCGGGCATGTCGCGTGTGCCGGTCCATCCGGCGGCGAAAGGCAATCGCGAGATTGCTTTCCGGCTGCCGCCCATGCGTTCGAGCACGCGCACCGCGAGCTTGGTGAATAGCGCGTACGCCGCCGGGCGCCTGGCAAGATAACCCCACGCCGCGAGCGCGGCGCGTTCGTTCCATGGCCGCAGCCGCCGCTCCATCTGCTTCTCGCGCAACTTGCGCAGCAAATCCGACAACGGAATGCCCACCGGACAGACGCTGTTGCACTCGCCGCACAGCGTCGCGGCTTGCGGCAGATCGAGCGCCTTGTCGATACCGACGTACGCCGGCGTGAGTACCGAGCCCATCGGCCCGGGATACACCCAGCCGTACGCATGCCCGCCGATCTTCTGATACACCGGGCAATGATTCATGCACGCGCCGCAGCGGATACAGCGCAGCATCTCCTGAAACTCGCCGCCGATCAGCCCGGTCCGCCCACCATCGACGAGCACGAAATACATATGCTCGGGGCCGTCGGTTTCGCTGGGCGCGCGCGGGCCGGTCAACAGCGAAAAGTAGTTCGAGATGGTCTGGCCGGTCGCCGAGCGCGGCAACAGGCGCATTGCGGTCGCGAGATCCTCGAGCGTCGGCAGCACCTTTTCGATGCCCGTCACCGCCACATGCACACGCGGCATCACCGTGCACATGCCTTCGTTGCCCTCGTTGGTCACGACGGCCACGGACCCCGTCTCCGCGATCAGAAAGTTGCCGCCCGTCACCCCCATGTCCGCCGACATGAAATGCGGACGCAGCACCTCGCGCGCTTCCCGGGTCATCTCGGGAATGTCGGTGAGACGCGGCTTGTTGTGCGTCTTCGCGAAGAGATCGGCGATCTGCTCCTTATCCTTGTGAACGACCGGCGCGATGATGTGACTCGGCGGTTCGTTGTCGTTGATCTGCAGGATGTATTCGCCGAGATCGGTTTCGATCGACTGCACGCCCATCTCGCCGAGCACGCGATTCAACTGCATCTCTTCCGAGACCATCGACTTGGTCTTGATGACCTTCTTCACGTCGTGCTTGCGGGCGATTTCCGCGACGAGCTTCGCCGCATCCTGCGTCGTTTCCGCGTACAGCACCGTGGCGCCGCGCCGGGTCGCCTCGCGCTCGAAGGTTTCAAGCCACACGTCGAGATTCTCGAGCGCGCGGTCGCGGCGCTCTTTCAGCGCGGCGCGCGTCGCTTCGAAGTCGATTTCGCGCACCGCGCTCGCCCGCGCGCTGACGAACTTGGTCGAGAGCTTCGTGAGATTCTGCTGCAGGCGCTCATCGGCGAGCTTGCTGGCGGCGCGCGCCTTGAAGTGCATCGTCTGGACTTGCATGTGGGATCTCTCTTTTCCGATGCGCTCAGGCGCGGCCTTGCGCGTCGCCCGCGAGTACCTGCGCGATGTGCAGCACGCGCGTCGACGTATCGCCGGTGCGGCGCAGGCGCCCTTCGATGTTCAGCATGCAGCCGAGATCGCCGAGCACGACGGCATCCGCCCCGCTCGCGCGGATATTCGCGCATTTTTCATCGACGATCGCCGTCGAGATGTCGCCATACTTCACCGCGAACGTGCCGCCGAAGCCGCAGCAGTGCTCGCAGCCGCTCATCTCGGTGACCGGCACGCCCGCCTGCGCGAGCAGTTCGCGCGGCTGCGACTTGACGCCGAGCTCACGCAGGCCCGAGCAGGAATCGTGATAGGTCACCATGCCGTCGAACGCACCCGGCTCCATGTGCGCCTTCGCGACGGTCACGAGAAAATCGGTCAGCTCGAACACGCGCGGCTGCAGGCGCGCGTAGCGGCTCATCAGCTGCGGGTCGTCGCGAAACAGATCGCCGTAATGCGCGCGGATCATGCCGCCGCAGGAACCCGACGGCACGACCACGTAATCGAACTGTTCGAACTCGCCCAGCGTCTTTTCAGCGAGATCGCGGGCGAGCGGCCGGTCGCCCGAGTTATACGCAGGCTGGCCGCAACAGGTCTGCGAGGGCGGAACGATGACTTCGAACCCTGCCCGCTCGATCAGCTTGATGACCGAGAAGCCGATCTCCGGGCGCATCATGTCGATGAGACACGTGACGAATAGTCCGACTCGCATGGGGGGCGTTTCCTGTTTTGTAGAAGTGATGTGAACGCACGGCGATTATCCGCGAAAAGTCAGGCCCGGCGGCGCTCGCAGCCTTCGCACGCGAGAACGGCGCGATCCCTGTTCGTTAGCAGCGTTCTTTTTTTCACATTATGAGATACAATTGCCATTCCGCTGTTTGACGCATCAACCGATTTTTCACGATGAGCGATACGAACCCGGAATCCAAGACTTCCATTCAAGTGATCGAGCGCATGATGCGTCTTCTCGACGCACTCGCCGGTCACACTGATCCCGTCAGCCTGAAAGAGCTCTCCCAGAGCACCGATCTGCACCCGTCCACCGCGCACCGCATCCTCAACGACATGGTGTTGTGCCGGCTCGTCGACCGTTCGGACCCTGGCACCTACCGGCTCGGCATGCGTTTGCTGGAACTCGGCAACCTGGTGAAAGCGCGTCTTTCGGTGCGCGAAGCCGCGATGCCGCCGATGCGCGAGCTGCATCGGCAGACTGGCCAGACCGTGAACCTGTCCGTGCGCCAGGGCGATGAGATCGTCTATATCGAGCGCGCGTATTCGGAGCGCTCAGGCATGCAGGTCGTACGCGCCATCGGCGGCCGTGCGCCTTTGCATCTGACCTCGGTCGGCAAGCTCTTTCTCGCCGCCGACGAAGCCACGCGCGTGCGCGCCTACGCGATGCGTACCGGCCTCTCCGGCCACACGCAAAACAGCATCACCGATCTCACCAAGCTCGAGCGCGAGTTGTCCCTCGTGCGCCAGCAAGCCTGCGCGCGCGACAACGAGGAACTCGAACTCGGCGTGCGCTGCATCGCCGCAGGCATTTACGACGATACCGGACGGCTGGTCGCCGGCCTGTCGCTATCCGCGCCCGCCGACCGCCTTCAGGACGCGTGGCTCAAGCAACTGAGCCACACCGCGCTCGAAATCTCGCAATCGCTCGGCTATCACCCGGAACAGGCGGTGCCCGACACGCCGCCGGCACACCACGCGCATCGCTGAAACCGCGCGCCAATGAAAAACGGGATTCGTCTTTCGACGAATCCCGTTTGCTTTTGAGCGACCGCTCGAGCGCGGCTTACGGATTGGCGCCGCTGCCCATGTCCGCGCTCATGATGTGCGGCTCGCCGAGCGTATCGAGAAACGAGCGCAGGCGGCCTGCATCGGCGAAACGCGAGTACTTGCCGTAGGAGTCGAGCAGCACCATCACGACCGGACGGCCGTTCACGTTCGCCTGCATCACGAGACATTCGCCCGCTTCGTTGATGAAGCCGGTCTTCTGCAAGCCGATATCCCACGACGCGTTACGGATCAGCGCATTCGTGCTGTTGTAGGCGAGATTGCGCTTGCCGGTGAAGACGTCGTAGCTGCGGTCGGTCGAGAACTTGCGGATCATCGGATACTGATACGCCGCGTTGACCATCTTCACGAGGTCACGCGCGCTCGACACGTTCTGGCTCGTCAGGCCCGTCGAGTTCTCGAAGTGCGTGTCGGTCATGCCGAGCGATTTCGCCTTCGCGTTCATCGCGGCGATGAACGCCGGACGGCCACCCGGGTAATAACGCGACAACGCCGCCGCCGCGCGATTCTCGGATGCCATCAGCGCGATATGCAGCATGTCCTCGCGATTCAACACCGAGCCGACCGCCAGGCGCGAACCGGTGAACTTCTCGTAATCGCGATCTTCGTCCGTGACGCTCAGGTCTTCGGTGAGCGGCATGTGCGAGTCGAGCACGACCATCGCCGTCATCAGCTTGGTGATCGAGGCGATCGGCACGACGGCGCGCGAGTTCTTGTCGAAGAGCGTCTCCGACGTGTTCTGGTCCACCACATAGGCGACGCTCGAGCGCAGCGCGAGACTGTCGGGCGTGTCGTGCAGGCCGAACGCCTGACCGACCGACGTCGCACGCGGCTGATACGCCACCGCATGCACCGCGCCGCGGCGCGCGTGCGGTTCCATGCGATACGAGACGCGGCGCTTGCGCGATGCACGGGGCGCATCGTCGTCGTCATCGGCAGCGGCGACCTTCGCGGCCTTCGCCGGCTTGGGAGCCTTAAGGGAGGTTTTCGCGACGCGCGCCGGCTTTTCGGCTGTGGCGGCGGGTTTCTTTGCAGTCTTGGTTGCAGTGGCGGTCTTTGCGAGGGCTTCAGCCGGAGCCGCTGCGAAGGACGTCGCTACGACGATGGAGACAGCGATGGACAATGCCGAGCGCATTGCCACGCCATGCACCATCTTCAGCGACGAAAACATTTCGGTTTTCATTGGTGTTCTGTTGGGCGGCTGGAGAGTACCGCCAAGTGTAGTGAAGCTACTAAATTTAAGCAATATTAAGCACTTATCGGCACTCGTTAATCCGAGTTGTAAGCCGCGATTGCATATTGCCGATCAACAGCGCGCCTCGATCGGAAAAAACGATCGTGCCGGCGGAAACAGTGCTGCCCAAAGCGCGCTTTCTACACAACGACCAACGCACTATCGGCAAAACTTTCCACGACTTTAGGCAAATGCGTGAAGCGGACCGGACAAAACGCAGACTTTCGAATCGAGGGATGTGAGCACCCGGATGCCACGGGTCATCGCACGGGAAATCGGACAGCCGAAATGTTAACGTTTCTTCAACATTTTGGTGTACGGCGACATCCTAAAAATAGGACGAACTTCAGAAACATCTTGTTTTGCGCCGCGTCAGACCGTGATTTACGCGCGCGGACGCAACATCAAACTTTCACGCGCTCGTGGTCTTATGAGGTCTCGCATACTCGCCGCGGCGCGCTGAGAGCCCTGCCCCGCCAAGGTGCATAGGGTTTTCACGGAGCCCTTGTCAGCAGGAATTATCGACAAGTAAGCTCTTGTTTAACAAGCCTTTTCCGCCTTTTGTGCGGCGCACAAAAAGTGCTTGACATCCATCGGAATATCTCTAAAATGAGCTTCATGTTGCGACGCACCAATCGCAGTTGCACTTAGCCGGCCAGGTTCATCGCGCCGGATCTACCCAAACCACGACCCGCGTTTGATGGGTCGGCCATCAGGAGCCTGAGATGACGCTGTTGACCCCCGAGCAAATCGCCGCTGCACAGAAAGCCAATTTCGACACGCTGTTCGGTCTGACGAACAAGGCGTTCGAAGGCGTCGAGAAGCTGGTCGAACTGAACCTGCAAGTTGTGAAGTCCACGCTGGCCGAAAGCCAGGAAAACGCACAGCGCGCGTTGTCGGTGAAGGACGCGCAAGAACTGCTCGCGCTGCAAGCCAGCCTGACGCAGCCGGTCGCTGAAAAGGTGCTGTCGTATGGCCGTCACCTGTATGAAATCGCGTCGGCCACGCAAGCTGAATTCGCCCGCGTCGCGGAAGCGCAGTACGAAGAACAGAACCGCAAGGTGCAAACGCTCGTCGACAACGTCGCGAAGAACGCACCGGCCGGCTCGGAAACCGCTGTCGCCGTGATCAAGTCGGCCATCACCGCCGCCAACACGACGTACGAAACGGTTCACAAGGCAACGAAGCAAGCTGTCGAAATCGCTGAAAGCAACTTCAACGCCGCCGCCACGGCTGCGACGAAGGCTGCTACGCAAGCGACCGAACAAGCTTCGCGCGTCGCCAAGAAGTCGGTTGCGTAAGTTTGACGGGCGGGCCCTGCCCGGTCGAGCGCAGCACGCATCGAGAAGAACCCGGCCCTTGCGCCGGGTTTTTTTTCGTCCGTCTTTTGCGCTACG
>Ga0160459_100494_pt1 | contig 15174 bp, 12 predicted proteins | sample HID1973K_E6MG_FD_108208 | JGI IMG/M metagenome (GOLD analysis project Ga0160459, IMG submission 108208) | Enriched mosquito-associated microbial communities from UW Madison campus, WI, USA - HID1973K_E6 MG | ecosystem: Host-associated > Arthropoda: Insects > Digestive system > Unclassified ... | reverse complement strand
GAGGGCCACGGCAAACGAGAGGCCGCAGGCAAGGAGCTTGCCGAACGCGTCCCGGGTGCCAAGCGCCGCACGGAAACCGCGGGTCACCAGCAGCAGGTACATGAGGACGATGGCAAAGATTCCGATGAGTCCCAGTTCCTCGCCGAGGGACGCGATGATCATGTCGCTGTTGGCGAAGGGAACCAGGTCCGGCCGGCCCTGGCCCAGCCCGGTACCCACCAGGCCGCCGTTGGCCATCCCGAAGAGGCCCTGGATCACCTGCCGGCTGCCGTTCTCGTACACCTCGGGTGTGAAGGCGTTGAGCCAGCCGTTGATGCGCTGCTCCACGTGGGAGAATACCCGGGAGGCCACGAAGCCGCCGCCGAGGATCAGGGCCAGGCCGATGACCACCCAGCTGATCCGGCTGGTGGCCACGTAGATCATGACGATGAACAGGCCGAAGAACAGGACGGAGGAACCGAGGTCCCGCTGGAAGATCAGCACGCCAATGCTGACCAGCCACGCGGCGATCATGGGTCCCATGTCCTTGAACCGGGGGAACTGCAGGGGGCCGATCTTGCGGCCGGCCAGCAGGATCAGGTCCCGGTTCGAGGAAAGATACCCCGCGAAGAATATGGCCAGGGTGATCTTGGCGACCTCGCCCGGCTGGAACGTCATGGGGCCGAGCCGGATCCACACCCTGGCACCCAGAATCTCGCCGGCGCTGATGCCGGGAACGAGCGGCAGAACCAGCAGCAGGGCGCTGGCGGCCAGCGAAATGAATGTGAAACGGCGAAGGATCCGGTGGTCCTTCAGGAACCAGATGACGGCGATGGCCACTGCCATGGCGATCAGCGTCCAGCGGAGCTGATTGTTGCCTGTGTCCGCGCCCGGAGGATCCAGGCGGTGGATCATGGCCAGGCCGAGTCCGTTCAGGGCAACCACCAGGGGAAGCATAACCGGATCGGCATACTTTGCGCGGAAGCGCAGGACGCCGTGGAAGGCCAAGGCCGCCACCGCGAGCAGGCTCGACTGGAACCAGAAATCGGAGTCGAACGCCTTTTCCTTATCAACGCCAACCATCATGTTGGCGCCGATGCCAACGGCAAGGGCGAGGACCAGCAACGCAAGTTCAACGTTGCGGCGCGGCTTCACGGCGGTGCTGAGCTGGCTCACTTGGCTCCCTCGCAGTTGACGGTAGGGCTCGGCGAAGGAGTGGGGCTGCCGGACGCGGGGGCGGCGGACGGTGCAGCCGCCGACGCCGTCGCGGACGGAGCCGGCGTGGTGGGAACCGGGGTGGGCGACGGCGATGTAGCTGCAGGGCACTCCTCTTCAGGCGAAGTGGTGCCGGTGAGTTCGAGGTTCTTTACGATCCGCTGTGCGTCGTAAAGGTCGCTGGCGGGGACAGTCTGGCGGACCCGCTGCTGGGAAAACTGCGGGAGCGAATCCATCCGGATGTCCGTCACGGTTTCCAGGCTGGAGAGCTGGATGGGGCCAAGCCGCTGGGAGACCCCATTGAAGATGGCAACGCGGGAATCGGACTCGCCCACGTAGTAGCGGGTCTGGGTCCAGGCGTAACCTAGCCACAGTCCCACACCCAGGACCACCACAACAACGGCCGCCACGGACCAGGTAATCCAGCGGCGCGGCTTCAGCGGCACCAGCGTTTCGTCGTCGTCACCCGCGGCCGGTTCAGCCTTGTGTGTGAGGACTGTGGCGGCCCTGCGCGCCACGGTACGTCCGGCGATGGTGGGGATGGAACCGGACTCTGCGGCGGTTGCCGCGGCCCCCACCAGTTCATGGGGACGCGAGGACAGTTCCTCGCGCAGAACTTCAGCGGACAGGTGCTCCCCGAGGTGGGGGTCGGTGGATCCCGGGTCCGGCGCCTTGTCTTCCGAAGGCCCGGCATCCGGTTCGCTTCCGCCGGTCGTCGCGGCGTCCGCCGGCACTGGTTTGGTCTCCGGGTCCCGGGCATCCATTGCGTCGGAACCGGAGGCATCGGCGGTCCCCGCAGCAGCTGCGACGGCAGCGGCCGGCGCTTCAGCGGACTGCGTGGCCTGGGCGGCGGGAATGACGTCGACGGCGGCCGTGCTGACGTCGTCGGGCGTTTCCTCCGCGATCTCCAGCATGATGACCGTGACGTTGTCCGGGGAACCGGCCTCCAGGGTGAGGTCCACCAGGGTTTCCACGCATTCGCGGAGGTTCGGGGTTTCCTTGACGGTCCGCTCCACGGCGTGGCCGGCAACGTAGTTGAGGCCATCGGAGCAGAGGAGCCAGCGGTCACCCGGCCGGGCCTCCAAGGTGTCGAGGTCCAGCTCGGGACTGGCATCCACGTCACCGAGCACGCGCATGAGCACGTTCTTGTGCGGATGCGTTTCCGCTTCTTCAGGCTTGAGCCGGCCTTCATCGATCAGCCGCTGGACGAACGTGTGGTCCACGCTGATCTGTTCGAATTCGCCGTCCCGGAGCCGGTAGGCGCGCGAATCGCCGATGTGGGCGAAGTGCAGCTGGCCTTCCGCGAGCAGCAGCGCTGTCACGGTAGTGCCCATCCCGGCCAGCTTGGGATTGATATGGACCAGCTCGGAGAGCAGGGAATTGGCTGTCTGGATCTCGTCGGCGAGGATGGTGCCGGCGTCGCCCTCATAGTCCGCTCGGTCCAGGTGGATCATGTCCAGGACTGTTGCAGCCGAGGCGACGTCGCCGCCGGCATGGCCGCCCATGCCGTCCGCTACGACGGCCAGGTGCCGGCCCGCATACGCGGAGTCGTCGTTCTTGGAGCGGATCCTGCCGACGTCGGACCGGGCCGCGTAGCGCATGATGAGGGGCCGCGGCGCGGGCTGGGGCCCGGTTGCGGGGTTTTCGGAAACGGCCACAGCTACGGCCTCAATTCGATGACCGTCTTGCCGATTCTCACAGGTACGCCTGGCTCAACGGGCAGGGCACGGGTAAGTTGCTGGTCCGCTAGGTATGTGCCGTTGGTGGACCCAAGGTCTTCGATGAACCAGCGGCTGCCCTGCGGAAACAGCCGCGCGTGGCGGCCTGAGGCGTAGTCGTCCTCGAGCACCAGGGTGGCTTCCTGGGCACGGCCCAGCAGGACCGGGCTGGCGGCCAGCGGAAGGGTGGTTCCCTTCAGCGGGCCCTCCACCACCACCAGTTGCCTGGCCTGCTGCTTCACGGGCTGCGGCGGTGCTTCGGCGAGATCCGGGTTCTTGCGGACCTCACGGGCGGTGGGGGCCCCGGAGGCGGCCTTGCGGCCCACCATCAGGTCCCGGCGCATGGCGGAAACAATGCTGAAGATGAGCACCCACAGGAGCAGCAGGAAGCCGAACCGCAGCGCGGTGATGGTCAGGTCGCTCATGCGCGGCCACCAGGGTTGGCAGGAAGCAGGCGGAAGATGATCTTTGTCCGTCCCATCGTGATGGTGGAGCCGTCTGTAAGTTCGATGCTGCCCGAGACCCGCTGCCCGTTGACGTAGCTTCCGTTCGTGGAGCCCAGGTCCACGGCGCTGGTGGCACCGTTGGCAGTGCGGATTTCCAGGTGCCGGCGGGAAACTCCGGTGTCCTCGACATGGATATCGGCCTCGGAGGATCGGCCCAGCACAATGGAGGGGGCGTTCAGTGAGTAGCGCTGCCCGTCGATGTCCAGGACCGGCTGCAGCCTGACGGGCTGGCGGCTGGGAGCGGCCGGCACCGTGGGGCGCGAGGGCTGGGTGCTGCCGTTGCCCTTGGACTTCTCTGTGGAGGAAGCGATCTCGAAGTCCCCGGCCCGGAGCTCGGAATCACGCCGGAAGGAAATGCGGACAGATCCCTGCAGCGTGTAACCCTGGCTGCGGACGTGGTTGATGACGACGTCGCAGAGTTCCTCCGCCAGCGGGGTTCCCCATTCCTGGGCCCGCTTGAAGTCATCGTCGCTGAGTTGGACATCGAAGACATTGGGGGCGAGGGTGCGTCCGGCGGCGACAGTGAGGGCCTTGTGGTCCACTTCCCGGCGCAGCCTGCTGGCGATTTCTACGGGTTCAACCTGCGCTTTTGAGCCGGTGGAGAAGACGCCACGGACGGCCTTTTCGATGCCGCGCTCCACTTTGTCCAGCAGACCCATGGTTCTCCTCCTTTCCCTCCGGCTGAGGGGCAGTTCGCAGTCCGGAACTTCACCCGGCGTTCAGTAGACACTCGCTGGTATGGCTGCGCACGGCAGCCACTCCTACATCCGATACTACTGGGCTGGCCTGCGAATGACCTTAATCCACAACGGCCCGCCGCCTCCAAAAGTTCGTTCCCCGGGCCCTCCGGTCCTTGGCGGAAAGGCGCTGAAGGCGGGTGCCCGGGCTCCGATAATTGGCGTGCTGCGGCCGGGTCCGGTTGGCCTCCGCTGCTCAATTGGTGTTTTGCGGCATGTGTCCGTTATGCTTGATCTCGCTGCTTTTACAAGACTGCGAATCGGGAAACCGGCCGTAGTGGCGTGGAAGAAGTTGCGCGCGAGTGGCGGAACGGCAGACGCGCTGGCTTCAGGTGCCAGTGTCCGAAAGGGCGTGGGGGTTCAAATCCCCCCTCGCGCACGCAATTGAGAAGAGCCCCGATCTAAGGATCGGGGCTCTTCTTGTTTTAAGCACTGCTCGTGGGTTCCCCGGATGCCCCATCAGTTTTCGTTGCCAAAACCCGGGTTTAGGGGGCCTGACTGATGGGGCAACCGGGAGCCACCGGATACCGCCGTTACGGGTGCACGGGGGTTACCGCGGAACCGGTCTCGGCGTAGGAGCGCAGGTTGGCCAGGGTCAGGTCCGCCATCGCTGCCCGGGTTTCGTGGGTGCCGCTTCCCAGGTGCGGCAGGAGGACCACGTTGTCCAGCTCGAGCAGGTCCTGGGGTACCTTGGGCTCGTCAACGAAGACGTCCAGGCCCGCTCCGCCCAGCCTGCCGGACAGCAGCGCATCGACCAGGGCGTCCTGGTCCACTACCGATCCGCGGGCAATGTTAATGAGGTAGCCGCAGGGGCCCAGCGCCTCAATGACGCCCGCGTCCACCAGGCCCGTTGAACCCGGGCCGCCGGCCGCGGCCACGATGAGCACCTCGCACCCTGTGGCGAGGTCACGCGGTGAGGCCGCGTACCGGTAATCGACTCCTGCTACCGGGTTCCTGCTGTGGTAGCTGATCTCGCAGTCGAAGCCTTCCAGGCGCCGGGCGATCACTTTGCCGATCCGGCCCAGGCCAAGGATGCCCACTTTGCGGCCGCTGGCTTTGGTGGCGAGCGGGAAGTTGCCCTTGCTGAGCCAGTCACCGCGCCGGACGAACCGGTCTGCGGCACTGATTCCGCGCAGGACATCCACGTAGAGGGCAAGGGCAGTGTCGGCAACGCAGTCATTCAGGACGTCCGGGGTGTTGCTGACGATGATGCCGCGCTCGAACGCCTGTGCCACGTCGGTGGTGTCATAGCCGACGCCGAAATTGATGACTGCGCGAAGGTTGGGCAGGGCGCGCATCAGGTCCGTCCCTACCCCGAACTTGCCCGACGTCACCGCCACGTCGAAGGTGCCGCCGTGCTGGCGGAGGAAGTCGGCCCGTTCTGCCGGAGCATCGGGCAGCCGGACCGCGCCGTAGTCGCTGATGATCGTTTCCTGGACGACTGGCATGAGGGGCCCTACCTGGAGGACGGCGATGTTCTTCATATCCAGCACCCTAGGTTTCGGACCCATACAGGTCCAACATGTAAATGGCATGGATCCATGCCCGAACTGTATTGATGGTCCGGGTCGGGCGGAATGACGCGGATCCCGCGCATCAGTGGTGCGGATCACAGCTGCCAAAAGCGCCCATCGCCCCCGCAGCGGCACCGGAGGACTGTGCCGAATCCCTTGTGGGCCCCCATTAGCTCAATTAGCTTGAGTCGAGCGCGGCCCCGCCAAGCATCCTTTCGCCGATGCGTCTGACGGTGCCGGGGCACTGCGCACCAAGTTTTCCAACCGGAGGAACCCAATGACGTCTTCTTCAAAGCTTCCCTTCCAGGCCACCGCACTGAGGTGGCCAGCCCTCGCGGCCGTCGCGGTGTTTGGCCTCAGCGCCTGCAGCGTGGCCAACTCGGACAGCGCCGGTGGCGGCGCGGCGGACACCGTCCGTGTGGTCCTGGGCCAGGAACCGCCCACACTCGAGGCCTGTGAGTCCAACCTGACTTCCACCGGCGTTGTGGTTCGCTCCAACGTGACCGAGCCCCTGATCGAACGCAATCCGCAAAGCGGTGAACTCGAACCCAAGCTCGCCACCGAGTGGAAGGCCACCAGCAATACGGAATGGACCCTGAAGCTCCGGGAGGGAGTCAACTTCCAGGACGGAACACCCTTCAACGCCGAGGCGGCAGCCTTCACCATCGACCGGGCGGTGAACTCCAAACTCGGGTGCAACGTTGAGGGCTACGTCTTCGGAGACGCCGACCTCGACGTCAAGGCCGTCGACGCCACCACCCTGACCGTGACAACACCGGAACCGGACCCCATCCTGCCGCTGCGGCTCTCCTTCCTCGAAGTGGTGCCGACGTCCACCAGCACCACCGAGAAGGTCCGCGAACCCATCGGAACCGGCCCCTACAAGATCGATTCCTGGGACGCCGGCCAGAAGATCTCGCTCAGCAGCTGGGACGGCTACTGGGGCGACAAGCCTGCCTACGCCAAGGCGGAGTACCAGTGGCGCTCCGAAAGCTCGGTTCGTGCCGCCATGATCACCAGCGGGGAGGCGGACGTTGCCATGGGGCTGAGCCCTGATGACAACATCGGAGACCTCGGCGTTGACTACCCCAACAACGAAACAGTGGCGCTGCGCATGGACGCGAACGAGGCACCGCTCAACGACATACGGATCCGCCAGGCGGTCAACTTCGCCATCGACAAGGAAGGGATCGTCAACTCGCTCTACCAGGGCAAGCACCAGGTGGCTGCGCAGCTGGTCCCCGAAGGCATCGTGGGCCACAACTCCGGGCTGAAGGGCTGGCCGTTCGACCTTGAGAAGGCAAAGTCGCTGGTGGCAGAGGCCAAGGCCGACGGTGTGGACACCGCCAAGCAGATTTCCCTTGTGGTCCGCAGCGCCCAGTTCCCCAAGATCACCGAACTGGCCCAGGTACTCCAGGAGCAGCTCAGCCAGGCAGGCCTGAACGTGAAGCTGAAGATGCTCGAAACCAGCCAGCACCTGACCTATCAGGTCCGCCCGTTCGCCGAGGATGAAGGCGCCGTTGCCCTGATGACCCAGCACGGCAACCAGGCCGGCGACGCCGCCTTCACGGTGGACCAGTACATGCTCTCCACCGGAGCCCAGAGCTACTTCGGAACCCCGGAATTCGACGCCATGATCCGGAAGGCGGACGCTGCCTCCGGCGATGCCCGCCAGAAGGCCTTCGAGGAGATCTTCGCCTACCAGAACGACAAGGTGGTCCAGTTCGCGCACATCTCGCACCAGACCGGCATCCTGGGTAAGGCCAAGTCCGTCTCCTACACGCCCAACTCGTCCAGCGGTGACGAGCTGCGCATCTCCGAGATGACCCCGGCCAGCTAACCGCCTCTCCCACAGAAAGGACGGCCATGCTGACCTACTTGAGAAAGCGCATCATTTCCAGCGCCCTGCCGCTGGTGGTGGTAGTGGTGGGCGTCTTCGCGCTGGCCAGAATGACCGGCAACCCGGCCAGCCTGTACCTGCCGCTGAATGCCACCCAGCAGATGCGTGACGACTTCACGGCCCGCAACGGCCTGGACCAGCCGCTCCTGGTGCAGATGGCCGACTACTTCGGCGGGGTGCTCCGGCTCGACTTCGGGCAGTCCCTGCGCACCGGGCAGGACGCGGCCGCCATGGCGCTGCGTGCTTTCCCGGCCACCCTCCAGCTCGCGGCCACCACCATGGTGCTGGCCGTGGTGCTGGCGGTCATCGTGGGCTGCTGGGCTGCCCTGAAGCCGAACGGCGTTGCGGACAGGATCTCAAGCTTCATCTCCATGGCCGCGGCATCAATCCCGGACTTCTGGCTGGCCATCGTGGGCATCTGGATCTTCGCGATCACCCTGGGCTGGGTCCCCACGTCCGGGGTGTCGGGGGCCAGCGCCTGGGTGCTGCCCATCGCCACGCTGCTCCTGCGGCCGTTTGGTGTGCTGGTGCAGATTGTCCGCGGCTCCATGGTGTCCGCGCTCTCCGAGCCATACATCAAACTGGCCCGCAGCCGCGGCGCCGGCGAGCTGCGGGTGGTCACCCACCACGCCCTGCGGAACGCCGCGGCACCGGCCCTGACTGTAGCCGGTGACCTCACCGTGGGCCTCGTCAACGGCGCCGTGGTGGTGGAGACGATCTTCGGCTGGCCGGGCATCGGCAAGCTGATGATCGATTCGATCCTGCAGCGCGACTTCGCCGTCCTGCAGGCGGCGGTGCTGCTGACCGCCGTCGCGATCTTTGCCCTGAACATCCTTATCGACATGGGGTACGCGCTGCTGGATGCGCGCGTCCGTCCCGTGACGGTCAAGGCCTAGGAGGAACCATGACGAGTTCATTGACTGACGGCGCAGCCCCAGAGGGGCAGGAAGAGCGGCAGCCGGCCGGACAGCCGCCCACCAGGAACGCACCGGACTTTCGGGACGGCCAGCCGGGCCTGTTCCGCCTCCTCCTCAAGGACCGATTCGCCGCCGTCGCCGCTTTTGTGCTGCTGCTGGTTGGCCTGACCGCTTTGGTGGGGCCCGCGCTCATGGGCGACCTCGCCACCAAGCAGAACCTGCTGTTCGCCAACAAGGCCCCGTTCACCATGGCGCACGGCTGGGAGTACTTCCTGGGCAGCGATTCGCTGGGCCGCAGCATGCTGGCCCGCCTGGTGGTGGCCAGCAGGACAACCCTGTCCGTGGCGCTTCCCGCTGTCGCCGTGGCACTGCTCATCGGCTCGCTGTGGGGCGTCTGGGCCGGGTACCACCGCGGCTGGCGGGAGAACGTCTCCATGCGGGTGGCCGATGTGATCATGAGCTTCCCCTCACTGCTGCTCGCCGTGGTGGTCCTCTACGTCTTCAGCCCCTCCGCAGCCAACATCGTGCTGATCCTGGCGCTGACACGTATCCCGATCTACCTGCGCACCGCCCGCGCCGAATCGGCCGAACTGCAAAGCCGCACCTTCGTGGACGCTGCCCGGACCTTCGGGGCCAAGCCCAACGCCATCATCTTCCGGCACGTCATCCCGGTGGTGCTGCCCACCCTGCTGACCCTGGCCACCCTGGAATTCTGCTACGTCATGCTGGCCGAATCCTCGCTGAGCTTCCTGGGCATCGGTATCCAGCCGCCGGATGTCAGCTGGGGCCTGATGGTGTCGCAGGGCCGGCAGTACCTGCAGACCGCATGGTGGCTGTCCATCTTCCCGGGCGTCGCCATTGTGGTCACCACCATCGCCGCCAACGTGCTGGCAGCCTGGCTCCGGATCGCCACCGATCCCGCCCAGCGCTGGCGCCTGGCCCTTCCCCGCAAACGGCTGATCGCCCGTATCCCAGCCAAGGAGGCACAGCCGTGAAAACAGCTGCCGACCCATCTACGCTTCAGAACCCCCAGGGTTCCGCTGGCCCGGCCGGCGCCCAGGCACATGACGTGGTCCTGCATGTCAGCGACCTCGCCGTGGACATCAGGACCCACCGCGGCACCGTCCGGGCCGTCAACAGCGTGGGTTTCGAAGCGCGGGCAGGGGAGACCCTGGCACTCCTGGGCGAATCCGGTTGCGGAAAATCCATGACGGCCAAGGCACTTGCGGGCATCATGGACCCGGTCTGTGACCTGGCCGACGGGCGGATTGTCCTGAACGGGACCGACCTGGCCGCGCTGACCCCGAAGGAGCGGTTGAAGTTCGCCGGACCGGAACTGGGCATCGTCTTCCAGGACGCGCTGACCGCGCTGAACCCCGTATATACAGTGGGCACACAGCTGGGGGAGGCATTCCGGATTCACCGGGGCCTGAACGCCAAGCAGGCCCGTGCCGAAGCCATCGACCTGATGAAGCGCGTGGGGATCCCGGAACCTGAATCGCGGGTCAATTCCTACCCCCACCAGTTCTCCGGCGGCATGCGCCAGCGCATCCTCATCGCCATGGCAGTGGCGCTGAATCCGCGGCTGCTGATCGCCGATGAGCCCACCACAGCCCTGGACGTCACAGTCCAGGCGCAGATCATGCAGTTGCTGCGCAAGCTCCGCGAAGAGGGCCAGATGGCCGTCATCCTCATCACCCACGACCTTGCGGTGGTGGCTGAGGAGGCCGATTCGGTGGCCGTGATGTACGCCGGGAACGTAGTGGAGAGCGGGCCGGTGGCCGAGGTCTTCGCCGATCCCCGCCACCCCTACACCAAGGGCCTGCTGGAATCCGTGCCCGTGCACCTGGAACGCGGCGACCAGCTCAAATCCATCCCGGGCAGCCCGCCGGAGCTCCACGACATCCCGTCCGGCTGCGTCTACCAGTCGCGCTGCCCCATGGTGCAGGACATCTGCCGCGCCGAGCGCCCTGCACTGCGCCCGGCAGGCCGCCGTCGTACGCCAAGCGGTACCGCAACCGCCGCGGCGGACCCGGAGCAGACCACGTCCGCAGGAACCAACGACGGCGGCGCAACAGTCCGTCCCGTGCGCACGGCCGCGTGCCACTTCAGCGAGGAGATCACCAATGCCTGAACCGCTTCTGAGCATTGAGGGCCTGACCAAGACGTTCCACGTTGCCAAAAGTGCCAGCGGGAACACCAGGCTCAAGGCCCTGGACGGCATCAGCCTCAGCGTGGGCCGCGGGGAGACCCTGGGCCTGGTGGGTGAGTCCGGCTGCGGCAAATCCACCCTGGCGCGCACGCTGATGATGCTGGAAACTCCGGATGAAGGGACGGTCAGCTTCGAGGGGATCAACCCGTTCGGGCTCAAGGGCAAGGAGCTGCTGGCATGGCGCCGGCGGGTCCAGATGGTCTTCCAGGACCCTTTCGCATCGCTTAACGCCCGGATGAGCGCGGGCGACATCATCGCCGAACCCTGGGCAACGCACCGGAGCCTCTACCCCACGTCCCGGGAGCGGGACGAACGGGTGCAGGAACTGCTGCAGATGGTGGGGCTGCGGGCGTCCGACGCGCGGAAGTCGCCGCAGGAGTTCTCCGGCGGGCAGCGCCAGCGCATCGGCATCGCCCGGGCGCTTGCCCTGAAACCGGACGTGATCATCCTGGACGAGCCGGTATCCGCACTTGACCTGTCCGTCCAGGCCCAGGTCCTCAACCTGCTTAACGAGCTGCAGAAGGAACTGGGCGTCTCCTATATCTTCATCTCCCACGACCTCACCGTGGTCCGGCACGTCGCCGACCGGGTGGCCGTCATGTACCTGGGCAGGATCATCGAGACGGGGGAAACCGAAGAGGTCTTCGACCATCCCCGGCACCCCTACACGGCGGCGCTGATGTCCGCTTCGCCCAAGCTCGACGTCACCGGCGCCAAGCGGGACAGGATTGTGCTCCAGGGCGAGCTGCCCTCCCCGCTGGATCCGCCGTCGGGATGCCGCTTCCGCACCCGGTGCTGGAAGGCCCAGGACATTTGTGCCGAGGTGGCCCCGGAGCCGCAGGTCCTGACAGCCCCGGACGGCCGGCGGCACCTGGCCGAATGCCACTTCCCGCTCGACACCATCAAGGGGCTCACCGGCGCCGCAGCGGCAACCGCCAACGCCTTGTGACCGGCGCAGAATACGCCATCATCGCCGGAGCCATCTTCCTGGCAGCCTGCCTGCAGGCCTCCAGTGGCTTCGGCATGGGGATGCTGGCGGCGCCGGTGATTGCCATCATCGATCCCGAACTGCTGCCCGCCACCCTGATCCTGCTCGCCCTGCTGGTCACCGTCATGGTGACGGTGACCGAGCGGCAAAGCCTGGACCTGGGCGGTACGGGCTGGGCCCTGGCGGGCAGGATACCGGGCAGCCTGGCCGGCGCCTGGCTGGTGGCGGTCTCCTCCAGGGAAGGGATGGCCTGGGTGGTGGTGGCCGTGGTCCTCGCCGGCCTGGTCCTGGCGGGCCGGGGCTGGGCGCCGCGGCCCCGGCGGACCAACCTGGTGGTGGCGGGGGCCGCTTCCGGCATCATGGGCACCGCCACGTCCATCGGCGGCCCGCCCATGGCGCTGATCTGGCAGGGCCATGAGGGGCCGAGGCTGCGCGGCACCATGAGTGCCTTCTTCATGGTGGGATCGGCCATTTCCATGACCATGCTGTGGCTGGCCGGTACTGTCACCGAGCACATGCTGGTCCTGGCCCTGTGGATGGTTCCGGCGGTGATCGCCGGTTATGCGGCGTCCCGCTACGTCAACCGGTTCCTCAGCCCGGCCCGGCTGAAGAAGCTGGCCTTTGCCGCGTCCGCACTGGGGAGCGCGCTGCTGGTCACCCGGCTGGTACTGGGCCCGTCCTGACAACATTGTGCAGCGGCAGTCCGGTGGCCAGCCGTCCGATATTGGCCGTGATGTCCCGGGCCCGGCGCTCGAACGTCACCCGCGCATGGCCCGAGTGGTGCGGCGTGAGGACCGTGTTGTCCAGGTCCGTGAACGGCCATTGCGCCGGCGGCACCACGCCCTCGGCAGGCGTACCCCACCAGACGTCCAGTCCGGCGCCGGCAATCCGCCGCTCCGAGAGGGCGGCATAAAGCGCTGCCTGGTCCACCACGGCGCCACGCGCCACGTTGACCAGGATCGCGGAGGGCTTCATCGCTCCCAGCTCCGCAGCGCCGATCATGCCGCGGGTGTCCTCCGCCAGGGGCACGGTGACCACCACGACGTCGGAACCCGCCAGGAGGGCCGGAAGATCGGCGTTGCCGCCCACCCAGTCCAGCTTGACCCCGGCGGGCAGCGGCCCGGCTGGGTTGCGGCGCACGGCCCGGACCTTCATCCCCATGGCAGCGGCAACCCGGGCTACCTCCGCGCCAATGGACCCCAGCCCCACCACGCCGAGCACCAGGTCGCTGAGCACGGGATGGAACGGAACGTCCGGGGCAGTGGCGATGGTCCGCCACTGGCCGGTCCGCACCTCGCGGTCCGCCCGGACGACGTTCCGCGACAACATCAGCATGACCATCAGGACATGCTCGGCGATGGGCCGGGCGTGATGGAAGGTGTTGGCCACGGTTGCCCCGGGAGACAGGTGCGGGAAAGAGATCTTGTCGTAGCCGGCTCCGGTCACATGGACCAGCCGGACGTTGCCCGCGGCTTCCGCTTCAGACGGGGGAAGGGCGGAACAGACGACGACGTCGGCCGCGGCAAGTGCCGCGGCCCGCCTTTGCGGAGACCACGCCGCAGCCATGTCCCAGTGGTGCGCGCCGCCGTCGGACCTTAACGCCTCCTCGAACCGGCTGATGATGGGATCGGTGACCACGATCCGAAGGGATTGGCTACTGTCCGGTTGCGCCGGCGTGCTCACCAGCGGGGACTCTGCAGCTGGTAGGAGGGGTGCAGGCGCTGCATGTAACCGGTATCGTCACGGCTCCGCAGCCCGCAGTCCAGGTACTGGCGGTGCAGGCGCTCCAGGGCGTCCCGGTCCACCGTGATGCCCAGGCCGGGTGCCGTGGGGACCCCCACCGCGCCGTCCGTGAACCGGAGGACACCGTCCTCGATGATATCCTCCTCCGGGTCCTTCCACGGCCAGTGCGTATCGCAGGCGTAGTCGAGGTTGGGGGTGGCCGCAGCAAGGTGGACCATGGCGGCCAGGCTGATGCCGAGGTGGGAGTTGGAGTGCATCGACAGGCCCAGCCCGAAGGTTTCGGTGATCCCGGCAAGGAACTGGCTGCGGCGCAGCCCGCCCCAGAAGTGGTGGTCGGAGAGAATGACGTCCACGGCTCCGGCCGCAACGGCGGGGGACACATCAGCGAAGCTGACAACGCACATGTTGGTGGCCAGCGGCATGCCCACTTCCCTGCGCACTGCTGCCATGCCCCCGATCCCCGGCGTGGGGTCCTCCAGGTACTCCAGGACGCCGTCCAGTTCCTTCCCCACCCGGATGGAGGTCTCCACGGTCCAGGCGGCGTTGGGGTCGATGCGGAGCGGCAGGTCCGGGAACTCCGCGCGGAGGGCCTGGATGGCGGCGATCTCCTCCTCGGGCGGGAAGACGCCGGCCTTCAGCTTCAGGGCGCCGAAGCCGTAGCCGTCCACCATCGCCCGGGCCTGCCGGACAATGCCTTCCGGGTCCAATGCGGCGCCCCACCGGTCCGCCTCCTGGCCGGGATGCCCGGCCCATTTGTAGAACAGGTAGCCACTGAACTGCACGGACTCCCGTACCGCCCCGCCCAGCAGATCGCTGACGGGACGGCCCAGGAGCTGTCCCTGGATATCCAGCGCCGCGACGTCGAAGGCGGACAGGACGCGGTCCGCCGTGCTCAAACCGGTGACCATGCCGCTCATGCCATGGCCGCCCTCGATGGTGTCCACACTGAGGGCCTGCGCGATGCGGCCGCGGAGGGTGTTGATGTTGAAGACGTCCACGCCTTCCAGCGATGCGGCTGCCAGCTGCAACCGGGCCAGGTGGCCGGCGTCGCCGTAGGTTTCGCCGAAGCCGGATACGCCCGAGTCCGTGAGGACCTCGATGATGGCGCGCAGGGCGAAGGGTTCATGGACGCCGACAGTATTAAGAAGCGGCGGGTCCTTGAACGCCACGGGCGTGATGGTCACGCCGGTGATGCGGACCTGGCCGAGGTGCTGGGCGGTGTCGAAGGTAGGGGTCACAGCGCTGTGCTCTTCATGGTGCGGGGCTCCTGATGGGGGTTGCTTTGTGTGGTCCTGTTCACAGACGATATGGGAAGCGATCGATACAGGTCCAAGCCAATTTCTGCACTCGACAATCCAGTAAAGGTATTGATGTTTTCGCTGCCCCAGTTAGAGGCCTTCGTGGCCGTGGCCGAGGAACTGCATTTCGGTGCCGCTGCCGAACGGCTCAACATGACCCAGCCGCCGCTCAGCCGGCAGATCCAGATGCTGGAAAAGAAGCTCAACACCACACTGTTCAGCCGGACCAGCCGCAAGGTGGAACTGACAGCAGCCGGCGCCACACTGCTGCCCAGGGCCCGGCAGATCCTGGACATGTGCATCAAGACGGACATGGACGTCCGCCGGGTTTCCTCCGGGCAGGCAGGGACCATCACTGTGGGCTACACCGCGATAGCCGGCCAGAGCGCGTTGCCCATGATGCTCCGAAAGGCGGCCGAAGGGATGCCGGGGGTGTCTTTTGTGCTG
>Ga0160459_100492_pt1 | contig 15187 bp, 16 predicted proteins | sample HID1973K_E6MG_FD_108208 | JGI IMG/M metagenome (GOLD analysis project Ga0160459, IMG submission 108208) | Enriched mosquito-associated microbial communities from UW Madison campus, WI, USA - HID1973K_E6 MG | ecosystem: Host-associated > Arthropoda: Insects > Digestive system > Unclassified ... | reverse complement strand
GCCGCACGGTCCGCGAGCTGGATGTGCGACTGGAGCCGGACCGGCTCCGAGATGGCCCAGTGGTTGTTGGTGCAAAAGAACACCACTGGCGCCTGGAAGCTGGCTGCGAAGACCATGGCTTCATTGACGTCGCCCTCGCTCGTTGCCCCGTCACCGAAGTAGGTGACGGCCACGGAATCTGCGCCGTCGTTCTGGATGCCCATGGCGTAGCCGGTGGCGTGCAGGGTCTGGGCGCCGATGATGATCTGCGGCGTTGCCATGTTGATGGCGTATGGATCCCAGCCGCCGGACGCGTTGCCGCGCCAGACCCGCAGGAGGTCTGTGAGGTCCACGCCGCGGCAGTACGCCACACCGTTTTCGCGGTAGCTGGAGAAGACGAAGTCGTCGCCGCGCAGGGACCTGCCGGAGCCTATCTGTGCCGCTTCCTGCCCAAGCAGCGGGGGCCACAGGGCAAGTTCGCCCTGGCGCTGGAGGGCCGTCGCCTCGACGTCGATGCGCCTGATGACAGTCATGTCCTCGAACAGCGAGCAGAGCTGTTCGTCCGTGATGTCCTGAACCCAGAGATCGAACTCGGGGTGGCTCACGCGCTCCCCCGCCGGAGTGATCAGCTGGACCAGCTTTTGTTCCGGAACGCCGGATAACCCCGGTTCCTGGAATTCCCCGGCGCCCTCATGGGCTTGTGCGCCGCCCTGGCCCGTTTCGTCTGTAGACACGATAGCCCCGCAACTTCTGTCGTCGGTGACCTGCGGAGCTGGGACTTGTGGTCCCGTAAACCGCGGCCTTCCGGGCCCCTTCGCCCGGATATTGTGACCCTACTCACAATGCACAGGGGGTACAACCACCGGGGCATTTATTGAGCAGAATGCCCTGTGGCTGCCGTCTGCACCGTGCTACCGTTGCGCATTATGCAAGCTCTGGATGGCACTGACACCCGCCTGCTTTCGGCACTGGCCCAGGATCCCAGGAGGACCGTGGTGGCGCTCGCCCAGAAACTGGGACTGTCCAGGAACACTGTCCAGGCGCGGATGGCCCAGCTCGAGAAAAAGCACGTCTTCCTGTCCTTCGAACGCAGGATCAGCCCTGCCGCCCTGGGCTACCCGCTGATGGCCTTCATTTCCGTGCACGTCCAGCAGCAGAAGCTCACCCGGCTGGCACAGGATTTGGCGGCCATCCCGGAGATCCTCGAGGGCTACGGCCTGACCGGATCCGCAGACCTGCTGCTGCGCGTGGTGGCCCAGGATGCCGAGGACCTTTTCCGCATTAACGGCAAGATCCTCGCGTGCGACGGCGTGGAACGGGCGGACACGGCGCTGGCCATGGGCGAGCTCATCCCGTTCCGCGTGCAGCCGCTGCTGGAGCGGGGTCCGCAGCCCGGGTGACCCGTTATATGGCCGGAGCGGCCGGAGGCGAAGTCCGACGGCGGCAGCACGGGTTATAGGCTTGTGGCAGTTATCCGTGCGGAGCCCGAACAGGCCCACACCAGGCGGTGCCAGGCACCACATCCGGAAAGGCTCCACTTTGAGCAATCCCCAGGAACCGTACCAGCCCGGACACCCCGGCTCCGGGCAGCTGCCACAGCCGCCGCAGCAGCCCCCTGCCGGATACCCCGGCACTCCGAATCCCCCTTACGGCCAGCCGCAACAGGGCAGCCCGTATCCGGTCACCCCAAACTCCGGAAACCCGGCCAACCCGTACGGCCAGCAGCAACCGGAGCAGTACCGGGGCGCAGGTCCGTTCGGCCTCCCGGGCGGAGAGCCGCCGGCGAGGAAGCGGCCCAGGCTGTGGATCATCCTGACGGCCATCGGCGGAGTGCTGCTGCTCGTGGTGGTGGGCATCGTCATCCTGGTGAACGTGGCGGGCAGTGCCACCAACCACGCCAAAGACCTGGCTGACGGTTTCACCAAGCTCGTCATTGCCGGCGACAGCTCCAAAGCGTACGACGACTACCTGGACCCGGCACTGCAGGAGCAGCTGTCCAAGGAAGCCTTCATCTCCGGCGTCGACAGCCTGAAAATGGACGGGACCTGCACGCCCGCCTACAACAGCATGCAGGTTGCCACCGAGAACGGCGTTAAGTCGGCGGACGTGGGCGGAGTCATCACCTGCGAGGGCAAGAAGGTTGACCTGGCCTACCGGTTCGAGGGCACGGACGAGCTGAAGATGACGAACATCAAGCTGCGCCCCGCTGCCTAGCAACACAACCCAAAGGCCCCCTCCCACGTGGACTGTCCACGTTGGAGGGGGCCTTTTGATTGCTTGTTGCCGGGTAAGGCGTTAGTGGTCTACTGCCTTCTCGGCACCAACACCGGTGAGGGACCGGACCTCCATTTCGGCCTGCTTGGCCGGATCCTCCCGGTTCTTGTCGAGCACCGTCCCGAGCCAGCCCAGGAAGAACGCCAGCGGAATGGAAACGATGCCGGGGTTGCTGAGCGGGAATATGGCGAAGTGCGCGTCCTTGATCATCGAGGTGGCCCCGCCGGACACTACCGGCGAGAAGATGATCAGGATGATGGCTGCACCGAGTCCGCCGTACATGCTCCACACGGCGCCCTGGGTGGTGAACCGCCGCCAGAACAGTGAGTAGATGATGGTGGGCAGGTTGGCCGAGGCAGCCACGGCGAAGGCCAGCGCCACGAGGAACGCCACGTTCTGGCCGTTGGCCAGGATGCCGCCCAGGATGGCGAGGATGCCGATCACCACCACCGTGCGGCGGGCCACCCGGACTTCCGTTGCGGCGTCCGCTTTGCCCTTGGCGATGACGTTGGCGTAAATGTCATGGGCGAACGAGGCGGCGGCGGTGATCGTCAGGCCTGCCACCACTGCCAGGATGGTGGCGAAGGCGACGGCGGAGATGAAGCCCAGCAGCAGCGGGCCGCCGAGGTGGAAGGCCAGCAGCGGAGCCGCCGCGTTCACGCCGCCGGGAGCGGACTTGATGGTGTCGGCACCCACCAGCGCGGCAGCACCGTAGCCGAGGACCAGGGTGAACAGGTAGAACAGGCCGATCAGCCAAATGGACCAGACCACTGACTTGCGGGCTTCCTTGGCGGTGGGGACCGTGTAGAAGCGCATCAGGACGTGCGGCAGGGCCGCCGTTCCCAGTACCAGGGCGAGGCCAAGTGACATGAAGTCCAGCTTGGAGGTTTCGCTCTTGCCGTACTGCAGGCCCGGGTTGAGGACCGCGGGGTTGTTGGCCGTTTCCACGGCACCGCCCAGCAGGGCCGAAAGGTTGAACCCGTAGATGGCCAGGACCCACATGGTCATGACGGCGGCACCGGCGATCAGCAGGATGGCTTTGATGATCTGGACCCACGTGGTCCCCTTCATGCCGCCAATCAGGACGTACATGATCATGAGGGCGCCGACCACGATGATTACCAGGGCCTGTCCGCCCCAGTCACTGATGCCCAGCAGCAGGGAGATCAGGCTGCCGGCACCGGCCATCTGGGCCAGGAGGTAGAAGAAGCACACCGCCAGGGTGGAGATGGCGGCTGCGATGCGGACGGGTCGCTGCCTGAGCCGGAAGGACAGCACATCGGCCATGGTGAACTTGCCGGTGTTGCGGAGCAGTTCAGCCACCAGGAGCAGCGCCACCAGCCAGGCCACCAGGAACCCGATGGAGTACATGAAGCCGTCATACCCGTTGATGGCAATGGCGCCGGTAATGCCCAGGAACGAGGCTGCGGAAAGGTAGTCACCGGCGATGGCGGTGCCGTTCTGCGATCCCGTAAAGGAGCGCCCGGCTGCGTAGTAGTCGGCGGCAGTCTTGTTGTTCCGGCTGGCGCGGAACACGATCACCATGGTGACGGCCACGAACAGGCCGAAGATGCCCATGTTCAGCAGGGTGGTGTCCTTGAGCGCGGCCACGTCCACTGCGGTTGCGATAGTAATCATTTGTTGGCTCCACCCACCCGGTTGCCGTGCTTGTCGAATTCGTGGCCCTCGATCTCGTTCCGGATCTCAGAGGCGATGGGGTCCAGCTTCCTGTTGGAATAACTGACATACCATCCGGTGATCGCGAAGGTGGAGACAAACTGGAGCAGGCCCAGGATCAGGCCGATGTTGATGTTTCCCCAGACTTTGGTGGACATGAATTCCACCGCGTAGTCCGCGAGCAGGACGTAGGCGAAGTACCACAGCAGGAAGGCCACTGCCATGGGGAAAACAAAGCTGCGGTGGCGCTTGCGCAGTTCCTGGAACTGCTCGGTCGACTGGACCTGTTCAAAGTCGACGGACGCCGCAGCGTCCGGACTTTGGGCATCGTTACCCATGGTTCCTCCTCATTGAGACATGCCGGTACACACTGGACGGCAGGCCCGGATAAGGAAACGCCGCTGGTGTGACAGCAATCACTCTGCTGCGTCGCGGCAGCCACTTCCAGCCCCACCGCTGCTGTGGTCGCTCAACGGTCGGGATGCTGCGACAAACGGCACCCGCGGCTACGCTGGGCCCATGCCGGACTCCCCCCTCCTGACCGCCGCGGCCGTGGCCGTGATCGCCATGGCCATCGCCGTCGTCGTCGGCGTGGGACTGAAGGTGCTCCGATCCTTCCGCGACCTGGGCACGGACGCCGAGCGCGCCACCTACCACACCCTTCACGCGGCCTCGCAGGCGGGCCAGCACCTGCGCCGCGGCCTCAACCCCGCCGGCGCTTCGAAGGCAAGCCGCCACCTGCGCACGCTGCTTGGCTGTGACGCGCTGGCCATCACGGATACCTCGGGTGTGCTCGCCTGGGACGGGGCGGCGGAGGACCTGAAGCCGCGGCTGATGGAACTGGCCGCTGAGGTCCTGGCCGGCGGGCGGACGGCCGTACTGTCGCCGGGACCGGACGGGACCGGCGGCGCCCTGGCGGCTGTCATAGCACCCGTGCGGGCCGGCTCACGCGTGGTGGGCGCCGTCGCCGCCTTCGCTCCGTCGGCAGGGTCCGGCTTGGTGCGGGCCGCCGGCGAGGTGGCGGACTGGGTGGCAGTGCAGGTGGAGTTGGCCGAGCTGGATGCCTCGCGGACCCAGCTGATGGAAGCCGAAGTGCGGGCTCTGCGCGCCCAGATCAGCCCGCATTTTATTTACAACTCGCTCAACGCCATCGCGTCCTTCATCAACACCGATCCTGCCCGGGCACGCGAACTGGTGGTGGAGTTCGCCGACTTCACCCGCTATTCCTTCCGCCGGCACGGCGACTTCACCACCCTGGCCGAGGAACTGCGCTGCATCGACCGGTACCTGCTGCTGGAGCGGGCCCGCTTCGGCGAGCGCGTGCAGGTCAGCCTCCGGGTGGCGCCGGAGGTCCTGAGTACCGTCATCCCGTTCCTCAGCCTGCAGCCGCTGGTGGAGAACGCCGTCCGGCACGGCCTCGAAGCGAAGGAGGGGCCGGGGCACATCACCATCACGGCCGACGACGCCGGCGCCTACGCGCAGGTGACCATCGAGGACGACGGCGTGGGGATGGACCCGGAGCAGCTGCAGTCGATGCTCGCGGGACATATCGACGGCGAGCACGTGGGCCTGCGGAACGTCGATGCCCGTCTCCGGCAGGTGTACGGCGACGTCCACGGGCTGGTCATCGAAACCGCACCGGGCGAAGGGACCCTCATCACCATGAAGGTGCCCAAATCGCAGCCCGGCCATGATGCCTGATTCCCGGCGCTGGCCTGCTGCGTGGCCGCGGAAAGCTACCCTTGGAGCATGATTAACGTCCTCGTCGTTGATGATGAGCTGCCGGCCGTGGAAGAACTCGCCTTCCTGCTGGGCCGGGACGAGCGGATCGGCAAGGTCCTGCGGGCAACCTCCGGCAGCGAAGCCCTCCGCGCCCTCGCCTCCGCACAGGTGGACGCGGTCTTCCTCGACATCCACATGCCTGCCGTCTCGGGGCTGGAAATCGCCCGAGCCATTGCCGCCGGCAGCCATCCGCCTGCGGTGGTCTTCGTGACCGCTGACGAGGACCACGCCCTGGCGGCCTTTGAACTGGCCGCCGTCGACTACCTCCTCAAACCCATCCGGGCCGAGCGGCTGGCACGCTCCGTGGGACGGATCAGCGAACTGCGCGACGGCGGTGGCACGCCGGAGATGATCACCGTGGACCAGGGCGGTACCACCAGGATGATCAGGCGCGACGATGTCACGTACGTCCAGGCGCAGGGAGACTACGCGCGGCTCCACACCGCCGACGCCAGCTACCTGATCAGGGTTCCGCTGGCGGATCTGGAACAGCAGTGGGCCGATGCCGGGTTCATTAGGACGCACCGCTCGTACCTGGTGGCCCTGAAGCACATCTCCTCCATGAAGCTTGCGGCAGACGGCCCGCGGGTCACCGTGGCGGGCGCCGGGCTGCCCATCAGCCGCCGGCACCTGCCCACCGTGCGGGAGCGGCTGCAGGCAAACCGGATCAGGCCGAACGCATGACGAGGGTACGGGTGACGGCCCCCGCCACGGCCGCGCATCCGGTCACGGAATCCCGGGAAGCGGCGCAGGAATCCGATGTGGGCCAGGTATTCGTGCGGTCCCTCATCAGGTCGCAACTGCGCCTGGCCCTGGTGGTGGCCGGCGGGTTCCTGGTCATCCTCGGCGCTTTTCCCCTCCTGCTGGCCGCCGTCCCCGGCCTGGCCGAGACGACGATTGCCGGCATCCCGTTCGACTGGATCCTGCTGGGCGTGGGCATCTACCCGGTGATCGGCCTCAGCGCCTGGCTGTACACCAGGACGGCTGCCCGCAATGAGGCCCGCTACCGGGACCTGGCCGGTGACCCATGATCGCCGCGGGTACACGGTGAATCGGAGCCTGGCGTGAACCCGGGTGTTGCAGCCGCGGCCCTCGCCGTGGTGTCCGTGGCCACCGCGGTCATCGGGTTCTACGGCCTGCGTATCTCCCGGACCACCGGCGATTTCTTCGTGGCGTCCCGGACCGTGCGGCCATGGTGGAATGCCTCCGCGATCGGCGGCGAATACCTTTCAGCCGCCAGCTTCCTGGGCGTCGCCGGCCTGCTGCTGCTCTCAGGAACGGACGCCCTGTGGTTCCCTGTGGGTTATACGGCCGGGTACCTGATGCTGCTGCTCTTCGTCGCTGCGCCCCTTCGGCGTTCCGGGGCGTACACCATACCGGACTTCACCGAAGCCAGGCTGGACTCCCGGGCGGTCCGCAAGGTCACCAGCCTGGTGGTGGTGCTGGTGGGCTGGCTGTACATCGTTCCTCAGCTCCACGGGGCAGCCCTGACCATCCGGATCACCACCGGGCTGCCGTCCTGGGTGGGCTCAGTGGCCGTTGTGGTAGTTGTCTGCCTGACAGTGGTGGCGGGCGGAATGCGGTCCATCACTTTCGTCCAGGCGTTCCAGTACTGGCTGAAGCTGACCGCCCTGGCGGTACCCATCCTCTTCATCGTCTTCATGCTTGCCGGCACCGGGACACCGGCCCTGGCCGCGCCGGCCGAAAACCCCACCGGCCTTGCCCCCGCGGGGTGGTACAACAACGTTTCGCTGCTCGTGGCACTGCTGTTCGGGACCCTTGGCCTGCCGCACGTCCTGGTCAGGTTCTACACCAACCCGGACGGACAGTCCGCGCGGCGGACCACGCTGATCGTGCTGGGGCTGCTGTCCGTGTTCTACCTGTTCCCCACCGCATACGGCCTGGTGGGCCGTATGTTCGCGCCGGACCTTGCCCGCTCGGGCCAGCCCGACGCCATGGTCCTGCTGCTGCCCCGTGAACTCATCGGCGGCCCCGCCGGGGACCTGCTCTCGGCGCTGGTGGTGGCCGGCGCGTTCGCAGCGTTCCTGTCCACCACGTCCGGGCTGGTGGTGTCCCTGGCCGGCGTCATCAGCCAGGACGTCCTGGGCGCCGGCGTGGGGGGCTTCCGCCTCGCAGCGGTGGCCTCCGCCGTCGTGCCGCTGGGGTTCGCCCTGATGACGGGCTCCCTGGCGTTGGCCGGCAGCGTGGGACTGGTGTTCGCCTTCACTGCTTCCACCGTCTGCCCCGTCCTCCTGCTGGGCATCTGGTGGCGGGGACTTACCGACACCGGAGCCATCGCCGGCATGGTGACCGGAGGGGTACTGTGCGGCGGTGCCATGATCGCCGGCTCGCTGGCAGGGGCTGCGAGCACACCCGCGTGGCTCGCCCAGCCCGCGGCCTGGTCCGTTCCCACGGCCTTCGCCGTCATGGTGCTGGTGTCCCGGGCCACGGCAGGCCGGGTGCCAAAAACGCTGGTCCGCGTCATGACCCGGCTGCACACCCCGGAAAGGCCGCTGGCAACCGGACGCTGATTGGGTGGACAATTACGCCATGTCCACCCGGGACGAAAACCCGGCAGCGGAGCCGGTTCCGCCCTCCGTGCGGGCGCAGCTGCTCGCCACGGAGCACTGGGGCCTGCTGGCTTCCCGGAGCACGGCCCAGGGTGAGGTGCTGACACGGATCAGCATGTTCCTGACCTTCACCTCGGCGGGCCTGGTGAGCCTGGCGCTGGTGGGGCAGGCCACCCGATTCTCGGATTCGTTTGTCCTGCTGGCCGTGGTGGTGCTGTTCATCGACGTGGCCATGGGGCTGCTGACCCAGCTGCGGGTCATGAACATTGCCCACGAGGACCTGATGTACGTCACGGCCATGAACAGGTTGCGGGCGGCCTATGTGGACCTGGATCCGGGCATCGCCCCATACCTGATGGCGGCCCATCACGATGACGAGGCCGGTTCCGTCCAGACCTACTACTTCTTCGGCAACCGCGGCAACTTCCGCCACGTGGCCGGCAGCAGCATGATTTTCATGTCGACGGCGAACGGGGCCCTGATTGCCATCCTGGCGGGGCTGCTGCTGACCCTCCTGGGGGCCGGAACGGTTGCGGCGCTCCTGGTGGGCGGTGCGTGCGGGCTGTCGTTCCTGGCCGTCTCGGCATTGAACGGCTACCGGAGCTACCGGGACGTCTGGAGCCGGTTCACGCCGCTCTCCCCTTCTCCCCCAGAAGCGGATTAAGTAGAGGCGGATTAAGTGCAGGCGAAGCTAAGGCGTCCCCAGCCCGGCCTTAGTCGATGGCAGCCATCAGTTCAATGACGCGGTCCAGGAAGGCGTCCACCTGGGCTTCTTCGTAGCCGTCGCGTCCAGTCTCCGGGCGGAAAACGGCGCGGCGGACGCTGTCCACGCTGAGCGGCTTGTCATGTTCCAGGTACGCCACGAGTTCATGGCAGAGCCGGTCCACATCGGCCGTGTTGTAGCTGCGGGCCTTGTTCTTGGCGGGCCGGCGGAAGCGTTCCCCGTCCGGGCGGTGGAGGCGTCCGCGGAGGATCCCCGAGAGCTTGCCGATTTCGCGCAGCCAGGCTTCCTCGCCGCTGGCCGCAATCAGTTCATCGCGCTCCCTGCGGGCGAAAGCGTCTTCCAACCGGTCCAGGGCCGCATCCACCACGGCGGCGGAATAGCCACCCTTGACCGGATCGAAGGAGACAGCCCGGACGTCAGAGCTGTTGAAGGGCTGCTCGGCGTCGGGTTGTGACTTCAGCGACACCCGTGCCCGCTGGAGGAACTGGTCCACCTGCTTGGCGTTGTACCCGTATTCACTGCGCTGCACACGCTCAAATGACGCAGGGATCTGCCGATGAATATCCAATGCCACTGTTGGTTCCTTCAATGCTCTTCAGCCGTAGCGCTGTGGCACCAGTCTATTGGTGCCGGGATGATGCTGCCCTGTCAGGACTGTGCTTAGGCGGGCCTACCAGCTTCCGGTGACAAACCCGTACAGGACGTAGACCAGCGGGGACGCAAACACTATGGAGTCCAGCCGGTCCATGACCCCTCCATGCCCTGGCAGGATGCTGCTCATGTCCTTGACGCCAAGTTCGCGCTTCACCATGGACTCCGCAAGGTCACCGGCTGTGGAGGCCGCCACGGTGCCGACGGCCAGGACCACGCCCACCCACCAGGGCTTGTCCAGGATGAAGAGGCAGGCCAGGACGCCGATCAGGACGGCGCCGGCCACTGAGCCGGCAAAGCCTTCCCAAGATTTCTTGGGGCTGATCTTTGGTGCCATGGGGTGCTTGCCCAGCGATGCCCCCACCAGGTAGCCGAACGTGTCATTGGACACCACCAGCAGCAGCATGACGGCGATCTGCCAGGCGCCTTCCGGGACGGCACCTCCCGGCCAGAGGCCCAGTGGCGTCGCACCCCCGGCGGCGTGCAGCGGCAACGCGGCGAAGCTGATGAAGAACGGCACCCAGCCCAGGGTGAAGACCCCGGCAAAAATGCTGTTGGCCGAGCCTGCGGCGGTGTCGATGGATCTCCAGAGCAGCACCGCCACCGAACTGAGGAGCATCGCGAAGAGCAGGCTTTCGACGCCCCCGAGGTACGCCACGAACGGCATGGCCACCGTGCCGGTCATTACCGGAACGATGGGCATCCTGGTGCCGTTGGCCTCCAGGGCACGGTAAATCTCCCAGACACCGAAGATGGCGAACGTGGTGGTGACCGCCACGAAACCCAGCGGAAGGAACAGCAGCCCGCCAAGCACGGCGAGCAGCATGGCCAGGCCCACCACAACGGCCGCCGGAAGGTTCCGGCCGGCCTTGGGCGTTGGGTTGCTCCTGGGCTGCTTCCCCCGTGTGCGCGCCCGTGGTGCGGGGGCCTGATCTGCCTGGCCCATCAGACTTCGAGCAGCTCTGCTTCCTTGCGCTTGAGCAGCTCATCGATGCCGTCCACGTGGGCCTTGGTCAGGCCGTCCAGCTCCTTTTCGGCCCGGGTGCCCTCGTCTTCGCCGGCTTCGCCGTCCTTGACCAGGCGGTCCAGGGCTTCCTTTGCCTTGCGGCGGATATTGCGGATGGACACCTTGGCGTCCTCGCCCTTGGTCTTCACGATCTTGACGTATTCCTTGCGGCGTTCCTTGGTCAGTTCCGGGATGGTGATCCGGATGACGTTGCCGTCGTTGGACGGGTTGGCCCCCACCTCGGAATCGCTCAGGGCACGTTCGATGTCCCGCAGGGCGGTCTTATCGAACGGTGTGATCAGGATGGTGCGGGCGTCCGGGATGGCGAACGAGGCGAGCTGCTGCAGGGGCGTGGGTGAGCCGTAGTAGTCCACCAGGACCCTGTTGTACAGGCCGGGGTTGGCGCGGCCGGTGCGGATGGAAGCGAAGTCTTCCTTGGCAACCTCTACGGCCTTGTCCATCTTCTCTTCGGCTTCGAGCAAGGTTTCTTCGATCACGGTCTCTCCTGGGGTTCTGGTGCGGTCCGGGGGGCCGGTTCCATGCACACGTGGTTCTCTGTCGCTGCTTCCGCCACCGCCCGGGAGCGGCAGCGGAACTGTCCTGAAAACATCCTAGCCGGAGCTAGGCGGAGACCAGGGTGCCCAGCTTCTCTCCACGGATGGCGCGGGTGACGTTGCCTTCGCCTTCCATGCCGAAGACCACCATGGACAGGTCATTGTCCTTGCACATGGTCATGGCGGTCTGGTCCATGACACGGATGTCGCGCCGCAGGGCGTCGTCGTAGCTCAGGGTCTCCAGCCGTTCGGCGGTGGGATCCTTCTTGGGGTCCGCGGTGTAGACGGCGTCAACGCCGCTCTTGGCCATGAGGACAACATCCGCGTGGACTTCAAGGGCGCGCTGGGCGGCCACGGTGTCCGTGGAGAAGTACGGCAGGCCGGCACCGGCACCGAAGATGACGACGCGGCCCTTTTCCATGTGGCGGATGGCGCGGCGCGGGATGTAGGCCTCAGCCACCTGTCCCATGGTGATGGCGCTCTGCACGCGCGTCTCCACGCCCGCCTGCTCCAGGAAATCCTGCAGGGCGAGGCAGTTCATGACCGTGCCGAGCATGCCCATGTAGTCCGCCCGCGAGCGGTCCATCCCGCTCTGGGACAGTTCGGCGCCGCGGAAGAAGTTTCCGCCGCCCACCACGATGGCCACTTCAACGTCCGGGACGGCCGCGGCAATCTGCTTGGCGACGTTGCGGACGGTCTCGGGATCGACACCCAGCTTCCCGCCGCCGAAGACCTCGCCGGAGAGCTTCAGGAGGACCCGCCGTCGGCTCTTCTCTTGCTGCATTACAGTATTGACGGCTTCCATGGTGCCTTCCCGTTGGTGACGTTCGAAAAAAGGTTATCCTGCCGGAACCGGTGGCCGGAACCAGTGATGCCCGGTGCCCGGCGCCCGGCGCACAACTCTGGGCACAAACCGTGCGCATGCAAAAGGGGCGGCCACCGAAGTGGCCACCCCCTTACGTGTTCGACTAGGCGCCGACGCGGAAACGCGCGAACGCGGTTCCCTTGACACCGGCCTCTTCGAGGATCTGTGCCACGGACTTCTTGGCGTCCTTGGCGAAGGCCTGGTCAACCAGTACCTCACCCTTGTAGAAGCCCGTAACGCGGCCTTCCACGATCTTGGTGAGGGCGGCCTCGGGCTTGCCCTCGGCCTTTGCGGTCTCTTCGGCGATGCGGCGCTCGGACTCGACCAGGTCGGACGGAACGTCTTCGCGGGTCAGGTAGTTCGGGGCCATGGCGGCGATGTGGACGGCGACGTCGTGCGCGGCGGTGGCAGCGGCTTCGCTTTCACCGTCGACAGCGAACAGGACGCCGACCTGGGCCGGGAGGTCCTTCGAGGTCTTGTGCAGGTAGGCATCAACCGTTGCACCCTCGATGCGGGAAATGCGGCGGACGACGACCTTTTCGCCCAGGACAGCGCCTTCTTCGATGACGACCTCGGACAGCGGCTTGCCGTCCACATCGGTGGCGAGGAGGGTTTCGAGGTCGGCAGCACCGGACTCGACGGCGACGGCCAGGACCTTGTCGGCCAGCTGGATGAACTTGTCAGCCTTGGCAACGAAGTCGGTCTCGCAGTTGACCTCGATCATGACGCCGACGCCGTTGCTGACCTTGGCGGCAACGAGGCCTTCGGCGGTGGAGCGGCCTTCGCGCTTGGTGGCGCCCTTGAGGCCCTTGATGCGGATGATTTCGATGGCCTTTTCGGCGTCACCGTTGGCTTCGTCAAGAGCCTTCTTGACGTCCATCATGCCGGCGCCGGTGCGCTCGCGCAGGGCCTTGATGTCAGCGGCAGTGTAGTTCGCCATGTGAACCCCTCTGTCTAGAAATTTGTTGTGGTGTACGGACTGACAGGATGGCTGCCCGCGGTGCGGGCGGCCATCCTGTCAGCAGCTCCGGCTGCGGACAGCACGGAGAATCCGGATTTAGCTGTGTTACTTGGCGTCTTCGGCGGGAGCCTCGGCAGCAGCCGGGGCGTCAGCGGCCTCGGCCGGAGCTTCGGCAGCGGCCGGGGCGTCAGCGTTTTCTGCCGGAGCAGCAGCAGCGGCTTCCTCGGCCTTGCTGCCTTCGAGGAGCTCGCGCTCCCACTCAGCCAGCGGCTCTTCGGGAGCTTCGGTGGTGCCCGAGCCGCGGTTGTTGCGGGCGATCAGGCCCTCAGCGACGGCGTCGGCAACAACGCGGGTCAGGAGGTTCACGGAGCGGATGGCGTCATCGTTGCCCGGGATCGGGAAGTCGACTTCGTCGGGATCGCAGTTGGTGTCCAGGATGGCCACAACCGGGATGTTCAGCTTCTTGGCCTCGTCAACGGCGAGGTGTTCCTTCTTGGTGTCCACGATCCAGAGCACGGAAGGTGCCTTGGTCAGGTTGCGGATACCGCCCAGATTGGACTCGAGCTTGGTGAGCTCGCGCTTAAGGAGCAGCAGTTCCTTCTTGGTGTAAGCGGAACCGGCGACGTCGTCGAAGTCGATCTCTTCGAGTTCCTTCATACGCTGGATACGCTTGGCGACCGTCTGGAAGTTGGTCAGCATGCCGCCGAGCCAGCGCTGGTTCACGTAGGGCTGGCCAACGCGGGTGGCCTGCTCGGCGATTGCTTCCTGGGCCTGCTTCTTGGTGCCGACGAAGAGTACGGTGCCGCCGTGGGCAACGGTGGCCTTCACGAACTCGTAGGCGCGGTCGATGTAGGACAGCGACTGCTGAAGGTCAATGATGTAGATGCCGTTGCGCTCGGTGAAGATGAAGCGCTTCATCTTCGGGTTCCAACGGCGGGTCTGGTGTCCAAAGTGGACGCCGCTGTCAAGCAGCTGGCGCATAGTTACGACGGGCATGCCGACGCTCCTTCCGGCAGGTCATTCATGAGATAGCCGCGAGGCTTCTTACCCTGCCAATTGTTGACGGTTGATTAGCGTGGCCCGGGTTGGGCCGTGCTCCTGGCATCCACCGCGCTTCCCATCCGTACTGTTGGACGGACCGCAGGAGGCGCGATCCTCCGATGGTGCGGCCGGGGCCGTGCCTTTGGAGGGCTGGATGCGCGTAGTCAGCCCGCTGCTCCCCCACACTCCTGAATGAGTTGTGCCGACGCGGCCCGGACAGGCAGCATCACCAAAAAGGTGGACTGCCGGGGCGGGACGCGTTGAGGGCGCAGCAAACTGCTCCGTCAATAGTACTACAGGCACCACCGCCCACGGGACGTGCGGCGGGCACCATCAGGGCTTTTCCACATAGGCCCGGGCGGCCCGTGACCGCGCCGGTTTGATGGGCGCATGCTGGGCCCATGAAACCACCGGTCCTGCTTGCCGCGCTGCTGCTGCTTCCTGCGTCGGTCTCATCCATCCCGCAGCCGTTGTCCTACAGTCCGCGGGGGCCGGGTCCTGCGCCGGCAACGCTCCAGGCGCTTCCGACGGCGGCGGACGATGTAGGTGCCTCCGTTGCCCGCCCGTCGTGGGACTGGCCGCTGGCACCCCGCCCGCCGGTGCTGCGCGGCTTTGACCCGCCGCCCAAACCGTGGCTCAGCGGCCACCGCGGAGTGGACCTGGAAACCGCGGGTCCGGCGGCGGCAGTGGTGTCGCCTGCGGCCGGAACTGTCAGCTTCGTGGGTGTGGTGGTGGACCGGCCGGTGATCACCATAGATCACGGTGCCGGCCTGCGGAGCAGCTTCGAGCCCGTGGACAGCACCCTGGCGGTTGGCAGTACCGTGACGCAGGGGCAGGTCATCGGCACCGCACTCCCCGGCCACTGCCCGGCCGCCGGTTGTATCCACTGGGGCGTCCGGCAGGGCGAGGAGTACGTCAATCCCCTGCAGTTCGTCCTGGACCTGAGGCCTTCAGTCCTGCTGCCGCTGCACGGAACGCCCTAGACGATGGCCGAGATTCCGGTGATGGCGCGCCCGGTGACCAGGGTGTTGATCTCGGCCGTGCCTTCGTAGGAGTAGATCGCCTCAGCGTCGGCGAAGATCTTCGCCATGCCATAGTCCGTG
>Ga0160459_100490_pt1 | contig 15206 bp, 10 predicted proteins | sample HID1973K_E6MG_FD_108208 | JGI IMG/M metagenome (GOLD analysis project Ga0160459, IMG submission 108208) | Enriched mosquito-associated microbial communities from UW Madison campus, WI, USA - HID1973K_E6 MG | ecosystem: Host-associated > Arthropoda: Insects > Digestive system > Unclassified ... | reverse complement strand
TGGGACCCATAGTTGTCCACGCCGGTGTCGAGGACGATCCGCTCTGCGCCCTGTGCCACGGCGAGTTCCGACGCCCGGTCCAACAGCTGCCATCCGAGTCCCCGGCGCCGGGCTTCCGGCAGCACGGCCAGCAGCCGGACTTCCGCTTCACCCGGCTCTGCCTGGCGCGCCAGGGCCGAACCGTGCTGCAGCACCGTCACGGTTCCCAGCAGCTCGCCGGTGGTGGCGTCCTCGGCCACCAGCAGATGGCCGGCAACTGCCCGGGCACCCGCGTCCACCAGCAAGTCCAGCCGCTCGGCGTCGGGTTGCCGGGCTCCCGGCAGGTGGTGCCCGAAACCACGGAAGGTCAGCTCACCGACGGCTTCGTATTCAGATTCCCGGGCCGCGCGGATCACGGTGGTCTCCAATGCCTGTGTGGGGACTGTCAACGTTCCTGCCCTTCCGCCGTGGGGTCCGGCCTGCCTTGTTTATTCGCTGCTTTCAGCCTGTGCTTTAGGCCGGCGCTGGACCGGCCCTTGAACCGACAGGCTATCCGTGGGGCAGGGCGGCATCCCAGCAGCGGGAAACAGGGCGTCTTGGGCAGTCACTTAGGGCAATACAGGGACATGTTTTGCCTTGCACGACGGCGCATTGCGGCCGGTGTTGTGATGCCCCCACCACGGTGGTTGTGTGGTGGCACAGTCATCAACAGGGGGAAACCAATGGACACAATCCCGGGGCCGCCGGCCACGGCGGCAGGCAATGAGGTGGCCGGCGGAGCAACTGCCGGCGACGAACACCGCAAGGACGCGGTGTGGCCCGGTGCCGATGCGAACGCGCGGCAGGGATCGCGACGGCGGCGGGGTTCCTCCGCCAAGCCACGCCGATCCTCCGGGGCCAAGGCAGCCCAGGGACACGAGGAAAGCGCTGATCAGGGCCAGGACTGGCACGGCTTCGACACGGGGCAACTGGTTGACGTCCACCTGCCTGACGGGTTCTCATTCCACGGAACCGTTGACGCCAAGACGTCTGATTCCGGCGTGATCTGGATCAGGAGCGACGCCGGCACACGCCGGATGTTCGGCCACCTCGAAGGGGTCCGCCTTGCACGCCGGACGGCAGCAGGAGGCACACCACTACCGCGCACTGCAACAGCCGTCACTTCAAAAGCCGGCACCCCCGAACCACGCACCCCGGAACCTATGGCAGCCGCGCCCGGGACCTTGACCGGCAGGGCCGCTGTGCCGTGACGCCACCTGTCCGGACCGCAGACAACAGCCTCAATACCAGCCACCACAGGAGACCGTGTGCCCGCCACTCTCACCCATAGGATCAACATGCTCTGTGGAGCAGACCTGGCCGCCTTCCGCGCCCGGCTCTGCTCCCTTGCGCAGCGGGACGTCTACGCTGACGGGCTCGAAAGCGCCGTGACAACGATGCCCCGGCACCCTTCGCTCCTCACCGAAGGCTCGTCGGTGGACATCCTGGGGTTCGGCACCTGCGCCGGCTACGGCCCACCGCAGCTGACATTGTCGGTGGCCATGCTGCTGGACTATCCGCGCTGGCCCCAGGAAGTCTTTTGGGACGAAGCCCACGCCTGGGCCGAGGCCGTGGCCGGTCCGTCGATGGCCGTCGCGGGCATCTCAGGGAGCCGCGAGAACGAGGACGGCATGGTGTTCCATTACCGGCTGAAGGTCACTGGGCCCGCCGCCGCGTCCGCACCCCGTCCACCGGTCCGCCAGCCGGCAGGCACGGCTGCCGTGATCCGGCCATCGACCATTACCGCCAGTACTTCATGGGATGGGGTACCTGTGCTTCCCGCAACGGGCGCATCGCCGTCAGCCACGCCGCCGTCGGCGCCACTGTCTCCGACTACACCGCCGGGCACCGGCGTTCCAGCCCCCACCGCACGGTAGGGCACTGCGGCAAGGAGGGCCGCAGCCGATGGCCCGGCCTGCGAAACCAAAGCCTGCAGCGACTCAAGGGTCACGGCGGCCAGGACCTCCCTGGGGTGGACCGTCCCGTGCCGCGCGCCGCGGTTCAGGACAAGGAAGGCAGGATCGGCCGGCCCCTGTCCCCGTGCGCGCAGGTGGGCGATCGACTCGCCTACAGACTGCCCCGACGGCAGAAGCGGCACCCCGGCTGCCGGACCGCCGGCGTCAACGGAAGTAAGCAGCGACCGCACCGTCCCCTGGGGACTGTCCGGTTCAAGGAAGCCCAACGAGGCCAGCCAGCCGTCGTCGAAATACGTGGAAAGGTAGTTCCGCCCTGAATCGGGAAGGACCACCACGATGGTGTGGGACCCGTCCAGGTCCGCCGCGAGGTTCAGCGCGGCAGCGAGCGACGTTCCACCCGTAGCCCCGGTCAGCAGCCCTTCCTCGCGGGCTGCCCGCCGGGCGGTAAAAATCGCATCACGGTCGCTGACCCGGATGTACTGGTCCACAACGTCGGTGTCGAACGCCTCCGGCCAGATGTCCTCCACGGATTCGGGGTGCAGGGCATGGCCGGCGCCTTCCACGTACTTCAGCGCCCCGTCACCGCCGCCGTACCGGGAATGCTCCGGATCAGCCGCCACCACCTGCACCGAACCGCCGCTGGCGTCCTTCAGGAAACCGCCGGTGCCGGACAGCGTGCCGCCCGTTCCCACACTCGCCACCAGATGGGTGACGGACCCCTCGGTGTCATCCCAGATTTCAGGGCCCGTGGTGTGCCGGTGGGCCGCGGGGTTGGCAGGGTTGTCGTACTGCTGGGCAAGCCACGCGCCGGGGGTAGCTGCGGTAAACGCGGCAGCCCGGGAAGCCAGATGGCCCGGGTGGTCGCGCGGAACGAAATCGGCCACCAGATGCACCTCGGCGCCGTAGGCCCGCAGCAGCCGGATCTTCTCCGCGGCCGTTGCCGCTGGTGCGAAAATCACTGCCCGGTACCCCAGCTGCGCCGCCACCATGGCGATCCCGATGCCGGTGTTGCCGCTGGTTCCTTCCACCACAGTTCCGCCCGGACGGAGCAGCCCCTGGCGTTCGGCGGTACGGATCATGGACAGCGCGGCCCGGTCCTTGACGCTGCCGCCGATGTTCTGGAATTCCAGCTTGGCGTAGATCCGTGGGCGGAGTCCTGCCCCAAGGCGGCGCAGGCGGACCAGGGGAGTGCCCCCGATGCCGTCCAGGACGGATTCGAAGACTGTCATGCCGTCACCGCCGCGTCCGGAACCGGGCGGGGATGGACTGTGGACGTGCGGCGGAGGGCTGTCATGCGGCCACGGTAGGACTGCGCACCGGTGCGTCCCAAACTTTTTTGAGCCGCGTTTCCCAGCATGTCCCCCGATGTGCAAATGCGGCTCCGTCCACCCGCCCGGCGTCACGGGAAGTGTCACAAAAGGACCCCTCACGGAAGCCACAGGTAACCGGACTTCACCCGGATTAATGCTCCGACGCCGGATGCGGAGCGCCCTGCTGCCCGGGCTTAGGGTCCCGATATGGGCCGAATCGCTGGGGCAAGCACACCGCGCACAACGGGCACGCCGTCACCGCGGGCCGCGCTGTGGCTGTGCCTCGGCGCCGGGTTCGTGACCCTGCTTGATCAATCGGTCTTCGTTCTTGCCGTCCCTGCCATGGCCGCCGGCCTGCATGCGGACAGCGGGCAGGTGCAGTGGATCCTGGCCAGCTATTCCCTGGCCTTCGGCGTCGCGCTGGTCCCGGCCGGACGGCTGGGCGACCTGCTGGGCCGCCGGAAACTGTTCATCGCCGGGATTGCCGTCTTCGGCGCCTTCAGCCTCCTCGGCGGGCTCGCGTCGGATCCCGCCGTCGTCATCGCCGCCCGCCTGCTGCAGGGACTGGGCGCCGGCACGCTGAACCCCCAGGTGCTGGGCCTCCTCCAGGACATTTTTACCGGCTCCGGACGAGCCAAGGCCCTGGGCTACTACGCGGCCGCCGGTGGCACGGCTGCGGTCTGCGGCCCCCTGGTGGGCGGCATTATTCTGTCCGCCGGCGATCCCGCACTTAGTTGGCGGCTGCTGTTCCTGGTCAACGTTCCGCTCGTGCTGGTCCTGGTGCCGCTGGCCCTGGTCTACCTTCCCCGCGCGGCGCCGCAGCCCGGCCAGGCCAGGCCAGGCAGCACGGGCACCCACGGAACGGACGCCACCCGCTCAGCCAGCTCCAGCCGCATCCACGACCCAAGCGATGCTGCACCGCGCCGTTCCTCCGTGGATGTCCCCGGAGCGGCCTTGCTGGGCGCGGTAGTGGTGGCATCGCTGGTTCCCACCATCTACGGCCCGGCACCGGTGGCCGTCGTGTGGATGGGAGTGGGCGCCGCCGCAGTGCTGGCTTTCGCGGCATGGGAGTTTTCCTATCACCGGCGCGGCCGCACCCCGCTGCTCAGCCCGGCGCTGGTGACGTCGCCCGGGTATCTCCTGGGCACGGTGGTGGCGCTGTGCCAGTTCGGCGTCGGAGCGGCCATGGCGGCAGTGACCTCGCTGTACTTCCTGTCCGGAACGGGCCTGCCGCCGCTGGCCGCCGCAGCGATCCTGGCACCGCAGGCCGCCGGAATGCTGCTGGCCTCCAGCCTCAGCTGGAGGTTCGTTGGCCGGTACGGCCGGACCGGAATAGTGGCTGCCATCGCCGCGGCGTTGGCCTGCCTCCCGGCAAAGGACTGGGCGGTCCAGGGGTTCGACGCCGGTGCTGCCGCAGCCATTGTCGCAGGGGTGGGCCTCCTGCAGGGCGTGGCCACAGGGCTTGTGGTGGCGCCCAACCAAACACTCACGCTGGCCCATGCGCCGCAAGGGGCAGCGGGGGTGGCTGCGGGGTTCTACCAGCTTAGCCAGCGCTTCTCCGCGGCACTCTGCTCCGCCGCGGCCGCGGGCATGTTCCTCGGCGAGGGTGCCTCCGGCGGCAATGCCCGGGAAGCCTTCCACCAGGGCATCGTGCTGTGCTGCGCGTTGCTGGCCGCCGCCCTGCTGGCCGGAACGGCGGACGCCGTGCGGATCGCTGTTTCCGCACGAAAGGCGAGGGCCGCCGTGGCACGGTCCGGAAAGGAAAGTACGACGGCGGCCCTCGCCCCGGTGCCTGCTGCGTCGGTGTCCGGCGAGCCAGGTGCCCGGCCGGCGGCGCCGGTCGCGGCAGGGGCCGGTGTCCGGCGAGCCGGTTCCCCGGCCCGGGGAGCCGGGGAACGGACGGACGCTTAGTTGCCGGCGGCGTCGACGGGACCGGTGGCGGGCACACCGGCGTCACGCAGGGCGGGGAAACCGCCGTCGACGTGCACCGCGTTGGCGTAACCGAGCAGCTCAAGCTTCCGTGCAACCGGGCCGGAGCCGTTCACGGATCCGCAGAACACCACGATGTTCTGGTCCGTGCCTTCAACCTGCGCCAGGCGTTCCTCCGACTGGGGGCCGAAATCTTCCTCCACACGCCCGCGGTCCACCACCAGCGCTCCGGGGATTGCGCCGGTGCTGTTGCGTCCGGCATCGCTGCGGACGTCAACCAGCAGTGCACCGCCGGCAATCAGTTGGGCGGCTTCTGCGGCCGTGACGAGTTGCGTGTCTGTTTCGGTTTCAGTGGTCATGGTTCTTCCTTCTCTTGTGCGGATGGTGATGGGACAAACTTCAGGACAGTCCCCACTCGGCGGCCAGCAGCTCGTAGGAGCGCACGCGGTGGTTGTGGCTGTGGGCAATGGTGGTAATCAGCAGCTCCCGGGCGCCGGTGGCGTGCTGGAGGGCGCGCAGCTGGTCGGCCACCTGCGCCGGGCCGCCCACGAACCGTGTCTCCACCCGGTCCCGGACAAGATCCGGTGCGCCCGTTCCGGGTGCGGCTGCCTGTGCATCCAGGCGGCCGCCGTCACGGGGTGCAGGGTAGGGGATGGCCCCGTGGCCGGTGCGGATGCTGTGCACCCACGCGGCATAGCCGGCACCAAGGGCGCGGGCGGACGTCCCGTCGTCGGCCACCAGGACGTCCGCGGAGACGGTGACGTATGGCTCCGCCAGCGCGGCCGAGGGCTTGAAATGGGCCCGGTATTCGGCCACCGAGTCCAGCACGGTAGCAGGGGAGACGTGGTAGTTCGCCCCGAACGGCAGGCCGAGTTTCCCGGCCAGGCGGGCGCTGGGGCCGGCGGTTGAACCATGGATCCAGAACTGGGGCGCGGTGCCCCGTGCCGGAGTTACTGTGATCTCCTCGCCATGCCGGGTCCGGTAGCCCCCGGTGAAGAACCCGATCACGTCCTGGACGTCGCTTTCGAAGTTGTCCGCGTCGCCGGGTTCGCGGCCCAGGAGTTCGGCCTGGAGGCGGAATTTCCGCGGGAGGACGGAGTTGAAGAGCCGCCGGGCGGCCGGGACCAGGAGCCCGTCCACCACCCGGGTTCCCTCGTCCGGCTCCGCCGCAGCGACCGCGCCGCCCGGGCCTGCGGCGTGCACGGCGCCGTCCGCATGCGTACCACCCGCAGCGGAGCCGTCGACGGCGGCGGGCTCCGGCGTCGTCCGTCCAGCATCCGTTGAATCCGCGGCCGGCGTGCTGGGCTGCCCCGACCGTCCGAACCCCAGGTCCAGCCGGTCCGGGTACACGGCCGCGAGGGTGCCGATGTTCTCCGCCACCTGCAGCGGCCGGTAGTTGCCCAGGATGGTGGCTGCGGTGCCCACCCGGATGGTCCGGGTGGCCGCGGCAACCAGGGCGGACAGCACGTGCGGGGCGGAACCTGCGACGCCGGGGTTCAGGTGGTGCTCGGCCAGCCAGAAGCGGTGGTAGCCAAGGTCCTCGGCGGCTACAGCAAGGTCAATGCTGTTGTGCAGCGCGTCGCCGGCCGACTGCCCGGCAGGGACTGGACTGAGATCGAGTACTGACAGGGGGACGCGGGAAGCGGTAGGCATGGCATGACCCTACGAGCCGGCCCACCCTGTCCCAAGCGGCCCTGTCACCGGGCTCAACCGGGGGAAACAGGCCGTCACGGAGCCCGTTTCCGGTGGTGGGCGGAAGGGTAAAGATGACGCCAAAAGCCGCTGTTTGACGCGGGATTTCCTGCGTTGACGCCGCGCGACAACCGCGTTTGTCAACGCATTGGACCGGCTCCTACATTCAAGCCATAGGTCAAGAGTCAGCACGCCAAGGACCGGCTGGTGCTGCGGCAACCCTCAGGCATTTTGTGGCGGGGTGCTCCGGAAACAGACCTGGCCGCACCGCGGCAAGTGAATGTCGTCCCGGCCGCGCTGCGGCCCTGAAGAAGGAAACCATGGCTTCAACACCTGTACCTGAACTGCGCTCCAAAATCGTGGCGCTCGAGCTCGACGGCGACGGCGCCCACCCGGCCGCGTGGCGCCGCGCGTCCCACCTTCCTGGTGCCCTGCTTGGCGGCGGCCGGATCCGGGAAACCGCCCAGGCCGCGGATATCGCAGGCTTCCACCTGGCCACTTTCCGCGATTCCCGCGTCCTGGATGCGGGCAGCACCGGCATCGCCGGCCGGATCGACGCCGTGCAGCGTGCGGCCTTCGCGGCCCCGCTGACCCGGTCCCTCGGACTGGTCCCCGAGGCGGGAACGCTGTTCACCGAGCCGTTCCATGTGGCCACGCAGCTGGCCAGCCTGGACTATTCCTCCCACGGCCGGGCAGGCTGGCTGGTCAGCGCCGCCAACGAACCCGCCGAGGCACGGTCCGTGGGCCGCCAGGCACTCGCCGAAGCCGATGTCCTGGCCGAGGCAGCAGACGTGGTGGAGGCCGGCCGCCGGCTCTGGGATTCTTGGGAAGACGGCGCTGTCATCCGGGACGCAGCCACCGGCCGCTACCTGGACCGGGACAAGCTCCACTACGCCGACTTCGACGGTGACAGATTCTCCGTGAAGGGCCCGTCCATCATCCCCCGCCCGCTGCAGGGCCAGCTGGTGGTTTTCGCACCGGCGGACCTGATCCCTGCCGTCGAAGCCGACGTGGCGCTCGCCGCCGCCGCTTCGGTGGACGGACTGGCGGCCGCGGCAACGGCGTCGGCAGCGGCCGGAACCCCGCGCACCCTGGTGTAGCTCGACGTCGTCCTCGACTCCCGCGGCCAGTCCGCGGCGGAGCGCCTCGCGGAGCTTGATGCGTACGAACCCTGGCGGCGCGGCGCCCGGTACGCCGGCAGTGCGGCAGGGCTCGTCGAGCTGCTGGTTGAACTGTTCCGCGCAGCAGACGGGGTCCGGCTCCACCCCGCCGTCCTGGACATCGACGTGCCCGAGCTGGCCGCACAGGTCCTGCCGGAACTGCACCGCGCCGGTGTGGCCGCGCCGCGCACCGGAACCACCCTGCGCGAATCCTTCGGCCTTCCCCGCCCCGCCAACCGCTACGCCGCGGCCTGAAAGAGAGCATCATGAGCACGCACCACCGCACCGCCGGCAACGGCCAGATCCAGTTCGGCGTCTTCTTCCAGGGCGTCAACCACACCACCGTCTGGAAGACCCCGGAGAGTGGATCCCAAACCGACTTTGAGTCCTTCCGCCGGGTGGCCCAGACGGCGGAGCGCGGCCTCTTCACCGCGTTCTTCCTCGGCGAGGGACTGCGCCTGCGTGAGCACCTGGGCCGCATCCACGACCTCGACGTCGCCGGCCGCCCCGATGCCCAGACAGCCCTCGCGGCCCTGGCCGCCGTCACCACCAACATCGGCCTGGTAGCCACCCAGAACACCACCTATAACGACCCCGCAGACCTGGCGCACCGCCTGGCCAGCCTGGACCTGCTCTCCGGCGGGCGGGCGGCCTGGAACATCGTCACCACGGACAACGCCTGGACCGGTGCCAACTTCCGGCGCGGCGGGTTCCTCAAGCACGAGGACCGCTACATCCGGGCCGAGGCCTTCGTCCAGACGGCCAAAGCGATCTGGGATTCCTGGGCCGACGGCGCAATCGCCGGGTCCCGGGACGCCGGGCGCTGGCTCGAAGAAGGCAGCATCACTCCGGTCCGGCGCACGGACGCAAGTTTCGACGTCGAGATCACCGGCCGCCTGCCGCGCTCCTCGCAGCACCACCCGGTCCTGTTCCAGGCCGGCGACTCTCCGGACGGGCGGGACTTCGCCGTCCGGAACGCCGACGTGATCTTCTCCCGGCATGCCGAGCTTGAAGATGCCAAGAGGTTCCGCGAGGACATCGTGGCGCGCACCCTCAAGGCCGGCCGCCCGGCCGACGACGTGAAGATCTTCCCCGGCCAGGAGTTCATCCTCGGCGCCACTGAGGCCGAGGCCGAGGAGAAGCACCAATGGGTCCGCGAACAGCAGGTTGGCCCGGAGACCGCCATCGCGTACCTGGAGCAGTTCTGGGGCCGGACCCTCACCGAGTACGACCCCGACGGGCCCCTTCCCGAAACGGACCCCATTGTGGACGTCACCAACCCCACCCGCGGCAACGCCTTCCACGGTGCAAGCGCCAAGGAACTCGCAGCCCAGTGGCGCGCCGAGGCCAAGGAGAAGGGCCAGTCCATCCGCCAGTTCGTCGCCGCACGGTCCCGGCTCAACGGCCGCGGCCTGGTGGGTTCCTACGACGGCATCGCCGACAAGCTCGCCGAATACGCCCACACCGGAGCTGTGGACGGCTTCAACATCACTCCCTGGATCGTTCCCGGCGGGCTGGACGACATTGTCAACGAACTGGTCCCGCGCCTGCAGGACCGCGGCGTGTACCGCACCGGATACGAAGGCACCAACCTCCGCGAAAACCTGGGCCTCCGCGCCCCACTGACCCGCCGCGCATCCCTGAACTCCGGCCGTAACGGCGCCGGCCTGACCGAAAGCGAAAACGTCGCATGACCCGCTCCAACCAGCCCCGCACCCTGCCCGCCGGACCCATTCGCCGGCCCGCCGCCGTCGTCGGCCTCCTTGGAACCGCAGCGCTGCTGCTCTCGGCCTGCGGCGGCGGGGCCGACGCCGGTACGCAGCAAAGCGCCGACGCCACCCCGGTGTCCGGCGGGAACCTGAACTTTGCCCTGTCCGTGGACCGCGGCTGCATTGATCCGCAGCAGGTGGGCAATAACGATGCCATCGCGATCGCCCGGCAGACCGTGGCGTCACTGACCTCGCAGGACCCGAAGTCCGGCGAAATCGTGCCCTGGCTGGCAAAGAAATTCGAATCCAACGCCGATGCCACCAGCTTCACCTTTACGCTCCGCACCGGCGCCACCTTCGCGGACGGCACGGCCATTGACGCCGCATCCGTGAAGACCAACTTCGAAGCGATCAAGGCACTGGGGGCCAAGGCGAGCCTGGGCTCCACCTACCTCAGTGACGTCAGCGCCATCACCGTCAAGGACCCGCAGACCGTTGTGGTGGACTTCAGCAAGCCCAACGCCCAGTTCCTGCAGGCCACCTCCACCTTCACGCTGGGCCTGCTTTCGCCGTCGTCAGCGTCCCTGTCCGAGGCGGACCGCTGCGCCGGGAAGTTCTCCGGGTCCGGCCCGTTCAGCGTCAAGAGCTACACGGTGGACAAGGAAGCGGTGCTGGAGCGCCGCACCGGCTACAGCTGGCCGGCCGCCACCAACACCAACACCGGCGAGGCCTACCTGGACACTGTCACGTTCAAGATCATCCCCGAGGCCGGCAACCGCACCGGCAGCCTGCAGTCCGGGCAGATTGACGCGACGGCGGCCATCTCCGCGGCGGACATCACCCTCTTCAACGGCAACGGCTTCTGGAACGAAACCCGGGCCAACCCCGGCGTCGTCTACAACCTGTACCCGAACGAGTCCACGCCCAAGCTCAAGGAAACAGCAGTCCGCCAGGCGATCTCCAAGGCCATCAACCGCGAGGAAATCACCACCACGCTGCTCACCGAAAAGGACCAGCCCGCCAAGGGCGTGCTGTCCCACACCACCCCGTACTTCAAGGACTTCAGCGGACTGCTGGCCCATGATCCCGACGGCGCGAAGAAGCTTTTGGAGGACGCCGGCTGGAAGGAAGGGGCGGACGGAGTCCGGGAAAAGAACGGCGAGAAGCTTGCCTTCAAGGTCACCTACTGGCAGTCGCCCAAGGAAGTACTGGAACTGGTCCAGCAGCAGCTTAAGGCCGTGGGCGTGGACCTGCAGCTGAAGTTCACCACCATCGCCGACGTCACGGCCGCGCAGGCCACCAAGGATTACGACTTCTCCTACGGCAACCTGACCCGCAGCGACCCGGACGTGCTGCGCACCGTCTTCGCCTCCACCACCGCCCGCGGCGGCAGCAACCTCCGCGAGAAGCTCCCCGTGGACGACACCCTGGGCGAGCAGGCCGCAGCACTGGACAAGGACGCCCGCCAGGAATTGGTGGACCAGGGGCAGGAAACCCTGATCAAGGACGCCCACTCCATTCCCATCTACGAACTGTCCACCACCATCTCCGCCAACGAAAAGGTCCACGGCCTGGCGTTCGAAGCCTCCAGCCGCCTGGACTTCTACGACGCCTGGCTGTCCCAGTGATCCGCTACGTTGGAAGGCGGCTGCTGCAGGGGGCGTTCGTCCTCTGGGCGGCGTACACCGTGTCCTTCCTGATCCTCTACCTCCTTCCCGGGGACGCCGTGAGCATCATGGCCAGCGGGGACGAACAGAACTCGGTGGACCCGGCGCTGGTAGCCAAGCTGCGCAGTGAGTACGGGCTGGACCGGCCGCTGCACGAGCAGTACGTGATAGCGCTGTTCAAGGCCCTGCAGCTGGATTTCGGGGTGTCCATCAAGAACGGTGTGGCCGCCACCCAGGCCGTGGCGGAGGTCCTGCCCGAAACCATCAAGCTCGCGGCGGCCGGATTTGCGCTGGCCGTACTGCTGGGCAGTGCCCTGGCCATCGCGGCTTCGTTCAGCCGCAACCGCTGGGTCCGCCAATTGGTTGCGTCGCTGCCGCCACTGGGCATCGCGGTGCCGACCTTCTGGATCGGGCTGCTGCTCCTGCAGTTCTTCTCCTTCCGGCTCCGGCTGTTCCCTGCGCTGGGGAACGACGGCGCCCAGAGCCTGGTGCTTCCCGCGCTGACCCTGGCGATCCCCACCTCGGCGGTCATTGCCCAGCTGCTGATCCGCAGCCTGCACCAGACACTCGGTGAACCGTACATTGAGCAGATCCGGGCCAAGGGCGCCAGTGACGCGCTGATCCACTTCGGGCACGCCCTGCGCAACGCGGCCATTCCCACCCTGACCATGCTCGGCATCCTGGTCGGAAACCTGCTGGCCGGGGCCGTGGTCAGCGAAACGGTTTTCTCCCGCACAGGAATTGGCCGGCTCACCGTCACAGCCGTCAACAGCCGTGACATCCCGGTGGTCCAGACGCTGGTAGTGCTGGCCGCTGCCATCTTCGTGATCACCAGCCTGATCGTTGACCTGATCTACCCGCTTGTGGACCCCCGCATCAACACCGCGGCCAGGGCCACCGCCTAGGAGGCATCATGTCGCAGCAACTTCTCCGGGACAGCCCGGGACCGGCAGCGGACGCACCAGACCCCGGGAGGGATGAGGTGCGGGACCCGCTGTCCGCCGCCGGGCGGACAGCCGCACCCGCCGCCGTCGGACGCGGGCCTGCAGCACCCCCTGCGATTGCGCGGCTTGCCCGCAGGGCGAGGGTCCTGCTTAAGAGCCCCGGACTGGTCCTGGCCGTCCTGGTCATCGCCGTGGTGATCCTTTGGGCCGTGATTCCGGGGGCGTTCACACAATGGCCGCCGGACACCGGCGTTCCGTCGGCCCGGCTCAAACCGCCGTCCGCCGAACACTGGTTCGGGACGGACAGCCTGGGCCGGGACCTGTTCTCCCGGGTGGTGCACGGTTCCGCCACGTCCTTGGCAGCCACAGCCGTTGCGGTGGCAGTGGGGCTGGTGGCAGGTTCGCTCCTCGGCTTGCTCGCAGGGTTCCTGCGCGGTTGGGTGGACGACGCCATCATGCGCGTCATGGACGTCCTGCTCGCCATCCCCAGCCTGCTGCTGTCGCTGGCGCTCATCACGGTGTTGGGCTTCGGTACGGTGAACATCGCCATCGCGGTGGGCATCGCCAGCGTGGCCAATTTCGCCCGCATCATGCGCGCCGAATCCCTCCGGGTGGGGTCGGCAGTGTACGTGGAGGCGGCCCGGTCCTCCGGTGTCCGCTGGCACGGCATCCTTCTCCGGCATGTCCTCCCGAATGCCGCCGGGCCGGTGCTGGCGCTGTCCGCCCTGGAATTCGGGATGGCCGTGCTGTCCATCTCCTCACTGAGCTTCCTCGGCTTCGGCGCGCCGCCGCCGGCCGCCGAGTGGGGCTCACTGGTGGCCGGCGGCCGCGACTACCTGGTAGCCGCATGGTGGCTGGTGACGCTGCCCGGCCTGGTGATCGCCGCCGTCGTCCTCTCCACCAACCGCATCTCGCACGCTTTCCAGGACCCCGAAAGGAACAGGACATGACGGCTACTCCAGCGCAGGACAGCCCGCCCACCGGAGCCGGCGAACCGCTCCTGAAGGTCGAGGGGCTGCGCGTCAGCTACCTGGTGGACGGCACGCCCCGGGAAGCCGTGCACGGCGTAAGTTTCGAGGTCAACGCCGGGGAAGTGGTGGCGATCGTGGGCGAATCCGGCTCCGGAAAAACCACCACCGCGCACGCCATCATCAACCTGCTGCCGGGGAACGCGCGGACGGATTCCGGGTCAGTGGTCTTTGCCGGTGCGGACCTGTCCCGGCTCACCCGCAAGGAGTGGCAGGGCGTCCGGGGCCGGGACATCGGCCTGATCCCGCAGGACCCCACGGCGTCGCTGGATCCACTGCAGAAAGTGGGGCCGCAGGTGGCCGAGGCCCTCACCATCCACCGGCTGCAGCCGAAGAAGGAGGCCCGCCGGGATGCCGTCCGGCTGCTGGCCGAGAGCGGCATCCGGGACGCCGAATCCCGGGCACGGCAGTACCCGCACCAGTTCTCCGGCGGGATGCGCCAGCGGGTCCTGATTGCCTCCGCGCTCGCCGCGCGGCCCCGGCTGGTGATCGCGGACGAACCCACCAGTGCGCTGGATGTCACCGTGCAGCGGCAGATCCTGGACAACATCGCGGCGCTCATGGCGGAGCGGGGGACCGCCGTCCTGCTGATCACCCACGATCTTGGCGTGGCAGCAGACCGCGCCGACCGCATCATCGTGATGCGCCGGGGCGAGATCGTGGAAGCAGGGTCAGCTGCCCAGGTCCTGGGCAATCCCCGGCACGCCTACACCCGTCAGCTGATCGCCGCTGCACCCGGACTGAGTCCCCAACGGCTCCGGCCAACCGTGGCCGGCGTAACCCGGCCGGATGGCACCGCCGCTGCGGCAGCCCCGGGGCCTACTGGTTCCGAGGGTCCCTTGGTGCAGGCGCGGAACCTGCGGAAGGTCTTCCACCTGCCGCGGACGGCCAAGGGGCCGCGCACCCTCACCGCGGTCAACGACGTCTCGCTCGAGATCCTGCGCGGTGAAACCCTGGCACTGGTGGGGGAGAGCGGCTCGGGCAAAAGTACAGTGGCCAGGCTGTTGCTGCGGCTGGATAAGCCAACCAGCGGTTCCGTGACGTTCGACGGCGAGGACCTCACCGCCGCGCGGGGTGAGCGGCTGCGACAGCTGCGGCGCCGCTTCCAGGTGGTTTTCCAGAGCCCTTACGCTTCGCTGGATCCCCGCTTCACCGTGGCGGACAGCGTGGCCGAACCGCTGCGCGCCTTTGGTGAGGGGACGCCGTCGGACCGCCGGGCGAGGGTGGCCGGGCTGCTGGACGCGGTGCATCTGCCGGCCGACTACGGGCGAAGGCAGCCCGCAGAACTGTCCGGCGGGCAGCGCCAACGGGTGGCCATTGCCCGCGCCCTGGCCCTGCGTCCGGAACTGGTGGTGCTGGATGAAGCAGTGTCCGCGCTGGATGTGTCAGTGCAGGCGCAGATCCTGGCGCTGCTCGCCGAGCTCCAGGTCCAGGACAGGTTGAGCTACCTCTTCATCTCTCACGACCTCGCGGTGGTGCAGCAGATCTCGGACCGCGTGGCCGTGATGCGCGGCGGGGAACTGCTGGAAGCCGGAACCACGGAATCGGTGCTGGAGCGGCCCGAACACGGGTATACGCGGGAGCTGATCTCGGCGGTACCGGGCCGGCGGACGCTGGCGGTGCAGGACCTGCCGGGGTAAATACTCACAGCGTGGACAACCTGTGAGTATTTACCGGCTGTTCAACAAACCTGTGGCGCGCGTCCTAGCGGCGTTTGGGGGCGTCTGTTTCACTGGAACAATGACAACACTGACTGAAACCTCAGTCGCCGGCAACGATGACCGGCGAGGCACAGAACCCAACAACAGCTCCCTCAACGGCCGGCAACTGATG
>Ga0160459_100488_pt1 | contig 15255 bp, 16 predicted proteins | sample HID1973K_E6MG_FD_108208 | JGI IMG/M metagenome (GOLD analysis project Ga0160459, IMG submission 108208) | Enriched mosquito-associated microbial communities from UW Madison campus, WI, USA - HID1973K_E6 MG | ecosystem: Host-associated > Arthropoda: Insects > Digestive system > Unclassified ... | reverse complement strand
CTTGAGCATGTTGAGGCCAAAGGAGGCGAGCAGCGGGTTGCGGGGGTCGTCCGTGATGCCGCGTGCGGCTGCCTTCAACTCCGGGGCCAGCGGTACGGGCTGGATGACCGAGTCCAGGCGGGGTGACCAGAAGAACGGCACCGAGTAACGGTCCACGCCCGGGGGCGGTGCCTGCACTCGATGGATCGTGGCCGCAAGGTACCCCTCGGTGGCTACTTCGAGCATTTCGCCGAGGTTCACCACCAACGCCCCCGGGAGGGGCTCCACCGGAAGCCATTCCGGGGTCCCCGGCGGTTTTACTTCCAGGCCTCCAACGTCGTCCTGCAGCAGGAGCGTCACGAACCCGTAGTCCGCGTGGGAACCTACGCCCTGGTCACCGGCCTCTTTGACGACGCCGCCAACGTAATGGACCAATTTTCCCATCCATGCCGGCGCTTCCCGGAACGGTTCGTCGAAATAGTCCTCGGGCTGCTGCAGCGTCACAGCAATGGCGCGCATCAGCTCCATCCCCACTCCGGACATCAGTTCGGCCCAGGCCATGGCTGCCGGCTTTAATTCCGGGAACGCTTCGTCCGGCCACTGGTTGGGTCCCTGCAGCAGCCAGTACGGCTGGTCCTGCGGATAGCTGTCCACGGGCGGGCGCTCGGGGGAGTAGTCGATCTGCTCGCGCGCATCCGCCCGCCCCTGCGTCACTTCGGTTCCCATCCGGGTGTAGCCGCGGAAGTGCGGAGAAAGCCGGTTGTCGAGCTTCATCCGCTCTTCGAGGGGAAGGTCGAAGAACCGCCGGACGGCGTCGAGGAGCTGGTCCGCCTGCCCGGGCGAACCCCCGTAACCGGTGATTTGGAAGAAACCCACATCATGGGTGGCGTGCCGCAGCTGCTCGATGAATTCCGGACTGAAGGTCCCGTAGGGCTGCCGTGCGGTACTCAAATCCAGAACAGGTATGGCTCCCTGATCGTGTGACATCCTCGCAGACTAGCACCGTAAGGATGGGCTTTATAGGCTTCGTTCATGGACCCCGCCCTGCTGCGAAAGATCTGCCTCTCATTCCCCGGCGCCTTCGAGGACTACCCGTTCGGGCCGGAGATTGCCGTCTTCAAGGTCCGTGCCCACATCGCCGGTGGAACCCGGCATGAGGCGAAGCTGTTTGCGCTGTCCTCCATGGACCCCGGCGATTTCTACGTGAACCTCAAATGCGATCCGTCCCTGGCGGTTCAGTTGCGGGCCGCGCACCCGGCCATCGACGGAGCCTGGCACATGAACAAGACGCACTGGAACGGTGTCCGCCTGGACGGTTCCCTCCCGGAGAGCATGGTGCGGGACATGGTGGAGGACTCTTATGACCTGGTGGTTGCCGGCCTGAGCCGCAAGCAGCAGGAACAGCTTGGCTGGGCACGCCTGGGACGTTCGGGTGAATGAGTCACGGCCGGCCCGCGGCAGCCTGAATTATCCGGGTATTGGAACTACAAGGCAGGGCACGACGCCGGCGGGGTACGCCAGCGTCCTGGAGGAGGTGCGCTTGGGGTCGGGGCTGCCGCTGTTCCGTCGTGTGGCGGACGGCATCCTTGGGTGGGAACTGCAGCGGCGCGCAGGGCTCCGTGTCCGGGCGGAGTCCCCACAGGCAAGGCCGGGCGTGCGGGTGGTCAGCGGCTTCGGCGTCGGCCCGTTCCGGCTGAACGCGCCGTGCGAGGTGGTATGGGTCCGGGAACCTTCCACGGACGGCATGCCGCAGGCAGCAGGATTTGGCTACGGAACGCTTCCGGGACATCCTGCCCGCGGCGAAGAATCGTTCGAGGCGGTCATCGACGCCTCGGGTGCGGTCTACCTCCGGATCCGTGCCTTCAGCAAGCCGGCCAACTGGTTCTACGCCACCGGCGGACTGGTGACGCGGGCGGCCCAGCGGTACGTTACTTCCCGGTACATTGAAGGGGCACGCACACTCGCCGCGGAAGGAACGTCCCAGTGATCTTTATCGTCGTTAAGTTCAAGGTCAAGCCGGAATGGTCGGAGCGCTGGCCGGAGCTGGTGGCAGACTTCACCGAGGCAACCCGGCAGGAGCCCGGAAACCTTTGGTTCGACTGGTCGCGCAGCCTGGACGACCCCAACGAGTACGTCCTTGTCGAGGCGTTTAAGGACGACGCCGCGGGCGACCACGTGAACAGCGAGCACTTCAAGAAGGCCATGGCGGACATGCCGCAGGCCCTCGCCGAAACTCCCCGCATCGTCAGCCGCCAGCTCGACGGCGACGGCTGGGACCGCATGGGTGAGCTCACCATCGGCTAGGGAAGGACCGCAGCCATGTGGGTCGGCTGGATTGAGTTCGACATCCTCCTGGGTGACGTCCAGAGCCTGAAGGAAAAACGGTCCGTTATCAGGCCACTCGTTGCCGAATTAAAACGCCGCTTCGACGTCTCGGCCGCCGAAGTGGGCGACCACGACCAGTACCGCCGCACCAGGGTGGGCGCCGGCCTGGTGGCAGCCGACCGTGCGCACCTCGTGGAGGTGCTTGACGCCGTCGAACGCTTCGTGGCGGGCCGCCCGGAAATCGAGCTGCTCAGCGCCCGCCGCCGGGACCTGCACAGCGAGGATTAAGCGGGTTGAGCCCGTCGAAACCTGCGAGGGTTTCGACGGGCTCAACTGCTGGCTGGGCCCACGCCGCCAGGGTGCCTTGGCCGAGCTTGCGAGGCGAGGGTGGCGGTGGGTGGGCCCACGCCGCCAGGGTGCCTTGGCCGAGCTTGCGAGGCGAGGGTGGCGGTGGGGAGGGTCAGCCGAAGTACTTCGGCAGCGTCCCTTCGTGGGCTTCGCGGAGGGCGTCGAGGGACAGGCTCTCCACGCCGTTGATTTCCAGGGCGCCGCTGGCAGCGTCCACCACGCCGATGCGGGTGTGCGCGAAGCCGCGGGCGGTGCACATATCCGTGAAGCGCACTTCCTCCGAGCGGGGAACGCCCACGACGGCGCGTCCCTGGGATTCGGAGAACAGTGCCGTGAACAGGTCCACGCCATCGCGGTCCATGACATCCTGCAGCGCAATCCGCGCGCCGACGCCATAGCGCAGCGAGGACTCCACCAGCACGGCGGCCAGGCCACCCTCGGAGAGGTCGTGTGCGGCGTCGATCATGCCGTCGCGGGAGGCATTGATAAGGATCTCACCCAGTGCGCGCTCGGTCTCGAGGTCAACCTTCGGCGGCTGGCCGCCCAGGTGGCCGCGCATGTTGGCCCACTCAGAGCCGTCCAGTTCGGCAGCGGTGGTGCCCAGCAGGTAGATCGCCTGGCCATCCTCACGCCAGCCCGACGGCGTGCGGCGGGCGACGTCGTCGAGCTTGCCCAGGACCGCCACCACGGGGGAGGGGTGGATGGGGGTGGTGCCCGTCTGGTTGTACAGCGAGACGTTGCCGCCGGTCACGGGGATGCCGAGCACCTGGCAGGCGTCGGACAGACCGCGGATAGCTTCGGCCAGCTGCCACATGACATCCGGGTCCTCGGGGGAGCCGAAGTTCAGGCAGTCGCTGACGGCCATGGGGATGGCACCTGCGGTGGCAACGTTCCGGTACGCCTCGGCCAGGGCCAGCTGTGCACCGTGGTACGGGTCGAGGTAGGTGTAGCGGCCGTTGGCGTCGGTGGCCAGGGCAACGCCCAGGCCGGTTTCCTCGTCAACGCGGACCACGCCGGCGTCGTCCGGGAACGCCATGGAGGTGTTGCCGCCCACGTACCGGTCGTACTGGTTGGTAATCCAGGACTTCGAGCACATGTTCGGCGATGCCACGAGTTCCGTCACAGCCTTGGCCAGCTCGGCGGGTCCGGCCGGGCGGCCGGCATCCTGCACGGAGCCGGTAAAGGTGTCTGCCTGGACGGAATCCTGCCACTCGGGGCGGGCAAACGGGCGGTCGTAGACCGGGCCGTCGTGCGCCACGGTGCGGGGATCGACGTCGACAATCACGTCGCCTTCCCAGGTGATGATCAGGCGGCCGGTGTCGGTCACCTCGCCCAGCCAGGAGTACTCCACGGCCCACTTGTCCATGACGGCCTCGAACGCTTCCACGTTCTCCGGCGTCACAACGGCCATCATGCGTTCCTGCGACTCGGACATCAGGATCTCGCCCGGGGTCAGCGTGGGGTCGCGCAGCAGGACGGAGGTCAGCTCAACCTGCATGCCGCCGTCGCCGTTGGAAGCGAGCTCGGACGTGGCGCAGGAGATACCTGCCGCGCCGAGGTCCTGGATGCCTTCCACCAGGGAGCCCTTGAACAGCTCAAGGCAGCACTCGATGAGCACCTTCTCGGCGAACGGGTCGCCCACCTGGACGGCGGGACGCTTGGACGGTTTGGTGTCATCAAAGGATTCGGAGGCCAGCACGGAAGCGCCGCCGATTCCGTCGCCGCCGGTGCGCGCACCGAACAGGACCACCTTGTTGCCCTTGCCCGAAGCGTTGGCCAGGCGGATGTCCTCGTGGCGCATGACGCCCACAGCCAGGGCGTTGACCAGCGGGTTGCCCTGGTAGACGGAGTCGAACACCATCTCGCCGCCGATGTTGGGCAGGCCCAGGGAGTTGCCGTAGCCGCCGATGCCGGCAACGGCACCGTGCATCACGCGGGCGGTGTCCGGGTGGTCGATGGCGCCGAAGCGCAGCGGGTCCATGACGGCAACGGGGCGTGCGCCCATGGAGATGATGTCGCGGACGATGCCGCCGATGCCGGTGGCCGCGCCCTGGTAAGGCTCAACGAACGACGGCGAGTTGTGCGATTCGATCTTGAAGGTCACGGCCCAGCCGTCCCCCAGGTTGGTGACGCCGGCGTTTTCGCCGATGCCCACCAGCATGTCCTTCTTCATTTCCTCGGTGACCTTTTCGCCGAACTGGCGCAGGTGGTTCTTGGAGGATTTGTAGGAGCAGTGCTCGCTCCACATTACGGAGTACATCGCCAGTTCGGCGCCGGTGGGGCGGCGGCCCAGGACCTTGACGATTTCGTCGAACTCGTTCCGCTTCAGGCCAAGCTCGGCCCACGGCAGGTCCGTCTTCGGAGTCTTGCCGGCGTTCTCCACCGTGTCGATGTTGAACTTCTTGGTGGTTTCGGTGGTCACTTGTCGCCTCCCACAATCTTGGTCAGTACGGAGGTGAAGAATCCGAGGCCGTCGGTATCGGTCCCGCCGACGCCGGCGGAGCCGGACAAAACAGTTTCGGGGCCAAAGCCCTGCTCCACAGCGTGCTCGGGGTGCGGCATGAGGCCCACCACGTTGCCGGCTGCGTTGGAGATGCCGGCGATGTCGCGGCGCGAACCGTTCGGGTTAAAGCCCACGTAACGGAAGACGACGCGGCCTTCGGCCTCAAGGGCGTCCAGGGTCTTGTCGTCGGCGATGTACTGGCCATCCTGGTTCTTCAGCGGGATGGTGATCTCCTGGCCCGCCTCGTAGTCCAGGGTCCAGGCAGTGTTGCTGTTCTCGACGCGCAGGATCTGGTCGCGGCACAGGAACTTCAGGTGATCGTTCTTGATCATCGAACCCGGCAGCAGGTGCGATTCCGTGAGGATCTGGAAGCCGTTGCAGATGCCCAGGACGGGCAGCTTGGCGTCACTGTTTGCGGCGTCGATGATCTTGGACATCAGCGGCGCGAAACGGGCAATGGCGCCGGCGCGGAGGTAGTCGCCGTAGGAGAAGCCGCCGGGGATGACCACGGCGTCCACGTCGCCAATTTCCGTATCGCCGTGCCAGAGTTCGACGGCGGTGCCGCCGGCCAGGCGCACGGCGCGGGCAGCGTCGCGGTCATCCAGGGTCCCGGGGAAGGTGACGACGCCGATCTTCGCGCCCGCAAGGCGCGGGTTGGCGGCGACGGCGACAGCCTCGCCGATCAGGGGAAGTTCAGTCATGTCAGGCCTCGACGACCTCGACGTTGACGACGTCCTCGATGACGGGGTTGGACAGGAGGGTTTCGGCGGCGTCGCGGGCCTGGGCCAGGATCTCCTCCGTCACCTCGCCGTCCACGGTCAGTTCGAAGCGCTTGCCCTGGCGGACAGAGCTGAAGCTGGTGAAGCCGAGGCGGGGAAGAGCGCCGACGATCGCCTTTCCCTGGGGGTCAAGAATCTCGGGCTTGGGCATGACGTCAACAACGATCCGGGGCATCCGGCAACTCCTGTGCGTGAGCTTGGGTAAGGGCGCAGCGGAGTGATGCCGTCTCACGCCGTACCGGTGTTGGGGGCACACTGTAAGGCAGTGTTCCAGACTTTGTGGACGGGCGCTCCGCGAGCTTGCCCTATCATTCTACCGGCCCGGCGGCCCCACCCTGTATTCGGTAGATCCACGTCACGGCGAGGCCCGCGCAAGGGCAATCCGGCACATCCGTGCGATCCCGCTATGGAGTTGAAAGGGACCCTTCACTAGGATGACGGGATGGCAGAGAATTCGAAGTCCGTCCTTTTGCCAGTGATGGCCGCAGCCGTATTTGCCGGCCTGGGCCGGATGGTCTTCCAGAAGATCAAAGCCGACCGCCGTGCCCGGGAAAACCGCACCGCCGGTCCTGTGGACGAGAAGACCCGGCAATGGATCAGCGACGTGGTCCGGACCCCGCGGCAGTAGCGTTCTGCTGCGGATTCCTGCGCCCTGCCTTGCATAGGCAGGTCTTCCCGGGGTGCCCGGTGAGACCCCCGCCAGCAATGCTTATGACTGGCGAAAATTTGCCGTTTGTGCCCTATGTCATATTCGGCTATCAGTCTGTACTCTGTGAACCGGCTGGTCTTATCGAATTACAAAACCTGTAATTCCCTGTACCACGCTGTCGTTTCCGGCCCTCTAATCCTGACAGGCCGGTTCATCGTGAAAGGGTGCACGTGAAATTAACAGGAAAGAGCCCTGCAAGGGGCGGCGGGTTCCGGAGGGCTGCAGCGTTCTCCGTCGGGATTCCGCTGCTTCTTGGTTCAGTGGCAGCCGTGCCGGCCACGGCAGCCCCCGCCACGGGGCAGGTTCCGTCGGTCCAGCAGAAAGACCTTGATCCCAAGGACTACCAGGCCGGCAGGTACATCGTGGTACTGGCTGAGAAGCCCGCAGCCACCTATGCAGGCGGCACCCTCGACCTGAGCGCTACGAAGCCTGAAAGCGGAAAGAAGCTCGACGCCGGGCGGCCAGAGGTGCAGCGCTACCAGCAGCATCTCGAAACGCAGCAGCGCGAGATTGCCAAGGATGAAAGTGTCCAGATCAAACGCAACTTCACCGCCGCCATCAATGGCTTCGCCGCGGATCTCTCCGCCGACCAGGCGCTGAAACTGGCCAAGGACCCGAAGGTCCTCATGGTGGCGCCGGATACCGAGAACGCGCCGGACTACTCCACCACCGATTTCCTCCAGCTCTCCGGCCCGCAAGGCATCTGGAACACATCCTTCGGTGGCACGGAGAACGCCGGCAAGGGTGTTGTGGTGGGAGTCATCGACTCCGGATACACCCCCTCCAGCCCCTTTTTCGCCGGAACCGACGTCAAGCCGCTGGCCGGAAACCCCGAAGTGGGCGTGCCCTACCGGACAGCAGACGGCAAGATCGCGATGCTGAAGTCCGACGGCGACACGTTCGTGGGCGAATGCCAAAAGGGCGAAGGCACCGGGGCCGCCTTCGACGGCAGCGCCTGCAACTCCAAGGTCCTCAGTGCCCGCTACTTCGCCGACGACTTCAAGAAGTACGTCCCGGAGGCCAACCGAGCCCCCGAGGAAGTCCTTTCTCCCGTTGATGTCGGAAGCCACGGTACCCACACCGCCAGCACCGCAGCCGGAAACGCGAACGTCCGGGCCAACCTGGGCGCCCGTGACATGGGCATCACCGGCGGCGTCGCTCCGGCGGCCAAACTCTCCATCTACAAGGTCTGCTGGGAAGACACCGACCCCAACACCGGCGGCTGCTACAGCTCCGCATCGGTGGCCGCCATCAACCAGGCGATCCTGGACGGCGTGGATGTCCTGAACTACTCCATTTCGGGCAGCACCTCCACCACCACGGACCCGGTTGCCCTGGCCTTCCTCTCCGCCGCCTCAGCTGGAGTCTTCGTTTCCGCATCCGCAGGCAACAGCGGCCCCACGGCCAGCACCGTAAACCACGGCGCACCCTGGCTCACTACTGTCGCTGCCTCGTCCTTCTCCACAGAGCTACAGGGAACTGTTGAATTCGAGGACGGCAGCAAGTACCGCGGTGCCAGCCTGATGGCCAACAATGTCCCGGCCAGTCCGCTGGTCCTCGCCGCATCTGCTGCCGCAGCAGGAGCCGCAAGCCCCGAGCTCTGCGGACCGAACACACTGGACCCCGCCAAGGTGGCCGGCAAGATTGTCGTCTGCGACAGGGGAGTAGTTGACCGTGTGGCCAAGAGCGCCGAGGTCAAGCGCACCGGCGGCGTCGGCATGATCCTCGTCAACGTCACCCCGTCCTCCGAGGACGTGGACCAGCACGCCGTTCCCACTGTCCACGTGAATCCGCCGGCAACCCAACAGATCAAGGACAAGCTGGCAGCCAACCCCGCCATCAAAGCCGCGCTGGTAAACAAGGACACCACCGGCCTGCCGCAGGAGCCCCAGCCGCAGATCGCCGGATTCTCCTCACGCGGCCCGCTGCTGGCCACCGACTCCGACCTGCTGAAACCGGACGTCGCCGCTCCCGGCGTCGCCGTTCTGGCCGGTGTTTCACCCATCGGTGAAGCCGGCGCCCAGTTCGGCATGATGTCCGGCACATCGATGGCCGCCCCGCACGTGGCAGGCTTCGGTGCGCTGGTCCTGGGCAAGAACCCCACCTGGTCGCCCGCCACGGTCAAATCAGCCATGATGACCACCGCTACGGACGTCAAGAACGCGGACGGCAGCCGAAACACGGATGTCTTCGCCACCGGCGCCGGCCAGGTGTCGGTTGCCAAGGTCCTGGACCCGGGACTGGTGTACGACGCCAACGAAACCGATTACCTGAAGTTCATCCAGGGAACCGGACTGGACCTGGGCATCCCGGATCTGGGGACTACGGCGCCGCGGGACATGAATGTGGCCTCGTTTGCACTCGGCGCACTGACGGGCAGGACCGAAGTGACCCGCACGGTGACGGCCCTGACCCCCGGCCTGTACCGCGCCCAGGTGAACGTGCCGGGCGTCAAAGTCACGGTGACCCCCTCGATCCTGAACTTCAGTGCGGTGGGCGAAAAGCGGACTTTCAAGGTCAAGTTTGAAAATGCCTCCGCCCCCACAGGCCAGTTCGCCATGGGCAGCCTGGTCTGGCAGGGCGCCGGCAAGAACGTCGCTTCGCCGGTAGCGGTCCGTCCGCAGTCCGTGGTGGCGCCGGCGAATGCCGCCTTCAGCTCAGTGGGCGGTACCGGGCAGGGGAAGATTCCCGTGGTGTCCGGAACCAACGCACCGGTCAGCATGACGGTGGACGGCCTGTCCAAGGCGGATTCAACTGCCGTGGAACTGGTCCCCGGGCCGCTGGCGCTGGCGAACAACACCTCCAACGCCTTGAAGCAGGTGACGGTGGCGGCGGGTTCGCCGCTGGCCAAGTTCTCCGTCTTCTCCTCGGACGAGAACGCTGACTTCGATCTCCTGGTGTTCACCCCGGATGGCAAGCAGCTCTCCTCCCAGACGGTGTCCGCCAGCGAATCAGTGTCCGTCGCCAATCCCAAGGCCGGCGTCTACACGATGTTTGCCAACCTCTACGCAAGCCCTAACGGCCAGCCCACCAAGGCCTCGTTGGATGCTGCAGTCCTGGGTGCAAACGTGGGCAATGCCTCGGTCAGCCCGAACCCGCTTCGGTTGGCGAACGGCACTGCCGGTGACGTGACGTTGTCGTGGCAGAACCTCCAGCCTGGCTCCTACATCGGCCGGGTCAACTACTCCGGCGGTGCCACGCCCACCTTTGTCTCGGTGGTAGTGACCCCGGGGGCCGGCGCAGTGATCCCGGATGACGAGCAGACGGACCCGGGCAAGAAGGACAAGAAGGACAAGGTCAAGAAGGAAAAGAAGAAGAAGGAGTTCCAGGACGAATCGGGGAGCTCCAACCTGGGAATCTAGGCGCAAGCCTCCCAGGAGGCCCGGAGCCTGGATAACCGGATAACTGATGGCCGGCGGATCGACTGCGATCCGCCGGCCATCAGTGTTTGGGGCGGGTATCCGTCCGCCTAAGTAGTGCCGGCGGCTCCGGCAGTTCCGCCCAGCAGTGGAGCAAGGGCCCGCCACCGGGAAATCTCGCAGCCATCGGTCAGTGTCAGCGTGGTGTGGACGCGCCTGCCGTGGAACGTCCCCGTAACGACAGCCTGCTGCGGCCCGCCGTACTGCTGGGTACAGAGCCGCGGCGGCCCGGGTTCAGGAAAGAAGATCGCGGGTCCGTGTTTGAGGACGGCGTCGAGCGCGGCCTGCGGGTCCGGTACGGTCGAGCCGGGGGATACCTTGCCGTGGCTGGCCTGCAGGGTGAAGTTATGGTGCGGGCCGTCCGGTGTTTCGCTGAGGTTGATCACCAGGTGAACGGATCCGGGATCAGGCTGCGCCTTGTTCGCCATGGACTTCTCCTTTTGCGGACGTGGTGGGTAGGCCTGTGGCCGCCGCCAAAGCCGCTGCCAGCCTGCCCCGAAGTGTTGCGGCTTCCTGGGCAAACCCACGCTGCCGGGCAACGTAGTCGGCTTTTCCATCGGCGGTCTCAATACGGATGGGCGGGTAGCCCCAGCCGGCGAGGTCGTAGGGGGATGCCTGCATATCCATGGCGCGGATCCGCCACGAGAGCTCGAAGCAGTCCATGACCAGCTCGCTTGGAAGGGCGGGAAGCAGCTTGTAGGCCCACTTGTAGAGGTCCATGTTGGCATGCAGGCAGCCGGGCTGCTCCATGTGCCGTTGGGAGTCCCGGGTAGGCAGGTGCTCATTAAGCGGCAACGCATCAGGAGAATAGAAGCGGAACGCATCAAAGTGTGTGCAGCGGATGCGGTTATCCTCCACCACCTGGTCCGTTCCCGCGGAGCCAAGGCGCAGTTTCAGGTATTCGTGGCGCAGGTCGAATTTGTCCTGGCGGTACACCATGGCCCATTCATGAAGGCCGAAGCAGCCGAACTGGGCAGGCCTGGCCGCGGTTCCGCGCAGGATGATTTCCGCGAAGGCCACCGCGTCCGCCCGGTCGGCCAGGAAGGCGGCCCGGTCGAAGGCGACCGCAGTGCTTCCTGTTGGCAGGCCCAGCACAGCCACTTCGCCGTCGTCGAGCTCCCGGTAGTGCTTCCATCCGCGCCGGGCCTCGCCCGCGCTGCCTACCAGAACGGTTCCAGCGCCGGGGTGCCAGCGGCGAAGCTGGCCCGGCTTTTGCGTGTAGTAGGTGAAAAGGAAGTCCTCCACCGGGTGTTTCCGCCCGGCGGACCTCCGCTCCAAATATGGATCGGCGTAGCGGCCCACGCGCAGTTGATGGGCCTCTTCCCGCGTCCGCCACTCGTCCGCCGCCAGGAGCCTAAGTTGCTCCACCGGCGCCTCCAAGAATGTCTTTCGCGGCGTCCCAGTCGCTGATTTCGCAACCGTCCGTGCGGGCGAAGGATGCCTCGACGGCGGTTCCGTCAACCACCCCGGTCACGGTCGCCTTTTCCGGTCCGCCATATTGCTGGGTGCAGGCCTGGGCCGTGCGGGGCGCCTGGTTCAGCAGGGCAGCATTCCGTTTGAGGGCCGCACAGGCGGCGTCAGCCGTGGGGTGGCTGCTTTCGCCTGCCGGAACTCCGGATTCGCACACGAGCGTGTAGTTGACGGCGGCTTGGCCTTCCGCCGGAATGACTGTGATGGCAAGTTCGGCATTGCCCTGGCCGGGCCCGGCAGGCAGCGCGGACGGGGATGCAGGTGGCGGGGCCGGAACGGACGTTTCGGTGTCCGGGGATGGAGTGGCTGTTGACGGAGGGGCGGTTGCCGACGACGGGGCGGAGGAGGTTGGCGACTGAGCCGGGGGTGTGGATGAGGGTGGGTTGCCGCCGTCCGGGCCTCCGGTGCAGGCGGAGAGCAGGCCCGCAATGACGGCAAGGGCCGCCAGGTGAAGCCTCACGTTACGCATGGTCCGACGCCTCATTCATGCCTCGATTCTAACGTCCCCTGGTTGTGCTGGGCGCTCCGCTGAACCGGCCCGGTGCGCTGGAGGGGAGTGGGCTGCGCTGCCTATGACTCCCCGCTGCCGGACGTGGCGGCGATGAGTGCCATCATGCTGGCGTGCAGCTCGGTGACCTGCCCGCGTGTCAGCCCCAGCCTGTCCATCATGGTGCCGGGAACCTTGAGCGCCTCTTGCCGGAGGGCGGCACCTTTTGGCGTGAGCTCCACCGACAGGGCACGTTCGTTCCCGTCGGCCCGGCGCCGGGTGATGAATCCGGCCGCTTCAAGACGGCGCAGCAGCGGCGAAATGGTGGCCGGTTCCTGGGCGAGGGCTTCGCTGATGTTCCTGACGGTGCGGGGACTGGTTTCCCACAAAGCGAGCATGACGAGGTACTGCGGGTGGGTCAGGTTCAGTCTTTCCAGTACTGGCTTATAGGCGCCCACGACGCTGCGGGAAGCCACGGTCAGGGCGAAACACAACTGGTGCTCCAGGAGCAGGTCGTCTTCGCGGGCGTCCGGGGCGGCTGCGGTGGTCATCGGTCCTCCAACTATTAGTGCACTAATAATTAGCGTACACTTTCGGTAGGCAGGATGTCAGATGGAAGGAAAGTTCATGGCCAGGCGCAACACTGAAGACAGGGGCAATGCTTCCCAGCGGTTCATGCGGGCCACCGGCAAATTGCGGGCAGTCTTCGGGCCGGCCAACCGTTCCGCCCTCGGACACGCCATGACCGAGGAAAACCGCCGGCTCCTTGAACAGCGCCAGGCCGAAAGCCAGCAATGGGAGACCATCACCCGGCCGGACGGAAGCACCTACGTGGTGCCGAAGGACCCGGGCGACAAATCCCTGCGCTGATCGGCCCGCGGCCCCCGTCCAACTGACCGGCCGCTGCTTCCCGCCGGAACGCCGGTATCCCGGAGCTTTTTGCCCGTCCCCGGCGTAAAATGAGGGGCACCGGCTCCCGGGTGGAGCCAATGGCTCATTTCCTCGCACCGGGGAAGGGGGTGGAAAACAGTGGCACACGTACTCAGCGGATTCATGAGCATGACGGACCGGCTCCGCTTCTTCTTCGGTCCAGCGACCCGGCTTGATGCCGATACTCCGGTGATCCACAGGCACGACGATTTCGAGCAGGCCTCCGAGGAGGACCTTGCGCACTTCGTGGTGGAAACCGACTCAACAGGCCACCACTACGCCGTCCGGCGGGAAGACCTGGAACGGGAAAGCTGAACCCTTCCGGCATTCAGGTCCCAAGCCGCACAGCATGAAAAAACCGGGCCGCTTTCCATGAATCATGGAAAGCGGCCCGGCTTTTTGTCTGCCTGCGGCTGTCAGCGGCCGGTGCCGCCATACACGGTGGCTTCGTTGTCGCTGTCCAGCTCGAACGCATTGTGGATGACGCGCACAGCCTCGTCCAGCAGGTCTGCATGGGTGACTACGGAGATCCTGATTTCCGAGGTGGAAATCATGTTGATGTTGATGCCGGCGTCGGACAGCGCCTTGAAGAAGGTGGCCGAGACGCCCGGGTGGGACCGCATGCCGGCGCCGATCAGGGAGAGCTTGCCGATCTGCTCGTTGTATTCGATGGTTTCGAAGCCGATCTTGTCCTGCGCGGCGTGCAGGGCCGCAAGGGCATCGGCGCCCTCAACGATGGGAAGCGTGAACGAAATGTCGGTCTTGCCGGTTCCGTGGGTAGACACGTTCTGGACGATCATGTCGATGTTGGAATGGGCATCGGCGATGACCTGGAAAATAGCGGCGGCCTTGCCCGGGATGTCCGGAACGCCCACAACGGTGACCTTGGCTTCCGAGCGGTCGTGCGCAACGCCGGAGATGATTGGCTGCTCCAAGGCAACTCCCTCTTGAGTGGTGATCTTGTCTTCGGCGCTGGGGATGACCCAGGTGCCTTCGTGCTGGCTGAACGAGGAACGAACGTGAAGGGGCACGCCGAATCGGCGGGCATACTCGACGCACCGGAGATGCAGGATCTTGGCGCCGGACGCTGCAAGCTCCAGCATCTCCTCGCTGGAAATGGTGTCGATCTTCTGGGCAGACGGGACAACCCGGGGATCGGCCGTGTAGATGCCGTCCACATCCGTGTAGATCTCGCAGACGTCAGCTTCCAGTGCAGCAGCCAGGGCCACCGCGGTGGTGTCCGACCCGCCCCGGCCCAGGGTGGTGATTTCGTTGGTGCTCCGGCTCATGCCCTGGAAACCGGCCACAATGGCGATGTTTTCCTTGTCCAGCGCGGTGCGGATGCGGTGGGGGTCCACGTCGATGATGCGGGCCTTGCCGTGGATGCCATCGGTGATCATGCCGGCCTGCGACCCGGTAAAGGACTGCGCGGACGCGCCGAGTTTGTTGATGGCCATGGCCAGCAGGGCCATTGAGATACGTTCGCCGGCGGAGAGCAGCATGTCCATTTCGCGGGCAGGGGCGGAATCGGTGACCTGGGCGGCGAGGTCCAGGAGTTCGTCGGTGGTGTCGCCCATGGCGGAGACCACCACAACAACCTCGTTGCCGGCCTGCTGGGCGTTTACCACCCTGGCGGCCACACGCTTAATGCCGTCAGCGTCCGCCACGGAGGACCCGCCGAACTTCTGCACGATGAGTTGTTTGGTTACCGCACCGCCGGCCTGCAGGCCCTGCGGCTGCGTCGCGTTGTGCACTTCGGTAGTGGGCGTACTCATGGCGCATACCTTCATCGGATCAATGGGATTTTCGGAAGCCAGGCAGCGGGGCGGCCCGGCATCCTCCGACAGTTTATCGCCGCCCGTACCGCGCCGCTGAATTGTGACCGAATCTCAGCACGGAGGACGACATCCCGGCCATATCCGCTGGCGTACGCTCGGAGGATCAGCACGCAGCAATACTGTGGGGGACAGGTGCGCACACGATGACAATAATTTCGGAACAGCCCGGCGGGCAGCAGGTTCCCGACGGCGGAATCACGGCCCAGGGGGTGAGCCGCAGCTTCGGCACTGTCCGCGCGGTGGATCATATGGACTTCCACGCCCCGGCGGGCAAGGTTACGGCACTCATCGGCCCCAATGGTGCAGGAAAGACCACCCTGCTGCTCATGCTTGCCTCGCTGCTGGCCCCGGACCAGGGCACCATCACTGTTGGCGGCCTGGACCCCGTCCGGAACCGCGCGGAGGTCCGGAGCCGGCTGGGCTGGATGCCGGACACCCTGGGAGTGTGGGAATCGCTGACTGCCCGGG
>Ga0160459_100487_pt1 | contig 15307 bp, 10 predicted proteins | sample HID1973K_E6MG_FD_108208 | JGI IMG/M metagenome (GOLD analysis project Ga0160459, IMG submission 108208) | Enriched mosquito-associated microbial communities from UW Madison campus, WI, USA - HID1973K_E6 MG | ecosystem: Host-associated > Arthropoda: Insects > Digestive system > Unclassified ... | reverse complement strand
GGCATCATCCTTGGCCGCTCGGGCGCGCGGAAGGCCTATCTGGAGGGTCGCGGCAGCGTCATCATCCGCGCCAAGACCCGGATCGAGGAAGGCCGCAATGGCCGTCAGCTGATCGTGCTGGACGAGATCCCCTATCAGGTGAACAAGGCCAGCCTGATCGAGAAGATCGCCGAACTCGCCAAGGAAAAGCGCATCGAGGGCATCGCCCACGTTCAGGACGAATCCGACCGGGTTGGCGTCCGCGTGGTGATCGAGCTGAAGCGCGACGCCACGGCCGAGGTGGTGCTGAACCAGCTTTTCCGCTTCACCCCCATGCAGACCAGCTTCGGCTGCAACATGCTGGCGCTGAACGGCGGCCGCCCGGAGCAACTGGCGCTGCGCGACTTCCTGACCCATTTCCTGACCTTCCGCGAGGAGGTGGTCGCCCGCCGCACCGCGCATGAGCTGCGCAAGGCGCGCGAGCGCGCGCATGTCCTCTGCGGTCTGGCCGTGGCCGTGTCGAACGTGGACGAGGTGGTCGCGACCATCCGAAGCTCGGCCGATGCCGCCGAGGCGCGCGAGCGGCTGATGTCGCGCCGCTGGCCCGCGCATGACATCGTCGAATACCTGAAGCTGATCGACGATCCGCTGCATCCGGTGAACGAGGACGGCACCTATAACCTGTCCGAGACGCAGGCCCGCGCCATTCTGGAACTGCGTCTGCAACGCCTGACCCAGCTTGGCGTGCAGGAAGTCACCGACGAGCTGAGGAAGCTGGCGGAGTCGATCCGCGAGTTCCTCGCCATCCTCGCTTCGCGTGAGCGGATCATGGCCATTATCTCGGACGAGTTGCGCGAGGTCAGGGACCAGTTCGCCGTGCCGCGCCGGACCGAGATCACCGACTGGGCCGGTGACATGGATGACGAGGACCTGATCGAGCGCGAGGACATGGTCGTGACCATCACCTCGGGCGGCTATATCAAGCGCACCGCGCTGGCCGAATTCCGCAGCCAGCGGCGCGGCGGCAAGGGCCTGTCCAGCATGGCCACGAAAGAGGACGACCTCGTCACCACCCTCTTCGTCGCGAACACCCATACCGAGCTTCTGTTCTTCACCACCGACGGCATGGTCTATCGGCTGAAGACATGGCGGCTGCCGCTGGCGGGCCGGACCGCCAAGGGCAAGGCGATCGTCAATATCCTGCCGATCCAACCCGGCGTCTCGATCGCGGCGCTGATGCCGGTCGATGCGCCCGAGAAGGACTGGGACGATTATCAGGTCGTCTTCGCCACCTCGGAAGGCGATGTGCGCCGCAATGCGCTGTCCGATTTCACCAATGTGAAGTCGAACGGCAAGATCGCGATGAAGCTGCCCGAGGGGGTCGAGCTGATCGGCGTCCGCATGGCGACCGAGAGTGACGACGTGATGCTGGTCACCGCTTCGGGCCGGGCGATCCGCTTCCCGACGACCGATGTGCGTGTCTTCAAGGGTCGCGATTCCACCGGGGTGCGCGGCATCCGGCTGGCCGAGGGCAGCCGCGTTGTCAGCATGTCCGTCATCCGCCATTTCGAGGCCGACCCGGCCGAGCGCGCCGCCTATCTGAAGATGCGGCGCGCGGTCGCCGGCGCGCTGGATGACGGCGCCGAGGCGGATGAGGACGAGGATGCGGTCGCCGAAGGCACCATCACGCAGGAACGCTATGCCGAGATGTCGGCGGCCGAGGATCTGATCCTGACCATCACCGCCACCGGCTCGGGCAAGATCAGCTCGTCGCATGACTACCCGGTGCGCGGGCGCGGCGGTCAGGGCGTCATGGCCATGGACAAGGCGATGCGCGGCGGCGACCTTGTGGCGAGCTTCCCGGTCGAGGGTGACGACCAGATCATGCTGGCGACCTCGACAGGCCAGTCGATTCGCGTGCCTGTCGACGGGATCAGCTTCCGGTCGCGTTCTGCCGGCGGCGTGCGCGTCTTCAATACGGCAAGTGGCGAGTTCGTGGTTTCTGTTGCCCGCATCGCCGAGAACGGTGAGGATGAGGCCGAGGCCTGAGACCCGGGCCGGGGCGCCCTGCCCCGGCTGAATCCGGGATCGACAAAGCGGTAAGGGGAAGCCTTGGGCGCAAATGACTCGCAGCTCAGCGAGCGGCTGCAGACCGGATTTCTGGGCGTCATCGCCTTTGCGCTGATCCTGTTCCTGCTGACGCAGGCGCGGTTCATCCTGATCTGCCTTGCTTTCGCGATCATCATCTTCTCGCTCACAAGCGAGGCGATTTCGGCCTTTGCGCGACTTCGGGTGCCGAACTGGCTGGCGACGACGCTGGCGCTGATCGCCATCGCGATCGGCCTGCTCTGGGCGGCGACGACGGTGGTTGCGCAGGTGAACGAGGTGGTCACGACCTCGATCCTCTATGCCGACCGCGCGCAGACGACGCTGGCCAGCCTCAGCCAACGCTGGGGACCGCGGGTTCAGGAGTCGATCGTGACCTTCCTTGGCAGCATCGACTTCGCGGGCTGGGCCCGTTCCGCCGCCTCGCAGGCCTCCAACCTGATTTCGGGATCGGTGCTGATCTTGACCTTCGTCGGCTTCATGTTCGCCGAACGCATCTGGTTCCCGGTCAAGATCGAGCGCCTGACCGGCGACCCCGCGCGGGCCGGCGAGGTGCTGCGCATCACCTACAGCATCATGAGCCGGGTTAACCGTTATCTGGTGGTCAAGGCGGCGATCAGCTTCGTGACGGCGGGCCTGATCTGGGGGATTTTCCGCGGCGCGGGGCTCGAGCTTTCCGGCGCGGTCGCGACCTTCACCTTCATCCTGAATTTCATCCCGACCATCGGCTCGATCATCGCGGCCGTGATCGCGATTGCGGTTGTGCTGGCCCAGACCGGCGACCCGACGACAACGCTGGTGATCGGAGGCGCCTGCACGGCCGTGCATTTCGTGATCGGCAATATCTTCGATCCGATGCTGCTGGGGCAGACGCTGCGGCTCTCATCCTTCGGGATCGTGCTGTCGCTGGCCTTCTGGGGCGCGATCTGGGGAATTGCGGGCACCTTCCTTGCCGTGCCGATCATGGTGGCGCTGATGATCGTCTGCGCCCATATCCCATGGCTGAGGCCGCTTGCCATCATGATCTCGCATGAAGGTCTCCCCGAGCAGGAACCTCCGCACGCGCGGCTGCGCGGGTGAGGCGGGGGCGCTTAGCCCCTGCCGTCCCCGTCATTGTCGCCGTCTGCGTCGCCATCCCCATCCGCATCATCGTCATTGACCGGCGCTTCGTCGCGATGGGTCAGCGCGGCCTTCGGCTCCGCCTCTGCGGAAGGTGCTGCGGGTTTCTGCGGCGTCGCGTCGTCCCCTACGGCAGTCGCCGATCCGGCAAGCAGGGCCAGCACCTCGGGATTGCGCAGCCAGATGTCGCGCTGCGCATAGGGGATCTCGATCCCCTCCCCGGCGAAACGCTGCACGATCTCATGGTTGATATCCGAGGTCACGCCCATCCCGCCATTGATGTCGGAAAGCACGGCCCGGATCTCGAAATTCATGCTGTCGGCACTGAAGCCGCGAAACAGCACGGCGGGCGGCGGGTTGATCAGCACCGTCGGCTGGTCCTCGGCGATCTCCATCAGGATCTTGGCCACCTTGCGCGTGTCGCTGCCATAGGCCACGTTCACCGGCACGATGATCCGGCCCTGAAGGCTGCCCCGCGTCCAATTCGTCACCTGCTGGGTGATCAGGTCCGAGTTCGGGACGATCACGTTGTTGCGGTCGAAGGTCTGGATCTGGGTCGCGCGCACGGACATCTTCTTGACCGTGCCCTGCTTGCCCCCGACCTCGATCCAGTCGCCGACCGCGATCGGACGCTCGACGAGCAGGATGATGCCCGAGACGAAGTTCGACACCACCTGCTGCATACCGAAACCGATACCGACCGACAGCGCACCGGCGACGATGGCGAGCGACGAGAGGTCGATGCCGGCGGAGGAAATCGCCAGCACCGATGAAAGCGCGACCCCGACATAGCCCAGCATCGAGGCCACGGCATTCTGCCCGCCGGCGTCCAGCCGCGTCTTGGGCAGGATCGAGCTTCTGAACGCGCCCTGAATGAAACGGGTCAGCGAATAGCCCGCGCCGAAGACGATCAGGAAGGTCAGAATCGCGATCGGAGACAGCCGGACACCGCCAAAGCTGAACCCTTCCTCGATGCTTTTCCACGCCTCGCCCAGGTCGCTGCCGCGCCCGCCCCAGATCAGGGCGAAGAGAGGCAGCGAAAGAACGACCAGCGCAAAGCTGATCAGGACCGGCATCAACGCATCGCGCGCCGACTGGTCGCCCCCCTTCGCCATGGCGTAGAGGTCGGCGATGAAGTCCTGCAAGACGATCAGCAGGCCGACCAGCGCCAGCGTCATGGTCGTGGCCCAGAGGAACGCGTTCGCGGCCGTCACATATCCGGCCATCGCCAGAAGCGGCGCGGCCAGCGCGACAAGCCGTCCCGCCATGCCCAGATAGACGACGATACGGGTGCGGTAATCCGGGGTATTGCCCCCCTCCGGCTTCAAGCGCCGCAGAACGTTACAAAGCTGGTAGAGGAAGAAGGCGCCCAGAAGGATGATCAGCAGGTGCCAGACCCCGGCCGATGCCTCGCTGAGTTGCTCGGGCACGGTTTCGGTGGGGTTCTGGCTGGGAAACCCCGACAATGGCAGCACCGGACGTGCCACGACCTGATGGATCGCCAGCGCGAATGTCAGCATCGTCGCGCGGAATGCCGCCATCCGGCGCAGTTCCGCGGTCATCGGCAGCGGCAACGAGGCCGAGGTTCCCGGCTCGGGGAAGATGCGCCGGACCAGCCAGAAGCCTCCGAAGAAGGTCATGCTCGCCGCCGGGATCGCCATCAGCAGCGGACGGCCCCAGTCGCGGAAAAGTTCGGTTGCGGAGAGCGCCGCGACGCCCAGCAGGACGCCAAGGAAGGGAATCGCGATCTGGCCGAGCGAGACGGCAAAGATCAGCGCCGCGCGCGAGCGGTCGCTGGCGCGGGCCGAAAGGCGCGAGGGCAGCGAATCCACCCAATGCCGGCCGCGCGACAACAAGAGCAGCGCCGCGATCAGGAAGGCGGAGGTGACCAGCAGCCTTTCGATCCGGTCCTGTCCGCTGCCCAGCGTCTTCCAGTTCTCCTTGACCTCGGCATAGACCTTGCCTGCCAGTTCGGCAGCTTCGCTGAGGGCGGCTCCCCAATGCGCGGGATTGAGGGGCGTGGGCGTCCTGCGGATCAGGGCATTGGCCTGCCGCATCCGGATGGTCTGGTCGATCTGCTGGATGATCCCGTCGGCGCGGCCATAGGCCTCGACCGCCTTCAGGCCGGGCGCCTGAAGCTCGGAAAGCTGGGCGTTCAGATCCTTGCGCCGGGCGGCGACATCCTCCGATTCGGTCTGTCCCTCGGCGGGCAGCGGGCCAAGCGCGGCGATCTGGTCCTTCAGCGTCGCGATCCGGGTCGAGTTGGTGCCCTGCGCCGCCTGAAAGGTCTCGCGCCAGTGAACCGCCCGCTCCCGCGCGGCCTGCAGGTCATCGTCCTCGGCCTTGCCGGTCTCAAGCAGCGCCTCGGCCTGATCGGCCTGTTTCGTCCACGCGTCATAATCAGGCTGGGGCGGCTGCTCCTGCGCCATGACGGGCGACCCCGTCACGAGGGACAGGGTCAGCAGCAATGCCGCGATCAGGGTCATCAGGCGTTGCATGCCCAAGCTCTCAGTCCTCGAACACTTCAGGCAGGCCAGCGGGCTTGCGGGTCAGCCATTCGGGAACCGGCAGCCCCTTGGCGCGCAGGAACTCCGGGTTGAACAGCTTGGTCTGGTAGCGCGTGCCATAGTCGCAAAGCACGGTGACGATGGTATGGCCCGGCCCCATGTCGCGCGCCATCCGGACCGCGCCCGCGACATTGATCCCCGAGGAGCCGCCAAGGCAGAGCCCCTCGTATTCCAGAAGATCAAAGACGACCGGCAGCGCCTCGGCATCGGAGATGCGATAGGAGAAGTCGGGGGTGAAGCCCTCGAGATTGGCGGTAATGCGGCCCTGCCCGATCCCCTCGGTGATCGAGGAGCCGGGGCTTTCGAAGACCCCCTCGGTGTAGAAGCTGTAAAGCGCCGCGCCCTCGGGGTCGGCCAGGCCGATCTTCACGCCCTTCGGCTGCAGGGCCATCGCGACCCCGGCCAGCGTTCCGCCCGAGCCGACCGAGCAGATGAAGCCATCGACCTTGCCGCCGGTCTGCTCCCAGATCTCGGGGCCGGTGGTCTCGACATGGGCCTGACGGTTCGCGACATTGTCGAACTGGTTGGCCCAGATCGCGCCATTCGGTTCGGTCCGCGCCAGTTCCTCGGCAAGGCGACCGGAATAGCGGACATAGTTGTTCGGGTTCTTGTAGGGCGCCGCTGGAACCTCGACGAGTTCAGCCCCGGCAAGGCGCAGCATGTCCTTTTTTTCCTGGCTCTGCGTCTCGGGGATGACGATGACCGAGCGGAAGCCCATCGAGGCGCCCACCAGCGCGAGGCCGATGCCGGTATTCCCGGCCGTGCCCTCGACGATGGTGCCGCCGGGCTTCAGCTCGCCGCGCGCGACCGCGTCCTTGATGATATAGAGCGCGGCCCGGTCCTTGACCGACTGGCCGGGATTCATGAACTCGGCCTTGCCCAGGATCTCGCAGCCGGTTTCTTCCGAAGCGCGCTTCAGGCGGATCAAGGGGGTATTGCCGATGGCAGAGGCGAGGTCGGGGCAGATGCGCATGGCGGGCCTTTCGCGAAATGATCGCCCCCGGTCTACACGCCGCCGCCCCAGGGCGACAAGCCCATGGGGGCGACCCGATCCCGTGATCAACCGGCCGGAGCCAGCCCGAGTTCCGCACGAATCCGCGCGGCGCTGAGTTCCAGCCACAGCGCCAGCGTCAGCAGCGGCCCGTTCCGGATCTCGCCCGCAAGGGCCATCCGCGCCAGTTCCGCGCGTGGCAGGACATGCGAGCGGATGTCCTCGTCCTCGATATCCAGCCCGCCGAAGCCCGCGACATCGTCGGGCAAGTCGGTGATGCCGACATAGAGATAGAGATATTCGGCTACGGCGCCGGGGCTGGAATAGTGGTGAGGCCCCGGGACCAGGCTGCGCAGGGTGATCCCCGCCTCCTCGACGGCTTCGCGCAGGGCCGCCTGTTCCGGCGTCTCGCCCGAATCGACGCGGCCCGCGACCGTCTCGTAAAACCAGGGCTGCGCGTCGCCCCTCGCGGCGGGACCGGGGCGGAACTGGTCGATCAGCAGCACCCGGTCGCGCACCGGATCCCAGGGCAGAACCACGGTCGCATCCCCCGACACGAAGATTGCCCGCACCATATCGGGCGACCAGTCGCCGCGATGACGCCTTTGCCGCAGGGTCAGCGATTCGACCGAGAAATGCTCGGCATAGGGTTCGTGCCAGTCGACCAGCCGCACCCTTTCCTCTCCCTCCGGCCCGAGATGCGGCAGATCAGCGGTCTCGATCCCGGCCCGGATGCGCGAGGCGACCCATCCGGCGATCAGCGGCAACCTGCGGCGCAGGGCGTCGGCAGGGCGGTCGGCCTGACGCTCGATGAGCCAGTCCGCAATCCCGGCGGCAAGCTGCGGCTGCCATGCGCCCTCGGCGCCGCCAGCCCCGGTCCCGAGGACCTCGCGCCCGCCGATCACCTGCACCTGCAGCCCGAAGATCGCGGCATAGCGTTCCAGCGCGGGCGTCCAGTCCGTTTCCCATGCCGTGACCGAGCCCTCTCCCGGCACCAGGACCGGAAAGCCCCCCAGAGCAATGCCCGCATCGCGGCCGCCGACCAGCCGGCCCGAAAGCGGCTCGGTCCGCATCGCCCCCGGCGCCAGCCGCGCGCGAAGCAGCCAATGCGCCAGCGGCCCGATCAGGACCGGCACGCCGCGCGCCTGCTGCCTGCGCCGCCCCGGCGCATCACGATTGCAAAAGGTCCCATCTGTCACCCGATGAAAAGGAAGCGAAAAGTTTCGCGCTTTTTTCGCCCGAAGCCTCTTGCGCTTCAACCCCGGCCCGTCTAAATCCCCGCCACCACCCAAGAGCGCGGAGAGGTGCCGGAGTGGTCGAACGGGGCGGTCTCGAAAACCGTTGAGCCTTCACGGGTTCCGTGGGTTCGAATCCCACCCTCTCCGCCACTTGGCTTGGAAAAATCAATCACTTAGACCTGATTTTCGCCCAGTTTCATCATCACCTAATGTGTTATCTCCGACCGGGTCGGAGCATCATCGTCGCACCACTATGTGGGCTTCGCATGGATCCGCCCGTCGTATTCTGTCGGCCTGCTTACCTTGCGGCAACGCCGTCCCAGTAAGAGCGCTGTCCCAATTTTCATTACCGACACAGAAGATGAATTTTGCCGTCACACAGCAGCAAACTGGAGCGGGAGACCAATTGGTGAAATAAAGCCGCGGCGTCGCCGCCATAGCTGACCCTGTCGCGCCGGCGGCACGACAAGGCGAGCCTTAGGAAAAACGAGCGTTGTCCCCGCTCGCCCTTGGGATGAAACCGACCGCCGGTCTGTCAGACCAGCCTCGCGCGCAGCTTCCTGTACTCTTCCTCGGTGATGGAACCTGCCGCCTTGAGCTTCGTGAGCTTCTCGAGCTCGTCGGCGACGCTGAAGCCTACGACGTTGCGGAGTTGCTCCCGCGCGGCGTCCATTTGCTGCATGTCCCGCTCGGTCATGCCCCAGCCCTGCGTCAGCAGATAGGCGAAGATACCGATATACGGCAGCACGACCAAAAAGATCACCCACAGCACCTTGCCGAAACCGGAGATGTCGCGCCGGCGGAAAAGATCCGCCAGGACCCGGATGAGGATCCAGAACCAGACAACGAACAAAAAGATCAAGATTACGTCGAGCAAGAATGTACCAAAGGTGATCCCGCCCATATGGGTGCTGACTTCCACTGCTTCCTGTTCCATGTTCCCTCCTTTCGGTCGGCAGGCCGACCCTTGCAAACATCAATGGAAGGTCAATGACCTCCCCCCTCGTGTCAGGGCGTTGCGTCTCAGGGCGGACGCGTCCTCATGGCGGCGCGCGGCACGCGCCGCAAATGATCTTAGCGAAGCCCGCCCTAGGTTGCGGGAACCAAGCGTGTGGTGCCGCCGCTTTGAATGATCTGGACGCGCTGGCCCACGCTGAAGACCGGGCTTGCCTGGATCACGGCGATGGTGCCGCCGCCTTCGGTCTGCACGAACCACTCGGTCGACTGCGTGCGCTGAGCCGACGCCGCAATCTGGTGGCCGGCCGCCGCGCCCGCGGCCGCGCCCACGCCGGTGGCGATTTTCTGGCCCGAGCCGCCGCCGACCTGATTGCCAAGCGCCGCTCCTGCGGCCCCGCCTGCGACCGTTCCGGCAACCGCCCCGGCACCGCGGGGATTTGCCTCCACCGTGACCGGGCGACTGCTGGCAATGGTTCCGAACGTCACCCGGGAGGCAGTTTGCTGCCGGTCGGCGCTCACGTTGTCGCCTGTCGGCTGCGGTGCGCAGGCCGAGACAAGAAGTGCGGTCAGCGCCATTCCGACCGAACTCATGAGAGTGAGTGTCTTCAAGGTCATTTACGTCCTCGTCCTACTGCAAACATTCACCGCCGGATCGTTTCCGGTCGGCAGGTCGAAACGGGCCCGATTGGCCTCCTCACGATCCGAGCCTGTCGAGCATTCGCGCCCAAGAACGGATGCCCTTGTGGAAGCTCTGGAGATCGTATTTTTCGTTCGGATTGTGGATGCGGTCGTCCGAGAGGCCGAAGCCTGCCATCACCACGTCGATACCGCCCCGGTCCTTTGTCAACGTCGCGACCGGAATGGAGCCACCGCCGCCGATGAATGCTGCCTCGCGGCCCGATCCGGTTCAGCACCGCCGACAGGACGATGACAATCACGATAAGCCGGAAGAAAATGATTGCCGGGCGTGGGACCTTGTTGCCGACGCGTTCGATCGCTGTAAGGAATCCCTCGAACAGCCCCTTGTCGGGCGCTCCCGATGATGCGGCACTCATGGCGCTTCCCCCCTCACTCCCTCCAAGGGCAAATGAGAACGTCATTCACTGCGCAGCCGAAAGTACTATGCGGGATAGCTTAAAGTAGCGACGATAACCCCCAGCATGAATTCATATATTCATCGCTCAATCGAATAGGCAAGCAAATTGTGCCGCGAGGTTAGGTAGTTAGCCGTTCCTGGTGGCTGCATTCGGCAAGGCCAGCATGCCCGACAACAGGATCGTCTTCGCCATAATCGCCGACGTGATCGGGCTTTCATCTGGGACCGATTGCCTGTGGTCGTGGTCGGTTGCGCGCTGGACTCTGGGCGACCGGTGTGCTGACCTTGAACCCGGCCCTGCGGGCCTCCACCGCGGCCGCTCCCACCTGCGGACCTGCATGTTCGTTGCCACGGCGATGAGCGCGATGCTAATGATTATCCTAAGCAACTTCGAGTCGAGTCCGCCGATCGCGGTGATGCTGTGACGCATGGGCGACCCGAACACGCATGGGCAATAGTGATCAAACGCCGCAATGATGCCGCCAACCGCGCCGACAGGTTTCAGGGCGCGGATCACCGGCAGGAATGCGGAACTCTGTCGCGGGAGGAAGGGCACATGCGTCGCATCTTCTTGGTCCTCCTGCTGCTCGGGGCGGGCGTCACCGCTTTTTTTGTCTTCCACCATCCACCCATGCGGCTGATGCCGCCGCCCCTGCTGTTTCAGGAGGGCGGCGATGCGGTGGTCGACATCGTCCCCGCGCTGGTCGAGGACACCCGCCTCGAACTGCTCTACGCCACCAATCGGCTGCCGGTCGGCCCGAAGGAGGACCGCATCTACACCGTCGCGCCTGATCGCCGGCTGCATTTTGGCCGGGCCACCATGCGGATCGGCGGCGAGGGTTCGACCCTCGATGAACTCCGCGAGTGGACCACTGGCGTCGATGCCGGCGACCGGCCCTTCATCCACCTCGAACGTATGCGCGAGCAGGCGACGCTCTCCCCCGGCGAGGCGCCGGGGCCGGAAGCCGCGGCGTGGTTCGCCGAGCTTGACGCGGCGCTGGCGGCCAGCCGGCACCGCGACGTCCTCGTCTATGTGCATGGCGCCAACACCACCGTCGAGCGCGCCGCCGGGCAGGCGGCACAACTCCTGCATTTTGCCGGCCGCGAGGCGGTGGTCGTGCTCTATGCCTGGCCGACGGCCGAGAACTTCCTGCGCTACCCCCGCGACATCAGGAACGCCTTCGGGGGAGCCCCGCATCTCGCCGAGTTCCTGGCCCTGATCGCCGGGCATACCCGAGCGCGCGAGATCGACGTTTTCACCTACAGCGCCGGTGCCACCATTGGCAGCGATGCGCTGGCGCTCCTCGCCCGCGCACGCCCGCAGGACGCCACCCGCCTCGGCGAAGTCTACCACGCCGCGCCCGACGCCGACTTCCGGGGCTTCGTCGACGACCTTGACGCCTATTCCGGGGCGGCGCGCCGGGTGACGACGGCGGTGAACCTCGGCGACAGCGCGCTGCGCCTCGCCGCCGCGGTCAACCGCGCCTCGCGGGCGGGACGGCCCGACCTGCGCGAGCTTGACCCGGACGCCGCCGAATGGCTGCTTGCCGCCGCCGAGGGCGAGGGTCTTGAGATTCTGCAGGTGCAGCCCGAGGCGATGCCCGACCTTGCCGCGAGTTCACATACCTTCTGGTACGACGATCCATGGGTCAGCAACGACGTCCTCGTGACGCTGCTCTTTCATCTGACGCCGGATGAACGCGGGCTCGAACCGGGCGCGGCGCCCTCCGGGGCCCGCTATTGGACCTTCAGCGCGGACTACCCTTCCCGCGTCGCTGTCATGCGTGGCCCGCTGCGCGCCCGCCTCTCCGCCGCGAGCCCGGCAGAGCCCTGACCGCGATCAGCGCGCGATCATCCGGCGCACCAGCTCGCGATAGGTCAGCTCGTGGTCGAATGCGCCGGTCTCGAGGAACGAGATCACCTGTGCGATGACCAGCGGATTGTTCATCAGGAAAGTGTGGGTCACCGGCAGCACGATGTGATCGGCCATGCCCTCGACCCGGGTGCTTTCCACCGACACCGTGCCGTCATCCCGGCCCGGCAGGAAAGCCGAGAAAAGCGGGTTCAGCGAGCGGTCGCCGGCGATCACCCCCAGTTCGAAGTCGATCGGGCCAAGCTGCTCGGCGATCCCCTTCGCCCCGGTGCGGAGTTGCGTGCCCGCAGGCCCGGTCAGCTGTCGAAAGATCGAGAGGTCGCCGAACGCGTCGGCCACCTCCGAGCCGTGGTTCGGCGGCGCCAGCATCACCACGCGGCCCATATTCTCCGGCCGGTTCCCCGCCAGCCAGCCGCGCGCCAGAATGCCACCCATCGAGTGAGTGACGAAGTTGACGCGCTCCTCGCCGCATTTCGCGACCGACGTGCTGACGTGCTTGAGCAGATCCTCGACCGTCGCCTCGGTCGAGGGGTAGCCGAGGTTCACCAACCGGAAGCCGCGCGCGGTGAGCATGTCCTCCATCACGAGAAGCGACGTCTCGGTCCGCCCCAGCCCGTGCAGCAGGACAATGCAGCCGCGGTCCTCCGCGCCCGCCGACAGCGACCCGACGAGCGTGAGGGCAACGGCCAGAGGGGCGACCCGGCTAAGCATGGCCGCCACGATAGCAGTTTTCCGGGCGCGAGGCGATACTTCCCGGCGGACCTGTTGGCTAAGCGAAAGCGACCCTCCTTTGCCGGCGACGGCGCCGATATCGTTTGCGGACGCCGCCGAACTGGACAGGCCACCTGTTTGATAACCGGGCCAGAGACGCGGTGGCATAGCCTTCGGCAGTGCTTGACAGAACCTTGCATCCGGCCGGACTATGATCGCATCCCATCAGGGAGGATTCGATATGGCCTGGCATCCGATGGCTCCCGCCGTGACGCCCACCGCCGGGGCGATGATGACCTTCAACAACCCTCCCGCCACGCCTGTTCCACCAAACAGCCGCAGTTGGTCCCCCGCGATTCCGACCGCGCGGCAGCCCGCCCATGCGGTGCCGATGGCCGCCGCGACCGGCAGCGAGATCGCGTTGAGGGGGGATCACCGGACGCCCGCTCAGATCGACACGGCGGGCGGGCTGTTCTCGCATCATTTCGGCAATTCCGCCCTGCCGACTACCCCCAATCCGGCCCGGGCCGCGGGACCGCAATCGGGTGGGCATCGGGGCGGCCCCGCGGTTCCCACGGATTATACCAACAACCCCTACGACCCCAACAATCACCAGGCCTTCGGGAACGCGTCCAAGATGGTGTCCTTCACCCGCGACATCGGAGTCGCCAAGGGGTTCGCGGGCGCGAATGGCCATATCTATCTGGTGCGCGTGAACAAGGGCGTCGACTACAATGCCTATCGTGCCGGCAATGCCCTGCAGGCCGAGGTGATGGCGCTGCAGGGGGTCGCGCTGCGCGACATCATCGCCGCGCGGTCGATGGCGACCAATGCCATCCTCATCAATTCGAACTTCCAGCAGGCGAACATGCCGCAGGCGACATTCAATGCCGCCATCCAGCTGCTGATGAGTTGAAGGCCTGCCCGCCCCCTTCAGGCAGCGGGAACCTTGGGAATTCGCGCGATCACCCGATCGAGGATCAGCGGCATGAGGCCGCCCTTGGCAAGCGTCTCGACCTCGAGGCTGGTTTCGATGGCCGCGATGGCGTCGAAAGATTCGACCTTGCCTGAGGCCCGGTGGATCCTGATCCCGACGGCGGCACGCGGGCCAAGCCGCGCGGGGTCAAGGTCGATCTCGACACGGTCACGCACGGAAAGCGCGAGGGTTTCCGGCGTCACGCCTTCGGGCAGGCGCAGCGGCAGGATGCCCATGCCGATCAGGTTGGAGCGGTGGATGCGCTCGAAACTGACCGCCAACACGGCGCGCGTGCCCAGCAGCGCCGCGCCCTTGGCGGCCCAGTCGCGGGATGAACCCATGCCGTAGCGTTCTCCGGCGAGGATCACGACCGGAACGCCGGCATGGCGGTAATGCTCGGCCGCGCGCCACAGTGGCAGGACCGAGCCGTCGGGCAGGATGGTGCTGCCGGGCGGAATATCGTCGGCCAGCAGGTTCCGCACCGACTTGTTGGTAAAGAGCCCGCGCCGCATCGCCTCCCAATTGCCGCGACGGGACGAAAAGACATTCAGGTCGTCCACCGGATCTCCGCCCGCGATCAGGTAATCGGCGGCCTCGCCCTTGCGCGGGATCGCCCCGGCGGGCGAGATGTGGTCGGTGGTGATGTCGTCGCCCAGAACAAGGATCGGGGCCGCCATGATCCGCTGCGCGCGCGGCTTCGCGAAATCCGCGAAGGGCGGGCGGCGGATATAGGTCGAGGCCGGATCCCACGGGAACAGCGCCGTGTCGGGCGCGTCGAGGTCGCGCCAAAGCTCGCTCGCCTCGGCCCGGTCATAGGCGGCGGCAAAATCGCCTGCATCCCCTGCCCGCGCCAGCGCCGCGTCGATCTCCTCCCCCGTGGGCCAGAGGTCCGACAGGCGCACGCCCGGCGCGATCTCGTCGCGCAGGATGTCGCGCTCGACATCGCCGGCAAGCGCAAAGGCCACGACCAGCGGCGGCGAGGCGAGGAACCCGGCCTCAAGCTGCGGGTGGACGCGACCGGGGAAATTGCGGTTGCCGGAAAGGACCGCGACCTGAAGCCTGCCCTCGGCCTGCGCCTCGATGGCACTGTCGGGCAAGGGGCCGGAATTGCCGATGCAGGTGGTGCAGCCATAGCCGACGATGCCGAACCCCACCGCTTCGAGGTCCGCGAGAAGGCCCGCGCGGGCAAGATAGCGCTGCGCGGTGGGCGAACCGGGGGCCATCGAGGTCTTGACATGCGCGGGCGGCTTCAGCCCCAGCACGCGCGCCTTGCGGGCGACCAGACCGGCTGCGACCAGCAGGCGCGGGTCGCTGGTATTGGTGCAGCTGGTGATCGCGGCAATGGCGACCGCGCCATCCGGCGACTTGCCCAAGGGCGCGGGCAGCGGGGCGTGGCCGCGCAGGACGGCGGTGGCGCGTGCGGTATCCGTGGCCGGGATCCGGTCCTGCGGCCGGCGCGGACCGGCGACGCTGACCTCGACCTCGCCCAGATCAAGCTCGACACGGCTGGTGAAGACCGGCTCCTCCTCGGGGTCGAACCACAGGCCCTGCCGGCGGCAATATTCCTCGACCAGCGCGCCATGTTCGGCCGGGCGGCCGGTCTGGCGCAGATAGGCGATGGTCGCGGCATCGACCGGGAAGAAGCCGGAATTGCCGCCGAACTCGGGCGTCATATTGGCGACGACCGCGCGGTC
>Ga0160459_100483_pt1 | contig 15545 bp, 16 predicted proteins | sample HID1973K_E6MG_FD_108208 | JGI IMG/M metagenome (GOLD analysis project Ga0160459, IMG submission 108208) | Enriched mosquito-associated microbial communities from UW Madison campus, WI, USA - HID1973K_E6 MG | ecosystem: Host-associated > Arthropoda: Insects > Digestive system > Unclassified ... | reverse complement strand
CTGAAATGCCCATATGAGTCGCCGCGCCGAGGCCGGTCGCTGGAGACGAGCATCAGGCGAGTGCCGCGTGCAGCGGCAAGCTGCGCGGTGACGTGCCCTATTCCGCCTCGTCGCTCCCGTAATGGCGATGACCTGCTCGTCGAGTGGTTTTGAGCATCGCATACCGGCTTTGCGTTGAGGATGACTGGTTTGAGCATGACGTTGTCCCGAATGCCTGCGCCGGACAATGCCGCTTCCGCACCGCAACACACCAGCAACGTGGGCATAACCGTTGCTGGTGTCAGTCCGACGCAATCCCAATCCCATGCGAAAGAGCGGACGAGGCAAGCGAACCCTCCGGTCCCGTCGAGCGCGCGGACGAACGTCGGAAAATGCTAGGCGAAGGCGATATAAAAGAGAAACGCGACGGCACCATGAGCAGCTCGAGCGCGGCAACATTGACCCGATCCTCGTGCCGAAGGAAGGAAGATCCCGACGAGGGCCCGTACGCACCTGAACACGATCACGTCGATCCGGATCTCGAACCCGCGAGCCTCAGCGGCAGACCAGGCAAGTCTGACAATGAAGCCTAGGCTGACTCCGGGAGGGCACGTCACACATCGCAGGAAACACCGTCGATCCACTTACGAGCCACGGAGCACAAGATGAACCACGATCAGAAGGAAGGTATCAAGGAACAGACTAAAGGTTGGACAGACACGGCTATCGGAAAGGTCACCGGAAACGAAGACCGCAAGGTGAAGGGAGATGTCGAGATCACGAATGGTGCGAATCGCAAGGATTACGGCGATCAGAAGGACAACATCGAGGAAGGCGTCGAGGACCCCGGAGAGCCGACCGATCAGTAATTTTCGCCGGGCCTCGACGACAGGGAGACGTTCGGTTCTAACTCGCCGCAGCCGACGAGCCGACGGCACGGTCAATGCTGAAACTGTGCAAGCGCCGCGACTGCGGATATCCACCAGACGCCGCTGCCGCATCACGCCAAACTCTGGAGCTTCCGATGCCTGCCCGCAACGACCCTACGCGCGTTGAACCCGAATCGACTTCCACGCCGCCAGGAACCGGGCGGCGCGCGTTCTTATTACGCGGAAGCACGGGCATCGCGGTCGCGCTCACCGCCGCTTCGGCTGGCAACGCGTGGGCTGCCGGTCCGACAGGCGCCGACGCCAATCAAGTCAAGCTCCCGCTGATTCAGGATCCGAACACTGAGCAGAAGGAAGAGACACCGGACGCCAACTTGCCGTCCGACGACCGCATCGGTTATGCGATCGTCGGACTCGGTCGCCTGTCGCTCAACCAGATCCTGCCAGCGCTCGCGCAGTGTAAGTACTCGAAGGTCTCCGCGCTGGTTTCGGGCGATCGCACGAAGGCGCTGCGCGTCGCGCGCCAGTACGGCGTGCCGGAGGCTGACATCCACGACTATCAAAGTTTCGAGCGTCTCGCCGACAACCCGCGCGTGCAGGTCGTCTACATCGTATTACCCAACGGCATGCACAAGGAATTCACGTTGCGCGCCGCGAAGATCGGCAAGCACGTGCTCTGCGAAAAGCCCATGGCGAACAGCGTCGCCGATTGTCAGGCAATGGTCGACGCAATGAAGCGCGCGGACCGCAAGCTCATGATCGCGTATCGTAGCCAATACGAGCCGATGGATCGCATGATCGCAAAGATGGTGAAGGACAGGCAACTCGGGCCGCTGCGCGAGTTCATCGCGGGCAATTCACAGAACGTCGGCGATCCGGCGCAATGGCGACTGAACAAAGCGCTGGCGGGCGGCGGTGCTTTGCCCGATATCGGGCTTTACTGTCTAAATGCGGCGCGCTTTCTCTCCGGAGAGGAGCCGCAGGAAGTCATTGCGATGGTGTATCGGCCGGAATCCGATCCGCGCTTCGTCGAAGTGGAGGCATCCGTGCACTTCATCCTGCGATTTCCAAGCGGACTGACGGCGACGTGTGTGTCGAGCTATGCGAGTCACGAGTCGCGTTTCTTCAGGCTGCAAGGCGCGCAGGGCTGGGTGGAGATGGACCCAGCGTTCGGCTACAACGGATTGCGCCTGCGGCACGGCACATTGCGGGACGGCAAGAGCGCGATCACCGAAGTGCAGATCGAGCCGCAAAACCAGTTCGCTCGCGAGATCGACCACATGTCGGTGTGCGTGAAAGATGACATCGTGCCGCACACACCGGGCGAAGAAGGCTTACAGGATCAGCGCATCATCGAGGCGATCTACCAATCCGCGCGCACCGGCCGCGCCGTCAAGCTCGCTGCGCCCGCAGTCCCGACACGCGGCCCCGATCCGCAGATGGAAGAGTTTTGAGAAGTTTTGCAATTACCCGAACATCCAATGTGGACGGTCGGCTACTTTTCCGGGCGAAACGGTCGGTATATGAAAACCAGCCCATCGAACCGAGGGAAACCGCGATGGTTTCGTCCCGCAAAACTGCAGCGGCAACGCCACTCAAGCGCTATCGCGATAAGCGGGACTTTGGTGCCACGCTTGAGCCGCCTGCATCGAAGGCGAATGTGGCAAACAGAACGCCGACTCAGGGCAGCAGCTTTGTTGTGCAGAAGCATTGGGCCAGTCGCCTCCACTATGACTTCCGGCTCGAACACAACGGCGTGCTGCTGTCATGGGCTGTTCCCAAAGGGCCGTGCTTCGACCCTGCGAAGAAGCAGATGGCGGTGCACGTTGAAGACCACCCTATCGATTACGCGAGCTTCGAGGGAACCATCCCTCCCAAGCAGCATGGCGCAGGCACGGTCATTGTGTGGGACCGTGGGACGTGGGAGCCGGTCGGAGATGCTGACAAGGGTATGGAAGCAGGAAAACTGGTTTTTCGACTGCACGGTGAAAAGCTCGCCGGTTTGTGGGAGCTGGTGCGGATATCAAAGCCGGGAGACAAGGCCGACCAGTGGATGATGTTCAAGAAGCGCGATGAGTGGGCGCGTCCGCTCGCCGAATACGACGTCATCAAGGCACTCCCTGACAGCGTCATTGCCAATCCCCTTGGACTTGTCGAAGAACGCGAGCCTCGCTCTTTCCGGAATCGGCCCACTGCGCTCCCGGAGGTTGACCTGTCGGATGCAGTGGCAGCGTCGCTGCCCGCTAAGCTTGAACCTCAACTGGCAACGCTCACGCCTTCGCTGCCAGCAGGCGGTGACTGGATAGTTGAATCCAAGCTAGACGGTTACCGACTGCTAGCTCGCATCGATAAGAAGCGAGTGAGGCTGTTCACACGCAACGGGCACGACTGGACATCTCGATTCCCATTATTGGTCGCTGAACTCAAGGACCTACCTCTCTCGAGTGCATGGTTGAACGGCGAGATTGTCGTGCTAAAAGACGGTATCCCCAGTTTCTCCGCTCTTCAAAACGCGGTTGATGGGCAATCGAACAACGACATCGTCTACTTCCTGTTCGACGTGATATTCCTTGACGGCAAAGACCTTCGGAGGGTGCCACTGTGGTCCAGGCGTGCGGTACTAGCGCCGATTGTTGAAAACTCAGGAAAGCGGCTGCTATACAGCCAAGACTTTGACGCTCCGCCGGCGCAGATATTTGAAGCGGCGACAGGTTTGGGGTTGGAAGGGCTAATGCTTAAGAGTCGCGACGCACCGTACGAGTCGGGGCGTACGCAAACTTGGCTGAAGGCGAAAGCACGGCTGCGACAGGAGTTGGTTATTTGTGGCATGACCGCGCGCGGCGGCAATGACGGAGAAGTGGGCAGCTTATTACTCGGCTTTTACGTCGGCGGCAAGCTTCATGACGCGGGGAGTGTCGGGACTGGTTGGGATTCGAAGACTGCACGCGACCTCTGGAAGCAACTCACACCTCTTGAGGTCGACGCAACGCCGTTTGACACGCCACTCAAGAAGCCAGGCAGATGGTCAAAGCGAGCGATCGGGAGCGAGAGATGGGTAAAGCCTGTGCTGGTGGCGGAGGTAGAGTTCACTGAGTGGACGGCCGATGAAGTGATTCGGCAAGCGTCCTTCATAGGTTTGCGCCTTGACAAGGACGCTCGTGGCGTAGTTCGCGAAGGCGGGACGACCCGGGCCCCTGGGTCTCATCCCCAAATGAAGATAACGCATCCCAAACGCGTGATTGACGCGTCAGCGTCGGTGACGAAAGCCGACCTCGTTCGGTTCTACGCCAGCGTCGCGGAGAGGATGCTGCCTCATCTCAAAGACAGGCCCGTTGCCCTCGTGCGCGCGCCTGAAGGCGTAGCCGGTAATCTCTTTTTCCAGAAGCACGCCGAGCGCACAGCGATGCCCGGGCTGAAAGCGCACGACCGTGGTTTGTGGCCAAAGCATCCGCCGTTGCTAACGGTCGACACAGCGGAGGCTTTGTTATCCGCGGCGCAGATGAACACTACCGAATTCCATACATGGAACTCGGTAGTGCGACGGCTCGAGGCGCCAGACAGGGTCATCTTTGACCTCGACCCTGGCGAGGGCGTCAAATGGGCTCACGTTCAGGAAGCGGCTTTACTCGTCCGCTTGCTACTGTCGGAGTTGGGCTTGCAAGCGTGGTTGAAAACGAGCGGTGGCAAGGGCTTGCACATAGTCGTGCCGCTGAATCCCCGCCTTGACTACGCCAAAGTAAAGGAATTCTCGAAATCGTTCGTTGCACATCTCGCGAAGACGATTCCAGAGCGCTTCTCGGCGGTCTCTGGTCCATCGAATCGCGTGGGGAAAATTTATGTTGACTACCTTCGCAATGGGAAGGGGCAAACGACCGCCGCAGCATTTTCGGCTCGAGCTCGGCCGGGGATGGGCGTCTCAATGCCAGTTGCGTGGGAACAACTTGCTGACCTCAAGAGCGGTTCGCAGTGGACCGTACAGACCGCTCGCGAGTATTTGAGCTTCCAGGCAAGCGACCCTTGGAGCGATTACTGGACGACGAAGCAGTCGCTGGCCCCTGCGACGAAGCGACTGCCGTAGACTGGCGGTCCGCCCAGCCCTACGTGCTTGATAAGCGTTACTCGTCGACGCGGAACCCAACTTTCAAGGTCACTTGCCAGTGCGCGATCTTGCCGCCTTCCGTATGGCCCCTAGTTTCTGTCACCTGAAACCATTCAATGTTCCTCACTGAGCGGGACGCTTTTTGAAGTGCAAGCTCGACAGCTTTATCGGACGATTCAGGTGAAGAGCCTGTGATTTCGAGAAGTTTGTAAACATGGTCAGACATGCGAGCTCCCAATACAATATGTGTCTTCAATAGTTGATGCTTGGTGGTGAATTCGATGTGATTCTGGGCCCTCGAGCTTCGCCGCGGGTGTTCGAAGCAGGGGCCGAGAGCCCGCGCGGAGCTAGCTTCGGGCTTCCGTTTCCTTCAATTCATCGTGTTTGCGAGCATGCGTTGCAGCGTATTCCAGCTCAAAGTGCGCTCCCTTGCCGCTGCGTGTCGGCGGGAAGTGTTCGCCCCCTACGCAGGTCACGTCGAACTTCTCTTTGCCATCGTCATGAACGACAGAATAGATACCGGATACTCCCACGCGCTCAACTGGTTTATATGCAGTGTCGCCAGCCATAGATTGCTCCCCGAGTAGTTTGCGAGGCTCCCGTAGCAACTACCATACCTTCCATACGTTGGCGTGGTCGGAATGCTAGCCGGAGGGCTTCTTCCTCACTGGTCAAATGCACCGGCCCTAGGTCCGACGTACTTCGACTATCATGCTTCCGGCATTGACTGTGATCGACCGGCGCCTCACGCCCGAACTGGTCGCACTAGGGTCACCGCAAGTGCCGCCCCCGAAAGCAACTTAGAATCGCCCAGTGAATAGGCACATGTGGCTCTCTTCTTGCTGCACAGGGAAACACTTGGCATTGGAAACTATTCGTATGACATCCGCTTCCCTTTCCGTGCTCGTTCAACGAGAAGGTATATGGTCCTTATTCGGGCATCGGCGGGAATTCACGCTTCTCGCACAGTGAAATAAGCTCCGCCCGAGGGCGTTTCCTCGTCGCCCGCACGGCCAAAGGTGAGGCTGTCGGTTGTGGTGCGTTCAAACGGCTCGAATTCGGCGTCGCCGAGCTCGTTGGTATCTATAGTCGAATGCCAAACGCTGGCATCGGAAAAGCTGTGTTGGCGGGACTCGAGTCGAACGCGTCAAAAGCCGGATACCACTCACTCATGGTCGAAATGTCGAAAGCAAACCTGTCGGGACAGCGGTTCTTCTCGCGCATGGGATTCGAGCCGGCATTTTCTGCCGCCACGGACCTCACGCTGGCCCAAGGCTTGTTTCTGCTACGATTTTTGCACCATCGCGTCAGCCCCGTATGGTACGCTCATTCGCGCACGAGCCCGCGTGCAGTGCGAAGATCGATAGCGTCCATACACGCCTCGCGTAGCGCCATATCGCGCAAGAAGTGCCACCACGGTTGGCACGCGTGGGGGCTCCCTCGCGACACAGAGTGTAGCTTCGCCAACGCCATCGCCAAGTCATCGGGTCTGTCTCAGGACCCGCCCGTTCCTGGAAACTCCGGGTCGCTAATTGCTGCCTTTGATGGCTTTAAGGCGACAAGACAAACATGTGAAACAGGTATTCAAGAATCAGCGGGCTTGCGGCGGGCTCAGTGTTCCTGCACTCCGTCGATGGCGTACCCTTCTGCACGCCATGTCTGATGTTCATTTAACACGGTGGAGAGAGTCGGAATAGTGCTTGCTGAGGCCTTGGCGTCAGTGCCGGCAGCACTCAACTCCAGCCCAGCGGGAACGATTGGCTAAGGATAGGCCACCATTCGCGACGATCACGTCGATGATCCGCATGGATCACACGCACGTGATGGCGGCCATTCATCGTTACCATGCAGACACATCGTGGCCGAGAAAGCGCGCCATCGTCGAGCTCGTTCGCACGGCGTTGGAAATACCCGCGCAACTCGAAGAAGAGCCTTTCTATCCCACGCTCGGTGAGGCGATGCCCGGAGACCAACCCCTCACGAAAAGCTTGCCTGAGCACGAAAAGTTGCGCGAGGACATCGCGAAATTGCGTTCGATGGGTCCGGAGGATGCCGCATATGACGCGCTTTTCATGCAGCTCATGCGTGAAGTCATGCATCACGTCGTAGACGAGGAGACGGTGCTGCTTCCAACGGCTGAACGTGCGCTCGCATTGCAGTTGTCCGACCTCGGCATGCGCATGACGAAGCGCCGGATCCAGCTCGTCGCGCAAACCGGCCCGGCGCGATCGCCGCGAACACTTGGCACGTTTCCACTTGCATCGTTGACGTTAGTGTCGATCGGCGTGCTCGCGCTCGCACGTCGTAGGTGCGGAGGCGCGGACTTCCGACACGTCGCTCGAAGCCAGCGTCGGCGATGATCGCGGGTGAGGCACTTCGTCTTTCACCTCTCCAGCTTCGTGCATTGTCGCGCCGGAAAGGCGGTCAACTCCGTCTCTTCGTGGGATCGCGCTTCGTGAACATAAAGAGGCTCGCGCCCGCCGCTGCGAGCGCGAGCGGCGCGGATTTGCCTTCACCACATCGTATACTTTTGTGATCACTGGCGACCCGATCGGGCCAACGCGCCTGGTGTCTTGCACCGCCCGCGCTCCTCGCGCGATGCCTACGTTTCTCCATCCCGCGCTTCGCCTTCTCGCACTTCGCCTTCACGGGCTTCGAGTCTCGTTGCAGCGGCTTCGGCGCCGAGCAGCATCACGGCGGCGGCGAAATAAAGCCACATCAACAGCACGGCGAGCGAGCCGGCCGCGCCGAACGCGCTTGCTGCGCCGGCATGCGTGAGATACAACGCGAACAGCTTCTTGCCGACGGAAAAGAGCACCGCGGAGATGACACCGCCCACGAGCGCATCGCGCCACGGTACGTGACCATCCGGAAGATACTTCAACAGCACGGCGACTGCGCCTGAAAGAAACACCAGGCCGAGCAAAGCTGCACGATATCGCCGATGACGACGAGCGGCGAATCACCGAACACCCACTTGCCCGCAACTTGCACGGCGGTGTCCAGCACGAGCGACACGATCAGCAGAAAGGCGACGCCCATGACGGGGCCGAACGATATCAGTCGCACCTTGAAGATCGTAGCAACCCCCGAGTTCCGCTCGCTGGGCGTCGGCCAGATGATGGAAAGCGCCGTGTTCAACGACGAGAACGTCGCGGACGCCCCCATCGCTAGCAGCACGAACGAAATCACCGCCGCGATGCCGCTGCCCCCGCTGCGATGCGCATGCGAGACGATTGTCTGCACGCTTTCAGCGGCGTCCTTCCCAGCATGCCGCTAATCTGATGAAAAGGCTGCCCGCGAGCGGCCTCCGCACCGAAAACGAGGCCGGCGACAGCGATCACCATGAACGAGCGTCGGCGCGAGCGAAAACGCGGACTAAAACGCAATGCTCGCGGCAATCGGCGCGGCGCGATCAGCGCCGAAACGTTTGAATGTGCGTGCGGGCCATGCGAAGGTTCTGCCCATAAGCGATTTGACGTTCATGACTTTCCCCGGTGAGCCGTGCGCTGAGGTTAAGCATCGACGATGCCCGCCACAGAAAACAGCGCAATCTCATGGCACACGTGTTGCTGATTCCTGTTCAGGCCGATGTGACGGATTCGATCAGCGGCCCTTTCAATCCACGACGCGGCTTCCCTCCGCAATACGCCAGTGCGATTTCTCCGCACTGAGGCTCGTAGCAGCATGACCGTAAGCGACGCTTTTCGAGGTCCTCTTGGTCGCCGCGAGCAAAACCGTTCAACCTTGATAATTCGCGGCGAGCCCGTGAAGGGTTTCGTGCGCTCGAAGAGGAGTCGTCCAAATGTTCGTTCACAACAAGCGTCTGCAATACACCGTGCGCGTGAGTGCGCCCAACCCGGGGCTTGCCAATCTGCTGCTCGAGCAGTTCGGCGGCCCGCAGGGCGAATTGGCGGCCGCGTGCCGGTACTTCACGCAAGCCGTCGGCGAAGATGATCCGGGCCGCAAAGACCTGTTGTTCGATATCGCCACCGAGGAACTCAGTCATCTCGAAATAATCGGCTCGATCGTCGCAATGCTCAACAAGGGCGCAAAGGGTCAACTCGCGGAAGCGGTGGAGTCGGAAGCCGAGTTGTATCGTTCACTCACCGGCGGCGGCAACGATTCGCACACCACCGCGCTGCTCTATGGCGGCGGCCCTGCGCTCACGAACTCTGCAGGCGTGCCCTGGACCGCTGCTTATATCGACACCATAGGAGAGCCGACCGCCGACTTGCGCTCCAACATCGCCGCGGAGGCACGCGCGAAGATCGTCTACGAACGCCTCATTAATGTAACGGACGATCCGGGCATCAAGGAAGCGCTGGGCTTCTTGATGACGCGCGAAATCGCGCATCAGAAGTCGTTCGAAAAGGCGCTTCACTCGATTCAGCCAAACTTCCCGCAAGGCAAGCTGCCGGGGAAACCGGAGTTCACGAGCGTCTACTTCAACATGTCGAAGGGTAACGACGCGCGCGGTGCCTGGAACGAGGGCGGCGACTGGGAGTTCGTCGACGACCCGCAACCGGCCGTCGACGGCGGAGACGGCACGGCCACCGTGACCGTGACTGAACGGGACGTGGAGGTGCTGCAGGCGATGGCATCGCGCACGGCTTCGGATCCATCGGCCGAGCCGACCACCGGAGCCGATCTGGGCGCAGGAAAAGCCAACGAGGTGTAAGACTGACCGGCGCTGCTGCAAATCGGGGCAGCGTCGGCCGAGTCGCTATCTCGATCCGGCGGATGCTTGATCGGAGATTCTTGAAAAAGCGCCACAGCCGAAACTAGCCACACGTGTAAGTAGCCACACCTCTGACCCGTCCCGCGATAACCGTTGTGCGGAGCGCCACAATCATCATGAGTGCCGCGAACGTCCACCTGATACCCAAATGCGCGATCTGGACGCGCAGGAAAAAGACGGTGTATGACACGCCGCGCGTGCTCGTCGTTGACGACTACGCGGATACGGCCGACGCCATTAGCATGGTGCTGGCCATCTGCGGCTTCGACGCTCATGCGGTCTACGGCGGTCGCCCCGCGATCGCCGCGACCGCGCGATTGAAGCCCGATCTCGTCCTATTCGATATCTGGATGCCCGGCATGTCGGGGCTGGAAGTCGCAGCGCACCTTCGTGCGGACGAGAACACCTCTGGGATCATCCTGATCGCGCATTCTGCTGCGGCGAGCGAGTCCGATATGCAGCGCGCGAAGTACGCGGGATTTGACGCATTTTGCGCGAAGCCGACGGATGCAACGGACTTTGCGCCATTACTGCGTCACTTCTTGCCTGGATCCGTCGCGTGACGTCATTGCGCAAGAATTCGCGTTTCCCGCTTGAAAACCCGCCTGCTCCAACGACAGCGTCGCGCAGGGTCAAGGTCAGCGAATAGTGGCTCAACGGTCGACACCTGCCGGCTGTGACGTCACGTTTGAGGACGGTGTTCACGTCAGTTTGTACTCGCATCCAAACTAGTAGCGCAGCGCGGCACCGCCGACGCGCAAGGACGAGTGAGCGAAATGGGCGTAAGCGGTACGTGCATTGCTGAATTGAAGCACCGCTTACGCTCAAGGGATGCAGACCATGAAAGCGCTCATCTGGCAAGGCAAGAAAGACATCCGGTACGAAACGGTGCCCGACCCGCGAATCGAACATCCGCGCGACGCCATTATCAAGGTCTCGACGTGCGCGATTTGCGGTTCGGACCTACACCTATTCGATGGCTTCATGCCCGGAATGAAGTCTGGCGATGTGATGGGGCACGAGTTTATGGGCGAAGTCGTCGAGATCGGCAGCGAGAATTCGGCGCTCAAAATTGGCGAGCGCGTGGTGGTGCCGTTCACCATCATCTGCGGCGAGTGCGATCAGTGTAGGCGCGGCAACTTCTCTGTGTGTGAGCGCAGCAACCGCAACAAGGACGATGCAGAGAAGCTCTTCGGTCACACGACGGCGGGCCTTTTCGGGTATACGCACCTTACGGGCGGTTATCCCGGCGGGCAAGCCGAATACGTGCGCGTTCCGTTTGCGGACAAGACCCACGTCAAGATTCCCGAGGGCCTGAGCGACGAACAGGTACTCTTTCTCGGCGACATCTTTCCGACCGGCTGGCAGGCAGCCGTGCAATGCGAGATCGAACCGACCGACACGGTCGCAATCTGGGGCGCGGGCCCTGTCGGACAGATGGCCGTGCGCAGCGCCCTTCTGCTCGGGGCGAAGCAGGTCGTCGTGATCGATCGCGTGCCCGAACGATTGGCGATGGCGCGCGCCGCTGGCGCCATCACGATCGACTTCAAGGAAGAAAGTGTGCTCGATCGCCTCAAGGATCTCACACAAGGCAAGGGCCCCGAAAAGTGCATCGATGCCGTAGGCATGGAGTCGCATGCGACGCGTTCCTTCGATGCGCTTTACGATCGCGCGAAGCAGGCGGTGATGCTCGAGACCGACCGACCGCATGTGCTGCGCGAGATGATTTATGTGTGCCGTCCGGCGGGCACGCTCTCAGTGCCCGGCGTCTATGGCGGGCTGATCGACAAGATCCCGTTCGGCGCTGCAATGAACAAGGGGCTTACGTGGCGTATGGGCCAGACGCACGTGAACCGCTGGACCGACGACCTGCTGCGCCGCATCCAGGAAGGCCAGATCGATCCGTCCTTCATCATCACCCACCGTGTTTCGCTCGCCGACGGGCCGGAAATGTATAAGACATTCCGGGACAAGGAAGATGGCTGCATCAAGGTCGTGCTCAAGCCTTGAGGTCGTTCAGGCACGCCTTGACGAGTTGTCGCAGGACGGTTTCACCCCGCCCCCCGTCTCGGAGGCCATCGACGCGGCCGCGCTCGTGAGCAAACTCGCAGCGGAGCAACGGGCTGTATGCCGCTATGCGAGCCAACTCCGGGCGTTCGGACCGAACGGCTATGACGACGTCTTCGCGCCCGAGCGCTTCTGGACACTTCAACCCACGCGCCATGACCGCTGACCGAGCCGTGCGTTCCGAGACGCCCGCGCGACTCATGGTCGTCGTGCTGACTTATAACCGTGCCGATCAGCTTCTCGACACCCTCGCAAAACTTGCCGCGCTGCCACGATCTCTTCGACATCGTGGCAGTAGACAATGCCTCCCCGGACGGGACGGCCGCGCGCATCACGGTTCCAATCGGCAACCTCTTGCGGGCGGCGCACGCTATGGACGTCGATGATCTCGCCGGTCGCCCCACTCGTCGGCAGCCACTGGGCGGCCATCGTATCTGCATTGGCCCTGCTTGCCAGTAGCCTTAACGCGATCGTTATAGGCAGCTTGCCGGACAAGCGGTAATGGAAGGTTCTGTTAACTTGAAAATAGTGCAATGGGCGCGCGCTGCTCAGTCGTAGGTTCGCGATTGGACCGGCGCTCGTGGCGGCGGTGCGATTCTACGGTTAGCATAAATCGACCACGCTGCTCGTCGCGACACAGGCTGTGCTGAACCTACAACTGCCGCTTGCAATCATTCCGCCGGTACGCTTCGCCTCAGACTTACGTCTCATGGACCGCTGGCGCGTTTCTCGCCCGCCGTTGTGGATTGCTCGGACTCGCACCGGCATGATCGTTGGCTTGAATGGTGCGCGCATTGCAGGCAATAGTGATGGCGGTAGTTTGAGCCGCTTCGAGAACAATGTTGGTCGTCTCTCCCCGGCAGGTCCTTGATGATCGCTTTTGAATTGCTTTTCGACGCAGCCTGCCTGAGCTCCGCACGCGCTACTGCTCAGCATGGAAATGCCGGAGAGCGTGGGATCGGCAATGCCTCGATACGGGTTTCGGCGACCGCGATGGCGATCATCTCTCCCCTCTTCAATCGATCGGCGCGACGATAACCGCATTGAATTTGACCTAATGCATCTTCAAGCGTCCCTGCGATTGTCGTTAGCTCGCGCTCCCATTGCGCCCATAAACTACTGCTCTCACCGTTCTTGTCGTTAAGGTAAACCGCGAGTGCCGCGCCAAGGAGCAACAGAACCACCGTCGTCGGGATCATTTTGACGCCTTCTCTGGAACGTTCACACACATGGCACCGCCACCATGGGCGCCAAGATGTACGCGCGGTTGTAGCGCTGGACGGGCCGCATCCGAGTCTCTCCCACCGCCGCGGTAATCATTTTATAGTATGGCGACGTGACTTCCTTGCGTCGAGGCGATTTTCGCTTAGGAATTTCAAATGTCAGTGCATCGGCATCCCAGCTGTCCGATATGCAAGATGCGCTGGTTAGAAACTACAGGGTAGTCACGGATACAACTGACGATTTTGTGCATGACAATCCGTGGAAGGCGATCACCATGGCCGCGTTAGGGGGCGTGATTGTTGGGATGCTGATTTCGCGTTAGATCGATGTGAAGTGATGCGCGGGCCCCGACGGAACGTTGAGAAATCCCCGCGGGGTCTGAGATTAGGGTCGTCCACATGTCACCTTACAGTCCGCCAAGGCCGTCGCATCGGGCGGCATCGTCGGCGACCGCGCGCTTCCACGACTTCCACGGCGAAGCGAGACTACGCTGCAAGGTGACGGGCTATCGTCCCCCGCAGCTGATTGTCCCTTCCCGCTAACGTCAGTGGTAATCAGTGGCCGCGCGACGGCTACTGTTTTATTTTTTCGGTCGCCTTCCCGCTTGACTCGGTCCCCGAAGCACCATCCGGCGACATCCCTTTTTCGAGTTGCTGCGTGAGCGTGCCGCTCGAGGCGCTTGCCCCCTTGGGGGCACTATTGGCCTGTTGGCTTGCGGCGGCACCGCGCTGAGTGGCTGAAGAGGGAGCGCTCTGCGTGTTTTGCGCAAGGGCGCCGGCGCTCGTCGCCATAAATAAGACGATCAACACTGAAGAGATACGATCTATGGCGGTCTCCGGAGTTGTTGGCAGCATGTTTGCTGCATCTATCATGCCTCGTAACAACACCTTGCCGTGGATGCTGCTCACCATTAGAGAGAGCGCCTGAGTGACAAGGTGCGCACCTTGGCGCGGCGCTGAGCTCTCTGTAAAAATAAAATCGTCTGTAGTGCGAACAAGAAGCGAGAAAACGGCAGGCTTCCATGGCTATGCAAGCTTCAACAGCTCTCCCCAAAGGAGAAACGGCGCGTCTCGAAGCAGAGCGTCGACGTCAGAACCTACGACAGTTTCATTGCGGACAGGCGGCAAGATTAGGGGTTGCTGGATTCCGCGCCTCGACCATTGTAGAGCGCACAGATGCCAACGTTGCGACTGCAAAGTCATCCCCTCCTAGGAAACACCTGATACGGAAGGGTTGCAGCTGGCGGACGGAAGTCCGGATTCGTCGAGGAAGAGTGCGATCTTCAGGGTGGGGTGTCGGAAGAAAGTAAAACTCGATCATGTAGCAAGGGGCTCGGACCCTAGTCGATAGCGGTTCCTATTAGATTGAACGGTGTAATGAGCACAAGCGAACGAGAATCGTCGATGTTTCGACCTAGTCTAACTAGGCCCGAATGCTGCTGATAGAAAGCAGCACGAACGCCGTCGAGCTCGATCTAATGTCAGCGGGAACACCCAAATGAGCCGCACCTCTTCAACCTTCGACATCGATCCCTCGCCGCGCCGCGCCGATGGCGAGTTCATGGCGCACGCGAAAGCTGGACGATCCGCGGTCAATGGTTGTCTGGCGCTGCATACACGATGTGCCCATCGGAATAGACTCGCAACCGTAATGCATCCCGCTTCGTGCCGATGCGCTTCCTCCAGATCACCTCGCTGCGATCGAATCAAGCGCGGCGACATAGTCCCACGCACGCCGCTGGCAAGGCAGACGCAGCGGCGACCGGCTAGTCTCGCCTCGACTGCGTACGGCACGCCGTTTGCCAATAAATGCCAATTCGGTGCCGGTGGCCTGCCAGCTCCGGTTGTTGCTGGTCCAATCGGATTGCAGTAAGACACGCGACGGCCCCCAAACGTTGGCATCAACGTTTCATCGGCGATCGATGGTGCGGGTGAGTTGAGTAGCCATAACTGGCTTGCGCAGGCAACAATCGAATTGCCCGGAAGTGGTTGCCTTGCCGCAGGTGGAAAGTCGGGACTGCGACGTCTTATCCTCCGGCTTACCCTGGAGGCCACCAAGCGGGAGTCACTCGCCGCCGACTCGTTACAGCGTTTCATGCGTGATAATTCGTGTTATCACACTTGCGTTTTAATCCCGGGTCGACCCGACAGCGTCGACATGCCCGAGCAGCGAACATCCTGCAGTCCAGCCGCCAATCATTCGTGTCCAATGCCCGAGCCGCGCTGCGCACTGGCGCGAAAAACTTGTGTCTTCCCGCGTTGCTCGAACGCATGGGAAGACCCCGCCCGTTTGCCGGGATAAGGATTGGGAACCCGCATCCAGCGACGTTGGCATTAACCGAAGTATGCCGTGAAACGCGATCGTTAAGATAACTACCTTTGAACTAACCCGCTGACGCGGGAGAGGTCGTTTGGCCGGCGATATCGGCTTCGGCATCGTCACGTGAAGCGCTCTCCCTCGAATGAGACGATGGCAGTGCAGTTCCTGCCTCTTCATTTCGATGGAGTTTGCCATGACCGCACTACGTGAACGCATGGTCGAGGATATG
>Ga0160459_100482_pt1 | contig 15559 bp, 19 predicted proteins | sample HID1973K_E6MG_FD_108208 | JGI IMG/M metagenome (GOLD analysis project Ga0160459, IMG submission 108208) | Enriched mosquito-associated microbial communities from UW Madison campus, WI, USA - HID1973K_E6 MG | ecosystem: Host-associated > Arthropoda: Insects > Digestive system > Unclassified ... | reverse complement strand
TCTTGGTGCCGGCTGCAGGACTCGAACCCGCCACCTGATGATTACAAATCAACTGCTCTACCAGATGAGCTAAGCCGGCGAAGAGCGAGATTCTACTTCATTTAACGACTTTGAGGTGAGACCGCACAGGCGATTTCGAAGCATCGTCCTCGACGCCCGCCTGCGAGTCATCTTTCGACGATTCCGCCGCGGACTCCGCTCGCTCGCTCGCTGGTTCCTCGATACGCCGAGTCTCGCGCTCGACCGATCGCGACCCAAGAGGAGCGCCCGCGAGATCCGGGCCGGAATGCGATTGCTCAACCGGAAACGCCATCCCCTGACCGTTCTCTCGCGCGTAAATAGCGAGCACGTTGGCAACCTGCACTTCGATCTTGTGCGACTTGCCGGAGAAGCGCGCGCTGAACTCGATCCATTCGTTGCCCATCTGCAGCTGGCTCGTCGCCTCGAAACTGATGTTCAACACGATCTCGTCGTTGCGCACAAACTGACGCGGCACGCGCGTGGCGGCATCGACCCGTACGGCGATGTGGGGCGTGAAGCCGTTGTCCGTGCACCACTCATACAGTGCGCGCAACAAATACGGCTTGGTGGAAATCTCTTGCATCAACTTTCCTCTGTCGGAATACGGCTGCGCGAAATCCGCGCCGCCGCGTTCCAACGCACTCAAACTATCGACGCATCACCTTTTCGGAAGGCGTCAGCGCTTCAATATAAGCCGGACGGCTGAAGATCCGCTCGGCGTACTTCATCAACGGTGCGGCGTTCTTCGACAGCTCGATGCCGTAGTGATCCAGACGCCACAGCAGCGGCGCGATCGCGACGTCGAGCATCGAAAACTCTTCGCCCAGCATGTACTTGTTCTTCAGGAAGATCGGGGCGAGCTGCGTGAGGCGATCGCGGATCGCGCCGCGCGCCTTCTCGTGGTTCTTCTCGGCGGCCTTGCCCTTTTCATTCTCGAGCGTGCCGACGTGAACGAACAACTCTTTCTCGAAATTCAGCAGAAACAGCCGCGCGCGGGCACGCTGCACCGGATCTGCCGGCATGAGTTGCGGATGCGGGAACCGCTCGTCGATGTATTCGTTGATGATATTCGACTCGTACAGGATCAGGTCGCGCTCGACGAGAATCGGCACCTGGCCGTACGGGTTCATCACCGCGATGTCTTCCGGCTTGTTGAACAGATCGACGTCGCGAATCTCGAAATCCATGCCCTTTTCGAACAACACCAGCCGGCAGCGCTGGGAGAACGGGCAAGTAGTGCCGGAATACAGAACCATCATGTTTTTAAAGTTCCTTCAGTAAACTCGAAGGGCCGGCTGCGGCGCTTCCCTCCCGGAAAACGCCGTCGCGCCGACCCACGCCGTCGAGGGCGCGCTATTTGATATCTTTCCAGTATGCCGCGTTCAGGCGCCACGCGAGGAAACTCAAGAGCGCCAGGAACAGCAAAACCCAGACGCCGAGCCGCTTGCGCGTCTGCTGCGCGGGTTCCGCCATCCACGACATGTACGAAACGAGATCCGCCACACTTGAATCATAATCCACGGACGACATGGCACCCGGTGTAACCTGAGTGTAACCCACGAATCTTCTTACCTTTTCGCCGGTCTTTTCATCCGTATCGGTCTCGAATTTAGCATCCCGGATGCCCTGAAGCGTCCACAGTACGTGCGGCATCCCGACATTCTCGTACACGCGGTTGTTCCAGCCCGTGGGCCTGGTCGGATCACGGTAGAAACTGCGCAAGTACGTATAGAGCCAGTCCTTGCCACGCGCCCGCGCCTCGACCGACAAATCCGGCGGCGATGCTCCGAACCACGCCTTCGCGTCCTCCGGGCGCATCGCGATGGACATCGTATTGCCGACCTTGTCGGTCGAGAACAGCAGATTCTCCTGAATCTGCTGCTGACTGATGCCGAGATCGGTCAGCCGGTTGTAACGCATCAGGTTCGCGCTATGGCAATTCAGGCAATAGTTTACAAAGATTTGCGCGCCGTGCTGAAGGGACGCGAGGTTGTCCGAGCTATCGGGCGCCCGGTCGAGCACCGCCTCTTCCTCCGCATGCACGGGCGCGGCGGTGAACGCGAACAGCATCGCTGCGATCATCGATATTGTAGAGAGCCATTTTTTCATCGTATTTGTCTCCGGACGTGCGCTCAGTGAGGTTTGTAGTGCACTCGCTCAGGCGGCGTCTTGAACTTGCCGCGCGGCGTCCAGAAAGGCATGCCGAGGAAGAACGCAAAGTAGATCAGCGCGCAGATCTGCGCGATCAGCGTCGCGGCCGGCGATGGCGGTCGCGTGCCAAGGAACCCGAGCAACAGGAACGCGAACACGAAGATCGCATAGAAGACCTTGTGGAACAGCGGCCGGTAGCGGATCGACTTCACCGGGCTGCGATCCAGCCACGGCAGGAAGAACAGCGACACCACCGCGGCGCCCATCACGACCACGCCCCAGAACTTCGATTCCGTCAGCGCCATGAAGATCAGCACCAGCACCGCGAGCACCGGCAGGCCGAGCCGCCACTTGCCGCGCGCCTTCAGCAAAGCCAGCAGACCGAGCACCGCGATCACGATCATCAGCACGATCTTGAACGGATCGGTGGTGGCGCGAAGCATCGCGTAGAACGCGGTGAAGTACCACACGGGTGCGATTTCCGGCGGGGTCTGCAACGGGTTGGCCGGCACGAAGTTGTTCGCTTCGAGGAAGTAACCGCCCATCTCCGGCGCGAAGAAGATGATCGCCGCGAAGATCAGCAGAAACACGCTCACGCCCATGAAGTCGTGAACCGAGTAATACGGATGGAACGGAATGCCGTCGAGCGGGATGCCGTCGGCGCCCTTCTTCGCCTTGATCTCGACGCCGTCCGGATTGTTCGAACCGACCTCGTGCAGCGCGACCAGATGCGCGACGACGAGCCCGATCAGCACCAGCGGAATCGCGATGACGTGGAACGCGAAAAAGCGATTGAGCGTGACGTCCGACACGACGTAATCGCCGCGAATCCACAACGACAGATCCGGGCCGATGAACGGAATCGCCGAGAACAGGTTCACGATCACCTGCGCGCCCCAGAACGACATCTGCCCCCACGGCAGCAGGTAGCCGAAGAACGCCTCGGCCATCAGGCACAGGAAGATCGCGCAGCCGAAGATCCACACGAGCTCGCGCGGCTTGCGATACGACCCGTACATCAGCCCGCGGAACATGTGCAGATACACGACGACGAAAAACATCGACGCGCCCGTCGAGTGCATGTAGCGGATCAGCCAGCCCCACGGCACCTCGCGCATGATGTACTCGACCGACGCGAACGCGAGCGTTGCATCGGGCTTGTAGTTCATCGTCAGAAAGATGCCCGTGACGATCTGGTTGACCAGCACCAGCAGCGCGAGCGAGCCGAAGAAGTACCAGAAGTTGAAGTTCTTCGGCGCGTAGTATTCGGAAACGTGTTTCTTCCAGGTCGAGGTCATCGGAAACCGGCGATCGATCCAACCGGTCAGGCCCGTTGTCTCCACTTCCTTGTCTGCGGTCGCCATTTACGCCTCTCCCTTTTCGTCCTTGCCAATCACGAGTTGCGTCGCGGATGTGAACATGAACGGTGGAATGTCCAGGTTCTGCGGCGCGGGCTTGTTCTTGAAGACGCGGCCGGCCATGTCATAGGTCGAGCCGTGGCACGGGCACAGGAAACCACCCGGCCAGTTATCGGGGAGATTGGGTTGAGGACCTTCGGTGAAACGTGGTGTCGGCGTGCAGCCCAGATGCGTGCACACGGCAACGGCCACGAAGATGTTCTTGCGATCGGCGCGCGAACGGAACTCGTTGTTGCAGTACTCCGGCAACGGCATGGAGAACTCCATTTTGGACTTCGGGTCCGCCACTTCGTTGTCGGCCTTCTTGACGTCGGCCAGCATTTCGTCGGTGCGGTTCACGATCCACACCGGCTTGCCACGCCAGGCGACAGTCATCATTTCGCCCGGCTTGAGTCCGCTGATATCGACCTCGACGGGCGCGCCCGCCGCCTTGGCCTTTTCAGATGGTGCAAACGAACCTACGAAAGGAACTACGGTTGCCACCGCGCCGAAACCACCCACTGCGGTCGTCGCAATCAGCCAGGTACGGCGGCCGCCGTCGACGCGTTTTTCTTCCTTGTCTCGCATCACACGCCCCACTTCTGAGTTGGATTTATACCGTCACATCAGTCGTTCCGCCGCTAGTGTGCGCGAATGGAGTTAGCATTTACAAGGGCTGACTAGCAAAAATCACTCGAAGTGATTGATGCTTCAGGGTTTTCCCCACGTTTCTCGCGCAATCTCGTGAAGCATTCATTTAAGCCGGCTGCAAGCGCCAATAATGGGCGCGCCGGCTTAATGACGTATTAAACAGGATTATCGATATCGATAAAAACATGTTCGATATCGAATTGCTCGGACAGGTGCGCGCCCACGGCCTGCACGCCGTAGCGCTCCGTCGCGTGGTGGCCCGCGCCGATGTACGCCACCCCCGATTCCGCCGCGATATGCATGGTCTGCTCCGAGACTTCGCCGCTCAGATAGACGTCCGCGCCCGCCGCAATGGCTTCTTCGAAATAGCCTTGCGCGCCGCCCGTGCACCACGCCACGCGCCGCAGTTCCTTGTCGGTATCGCCGAACACAAGCGGCTTTCTGCCGAGCGCGTTCTCGACCATCACGCTGAAGTGTTCGAGCGACAGCGGCATCGCGAGCGTCGCGATCCAGCCGAGATCCTGATCGGCAAAACGGCTGTCCGCGATCAAACCGAGCCGCGCGCCGATCTGCGCGTTGTTGCCGAATTCCGGATGCGAATCGAGCGGAAGATGGTAGGCGAAGAGATTGATGTCATTGGCGATGAGCGTGCGCAGCCGCCGGTGCTTGCGGCCCGTGATCTGCGGCGCCTCGTTGCGCCAGAAGTAGCCGTGATGCACGAGCACCGTGTCCGCGCCCCATTCGAGCGCGGCTTCGAGAAATGCCTGCGAGGCGGTCACGCCGGTCGCGATCTTGTGCACGCGGCGCGCGCCCTCGACCTGCAGACCATTAGGGCAATAGTCCTTGAAGCGGCCGATTTCCAGCAGATTGTTCAGATACAATTCGAGTTCGATCCGATCCATGAATTCCTCTATCCCTTCAAATGCTTAGACGCTTCTGGCTATTTTTTGCCCAAGCGGTCACCGTGCTTTTGGCCCTGATGTTCATCATCGCGACCTTGAAACCGCAGTGGCTTCAACGTCAAGGTCAATTCGGCAAGCAGCTTGCCGAGCCGATCGTCGCGTTGCAGGAGGTCGCGCCGAGCATCGGCTCTCGCCCGCTCCAGTCGTCCTTCTCGGAAGGCGCGCAAAAGGCGATGCCGGCCGTCGTGAACGTTTTCTCCAGCAAGGACGGCAACCTGCCGCCCGACCCGCGTGCGAAAGACCCGCTGTTCCGCTACTTCTTCGGTGACAAGAACAAGCGCAAGAGCGATGAGCCGCCTGCGTCGAATCTGGGCTCCGGTGTCATCGTCAGCTCGGAAGGTTACATTCTAACGAACCAGCATGTCGTCGACGGGGCGGATCAAATTGAAGTCGCCCTCGCCGATGGTCGCACGTCCAGCGCGAAAGTGATCGGCGTCGATCCCGAAACCGACCTCGCCGTGCTGAAGATCAACATGACCAACCTGCCGGCCATCACGCTCGGCAGGATGGATCAGACGCGTGTCGGCGATGTCGTGCTCGCGATCGGAAATCCGTTCGGCGTAGGCCAGACGGTCACGATGGGCATCGTCAGCGCGCTCGGGCGCAATCACCTCGGCATCAACACGTTCGAGAACTTCATCCAGACCGACGCGGCCATCAATCCCGGCAACTCGGGCGGCGCACTGGTGGACGTGAACGGCAATCTGCTCGGCATCAACACGGCGATCTACTCGCGCAGCGGCGGTTCGCTCGGCATCGGCTTCGCGATTCCCGTGTCGACCGCGCGTAGCGTGCTGGAAAGCATCATCACGACGGGCACTGTCACGCGCGGCTGGATCGGCGTGGAACCGCAGGACGTGACGCCGGAAATCGCCGAATCGTTCGGGCTGGACCAGAAGTCGGGCGCGATCGTGGCAGGCGTGCTGCAGGGCGGCCCGGCGGACAAGGCGGGCATCAAGCCGGGCGATATCCTCGTGTCCATCAACGAAGACGCCATCACCGACACCACGCGCCTCTTGAATGTCGTCGCGCAGATCAAGCCGGGCACGTCGGTGAAGGTTCACCTGATGCGCAAGAACAAGGAGCTGGACGTCAACGTGATGATCGGCAAGCGTCCTGCGCCGCCACGCGCAGCGCAGATGCCGGATGACGAAGGCGATCAGGGTGACCAGGGCGACGAATAAAACGTCGTCGCCCTGAAACTAAAAAAAGGCAGCTTCGAGGAATCGAAGCTGCCTTTTTTGCACCGCCGCGCCGCGACAATACGCCGCACCTACTCCGCAGCCGCTTCCTCGCTTTTGACCTGTTCCTTGCCGACCACCAGCCGCGCCGCGATGATCCCCGCCTCGTACAGAATGACGAGCGGAATCGCGAGAATCAGCTGCGAGAACACGTCCGGCGGCGTGACGACCGCCGAAATGACGAACGCGCCAACGATCACGTAAGGCCGAATCTGCTTGAGCTTCTGAATCGACACGACGCCCATGCGCGCAAGCAACACGACGACGATGGGCACCTCGAACGTCACGCCGAACGCGAGGAACATCGTCAACACGAAGCTCAGGTAATTGTCGATATCCGTCGTCATTTCCGCGCCGAGCGGCGCGTTGTAGTGCGCCATCACGCGGAAGATTGTCGGGAAGACGACGAAATACGCGAACGCCATGCCGCACAGGAAAAGCGTGTAGCTGCTGAACACCAGCGGCGCGACGAGTTTCTTTTCGTGCTGATACAAACCGGGCGCGACGAACGCCCAGACCTGATACAGCACGATCGGCAGCGCGATCACGAAGGCGACGAGCATCGTCACCTTCATCGGGACGAAGAACGAGCCGGTGACGTCGGTGACGATCATCTTGCCGTCGGCCGGCAGGTTCTGCATCAGCGGACGCGCCAACAGCTTGAAGATGTCCGGCGCCCAGTACACCAGCGAGACGAACACCACGATGACCGAAGCCCCTGCGCGGATGATGCGGTCGCGCAATTCGACCAGATGCGAAATGAACGTCTCTTCGACGGGCTCTTCTTTAGTGTGTTGCGGGTCGCTCACGCCGGCCCTCGGTAGAAATCATCGATGGAAGGAAACGCGGCTCGCTCAGAAGAACTTCGTCTGCCGGCGCAGGGTGGCGGGCGTGTGACGCGCAACGCGCGCCGCGCCCGACTGAACCCGCGTACGACGCGAGGTCGTGCGCTTGTACCAGTTGGGAATCGCGGCTTGCTTGACGCGCCAGTTCTTGCGCTTGACCGACGTCGATGACGACGTGCTGGCCCAAGGCTTGTCCGACGCGGCGCTGTCCGCCGATTCCGCCGCGCCGCCCGCGATGCTCGGCGCGACCGACGTACCCTCCTTCCATGCATCGTTCAATTCGGATTCGTGGCGACGCAGCGTGTCGTGAATCGACGACTCCACGTTCGACGCCGCGGTTTCGAACTCGGTGCGCATTTTCTTCAGCTCATCGAGTTCCATTTCACGAGTGACTTCCGACTTGACGTCGTTGATGTAGCGCTGCGCGCGCCCGAACAGCGCGCCCGCGGTGCGGGCGACGCCGGGCAGGCGCTCCGGTCCGAGGACCACCAGCGCCACGACGCCGATGACCGCCATTTTGGTCAGACCGAGATCGAGCATTGAACGAGAAGTGAATGGTTGCGGTCGGCGGCCTGATTAACGGTAGTCGCCCGAGCGGGACTTGTCCTTCGCCTCGACGTCCACCGCGCCGTTACGCGGCAGTTCGCGCTGATCGGCGGAATTGGCCGGCGTTTCGCCCTCGCGCATGCCTTCCTTGAAACCCTTGACCGCGCCGCCCAGATCGCCGCCGATGTTGCGCAACTTCTTCGTGCCGAAAACGAGCGCCACGATCAACAGAACGATCAACCAATGCCAAATGCTTAACGAACCCATGAATGAAAACTCTCCGTGATTCCGCCCCGATTTGGGTGCCGGGAACGGAAGATCGGCCTTTCGACCGCAGCCGAGGCAGACCGCCTCAGCGTCAACTATCGATTTTGCTCGCCCAATATTTCATTGGAAAGGAAAAAGCCGCAAACAAGGGATGCGACTTACCCCATTCGGCGCCACGGGCGCTCGCCGGCCAACAAATGCGCGTGGATGTGATACACCTCCTGCCCGCCGCCCGGCCCGGTATTTATTACCGTGCGAAAACCGGTGTTCCCTCCCGTGTAGGAGACACCCATATCTTTCGCCAAACGTCCGACGAGACTCACCATTCTACCAAGCAGCGGACTGTCACTTTCTGTGCAATGCGAAAGTGTTTCAATATGCTTGCGCGGGATGACCAGCACATGCACCGGCGCTGCGGGATTGATGTCGTTGAAGGCGACGAATTCATCGTCCTCGTAGACCTTCGTGCTCGGAAGCTGCCCCGAGGCGATCTTGCAAAAAATGCAGTTGTCTTGACTCATGGAGTTGCCGGATTTTGTTGTCGGTGATCAGAACCACGCGCGCGGTTCGAGCGTCTTGTTCTCGTAGAGGAAGAGCCAGCCCTTGATGATGCGATAAAGCGTCCAGATCCAGGCCGCGCCGATGATAAGAAAGCCCAGGCCCAGCACCCATATCAGCGCGAAGCCGACGACGTGCCCCAGCAGCGACCACCAGAACGTGCGGATCTGCCAGGTGAAGTGATCTTCGTAAGGCGTTCCGGCAGCGTCGCTGCGTTTGACATAGTTGAGGATGATCGCGACGAGCCCCGTCAAACCACCGGAGAGCCAATACAGCGCATAGAGCGCGTAAAGGATATGCGTGAACGTACGCATGTTGCGCAGACGCTCGGGATCGGTCGAATGTTGAATGACAGGCGGATACGGTTCGTACGGCCGGTTCATGCTTGCTCTCCTTCGCGCGAAGCGAGATGCTCGTCAGCCGCCGTTTTGCTCGCGCTCGCGCGACTTGCGCAGCGCCTTCTCCTCGATGCCCGACAAGCCTTCGCGACGTTCCAGTTCCGCGATCACGTCGGCGGGATTCAAGTCGAAATGCGACAGCATCACGAGACAATGAAACCACAAGTCGGCGACTTCACTGACGATCGCCTTCGGGGCGCCGCCATGACGCGCGTCCTTCGCGGCGAGCACGACTTCCGTCGCTTCCTCGCCGATCTTCTTCAGGACCGCGTCGTCACCTTTGTGAAAGAGTCTGGAAACGTAGGATTGTTCCGGATCGCCGCCCTTGCGGCTGTCGATGACGGAGGCGAGGCGCTGCAGCGTGTCGAGCGTGTTGGCTTGCGTCATTTGTAGATGCTTTCTGGGTCTTTCAGGACCGGCTCGACGGCGACCCACTCGCCGTTTTCCGCCGTGCCCTCGAATTTCTGGAAAAAACAGGAATGGCGGCCGGTATGGCACGCGATGCCCGATACCTGCTCGACCTTCAGCAGCACGACGTCTTCATCGCAATCGAGGCGCACGTCGTGGACGTGCTGCACGTGGCCCGATTCCTCGCCCTTGAACCACAGGCGCTGGCGCGAGCGCGAGAAGTACACCGCGCGCTTCAGTTCGATGGTCTTCGCGAGCGCCTCGCGATTCATCCACGCGAACATGAGCACGTCGTTGGTCGACGCTTCCTGCGCGATCACCGGCACGAGACCGTGCGCGTCCCACTTCACCTTGTCCAGCCAGGTCATATGATCGCTCACGGCTTACGTCCTCACCGAAATGCCTTGCTCCGCCATGAAGCGCTTCGCCTCGCCGACGGTGTGCTCGCCGTAATGGAAAATGCTCGCCGCCAGCACCGCGTCCGCGTGACCTTCGACGATACCGTCCGCGAGATGCTGCAGCGAGCCGACGCCGCCCGACGCGATCACCGGCACCGGCACCGCGTCCGACACGGCGCGCGTCAGCGCGAGGTCGAAGCCGGCTTTGGTGCCGTCGCGATCCATGCTGGTCAGCAGGATTTCGCCCGCGCCGTACTCGGCCATCTTGCGCGCCCATTCGATCGCGTCGATGCCGGTCGCCTTGCGGCCGCCGTGCGTGAACACTTCCCAGCGCGGCGTCTCGCCCTCGGCGGACACGCGCTTCGCGTCGATCGCGACGACGATGCATTGCGAGCCGTGCTTGTCGGATGCGTCGCGCACGAGTTGCGGATTCGCGACCGCTGACGAGTTCATGCTGATCTTGTCGGCGCCCGCATTGAGCAGCCGGCGAACGTCCTCGACCGCGCGCACGCCGCCGCCGACGGTCAGCGGAATGAACACCTGCGAGGCCACCGACTCGATGATCGGCAGAATCAGATCGCGTTGATCGGAGGTCGCGGTGATGTCGAGGAACGTGAGTTCGTCGGCGCCCTGATCGTCGTAGCGCCGCGCGATTTCGACGGGATCGCCCGCGTCGCGCAGTTCGACGAAGTTGACGCCTTTCACGACGCGGCCAGCGGTCACGTCGAGACAGGGAATGATGCGTTTTGCGAGAGCCATGTCCTTACCACAACTGATTCGGTACGAAATGAGGGCGGCCGAAGCCGCCCGCGTGCTTCTCAGGGGCGCTCGCGCCGCGCTGAATTACGCGCCGTCGGGTTCGCGCAGCGCGTCGGCGCGGGTCTGGGCGGCCTTGAAATCGAGATCGCCGGAGTAGATCGCGCGGCCGCAGATGACGCCTTCGACGCCGTCATCCTCGACCTCGCAGAGCGACTCGATGTCCGCGATGCTCGACAGCCCGCCGCTCGCGATCACCGGAATCTTCACCGCCTGAGCGAGACGCACGGTCGCGTCGATGTTGATGCCCTGAAGCATCCCGTCGCGGCCGATGTCCGTGTAGATGATCGATTCGCAGCCGTAGTCCTCGAACTTGCGGGCGAGATCGACGACTTCGTGACCGGTCAGCTTGCTCCAGCCGTCGGTGGCCACCTTGCCGTCTTTCGCATCCAGCCCGACGATGATGTGCCCCCCAAACGCGCTGCACGCATCGCGCAGGAAACCGGGGTTCTTCACCGCCGCGGTGCCGATGATCACGTAGGCGAGGCCATCGTCCAGATAGCGTTCGATGGTTTCCAGATCGCGGATGCCGCCGCCGAGTTGCACGGGAATCTCCGTGCCGACTTCGTCGATGATCGCGCGGATCGCGTCGCCGTTCCTCGGTTTGCCGGCGAACGCGCCGTTCAGATCGACGAGATGCAGCCGTCGCGCGCCGCGATTGACCCAATGTCGGGCCATTGCTGCCGGATCTTCTGAAAAAATGGTCGCCTGGTCCATATCGCCTTGCTTCAGGCGCACGCACTGACCGTCCTTAAGATCGATGGCCGGAATGAGCAGCATAGGTATCGCGTATTTTCTGGGTGAAGTTGATCAAAACGGCCCGCGTGCGGTTTTCATGCCTTTCGCGAGCCGTCTCGCTAGTGTAGTACAAGTCTTGCAACGGTCATGCGCCCGTAGTAATAGGCGAAAACGCTAGCGTGTGCGCCATTTCATGGGTTCCAGTGCACGAAATTCCGGTACAGGCGCAAACCGGCGTCCGCGCTCTTTTCCGGGTGAAACTGGGTCGCGAAGATATTGTCGCGCGCGACCGCCGACGTAAATGCGCTGCCGTACATCGTTTCGCCGGATGTGTGCGCCGGATTGTCCGGCACCACGTAATAGCTGTGGACGAAGTAGAAGAACGCACCGTCCGCGACGCCGTCCCAGAGCGGATGCGCCTGCGTCTGACGGACGCGGTTCCAGCCCATTTGCGGCACCTTGAAGCGCGAGCCGTCGTCCTGCAGGAGGCCGTCGAGCTGGAAGCGCACGACCTTGCCCGGCAACAGCCCCAGGCCCTTCGTATCGCCTTCCTCGCTCCAGTCGAACAACATTTGCTCGCCGACGCACACGCCGAGCATCGGCTTCTCGCGCGCCGCCTGCATCACCGCTTCCTGCAGCCCGGATTCGGCCAGATGCGCCATGCAGTCGCGCATCGCGCCCTGGCCCGGCAGCACGACGCGATCCGCCGCATGGATGCCTTGCGGCTGGTCGACGATCGCCACGTTCGCCTCGGGCGCGGCCTTCTTCAGCGCCTGATACACCGAGCGCAGGTTGCCCATTCCGTAATCAACAATTGCAATCGAAGTAGTCATTTCAAAGATGGCATCAAGGCCTTCAACCCGTTGACGATGAACTCCACCGCCAGCGCGGACAACATCAAACCCATGAGACGCGTGCCGATATTGATTCCGGTGCGCCCGACCACACGCGCGATCGGCTCGGCGAGATTCAGCGCGCCGAAACACAGCCCCGCGATGATCGCGCCCAGCAAGACTAGTCCGAAGCGGTCGTACCAGTGCTGCGCATTGGCAGCATAGACGATCACGGTGCTGATCGAGCCGGGGCCGGTGAGCAGCGGAATCGCGAGCGGCACGACCGCGATGCTGTTGCGCTCCTCGGCTTCCATGCGTTCTTCCGGCGTCGAGCGCGCGTTGCCGACTTGCGCGTTCAACATGCTGATCGCCATGAGCAGCATGATGATGCCGCCGCCCACTTCGAACGATCCGACTGAAATACCGAAGAACGCGATGATCTGCTGCCCAAGCAGCGCCGTCACCGCGATCACGCAGAACACCGAAATCGACGCGACGCGAATCGTGTTGCGTCTTTCGATATCGGATTGCTGCGCGGTCAGGCTCAAAAAAAACGGTATCGCGCCGATCGGATTGATCAGCGCGAGCAACGATATGAACGACTTGAACAGATCCATCGTGTTTTCGACGCTCGCGCGCCGAAGCGGCGTGAGTCGATCAGAGGCTGCCCTTGGTCGACGGAATCTGCCCCGCCGCGCGTTCGTCCATTTCGACGGCCATGCGCAGCGCGCGGCCGAACGCCTTGAATACGGTTTCGACCTGATGGTGCGCGTTGATGCCGCGCAGGTTGTCGATGTGCAGCGTCACGCCTGCGTGATTCACGAAGCCGCGGAAGAATTCGATGGTGAGATCGACGTCGAACGTGCCGATGCGCGCACGCGTGAACGGCACATGGAATTCGAGGCCCGGACGGCCCGAAAAATCGATCACGACGCGCGACAGCGCTTCGTCGAGCGGCACGTACGAATGGCCGTAACGGCGAATGCCCTTGCGGTCGCCGATCGCCTTCGCCACAGCTTGCCCGAGCGTGATGCCGGTATCTTCGACGGTATGGTGATCGTCGATATGGAGGTCGCCATGCGCTTCGATTTCGAGGTCGAACAGCCCGTGACGGGCGATCTGGTCGAGCATGTGATCGAGGAACGGGACGCCGGTGGCGAGCTTCTGCTTGCCGGTGCCGTCCAGATCGAGCTTCACACGGATCTGCGTTTCGCTGGTGTTGCGAACGACTTCCGCAAGGCGCATGGTGATTCCTTGAGACTTTCGAAGAGTGAGGTTTAGTTTGGCGCGAGCTTTCTCAGCGCCTCGACCAGGTGTGCGTTTTCTGCGGCCGTTCCGACCGTCAAACGCACGCAATTGGCCAGCAACGGATGCATTTTACCCACGTTTTTGATCAAAACCCGCGAAGTCAGAAGGGTTTCGAAAGCGACGGCGGCGTCCGGCACGCGCACGAGCAGGAAATTTCCCGCGCTCGGATAGACCGTCATGCCGGGCAACGCGGCGACTTCCTGCGCGAGCGCGGCGCGTTGCGCGCGCAGATCGGCGGCCTGGGCGTCGAGCACATCGAGGTGATCGAGGAGGAAATCGACGGTGGCCTGCGTCAGCACGTTGATGTTGTACGGCGGGCGCACCTTGTCGAACTGCATCATCCATTGGGGGCGCCCGGCCATGTAGCCGAGGCGGATGCCCGCGAGTCCCAGCTTCGACACCGTACGCATCACGACGACGTTGTCGAAGTCCGCCGCGCGCGGCATCCAGCTTTTTTCGGCGAACGGCTGATACGCCTCGTCGATCACGACGAGGCTTTTGCCCGCCACGGCGATCACGCGTTCCATATCCGCGTCGTCGTAGAGCGTGCCGGTCGGATTGTTCGGATACGCGAGATAGACGAGCGCGGGCGCGTGCTCCTCGATGGCGGCGACGAGCGCGTCGGCATCGAGCGTGAAGTCCGGCTTCAACGGCACGCCGATGAACTCGAGATGCGCGAACTTGGCCGACATCTCGTACATCACGAAACCCGGCACAGGCGCTACGACCTTCGCGCCCGGCTTCGAGCACGCGACCGACATCATGCTGATCAGCTCGTCCGAGCCGTTGCCGAGCAGGACGTCGCAGGCGGCGGGAACGTTCATCGCGCGCTTGATCTTCGCGAGCAGATCCGCGGGACGCGGCGCCGGATAGCGATTCAACGCGACGCCCGCGAGATGCGCGCCGAGTCGTTCGGCGAGATCGGCGGGCAAGGTGTAGGGATTTTCCATCGCGTCGAGCTTGATCAGACCCGTGGCGTCGGGCACGGGATAGCTCGTCATCGCGAGGATGTCGGGACGAATGATGTCTTGTGCTGTCGTCATGATTTCCCGGCGTCTCTCTCGCCGGTCAGGCGGCGGCTCTCAGGCCGCCTCGGTCATTCGGGTCGGCCTGATTCAGCCGATGTTTTTCATTCGATATTCGGCGCTCTTCGCATGCGCCTGCAAGCCTTCGCCGTACGCCAGCTCCGCCGCGATTTCGCCGAGCGTCTGCGCGCCGTCCGCGCTCACTTCGATCACGCTCGAACGCTTCATGAAATCGTACACGCCGAGCGGCGACGAAAAGCGCGCGGTGCGCGAGGTCGGCAGCACGTGATTCGGACCGGCGCAGTAGTCGCCGAGGCTTTCGCTCGTGTAGCGGCCGAGGAACATCGCGCCTGCGTTGTGGATTTGCGCGGCCCACTGATGCGGATCGAGCGCGGAAATCTCCAGATGCTCCGGCGCGATGTCGTTCGCGATCGCGCACGCTTCGCTCATGTCCTTAACCTTGATGAGCGCGCCGCGGTCTTCGAGCGAACGCTGGATGACGTCGCGGCGCGGCATCGAAGGAAGCAGTTCGACGATCGCATCCTCGACGCGCTGGATGAAGTTGTCGTCCGGGCACAGCAGAATGGATTGCGCGAGCTCATCGTGCTCGGCTTGCGAGAAAAGGTCCATCGCGACCCAGCGCGGATCGGTGGTCGCATCGCAAATGACGAGAATTTCGGACGGCCCCGCGATCATGTCGATGCCCACCGTGCCGAACACGCGACGCTTCGCCGACGCGACATACGCATTGCCCGGGCCGCAGATCTTGTCGACCGCGGGCACGCTTTGGGTGCCGTACGCGAGCGCGCCGATCGCCTGCGCGCCGCCGATCGTGAACACGCGGTCCACGCCGCCGAGCAGCGCCGCCGCGAGCACGAGCGGATTTTTCACGCCGTCGGGCGTCGGCACGACCATCACGATTTCCTTCACGCCCGCGACGCGCGCCGGAATCGCGTTCATCAGCACCGACGACGGATACGCCGCCTTGCCGCCCGG
>Ga0160459_100479_pt1 | contig 15631 bp, 12 predicted proteins | sample HID1973K_E6MG_FD_108208 | JGI IMG/M metagenome (GOLD analysis project Ga0160459, IMG submission 108208) | Enriched mosquito-associated microbial communities from UW Madison campus, WI, USA - HID1973K_E6 MG | ecosystem: Host-associated > Arthropoda: Insects > Digestive system > Unclassified ... | reverse complement strand
AGACGCTTGTACGAGTTCGTACCCGGGTTCGTGATCGCGTTCAGCGCGCGTGCGTGCTTGATGATCCCGCCGATGTAGAACAGCGCGAATTCCGACAGGCCAGCGTAGCCATTGCCCGCGAACAGGTTCTGGCCGTCCTTCCAGATCGACTGGTGAACGTGCATGCCCGAGCCGTTGTCGCCGACAATCGGCTTCGGCATGAAGGTCGCCGTCTTGCCGTACGTGTGCGCGACGTTATGGATGATGTACTTCATCTGCTGCAGCCAGTCCGCGCGCTGCACCAGCGTCGAGAACTTGGTGCCGATTTCGTTCTGGCCCTGGCCCGCCACTTCGTGGTGGTGCACTTCGACCGGAATGCCGATCTGTTCGAGCAGCAGACACATTTCCGAGCGGATGTCCTGGAACGTGTCGACAGGCGCTACCGGGAAGTAGCCGCCCTTCGTGCCCGGACGGTGACCGGTGTTGCCGCCTTCGAATTCCTTCGCCGACGACCACGGCGCTTCTTCCGAGCCGATCTTCACGAACGTACCCGACTGGTCCGTGTTCCACTGCACCGAGTCGAAAATGAAGAATTCCGGCTCCGGACCGAAGAAGGCGGTGTCGCCCAGGCCCGAGCTCTTGAGATAGGCTTCCGCGCGGCGCGCGAGCGAACGCGGGTCGCGCTCGTAGCCCTTGCCGTCGGCGGGCTCGACCACGTCGCAGGTCAGGACGAGGGTCGACTCTTCATAGAACGGGTCGATGAACGCGGTATCCGCATCCGGCACGAGCAGCATGTCCGACGCTTCGATGCCCTTCCAGCCGGCGATGGACGAACCGTCGAAAGCGTGGCCGCTTTCAAATTTGTCTTCGTCGAATGCCGAGACCGGCACGGATACGTGTTGTTCTTTGCCGCGCGTGTCGGTGAAACGGAAGTCGACGAACTTGACGTCCTCGTCCTTGACGAGTTGCATGACGTCGGCCACGGATTTACTCATTACCTATCTCCTGATTAACAAAAGTCGGCGAATCGCTTCGCCGCCCCGACCAATCCTGTACATCGATTCAATCGAGGATCGAAAAGCAGCTTCCGTGCCAAGCGCACCAACTTTGCGCTAAGCGCTTGAAGCAGCGCGCGTTTTGTGTGACACCATTTCGCGTTGCCGGACGGTCGATCGTTTGTCGCCCGCCTGAGACGCACTCATATGGTGCGTGACGGTTTATGCAGTCTTACTAAAGCACCATTAAAGTGCGTTGCACCAGTAACGCGCATTTGCCGTCTGAGCGGACGCCCATTCGATCGCCTGACGCGCCACGCTAGAATGATTCTTTGCGCTTAACGGAGGCCGACACATCATGAGCACGCTCGAACAACTGTATAGCCAGGCCGGCAAACGCGCCGCCGACAGCAATCTGACCTACGCGGGCGCCCTCTCGCCCGCCGAGGCGTTCGAACTGCTGCAACTCGACCCGCGCGTGCGCCTGATCGATGTGCGGACCCGCGCCGAGCTCGACTGGGTCGGCCGTCCGGCGATCGATGGCGCGCAGTACGCGCATATCGAATGGATTCGCTACCCCGGCTCGGTGCCGAACGCCGAGTTTATCGAACAATTGCGGCAGGTCGCCACCCCGGATATGCCAGTCGTGTTTTTGTGTCGCAGCGCCGCGCGTTCGAAACTGGCGGCAGTCGCGGCCCAGAAGGAAGGTTATGCGCAGGCTTATGACCTGCTGGAAGGCTTCGAAGGCGATAAGGATGGGCAGGGACATCGCAAAACCGTGGCGGGATGGTGTTTTCGCGGGCTGCCGTGGATCGGGGCTTGATTTTGAAATCGCACATGCATGCAATTCCCGTACAATGAATGCATTGCATTCGAAGTGGGGGTTGAGATGGCAATGTTGACTGTACGGAACTTGCCTGACGAGGTACACCGGGCGCTACGGTTGCGCGCGGCGGAACACGGCCGAAGCACCGAGGCAGAGGTACGCGACATACTGGAAGCAGCGGTCAAGCCGGAAGGACGCGTGAAACTCGGCTCGTTTCTGACCGGATTTGGCCGTGAAGCGGGTTTGAGCGATCGCGAGTTCGCCATTTTCGAAAACATCCGTGACCGGACCCCGGCCAAGCCCGTGAGCTTCGAATGATTTTGCTGGATACGAACGTGGTGTCCGAGCTGTTTCGTCTGACCCCCGATATGAAGGTCATCGAATGGCTCGATGCACAACCGCTGCAGACGCTCTATCTATCCGCCATCACCTTGGCGGAAATGCGATGGGGCGTCGCACAACTCCCTGCGGGCAAGCGACGCGATGCGCTGAACGCGAAGCTGGAAGAAGGCTTGATGCCGCTGGTAGCCACACGCGTATTGCCGTTTGACATCGACTGCGCTCAAAGCTACGCCGACCTCATGACAAACGCCCGCGCAGAAGGACGCGGCATCGCTCTGGCGGATGGCCTCATCGCCGCAGTCGCCGCGGCGAAAGGTCTCGCCGTCGCCACTCGCGACACATCGCCTTTCGAGGCCGCCGGTTTGACGGTCTTCAACCCCTGGGACTAGGCAAGAGTCCGCGCACGCGCCTGACGCTCGCCTCATCTAACGGCGCGAGTCCTTTCCCGCCGACTCTGACGCCCGAGCCGAAATGCACCGCGCTCACGCCCGTCGATGCGACGAACGGCGCGACGGCATCGACGGTCAGTCCCGCGCCCGCCAGCACCGTGCAGCGTGTTCCCGCCGCCTTACCGACGAGCTTCGCGATCGTGCCCTGCGCATCCAGCACCGACGGCTTGCCGCCCGACGTCAGCACGTTCGTCACGGTATCGAATCGCAGCAGCGTATCGAACGCGGCGAACAGATCGCGCGCTTCGTCGAATGCGCGGTGGAAAGTGAACTGCAAGCCATCCGCGGCTTCGATCACGCGCGCGAGGCCTTCCGTGTCGATATCGCCCTGCGCGTTCAGCATGCCCGTGACGATCGCGTTCGCCCGCGTTTTCGCGATCGCGCGCACGTCGCGGAGGATGACCGCGTAGTCGTCGGCATCGTAGACGAACGAGCGGCTGTGCGGGCGCACGATCACGTTCACCGGAATATCGACCGCGTCCAACACCGCTTCGATCAGCCCGATGCTCGGCGTCAGCCCGCCCTCGCCCATCGCGGTGACGAGTTCCAGCCGGTCTGCGCCGCCTCGTTGCGCCGCGCGCGCATCGGAAACGGTCGTCGCGATGACTTCCAGCAAGGTCACTTCGTTTCCTCCGGCGGCACTTCCACGACTTCGCCGCCCAGCGCGATCACGCCCTCGCGCAATACCTCGAAGGCCGCGTTCGCTTTCTCCGGATCGCCCTTCACGCCGAGATCGATATGCGAGCGCGCGTACAGCGTCCCACGCGCCGCATCGCCGACGCTCGGCAGGCTGAACGCGCGCACGCCTTCGAAATCGCGCTCGATCGCCACCATCAGCGGCGTGATGCGCGACTCCGGCAGGCCGAACACGAGCAGCGAGCGCTCGACATGCGGGCTCGCGTGATGCAGATGCGCATACTTCGTGTCGAGCACCCATTCGATCATCGGCCAGGCCATCACGGGAAAGCCCGGCACGAAGTGATGATCGCCGACGGAAAAGCCCGGAATCCGGTTGTAGCTGTTCGGAATGATCGACGCGCCCTGCGGAAACGTGCCCATGTTCAGCCGATGCAGATTCTCCGGCGATTCCAGTTCCACCGGCTTGCCAGCCTGCGCGGCCGTTTCGCGGATGCGCGCGCGGATCAGTTCCGCCGCTTCCGGATGCAGCGCGAGCGGCACGCCGAGCGCCTGCGCCGCGCACTGGCGCGTGTGATCGTCCGGCGTGGCGCCGATGCCGCCGGTCGAAAACACGATATCGCCCGACGCGAAGGTACGCGCAAGCGTCGCGGTGATGCGCGCGGGATCGTCGCCGACGTATTCGGCCCAGTCGAGCGCCAGCCCGCGCGCGCTCAGCAGTTCGATGATTTTCGGCAGATGCTTGTCGGTGCGGCGCCCGGACAAGATCTCGTCGCCGATGATGATGACGCCAATGCCCATGAAAGCCCCCTGGTCCTTACAGTGAAACGTCGCGGGATTCGACCGTGATCGCCGGATAGCGCGGCTCGTTCGCGCGCAGGCGCTCGAGCGCGTGCAGACAGTAATGCGCGAACCACAGCGCGGAAAACACGAGGATGAACGCATACGCCCAGATCGTCACGGCGGCGACGACGGGAAAAAGCGGCAGCAGCCATACCGACCATGCCCAGAGCATCGTCGGCACGGAACTCAGGAGGCCGCTCACGATGCCGATGCTGAAAAGCGGCCAGCGCGCGTCACGCACGATCGCGCGGCGCTCGTCGACGCTGGCGTGCAGCGCGAGCGCGTCGTAAGTCATCACGCGATAGGTCAGCCAGCCCCACAGCAGCGGCGGAATCAGCGCAAAAAACGGCGGAATCAGCCACAGCGGCAAGGTGACGACGAGCAGCACGAGGCACACGACCGTGGTCACGACCGAATGCCCGAGGCTGCCGTACCACGAACCGCCGCGCCGTTCTTCGAGCGACGAATAATGGCCCTTCGGCTGGCGCGTGAGCAGCTTGATGACGCCGGGCATCGAAATCGTCGCGATCAGCAGCAGCACGGTAACGACGATCAGCGGCACCGTCATGATGACGACCAGAAACGGCGCGATCACCGCGTGCAGCGCCGAAAATCCGACCGCGTCGAAAAGACGGTACATCGCGGTCGTGAGGGACCAGCCGTCGAGCCAGCTATTCGCGGCGCCGGTGAGCGTCTGCCAGAAGAACCAGAGGAGCGCGCCCCATAGGACAGTGGCAACGCCGAAGGGCATCAGCGTCAGCCAGAGCATGCGCGGATGAAAGACGTTCGCGAGCGCGCGCACGAACGAACGCAGCAAGTCACTCATGCGTGATTCGTAGAAGAAAGAAGAACCGACAGGATAAACCAGCGCCACGCGCGAGCGCTGGTCTTGGGGACAGGCTCAGACGGCCGCCGAGTTGTCCGATGCGGACGCGCCCGCGCGGCGTGCGGAAAGGCGCGCGGCAATGCGCTTGAACGCGAGCCAGTGCTGCTCGATGAAGCCATCGCCGTAACGGACCGCCACCACGCCCGGCGCGCCCAGCTGGTCGCGGATGCCGGTGGGCTCGACGGTGCGGTCGAACGACGCCGAACGGAACAGGATGTCCCAGAACGAGAACAGCACGCCGAAGTTGCAGCCGTAGGTAGTGCCTTCGTGGCCGAAGCCGATCGCGTGATGGCGGCGATGGAACGCCGGACTCACGACGATCCGCTCGCCGAGCCAGCCGTAGTGCAGGCGAATGTTCGCGTGCTGCAGGCTCTGCATGAAATTGGTGACGGCGACGAGCACGACGAACTGCGACGGCTCCACGCCGATCACGAGCGCGACGCACGCGAAGAAGCTCGCCTGCAGGATGTCGTCGAGCAGATGGTTGCGGTCGTCGGTCCAGAGCGACATTTTCTGCTGGCTGTGATGCACCGCGTGCAATTCCCACCAGATGCCGATGCGATGCTCCAGCCGGTGATACCAGTAGCCGGCGAAATCGAGAATCAGCAGATAGATGACGAAGGTGACGAGCGGCTGCGTCGTCACGCCCGGCCACAGGTTGTCGATCTCGAGATTCGGCACGTTATGGATGCGCAGCCAGCTTTGCATCGAATCGAAAAGCGGCTGGAACGTGAAGAAGAAAAACAGATTGAGGATGCCGAGCTTGACGATCCACGTATAGAGCACGTCCACGCGCACGCCCTTGCGGTCTTTCCACGTTTCCGCCGGGCGGAACGCTTCCAGCGGGCGCAGGATCGCGTACATCGCCAGCACTTCCAGCACGCCGACGATCACCCAGTAGAGCGCGTCATAGGTGTCCTCGTCGTAGTCCATCAGGCCGAACTTGAACAGCGTGGGCTGGACCACGTCGACATAGAGCAGCGTCTGCAGCCAGGAAACGAGCCCGTCGAGCGACGAAAGAATGGAATGAAACATGGTGCTCCGTGGTGCTGGGGCCGTCCGGTGCGCCGGCCTTTCCTCAATCGTAGTATAGGGCGCGGCGGGCGCCCATACCTGTACCCCGCTTACGCCCCGTTGGGCGCCGTCACCGGTGCGCGGTTGTAGAAGTAGATGCCGTGCGGCGAGCGGCCCACCTTGATGGTTTCGATCAGCTTACGATTCGCCAGATCGATCACACCGACATGCTTCGCGAAGCGGAACGTAACCCACAGATACTTTTTGTCGGCGGAAAGTTCCATGTCGTCGGGGCCCGGCAGCAGACCGGTGATGTCGCCGACATTCGTGAGCGAGTCCTCGTCGATGATGCTGATCGTGTTCGCGACGCGGTTCGACACCAGCACGTGCTTGCCATCGACCATCGAACGGAAGTTGTGCGCGCCCTTGCCCGTGGTGATGGTCTTGACGACCTTCTGGTTGCGCCAGTCGACCACGGCCACGTAGTCCGCGCCCGTCATGCCGACGAGCAGATATTTGTCGCCCGGCGTGAACCAGACGCCCGCGGGCACCTTGCCCACTTTCATCTTCCATTTCACCGTTTGCGTCGCGAGGTCGATCGCGGCGATTTCACCCGAAACCTGCAGCGAGATGAAGGCGGTCGTGCTGTCGTTGGTGAACGCGATATGACTCGGCATCGTCGCGAGCGGCAGGCGCTTCGCGATGCTCAGGTTCTTGCCGTCGAAATGATAGATATCGAGGCGGTCGAGGCGCAGACCGGTGGACACGAACCATTTCTTGTCGGGCGAAAAGCCGATCTGGTACGGATCCTCGATGTCCTGCACCCAGCGCTGCACGCCGCCGGTTTTCGGATCGACGAACATCAGATTGTTCGACACCGAATTCGCGACGATCAGCGATGAATTGTCCGGCGTGGGCATCAGGTGGTGCGGCTCCTTGCCGGTCGGCACGGTGCCGACGACCTGATGCGTGTTTTCGTCGATCAGGCTCAGCGTGGCTTCAGCCGAATTGAGCACGACGACGTTATTGGCGAGCGCCGCAGTGGCGATCAGCGCTGCGCCGGTGGCGAGCGCGGCGCGTGCCGCGCTTGCGCGGACACGGTTGAAACGGAAGATATTGCGCATGAAAAGTAGGCTTCGGAAGGCAGGCGTCATTGTAGAACGTTTGCTTCGCGCGGCGCGTTGACCGGGTGCGGCTTTTTGCGCAATACGCTGGATCGGCGCAAGAAACGGCGCGCTTTTGAGCCGCCGCCTAGCGCTGCATCGATTCCCATACCTTATAGAGGCGTTTCACCGAAACCGGCATCGGCGTGCGCAATTCCTGCGCGAACAGCGACACACGCAGTTCTTCGAGCAACCATCGATACTCGGACAGGCGCGCATCCGCGACTCCCCCGCGTTGCGACATCGCGCGCTGATAATGCTGCGCGAGCGGTTGCAGATCGGCGAGCAGGCGCGCGTCGCGGGCCGGATCGGCCTTGAGCTTGTCGATGCGCAGGCCGATTCCCTTCAGATAGCGCGGAAAGTGCGCCAGTTGCACATACGGCGTATCGATCACAAAGCGCTTGCCGATGAGCGCGTTCAATTGCGCCTGCAAGTCCGCATAGGCCGACGTGAACGATTTCGCCTGCGCCAGCTTTTTCCCGAGCGCCGCATATTCGGCCAGAATCGTGCCGACGAGCCGCGCGATTTCCTGCGCGAGCAGCGTGAGACGCCCTTTCGCGGCGTCGCGGCGGGCGTGGAAGGTGGCATCGTCGTCGGGAAGCGGGTCTTGCAGACACGCGCGATCGAGCGCCGTGTCGACGATCTGATCGCGCAGCTCGTCGGCGGTGCCGAGCGCCATGTATTGCATCGACATTTCGCGCAGGCCCGGCAGGTTTTTCTCCAGATAGCGGATCGGCTCGCGCAGTTGCAGCGCGAACAGCCGCCGCAGGCCCGCGCGATGGATGCGCGCCGCTTCCTCGGGCGAATCGAACACTTCGACGTCGCAATGCGTGCCGCGATCGACGAGCGCCGGATAGCCGAAGAGCGTCTGCCCGCGGCGGCGAATTTCCAGCAGTTCGGGCAGCTTGCCGAAGTTCCACGTCGTGAGGTTTTCGTAGAGCGCGGTGCCGGACGACGTTTCACCGGACGGCTGCGCTGGCGGCGCGCTCGTTTCTCCGGACAACGCATCGAGCGCGACGCTCGCAGCCGCCGATGTCAGTTTCTGGAACTGCTGCTGCGCCTGACCGCCGAGTTCCGCGCGCAGTTGCGCGAGATTGCGGCCCATCGCGAGCTGGCGGCCGTGTTCGTCGATCACCTTGAAGTTCATGAACAGGTGCGCGGGAAGCGTTTCCAGCTTGAAATCGGCGCCTTTCACGGCGACTTGCGTCTGTGCGCGAATATCGGCGATGAGTGAGTCGACCAGCGCGCCCGCGCCGAACTTCGGTCCGCCATGACGTTCGGCGAAACCCGCCGCGTATTCCGGCAACGGCACGACGTGCCGGCGCAGTTTCTGCGGCAGCGACTTCAGCAGCAGTTGCGCCTTCTCCTTGATCATGCCCGGCACGAGCCATTCGACGCGGCGCGCATCGACCTGATTGAGGCCGTACAGCGGCACCGCGAGCGTCACGCCGTCGCGCGGCGAACCCGGCTCGAAGTGATAGGTCAGCGACATCTCGATGCCCGACATCGTCATGCGCTTCGGGAACAGATCGGTCGTGACGCCGGCGGCCTCGTGGCGCATCAGGTCGTCGCGCGAGAGGAACAGCAGCTTCTCGTTGCCCGCCTTTTTCTGTTCGTCGCGATACCAGCGCTCGAACGCCGCGCCCGTCCACATGCCTTCGGGAATCAGCGAATCGTAGAAGCCGTAGATGAGTTCATCGTCGACGAGCACATCCTGGCGGCGCGACTTGTGCTCCAGTTGCTCGATATCGGCGACCAGCTTGCGGTTGTGCGCGAAAAACGGCAGCCGCGTGTCGAATTCGCCTTCGACGAGCGCGCCACGTATGAACAGCTCGCGCGCATATTTCGCGTCCTGCTGGCCGTAGCTCACGCGCCGGCGCGCGTAGACCGTCAGCCCGTAGAGCGTCGCGCGCTCGTACGCGACGACCTGCGCGGCCTTCTTCTCCCAGTGCGCGTCGGACAGCGATTTCTTCAGCAGATGCGCGCCGACCGTTTCGAGCCATTCCGGCTCGATCTTCGCGATCGTGCGCGCGTACAGCCGGCTCGTTTCGACGAGTTCGCCCGCCATCACCCAGCGCCCCGCTTTCTTCAGCAGCGCGGACCCCGGCCACAGATGGAACTTGATGCCGCGCGCGCCGAGATAATGCGGCTCGTCGTCGGCTTTCAGTCCGACGTTGCCGAGCAGACCCGTCAAAAGCGACAGATGCACTTGCTCGAAAGTCGCATCGGAATCGTTCAGACGCCAGCCGTGTTCGCGCACGACCGTCAGCAGTTGCGAATGCACATCGCGCCATTCGCGCAGCCGCAGATGTGACAGGAAGTTCGCGCGGCACGCATCGGCGAGCTGCTTGTTCGATTTCTTGTGCGCGACGGCGTCCTCGAACCACTTCCAGATGCGCGTCCATTGCAGGAATTCGGAGCGCTCGTCGACGAACTGCCGATGCGCCTGATCCGCCTGCTCCTGCGCCTCGATCGGCCGGTCGCGCGGGTCCTGCACCGACACCGCCGAGGCGATGATCAGCACTTCCTTCAGCGCGTGATGATCGCGCGCGGCGAGAATCATGCGGCCGACGCGCGGATCGAGCGGCAGGCGCGCGAGTTCGCGGCCGAGCGGCGTGAGCGCGTTGTCGTCATCGACCGCGCCGAGTTCGTTCAGCAGTTGATAGCCGTCCGCGATCGCGCGTCCCGGCGGCGGCTCGATGAACGGAAAGGTTTCGATCTCCGTCAGATGCAGCGATTTCATCCGCAGAATGACCGACGCCAGCGAGGAGCGCAGGATTTCCGGATCGGTGAAGCGCGGCCGCGCCTGAAAATCCGCTTCGTCGTAGAGACGGATGCACACGCCGTCCGCGACGCGCCCGCACCGGCCCGCACGCTGGTTCGCCGCCGCCTGCGACACCGGCTCGATCTGCAACTGCTCGACCTTGTTGCGATACGAATAGCGCTTCACGCGCGCCATGCCGGTATCCACCACATAGCGGATGCCCGGCACCGTCAGCGACGTTTCCGCGACGTTGGTCGCCAGCACGATGCGCCGCGCGTTCGACGGCCTGAACACGCGCTCCTGCTCCTGCGCGGAGAGTCGCGCGAAGAGCGGCAGGATTTCCGTGTGCGGCGGGTGATGCTTGCGAAGCGCCTCGGCGGTATCGCGGATTTCGCGCTCGCCGGGCAGGAACACGAGCACGTCGCCGGGGCCGACGCGGCACAGATCGTCGACGGCATCGACGATGGCTTCCATCAGATCGCGATCGGCCTTGCGGTCGTTGCGCCTCGGCAGCGTGCCTTGCGCGTTCTTGATCGCTTCGCTTTCTTCCTCGATCGGCTGATAGCGCACTTCCACCGGATACAGCCGCCCGCTCACCTCGATCACCGGCGCGGGTTTGTCGTCGCGGCCGAAATGGCGCGCGAAACGCTCGGCGTCGATGGTCGCGGACGTGACGATCAGCTTCAGATCCGGGCGTTTCGGCAGGATTTCCTTCAGATATCCGAGCAGAAAGTCGATGTTGAGGCTGCGTTCGTGCGCCTCGTCGATGATGATCGTGTCGTAGGCCTTGAGCAGCAGATCGGTCTGCGTCTCCGCGAGCAGGATGCCGTCGGTCATCAGCTTGACCGACGCGCCCGGCGCGAGATTGTCCGTGAAGCGCACCTTGTAGCCGACCACTTCGCCGAACGGCGTGCCAAGCTCCTCCGCGATACGCCGGCCCGTGGCCGAAGCGGCGATACGGCGCGGCTGCGTGTGACCGATCAGTCCGCTGCCGCCCGCGCCGAGACCGCGTCCGAGCGCGAGGCAGATTTTCGGGAGCTGCGTGGTCTTGCCCGAACCGGTTTCGCCGCTGACGATCACGACCTGGTTCTCGCGAATAGCCCGCGCGATTTCCTCGCGACGGCCGGAAACCGGAAGCGCTTCGGGGAAGGTGATCGGCGGAACCGGATTCGGCGTGACGATGCGTGGCGCGCGAGGCAGGCGCGGTTCGCGTGGCTCGCGCGGCTGGCGCGGTTCGGCCGGGCGTTCGCCTCGCTGTTCGACGACAGGTCGAGGTGGCCGCGCCGTATCCGGCTTGCGGGCTTCGACAGGACTCTTTTGCGGTGCGCGCTCGACGCGCGGAGGACGATTTCCCTGCTCGCGCCGGACCTCATCGCGTTTCGGGCGCGTTGGCGCAGCAGGCTGCGCGGGCGGCGGCTGCGTCACATCGCGCGGTTTCGGCGAACGTTGAACGGACTGCGGCTCGTTCGATTGGGATCGAGGTTGAGTCTGCTTCGGCTGGGCAGGCGCCGCCGCTTTCCCGCCCGCAAAGCGGCGCGCGGCGAGTTCCTTCTTGCTCAACCCCGCCGTTTCGCCGGACGCGCCCGCACCCTCACCCGCGTGCGCTTCGCGCAGCAGATTTTCGCGCAGCTTTTGCAACTGCTCGCGCGTGTCGAGGGCTTGATCGGCGGATTGCGGCTTGCCCGGCTGGTTGGGGCGTGCGGGTCGGGAAACATTCGGCATAGCGTCGCATTATAATCCCGGGATGAATTCCCAAACCGACCTCACGATCGCCACTCAGGCGGCGTCGCAGCCCGCTGCGACAGAGCCCGAAGCGTCGAATCCCCACGCCCAGTTCGTCGACTGGATGCGCTCCGTCGCGCCCTATATTCACGCGTTCCGCAACAAGACCTTCGTGGTCGCGTTCGGCGGCGAGCTGGTGCAGGAAGGACGCCTGAATGCGCTCGTGCAGGACGTCGGCCTGCTGCACGCGATGGGCATCCACGTCGTGCTCGTGCACGGCTCGCGCCCGCAACTCGACGAGCAGTTGAGCCTGCACGGCGTCGAATCGTCGTTCTCGCACGGCCTGCGCATCACCGACGCCCGCGCGCTCGAATCCGCGAAGGAAGCCGCGGGCGAAGTGCGCCTCGATATCGAGGCCGCGATCAGCCAGGGCTTGCCGAACACACCGATGGCGCACGCGCACATCAGCGTCGTGTCGGGCAACTTCGTGACGGCGCGGCCGGTCGGCATTCTCGACGGCGTCGATTTTCAGCACACGGGCGTCGTGCGCAAGATCGACGGCGATTCCATCCGCCAGTCGCTCGCATCGAACAAGCTCGTGCTGCTGTCGTCGCTCGGCTTTTCGCCGACCGGCGAGGCGTTCAATCTGTCGATGGAAGATGTCGCCTCCGCAGCGGCCATCGCGCTGCGCGCCGACAAGATCATCTTCGTCACGGAAATTCCCGGCCTGGTGGATTCGGAAGACGAGCTCATCCGGGAACTGTCGCTCGACGACGCCTATCGCCTGCAGGAAAGCGGCGAGCTGCAGGGCGACACGGCGTTCTATCTGAAGCATACGGTGCGCGCGTGCCGCGGCGGCGTGGCGCGCGGCCACATCATTCCCTACCGGCTCGACGGCAGCGTGCTGCTGGAACTGTTCCTGCACGATGGCGTCGGCACGATGATCTCCTACGAGAACCTCGAAAGCCTGCGCGAAGCGACGCCGGATGACGTCGGCGGCATTCTCACGCTGATCGAGCCGCTCGAATCCGACGGCACGCTCGTGCGGCGCGGGCGTCACCAGATCGAACGCGATATCGATCACTTTTCGGTCATCGAGCACGATGGCGTGCTGTTCGGCTGCGCGGCGCTCTATCCGTACACGCAGGAGCGCATCGGCGAGATGGCGTGCCTGACGGTCGCGCCGGAAGCGCAAGGTTCGGGCGACGGCGAGCGGCTGCTCAAGCGCATCGAGCAACGCGCCCGCGCGCGCGGCCTCACGCGCATCTTCGTGCTGACGACGCGCACCGAACACTGGTTCCTCAAGCGTGGCTTCGTGAAGGTGACCGTGGACGATCTGCCCGAGGATCGGCGGCGCTTGTACAACTGGCAGCGCAAGTCGCTCGTCCTGATGAAACAGCTTTGAACACGAATGAACGAAGCGCAGCTTTGCGCTCAGCTACCCCGATACAGGAGAAACTCAAGATGGCCCGAATGGTTCAATGCGCGAAGCTCGGCAAGGAAGCCGAAGGACTGGATTTTCCGCCGCTGCCGGGCGAACTCGGCAAGCGCATCTACGAGACGATCTCGAAGGAAGCCTGGCAAGGCTGGCTCAAGCAGCAGACGATGCTGATCAACGAAAACCGCCTGAACATGGCCGACCCGCGCGCGCGCCAGTACCTCATCAAGCAGACCGAGAAGTACTTCTTCGGTGAAGGCGCCGATACCGCTTCGGGCTACGTGCCGCCGCAAAGCTGAAATCCGCGCTTGATCCCACCGAGAAACCGGCCCACGCGGCCGGTTTTTTGTTGTCCGCGCACGGGCAAAATGTTCCGAATGGACCATCAGACGAATGAGAGAAGACTCGGCGCAATCCTAAGCCCGGTAAGGGATCGCGCGACCCGTGCGGCCTTGTCCAAACCAGTCGGTTTGCAGATCGTCTGTCATCGTGTTATCATCTTCTTGTTATCAACAGCAACTCACCATCATTCACGCATTGAGTTCGTAGCATTTTTATTCGAACGCAGCGCGGTAGTGACAGTTTTCATACAAAGAGGCGCGTCGGTTCATTAGCAGCAACGCCGGCCTTTTTCGTCTCAGGTTGTTTTTTCGCCGACGTCGCGGCCCACCCGCGGCAACTCCGGATTCCCGCTGAGTTCGCCGTCCGCACGTCAAATTCGTTTGTTTCATCCCGAGTGCAATTTCGCGACCCACCGCGAAGCACCGGCACCGCGTTTGCTTTTCTATTCGGCACCTGCTTCATACAGGATGCCGCGCGGAGCCATTGGCGATCGTTTTCCGCTGTCTCGATACCAAGGCGGCGCCGTCGCGAAACTGCACTGTCCCGAAGCTCCGCGCGAGTTCTCGGGATCGAATACGGAGTTATTTCGAACTATGTCTTCTCTTCAAGAGGGCCTTTGGCGCACACAGGATTCATCGAGTCAGAAGTCCGATCTCACCCTCGACGACATCACCATCGTCGATCAGTCCTTGCTCAAACGCGCGGTTGGCGCCATGGCCATCGGTAACGCGATGGAATGGTTCGACTTCGGCGTGTACAGCTACATCGCCGTGACGCTCGGCAAGGTGTTCTTCCCGTCGAGCAGTCCCACCGCGCAGTTGCTGGCGACCTTCGGCACGTTCGCGGCCGCGTTCCTCGTGCGCCCGATCGGCGGCATGGTGTTCGGCCCGCTGGGCGACCGCATCGGCCGCAAGCGCGTGCTCGCGATGACGATGATCATGATGGCCGTCGGCACGTTCTGTATCGGCATCATTCCGAGCTATGAAACGATCGGCGTGATGGCGCCGGTGCTGCTGCTGGTCGCGCGTCTCGTGCAGGGCTTCTCGACGGGCGGCGAATACGGCGGTGCGGCGACCTTCATCGCCGAATTCTCGCCGGACAAGAAGCGCGGCTTCATGTCGAGCTTCCTCGAGTTCGGCACGCTCGTCGGCTATGTGCTCGGCGCGGGCGTGGTCGCGGTGCTGACCGCGACGCTCTCGGAAAGCGCGCTGCTGTCGTGGGGCTGGCGCATTCCGTTCATGGTCGCGGGTCCGCTCGGCCTGATCGGTCTGTACATCCGGATGAAGCTCGAAGAAACGCCTGCGTTCCAGCGCGAAGCCGAGAAGGCGGAAGCGGTGTCGCATGAAACGACCAAGGAGCAGTTCCGCGAGACGCTCATCCAGCAATGGAAGCCGCTCCTGCAATGCGTCGGCCTCGTGCTGATCTTCAACGTGACCGACTACATGGCGCTGTCGTATCTTCCGAGCTATCTGTCGGCGACGCTCAAGTTCAACGAGACGCACGGCCTGTTCATCGTGCTCGTCGTGATGGTGCTGATGATGCCGCTGACGCTCTTCGCCGGCCGTCTGTCCGATACGATCGGCCGCAAGCCGGTGATGCTCGCGGGTTGTGTCGGCCTGCTGGTGCTGTCGATTCCGGCGCTCTCGCTGATCCGCATGGGCACGATTCCGTCGATCTTCGCGGGCATGATGATTCTCGGCGCGCTGCTGTCGACGTTCACGGGCGTGATGCCGTCGTCGCTGCCGGCCCTCTTCCCGACGAAGATTCGCTACGGCGCGCTCGCGATCGGCTTCAACGTGTCGGTGTCGCTGTTCGGCGGCACGACGCCGCTCGTCACGGCATGGCTCGTCGACACGACCGGCAACCTGATGATGCCCGCTTACTATCTGATGGGCGCGTCGCTGATCGGTATCGTCTCGGTGCTCGCGCTGCACGAGACGGCGAAGAAGCCGCTGAAGGGTTCGCCGCCGGCTGTGGCGTCGAAGTCGGAAGCGCACGCGATCCTGCGCGGCCATCGCGAAGCCGCCGAAATGGACGATGCATTCCCGGAAGGCACGGTGCGCGCGTAAGCGTTCGGACTGTCTGACGGCGAAAGGCCGGTGCGTGAGCTGAACTGCACCCCAAAAGTTGGACACCCGTTCAACGATTTGGGGTGTTTTTTTCATGAGCAAGCATAGCGTGCGATTCAAGCGAACCGTGGTGAACGACTATCTGTCGGGCAAATACGGTGGT